>OJMH01000360.1_pt1 | contig 63284 bp, 49 predicted proteins | sample 1597111 | NCBI WGS metagenome assembly OJMH01 (sample SAMEA2452115, study PRJEB22498) | human gut metagenome | reverse complement strand
TAATATCAGTCAAATGACGAACCCTGGTCAAGAAGATTCGTGCGCAAGTCATTTAAATCAAGCATTAGCTAATATCAGTGGTGCAACGGGTAAACTTAGTGCACTGGTGGGCTCAAATAATTTGTTAAATGAACCTGAAAATGAACCTAAAGACGGTAACAATAAGCCACATGGCACAGTCGAGAGTGTAGTAAATGAAGTTTCAGGAGCAGCTAAGGGATTACATAATGGAATAAGAAAAAATGGAATTAATCTATTTTCGGGTATATCATATGCAGCAGAAGAACCAAAGAAACAAGAATCGTTAGGGTGGTTTGGTTGGTTAAGAAGAAACTAAATAATTTTTAATTGAATAAAAAAATAAATTGAAATTCCTTGTTAAAACCGCTTGGTGAGCAAGGAGTTTTTTATATCTTTAAAAAAATAATTCAATATATCATTAATAAAAAAACAATACAACCCACCAATACTGGCAGATTGTAAGTATATCTTATGCATACAACTTAGATATTTCTGATTTTATTCCATCGATGTCAAAATTGTATTTTTTTAGTTGAGAATCCACTGTTGCATGAGTCACAAATTCATCATTTATAGCCTTAATTAAATAACTCCCTTGATAATCTTCTTGAACTAAACATGAACCAAATTTTTCGCCTATGCCACCTGATAACATAGATTCTTCAAAGAATATTATGTGTTTAAAATTTAAACTTTCTTTCACAGCAACTATATCAATCGGGTAAATCACATTTAGTTTTAAAACACAAATTGGTTCAAATTTTTTACTTGCAAAATATACATTGGAAAATATACGACCGTACGTTACGATTAAAATTTTAGCATTTTTATTTCCATAAAAATCATAATTATTCCCAGTATAAACAAATTCCATAGGTTTCTCAAATTCTGAACCACGAGGATAGCGTACCGCTGACAATCTTTGAGAAACAAATATTGCATTCCCAAGCATAGGCTCAACTTCTTCCAAAAATGATGGAGAATATATAGTCATATCAGGTATTGTGCTTAAAAATGGAACATCGAATATTCCTTGATGAGTTTCACCATCTTCTCCCACTAATCCTGCTCTATCCACTGCAAAAACCATTTTAAATTTCTGCAAAGATATATCATGAATTATTTCATCATAAGCCCTCTGTAAAAAACTTGAATATACCGCAAAAACAGGTATTAATCCTCCTGCTGCAAGACCACCGGAAAATGTTACGGCATGTTCTTCAGCAATTCCCACATCAAAGAATCTGTTTTTATACTTATTTTTGAACTCTGTAAGCTCTGTACCTATTGTCATAGCAGCAGTTAGGGCACAAATTCTGGGATCATCTTCGGCAAATTTGCACATTGCTTTTCCAAATGTCCAAGAAAAAGTCTTTTTAGATTTGGATAAATCAATTCCAGTATTTGCGTTAAATGACGATACCCCATGATAAATTTTGGGATTTTTTTCGGCAAATTTATATCCCTTACCTTTACTAGTCATTACGTGAACTACTACAGGTTTATTCAAATCTTTAACTATTTTCATTGCTTTTTCCAATTGATCCAAATCATGACCGTTAACAGGACCATAGTAAGCAAATCCCATATCTTCAAAAATACTGTTTTTATATATAACTTTTTTTACAACAGATTTCGAACGCTTCATCCAATGCTTCAATTTCAATCCAACAGAACTCTTATTGAGTATTCTTTCGAGAGTATTTTTAGCCATCATGTAAGAAGTCCTCATCCTAACCGCCGAAAGATACCTGGCCACGGCACCTACATTTTTAGAAATAGACATCTTATTATCATTGAGAACTATTATAAAATTTTTCTTAAATCTTCCCGCATTGTTTAAGCCCTCATAAGCAAGGCCTCCTGTCAAAGCTCCATCACCTATAACAGCTATAACATGCCCCGGTTCATTAAGTATTTTTTTCGATTCTGCCAATCCGAGAGCTGCAGATATTGAAGTACTACTATGTCCGGCAGTAAAAGAATCATACGAGCTTTCAAATCTGTTAGTATAGCCAGAAATACCTCCTTCTTTTCGAATACTGTCAATCTCATTCATTCTTCCCGTAAGCATTTTATGAACGTAACTCTGATGTCCCACGTCCCAAACTATTCTATCAAACGGATCATTAAAAACTTTGTGCAACGCCACTGTTAATTCAACAACTCCTAAATTAGAAGAAAGGTGGCCTCCGTTATGTGCTACGGTTTCTATAAGTTTTTGTCGTATTTCTAAGCAAAGTTCCTCTGCATTTTCTATTTTATCCAAGTCTTGCGGTGAATTTATCTGACTTAACAACGGATACTTATTGTAAATCATAAACCTTATAAAACTTCCTTTTAATCGTATTAAAACACTTATTTCATTATATCACATTTTAACACACTTTAACATACCCTACACATCAAAAAATCCGCAAAATCCTCAAGAAAAGTAACATCACTTTTAAAAATTTTCAACTCAAATTTGGCTTTTTCAGTTAATTCTTTTACAAAGTCAACAGCAGATGGATTTTTAAAAAAAGAAAGATTATACGTTTCGTTATCCAAAATGTCATCTACAATCTGAAAACACAATCCTATATACTTACCATACTTCTTGCATGAATTAATTTTTTCCTCGGAAGTTCCACTTAAAACAGCTCCTATTTCCGACGCTGCTGAAATTAAACATGAAGTTTTTAAATTGTAGATCTCAATAAGTTTCCCTTTATCTACTATGTTTTTTTCTAAATCTAAGCATTGTCCGTTAATCATACCCTTACATCCCGAATTTGATGATAAAACTTCAATACTTCTTAAAATATTTTTTGCACTTAATTCGTTACAATCACAGGAACTTGCAATTTCAAAGGCATACGTAAGCAAAGCATCGCCCGATAGAAGTGCAGTACTTTCCCCAAATTTAATATGATTACAGCTTATTCCTCGGCGCATAGTATCATTATCCATGCACGGCAAATCATCATGAATCAGCGAGTATGTATGAATCATCTCCAATGCAGCTGCAAATTTATAAATTTCCTTACTTTTCCCTCCGCACATTTCATAGGTAGCCAGCATCAAAATTGGACGTATCCTTTTTCCCTTAGAAAACAAGCTATATTTCATGGAATCTAAAAGTTTTTCATCTACTGATCCTCTTAGTTCTTGAACGTATCTTTCTAAAAATTCTTCAAATTTATACTTGTAATTTTCTAACTGAATTTCAAATTTCAAATCAATTCTCCTTAAAAGGAATTTACTTGTCGTTTTCTATTATGGTAACTCTTTGTACAGCATTATCAAGCATTTCTTTACAGTACTTACTTATCTGCATTCCTTCTTCGTACAATTCCAGTGAATTTTCAAGAGTTTCTTCTCCACTTTCAAGTTTACTCACTATATCTTCAAGTCTTTGTATTGAAGATTCGAAATTGGTTTTACTTTTTTTCATACTTATTTCCTCACTTCACAAATTTTATGAACATCAATTATTTTACATTTCACAGAACCATCATTAAGAATTATTTCATACTCAGAATCATTTTCTATATCATCTATATTTCTGATCAATTTACTGTCTTTCAAAATTAAAGAATAACCCTTTTTTAAAATAGAATTCTGTGAACATGATTCTAACCTTTTATAAATTAAATCATATTCATATATTTTATTTTTCAGTAAATTTTTTAATGCATCATCTAAACGTTGTTTAAAAATTTGAAGTTCTTTCAATTTAGAGTTTATAGCATTAATCGGCGAATATTTTTTAATATCGTGTTTTAAGGATTCATAAATTTGCAAACGTTCGATATTTTGAAACTTGAATATTTTTTCAAGTCTTTCGTGTAAATTATTCAAACTAATTTCAAGTATAGATTTGTCAGGAGTGGCAATTTCGGCTGCGGCAGACGGAGTAGCTGCCCGCACATCTGCTGCAAAATCGCATATCGTAACATCTGTTTCATGTCCTACCGCAGATATTATCGGAATTTTTGATTCAGCTACAGCTCTCGCAACTTCTTCTTTATTGAAAGCCCACAATTCTTCAATTGAACCTCCGCCTCGTCCCACTATAATTGTATCTACATCAAAGGATTCATTAAAATATTTTAATCCCTGTACTATTTGATGTGAGGCTCTTTCTCCTTGCACATCTACTGGATATAAAACAATCTCACAAAGAGGATAACGCCTTGCACAAATATTCTTTATATCATGTATTACTGCTCCAGTCTTTGAAGTAACAACACCTATTTTAGTTGGGAATTTTGGAATACTTTTTTTAAGAGATTCATCAAAAATACCCTCTGAAAATAATTTTTCTTTCAGAAGTTCAAATTCTGCATAAAGCTCACCTTTACCTTGCGGAAAAATATTACAAGCATAAAGTTGGTATCTACCGGCCGCTTCATAAGAAGAAACTCTTCCCCTTACAATCACTTTCATTCCATCAGAAAGATTAAATTTAATCTTTCGTGCATCACCCGAAAACATAACAACATTAACTACACTTTTTTCATCTTTCAAAGAAAAATACAAATGTCCGCTTGCATAATGATTTTTAAAATTTGAAATTTCACCGCTTACAAATACATCTCTGATATTATCGTCCGACTCAAGTAAAACCTTCACATAGGAATTAAGTTGAGAAACAGTTATTGCCGAAACAGAAATCATTGTGGTATCACCTTAAAAATTTTTATTTTTCTATACCTTTACTTACAGAACCCAATACACCGTTTATATATGAGGCTTCTTGCTTAGTGCTGTACTTTTTGGCAAGTTCAACTGCTTCATTTATTGAAACACTTACAGGAATTTCTTTAACAAACAACATTTCAAAAATTGCAAGTCTTAAAATAGAAAGAGCAGTCCTTGATAAACGATCTTTACTCCATCCGTTCAAATTTTTTTCAATATATTCATCCAGCAAATCTTGTTTTTCCAAAGTACCTTCAAAAAGTTCACGAGTAAAATTATCGGTTTTCTCATCTCTCACAAGTTCTGCATTAGTTATTATTTCATTTAAACTTTGCAATCCAAAAGTACTTTCAAATAAAAATATAAATGCTTGTTCACGCAATTTACGTCTACTCATTAATAATATTCTTCCTTTTTCTTCGTTTATATTTTTTACTCAACATTTACATTAACATAATACTGTCCGTAAATCCACGATTTATCGGAATTTTTAATGTACAGTTTCACCGGCATTTCCATTGAACTCAAAAAATCATTCTTACCTTCAAAATCTATTTCCGCTACTATGTCAGACTGTTTTATTGAGTTTATTTCACTTATTGGTCCCAAAACTAAAATATTAATACTTTTGTTATATACATTTGCTTTTTTTCCTTCAGGTAAATTCTTGAAAGAAAATTGATTTATTGAAAATATCCTTTCTCGAAACTGTGACAAATTCAGATTTACTTCAGCCGTATAGACATTATTTAAACTTCTACACCCTTGCGGGAGATTTATAGGAAGTACAAACTTAAAATTTTGGAAATTTACTTTATTAAAATCTATAGCATCAAGTTTTACATTTTTTAAAACTGAAACTATTTCTTCAGGGCCGGCAATCTCAAGCTTTAAAGGATTTACTTTTGCAAAATCCTTGTACTCTTTTTTTATATCTATTCCCACCGGAAGGTTTGAAAAATCCGGTAAAATTTCTATTTCCTTTTTCATCAATACGGGTATACTGGCTTCAACTTCATCTACACTCGCTGAAATTGTTTCACTTAAAATTTGTTTATCGTAAGCGTCGTACATAACTATAGGAAGCCTCAAAGTAATCGGAGAACTTATTTCTCCAGGAACATTACTCAAAATTTTTACTTTTTTTATTTTTGAAATTTCAGTTTCCGGACCCGACAAAATAACTTTCTGAGACGAAAGAACTGTATTCCCCACAAAATATCCTTGTTTGGGATTAAAATTTATTTCTGGCTCAATGGTAAACTCCGATTCTCTATACCTGTCCACCATCACCGTTATGACGGAAGGTTTTACATCAGAAACTATTTCATAATCTTTTAATAAACCAACTTTTTTCGCCGATAATTCTAAAGTATAATTCCCCGGTGACATTATTGTCGCAGCAGATTGAGAAGCTGAAATTTGTATATTATCTTTTGTAACTTGTCCAACTACAAGTCGATTCCCTGCAATTTCAACTCTTGCTTTTAAATCATGTCCACTAAAAATTTTCAGTCCATCTTGAACGGCACTTTCGGAAAGCGGAACATTTATGGGGATATCAGAAATTGTTACGGGATTGCTCTCCGTACTGCTTGAAGATACAACTATCCATATTATTAATGAAGATAGAACCGAAAAAACAGCCACAAATTTATTATTATAAAATAATTTTCCCCAGTTTATACTTTTCATTTTTCGACGAATACGATTAAAATTAATCATTTTTTCCCGCCTTTCTAAAGGAGGAGAATATACTTTTGTATCTCTTTTTTACTCTGTAATCAATCAAAAGTTTTTCAAGATCTTTTTTGAAAAAATCCATGCTTTCATATGTTTTAAGAGTTCCGTTGACTGCTATCGAAACTTTTCCGGTTTCTTCGGAAACTACTACAGCAACAGCGTCTGAATTTTCGCTTACTCCTACTGCAGCTCTGTGTCGAGTTCCGAGTTCTCGGCGTAATCTATCACTTTTTGTAAGTGGCAAAATACATCCCCCAGCATATAATAAACCATCTCTTACCACGAGTGCTCCATCATGCAGTGGCGCTTTATTAAAAAATATATTACATATTAATGCGACTGATGGTCGAGATTTAATTACAGTACCTGTATCTATAATTTCGCCGAGTTTGGTTTTTCTCTCAAACACGATTAATGCACCCATTTTTTCGTCACACAAAGAAACTACTGCATCCGAAGTGATGCCTATTAAACTTCTGTATTCACGAGTATGCGAATCTTCATCTGCTTTTGAATTTCTAAAAGACCAATAGTCCATTATATCGCTTCTTCCGAGTTGCTCTAACGCACGGCGCAGTTCAGGTTGAAATACAATCAAAAGAGCAAATATACTAAATTGAAAAAAATTACTCAATATCGTGCTTAACATCCTAAAATGAAGTTGACAAGATAAAAAATACGCCACAAGTATTATTACTATCCCTTTTACCAGTTGACCCGCTCTGGATTCTCTTATTATCTTTATAAGATGATAAATTAAAAAAGCAACTACAGAAATATCTATAATATCGTATACATTAAAAGTTCGTATAAGACTTTGAACAGCCGGATAAATTCCCGATAACCAGTTCATTATTTACCTCTTTCCAATAAACTTTTCTTTTAATAAAACAAGTATTAACTCATTTTTATACTTCGACATAATTCAAAAGCATAAATTTCTTCAAGTTAATACTTTAATTTTAACATATTTAATTTTAGTTGCAATAAAGATTATGTTAACTCAAAAACAATTCAACGGAATTAACAAATTTAAAAATATTATTTGGATTTTATTGCCTTTACAACATCAACAAGTCTGTCTATTTCGAATTTTGTGTTGAATGCCGAAGGACTTACTCTGACAACTCCTATATCGGAAGTCCCACCAAATTCATGAGCTGATGGCGCACATTGAAGTCCAGTTCTTACCTCTATTGCATTTTTATCAAGAATTTTTCCTACTTCATCACTTACATATCCTTCAATATTGAAACTGAGAAGCGGAACAAAAAATTCTGAATTTGGCCTTGGCATATAAAGTTTAACTCCCGGAATATTTTTTAATCTATCATAAAGATATAAAATTAATTTACTTTCGTGATTTGAAATATTTTCTATTCCTTTATTCATCACAAATTCCATACCAGCTCTTAATCCTGAGATTCCCGTGATATTTGGAGTACCGCTCTCGAATTTTTGAGGCATTTCTTTAGGATGACAAAGTTTCATGGAATCTGTTCCTGTACCGCCTTCAATTATGGTATCCAATTTTTCGGCACTATTAGCTATAAGCATCCCTGTTCCCATAGGACCATAAAGTCCTTTGTGTCCAGCAAAACACATAAAATCCGCTCCAAGCATTTCTGCATCAATGGGAATCAATCCACCAGACTGAGCGCAATCTATAAGAACAGGTATACCATATATTTTCGCCAAAGCAATAATTCTATTTATCGGAAGTTTTATTCCCCACACATTCGAAGCGTGAGTACAAACTATAAGAGCTGTTTTCGAATTAATACCTTGTCTGAAAGAATCCAGTGTTTTATCATTATCCTCAGGATAAACTTTAACTGCTGTATAGCTGATAACACCGTCTTTTTCCAATTTATTTAAAGGACGCATAACAGCATTATGTTCTATACATGAAGTAACAACATGGTCACCAGGTTTTAAAATACCCTTAATTACCATATTTATCGCCTGTGTACAATTGAGAGTAAATGCTATATTTCGAAAATCTTTTACTCCGAACAATCTTGCCGCAGTTTTTCTGCATTTTTCCATTTCTTCTCCCGATTTACGTGACATGGTATGACCGCTTCTTCCCGGATTTGCTCCGTAATTTTTTATTCCCTGTGACACTGCACTGTATACTGACAGTGGCTTGGGATAAGTTGTTGCCGAATTGTCCAGATATATCACATGTTTACCTCCTGTTCTCTACAAAAACTATCAATATATAATTTTTGGTATTTATTTTTAATATAAAGAAGCATTAAGAGAATTTAATCACTCTCTTATCTACTTCAATTACATAATATGAAAATATTTCTCGAAATGATAAAGACTCATACCCATATATGGTACGAGTCTCTAACTTCATAAAATACTAATCAATTATGCAAACACAGTGTGCTGCTATACCTTCACTTCTTCCCGTAAATCCTAAGTTCTCTTCTGTTGTAGCTTTCACATTCACGCAATCTGAATCAATTTCACAAATCTTTGATATATTTTCTTTCATACGAGAAATATACGGACTCAACTTTGGAGATTGAGCTATTATTGTAGCATCTAAATTTTGAATCTGGTAGTCCTTTTCTTTTAGCATATCAGAAACTGTTTTTAGCAATTTCATACTGTCAGCATTTTTGTAAACGGGATTGCTATCAGGGAAATGTTTACCTATATCTCCCAAAGCCGCAGCTCCCAAAAGAGAATCCATAATTGCATGAATCAATACATCAGCATCTGAATGGCCGAGCAATCCGACATCGTTTTCGATTTTTACTCCACCCAAAATAAGCGGTCTCCCATTTACCAATCTATGAACATCATAACCATGACCTATCCTCATAGAAAAATCTCTCCATATTAATTTATATTAAATAATCGAATTGCATTATTTTTGGTAGTCCTCAACACACTGTCCAAGCTCATATTTTTAAGTTCGGCAACTTTTTTTGCTGTATACTCAATGTACGAAGAAATACACCTTTTTCCTCTTAATGGAACCGGCGCCAAATATGGAGCATCCGTTTCTAAAACAATTGAAGATATAGGGACTTCTTTCACAACTTCAACAATGTGTTTAGCATTTTTAAATGTGACTACTCCACCTATTCCTAATGACATTCCAATTTTAAGTATCTCTCGGGCCATTTCTACGCTTCCAGAAAAACAATGTACCACTCCACAAGGTTTATATTTTTTTAAAATTTCCAAAGTATCTCCGTGCGCATCTCTGTCATGCACTATTATCGGTAAATTATGTTTTATTGCAATTTTTACTTGACTCTCAAAAACCTTTTTTTGTACGTCTTTATTATCGGAATTAAAGTGATAATCAAGCCCTATCTCTCCCACTGCAACAACTTTTTCATTATCAAGCATCTTTTCAAGGTCATCTATCAAAGAATCTATTTCAATGTCATTACCATTCAAATATTCAGGATGAAATCCCACTGCAGCATAAATATACGAATATTTTTTAGAGAGTTCAATTGCCTTGGCAGAAGTCTCAAGATTCCCACCGTTATCAATTACAGCACACACATTCTGCATTGGCAAAAGTCTTAAAATAGATTCTCTATCAGGATCAAATGCTTCGTCATTGTAATGCGTGTGTGTATCAAATATCATATTTGTCACCTTATTTCACTTCCAGGTTCCACTGATTCCAAGAAAATAACTTTTACACCATTTTTCTCACATGAAGCTGCTAATATCATACCGTTACTTTCAACTCCGCATAATTTTACCGGTTTTAAATTTGAAACCAGTATAACAGTTTTTCCAATAAGCTCCTCGGGCTTATAATAATTCGATATCCCTGAAACAACTATTCTTTCTCCCGATCCATCATCCAACCTGAGTTTAAGAAGTTTTTTTGATTTTTTAACAGGTTCGCAGTCTTTTATCTTAGCTGCAATCAACTTGATTTTCGCAAAATCTTCTATATCAATAAGTTTGATTGTATTTACATTTTCAGAATCAGTCGCAGGTTTAGGACTTATTAATTCATCAAGTTCTTTTATTTCTTTTTCGGTATCTATTCTCGGAAAAAGTGCTTTCCCCTTGCAAATCGTAAGAGTTTCCGGAAGCATACCCCACTGGTTTGCCATTTCCCAAGTACACAACGATCCATCTGCTCCTATTTGTCGCTGAATTTCTTTTGAAGTTTCAGGCATAACAGGAGAAATCATAATCGAAATTATTCTTAAAGATTCACACAAATTATAAAGAACAGATGCCAATCTTTTGTACTGAGATTCATCTTTTCCAAGCTTCCACGGCATTGTTTCGTCAATATACTTATTGCATTTTGAAATTAAGTTCCACACAGCCGAAAGCGCAGCGGAAAATTTAAAATTATTCATCTTCGATTCATAATCTTTTTTCAAATTAACCGCACATGTTATCAACTCATTATCAATATTCCCGGGACGGTGATTTTTCGGTAAGGTTCCTCCGAAATATTTATCTATCATTGCTACGGTTCTGGAAAGTAAATTTCCCAAATCATTTGCCAAATCAAAATTAATTCTCTTTATAAGAGATTCGTTGGTAAATATTCCATCACATCCAAACGGTATTTCACGCATCAAATAATAACGAACAGCATCCACTCCATAGCGTTTGCAAAGAATTTCCGGATCCACCACATTTCCCTTGGATTTTGACATTTTCGTTCCGTCACCGAAAAGTATCCAACCATGTCCGAATATTTTTTTTGGAAGCGGTAACCCCAATGCCATTAAAATAGCAGGCCATATTACAACGTGAAATCTCACTATTTCTTTTCCTAAAAAATGAACGTCTGCAGGCCAATATTTTCTGAAATCCGAATCATCCTTGCTTCCATATCCTAAAGCTGTAATATAGTTGGTAAGAGCATCAAGCCAAACATACACAACGTGGTTTGGGTCAAAATCTACAGGTATTCCCCATTTAAAACTTGTACGACTTACGCACAAATCCTCTAAACCGTTTTCTATAAATTGAATCATTTCATTCTTTCTACTCTCGGGTTGAACGAATGATGGATGCTCTTCATAATACTTAATAAGCTTATCGCCGTACTTCGAAAGTTTGAAAAAATAAGCTTCTTCTTCAGACCAATTTACATCTCGACCACAATCCGGACATTTGCCATCATTAAGCTGAATATCGGTAAAAAAAGCTTCACATGGAGTGCAGTACCAACCTTTATATTTTCCTTTATATATTTCACCTTTATCATACAGTTGTTTAAAAATATTTTGAACTGATTTTATGTGATATTCATCCGTTGTTCTAATGAATTTATCATATGTAATACCGAGAGTTGACCACAATTTTTTAAAGCTTTCTACAATAGGATCCAAATATTCTTTAGGGGTTTTATTCTCTTTATGAGCATTTGTCTCTATCTTTAATCCATGTTCATCAACACCGGTCAAAAATTTAACGTCAAAACCTTGAGCCCGTTTATACCTCGCCATAGTATCTGCAGCAACCGTACTGTAACTATGACCTATATGTGCTTTACCGGAAGGGTAATATATGGGAGTAGTAATATAAAATTTTTCTTTTTCGGACATTATTTCAAAACTCCTTTTATCATTTTTTCAACTTCTTGATTATATCACTTAATAAATTGAATATCTATCTCTTACATTCAAAAATAAAGATTTTACCTTCCAAATTTTTTCAGTATAATTCAAAACATAAACGTCCATAATACTGTCATGGAGGTGAAAAAAATGAAAAATACTACTAACAACACAAATAACACAAATTCAAAAAATTCTACAAACGCCAAAAATCAGCAAAACAAAAACAGCACAAACAACACTAACCATTCTAACCAAACAAACAGCAGAAATTGCGGAAAATAACGCTTTAATATGCTGAGCCTTCATAAAAGGCAGTGCTTTTCCGAAAGTGGTATTTTAAACTTCGGAAAGGCATTTTTATGTTATACTCATATTTTCACCATATACACCATGACTTAATGGTTGGCACAAAAAAGTTTGATTGTAATACCTTTTTAAATTTTTTTCACATGAAGCTGCTTCAGTCTTATTTGAAAACAGACCAAAAACTGCTGAACCACTGCCACTCATACTCGTTCCCAGAGCTCCGTTTTTACATAAATCTTCCTTTATTTCAAAAATTTTACTATTATTTAAAACTTCTTCAAAACGGTTAAAGATATTTTCAGATACCCCAGTGACGTCTCCTGTTTTCAAAGATTTTATAAGATTTCTATGATTTTTAAATTTATCTATCCTTAATTTATCACACATATAGTACGCATCTTTTGTACACACACTTATATCCGGTTTAACTACAACGATAAAACAATCTCTAAGAGAAGGCACTGAAATAAGCGTAGTTCCCAATCCTGTTGCGTGTGCACAACCACCTAAAAAGCAAAATGGAACATCAGAACCGATTTTACAAGCTAATTTTAGCATTTCCGATTGAGAAATATTCCTTTTCAAAAGCAAATTAAGAGCGTATAACACTGCAGCTGCATCGGCACTTCCTCCACCCAAACCGGCTCCTTGAGGTATATTTTTTGAAATATATATTTTAATTCCCAAATTTTCTATACCGATATATTCCATAAAAATTTTTGCAGCTTTGTAAGCCAAATTTTTTTCAAACGAACACCCTATATCCTTACTACACTCAACCACTATTTCCTTATTTAAAGATCTTTCTACAATTATCTCATCACTCAAACTTATACTTTGCATAACCATATCTACTGCATGATAACCATTATCAAGTTTTTCAAGAATTTCGAGTCCTAAATTAATCTTTGCCGGAGCAAAAACTTTTACTCTCATCATACCACCAATTTCACTAAAAATTTTAAATAATATTATACATCAAAATTTATCAGAAAATAAAGGTAAGCTTTCCGAAGCCCTTATCTGACTCGAAAAGCTGGAAAACAAATTTTATTTTTCCTCTTTAATTACATTAAACTGAATTTTTCGATCAATAAACGAACATACCACTGTATCAAATTTCTCTATTTCACCTTTTACTATCATATTCGCAATTGGTCTTTCTAACTGTTGTCGAATTACTTTCTTAATTTGGTACGCTCCCGTAGCATGGTTAATATTCAAAGAGGAAATATAATCAACTACACTTTCATCAAATTTAAGATTAATTTTTTCTTCTCTCACAGTATGCTCAAGTAAATCCAAACACACCTTTGTTATTTCTTTGAAACTATTTGAATTTAGTTTATTGAAAACTACAGTCTCATCTATATGATTAATAAAAGCATTTCCAAAAAACTTTTCCAATTCCGCAATAACCATTTTCTTCACAACACTTCGATCTTCTTTGTCAGAGAAACCTAAAATACTTTTCTCACCAACATTTGTAGTCATAATAATTATCGAATTTGTAAAATCAACTTTATTTCCGGAAGCATCAAAAGCATATCCGTTTTCCAAAATACTTGAAAGTATACTTATTATACGAGTATCTGCTTTTTCAAGTTTATCAAAAACAACTACTGAATGCGGGTTTTTCCATACTTTTTCCATTAACGAATTTACGGGATAATTCTGTTCCAAATCTACTTTTATAATGTTTCCAAATTCTTTTCCTGTTTCATTAGCCAACAAAGTTTTTCCTACACCCGAAGTACCTGCAAACAAAAATGATGCACGCGGTTTAGAATCATCACTAATTCCTGTTCTGCTCCTACGAATAGCTTCACTGACAAATTTCACAGCCTCACTTTGACCCTTTATACGACCTTCTAAACGCTCTTCCAAAGAGTTGAGCAACTTAGACTCATATTTAGACAAATCTCCAAGTGGAATATTTGTATCAGATGAAATTACTGACATAATATCTTTTTCAGTTATAGTCAAAATTTTCGAAGGATTGGTAGAATTATTGTTTCTTCTCGAAGCGAGTATGGCCGCCGAAGACACAACATCTATAGCTTTATCCGGATATGTACGATTTTTCATATATCTTCCGGTTAATTTAACAGTAGTCATCAGTAATTCATCAGATATTTCAACATTATCTCCCAACAAATTACTTTTAATTCCTTTAAGAATATTGTAAGTCTCAAACTCGTTTGGTTCTTTTACATACACGTTGCTATATCTTCTTTTCAAAGCAAGATCTGGCTCAATATATTTTTTATACTCTTTAACTGTTGTTGCAGCTATCATTTTTATGTTTCCACGATCAAGGAAAGTTTTAAAAAGTTCAGCCGCATTACACTGCACGATTTGGTGATACTCATCCATAAATAAAATTACATCCGGATCTTTGGCAGCATAATCAAAAAGTGCACGAATTCTTCCAACTGCTCCATCTCCACGATTATAAGCTTTACCTGCTATCAAACTCACCATATTAACTTTAATTATTTTTTTATTTTTAAAATCTTCCGGAACATCTCCTTGAGCAATACGATATGCAAGACCTTCAACAAGAGCTGTTTTACCAACTCCCGCATCTCCTATAATACAAGGATTTCCTTTTCCACTACGTGATAAAATATCAATTACCACATCTTCATCTTTTCTACGACCTATTGAGGGCCAAGATTTTTTTCTTTTACTTACAATTTTACCCTGTTGGGTCTCCATTACTCGCATAGCTATATCTTGTCTGGCTTGTTCAGTAAGATTTTGACAATATTGATCTACGACAGAATAGGTGTCGGGATCAAGCCATCCTGTTGATTGAGCCATCTGCACAATAGGCACAGCTAAAGCTTTCAATGCAGAATGAAGAAGTTCCGTACCAAAAGCTTTAAAAAACCACATCATCGCTCCCCCTACTGCTCCTGCTACGGTTGCTGTTGCTATAGGCATTCGTATTCCCCATTTCTTTTAATTTTTTACCACAATTTTAATACATTTTTGCATAAAAGTCAAATCTATTTTAACTTATTTATAACTTTTTTATTTTACATTCTCAATCAGATTATTTACCATAGTTGTCAAATCATTAATTTTTAATTCTGAATTTTTTAAACTATTTCCCTTTACCATCGCATAAAATTTAATCTTAGGTTCCGTACCTGAAGGTCTGATTACAAGCTTAGCTCCTTCAGCAAAATAAAAAATTAACACATTCGATATTGGTAAATTTTTTTCATTTACACAGTTACCCAATCCATCGAATATTTTTGAATTAAGATAATCTTTAACTTTCAGTATTTTTCTGTCTTTAAAATATTCGAATGGAAAATTTCGTAAATTATTCATAATATTTTCTATACGGGTGCGTCCAAGACTTCCTTTAAATTCAAAATTCAAAGTTTTTTCCGCAAAAAACCCGTATCTTTGTTTTAAATTGTTTAACACTTCCAATAAAGTCAAACCTTTATTTTTGTAATACAAAGCCATTTCACTTAGTAAAAGTACTGCAGAAACAGCATCCTTATCTCGGGCGTACGTACCTACAAGATACCCATTACTTTCTTCAAATCCCATAATAAATCTTGATTCTTCATTACATAATTCTAATTTCAAAATTTCAGAAGCTATATTTTTGAATCCTGTCAATACTTCTCGCACTTGACATCCATACACCGAAGCTATTTCGTCTACCATTGGTGTACTGACTATACTTCTAACTATCATAGAATTTTTAGGTAAAGTTCCTGACTTCGACTTTTGTAATAAAAGGTAATTGCAAAGCAATACTCCTATTTCGTTTCCAGTTAACAACGTATAATCATCATCGCATTTTATACAAATCCCTACTCTATCAGAATCCGGATCAGTTGCCAAAATAATATCAGCATTCTTGGAAATAGCAAGTTTTTTCGCACAGGTGTAAGCATCAGAAGACTCTGGATTGGGGTATGGGCAAGTTGTAAAGTTTTCATCAGGTTGCTCTTGACACGAAACAACATATAAATCTTTCAATCCGCAAACTTTCAAAACTTTTTGAACAAAATAATTTCCAGCTCCATTTAAAGGAGTATATACAACCTTTAAACCTTCCAAAGAATTATTATTTATTCTCTGTTTCATGACACAGTTAAAATACGATTCATAAATACTTTCAGATACAAATGAAATTAAATTGCAAGCTTTCGCATTTTCAAATTCCATAATTTTAATATCTTCAAATGTATCAATTTCACACATTTTTTCGTACACCTTTTGAGCTTCCGCTTCTCCCATTTGTGCTCCGTCTTTTCCATAGCACTTGTACCCGTTATATTCAGCAGGATTATGACTTGCTGTTATCATAACTCCGGCATTTGCATAAATTTCTCTCACTGAAAATGATAAAAATGGTGTAGGTTGAATTTTTTCGGTTATATAAGATTTTATTTTATTTCCTGCCATAACTTTTGCAGTTTCCATGGCAAATATTTTCGAATTTTTTCTTGAATCATAAGATACTACAACAACAGGTCGATCATATTGCTCATTGAGATAATTGGCAAGTCCCTGAGAAGTTTTTCTTACGGTGTAAATATTCATCATGTTTGTTCCCACACCCATAACTCCTCTTAAACCTGCTGTACCAAATTTTAAATCTTTATAAAATCTTTCATTTATTTCTTCAGGAAATTCTTCTATGTTTTTAAGTTCCTGTAAAAGTTCAACTTCAGTAACATTATCAAGCCAATTTTCAAATGTTTTTTTCACTTCGTTCACTTTATAGATTCCTTTCCGAACATTATTAACATATCACGAGTAAAAATTTTATCACATACTTTATGCTAATTCAAACAACCTGAAGTATAACTCTGAAAAATTTGTCTTTTAAATGAAATTTATCGACATATTACAATAAATCTTATTTTTTTATCAAATATACAAAAAAGAAAAACCGCTCGGATTAACCGAACGGATAATTATACTATTAATTTTTTCTTAAGAGTGGCATTGACATACATCTTGGACCGCCTCTGCCACGAGAAAGCTCAGAACTGGAAATTTCCAAAACTTTTATTCCATGTTTCCTTAAAATTTCATTTGTAACCTCATTGCGATTATAAACCACAACAACCCCCGGAGCTATACAAAGTGTATTTGAACCGTCATTCCACTGCTCACGCTGACCCGCAATAAGATCATCGCCTCCGCAAGGAATAAGCGTTACATTGTCAAGTTTGAGATGCTTTTTAAGAACATTCTCTAAACTATCAAAAGATTCTTTTGCTAAAATTTTATCGGATTTGTCATCTTTTGAAATTTCAAATATCTTTAATCCATCTCTTATCTCCGGATGTATTGTAAATTTATCTTTATCTACCTGAGTAAATACCGTATCAAGATGCATCATTGCACGATTGTGAGGAATGTAGAAAGCAACTATGTTTTTGATTTCGGATTCAGGATCACTAAAAACATTTTGAGCAAATTTTTCTATAGCTTCTTTTTCGGTGCGTTGCGATATTCCAACTGCAATTGTCTCTGAATTAAGATTTAAAATATCTCCGCCTTCGATGTGATGCTTTTCGTCACGACTATAGTATCTTTTGGTATTTTTATAATCAGGATGATACGTAAAAATAAACTGTGCATATATTACTTCTCTGTTTCTTGTTTCTGAAAACATTTTGTTAATGGTTACACCATTACCTACTGATGCAAAATTATCTCTTGTAAAATAAAGATTTGGCATTGGGTCGGCAAGGAGAGTATCATCTTTCAAAGAAGCTATTTTTTCGGGAAGAGAATCAATAGATTCAATGGATTCAGCTACGTCCTTCACTCTAATTCCTTCCATAGTTTTTAATATCAACTCTTTGGAATCCTTTATACCATTCAAATATTTGCTAAGAACATCTCGTACATCTTTATCTTCAGAAGCTTCATTTACAAACTGGTTGATAAAACTTTCTCTAACTTTATCGGAAACACTTATCGCTTCAGCGGCAAGATCCTCAAGATAAACTACTTCAACACCATTATCTTTCAAAACTTTCGCAAACTCGTCGTGTTCTTGTTGAGCTAATTTTAAAAACGGAATGTCGTCAAAAAGAAGTTTTTCGAGTGTACTTGGAGTAAGATTCAACAATTCTTTTCCCGGGCGATGCAAAAGCACTATCTTTAATGGAGCTATCTCGCTTTTTACATTAATCGACGATTGTGACACTTGTTTGTCAACTTCAACAAAGCCAGCCGGCGAAAGAGCATCTATCGTAGGTATGAATGAGTTTGAAAACGACAGTATGCTTCCACACAAAATGGATAAAAACAAACGTGATGATTTCATTAAATTAACTCCTTAAAATAAAATATTTAAACAATTCAATTATAAATAATATATAAATTTCAATCAAGGATTTATTATATACAATTATTTAAACATTTTTTGATCAATTTAATCAAAAACTCAAACATTTTTAATTACCGCTTCCGCCACTCTTTGAGCTACTTCCGGATTTAAAGCATCCGGAATCACTATTACATTTTTTATTTCTTCAGGAGTTACCATGTTTGCTATCGCATAAGCCGCACTTTTCATCATATCCATTGTAACTTTTTTAATTTTTGCACTCAATACTCCTTTAAAAATTCCAGGAAAAGCCAAAACATTGTTTATCTGATTTTTATAATCCGAACGTCCGGTTCCACAAATCACTGCTCCGCCTTTATATGCTTCTTCTGGATATATTTCAGGTACCGGATTCGCCATGGCAAATACTATTGGAGAATTCATAAATGAAATCATTTTAGCATTTACTAAATTTCCTCGTGAAACACCTATAAAAATGTCTGCTCCTACAAGGGCATCCTTAAGGTTTCCTTTTATTTTGTTTTTATTAGAAATAGCACACATTTCTTTTTGTTTTTTATTTAAAGATTTATCATTCTCATCTAAAATACCATTTATATCGCAAAGTACAATGTCACCAAATTTCATATAAATCAAAAGCTCAGCAATTGCTATTCCCGCTGCTCCTGCACCATTTATTACTATTTTAACTAAACCCATTTTCTTTCCTGTAGCTTTAATAGAATTTATCAGTGCAGCAGCAACAACTATTGCGGTTCCGTGCTGATCATCATGAAAAACAGGTATATCGCAAATTTCTTTAAGCCTTTTTTCTACTTCAAAACACCTTGGTGCAGAAATATCTTCAAGATTTATTCCTCCAAAACTTTTTGAAATAAGTTTAACTGTCTTGACTATATCATCGACGTTTTGAGAATCAATACAAATCGGAAAAGCATCCACTCCCGCAAACTCTTTAAAAAGCGCACATTTTCCCTCCATAACAGGCATTGCAGCTTCTGCACCTATATTTCCCAAACCTAAAACCGCACTTCCATCAGTTACGACTGCAACCAAATTGGAACGTCTCGTTAAGTTAAATGATTCTACAGGATTATTTTTTATTTCAATGCATGCATCGGCGACACCCGGAGTATAAATAAGAGCCAAATCTTCTTTATTTTTTATTTTATATCTGGAATTTACTTCTATTTTACCCTTTAATTTTTTGTGTAATTCCAATGCTTTACTTCCCATAACTTTTTCTCCTTCAGTAAAATTTTGTTATATCATTTTATACGGATTTAAAATATCATCAATATCACTTTCATTCAGAAAACCCAATTTCAAAGCTGCTTGCTTGAGAGATATATTATCAAGATACGCTGTTTGCGCAATTTTAGCGGATTTATCATAACCTATTACGGAATTAAATGCAGTAACATTCATAAGTGAACGATTCAAATTATATTCCATTTTTTCTTTAACAGGTTTTATACCACTTACGCAATTTTTTTCAAAAGAAACTATACCGTCTGTCAAAAGTCTCACAGACTGCATAAAATTATATATACATACGGGCATAAATACATTGAGTTCAAAATTTCCCTGGGATGCAGCCATACCGACAGCTACATCATTAGATATTACTTGCACTGATATCATAGTGACAGCTTCACATTGAGTCGGATTCACTTTTCCCGGCATTATGGAACTCCCCGGTTCATTTTGAGGAATCGTTATTTCGCCGATACCACAACGAGGTCCGCTAGCCAAAAGTCTTATATCATTAGCTATTTTCATCAAATTGGCAGCCAAAGATTTAAGCGCTCCGTGAATATTTACGAAAGTATCCATAGAAGTAAGTGCATGAAATTTATTCTGCGCAGGAACTATTTTTGTACTTAAATTTTCAGATAAAATTTCGCAAACAGTTTTATCAAAATTTTTAGGACAGTTAAGACCCGTACCTACAGCTGTGGCTCCGAGCGCAACCTCTCTCAGTAAATCAAGGTTCTTAAGTATATATTCACACGGTTTTTCAACCATAACTCTCCAGCCACTTATTTCTTGAGAAAATCCGATTGGAACAGCATCTTGCAGGTGAGTTCTTCCAACTTTCACAATATCTTTATTCTCACTTTCCAGTCTTTTTAAAGTATCTATCAATTTTTGAGCTGCAGGTATTAAATAACTTTCAATAGCAACCAAAGCTGATATCTTCATTGCTGATGGAAACACATCATTAGAACTCTGAGACATATTTACGTGGTCATTTGGATGAATTGAATCGCAATTTTCTTTATTACACAGATTAGCAATAACTTCATTTACGTTCATATTGGTCTGTGTACCACTACCCGTCTGCCACACGCTTAACGGAAAATGTTTGCTAATGTCACCATGTTCCGCAATTTCGGCACATCTAACTATCATATTACATTTTTCTTTATCAAGTTTACCAAGTTTGAAATTTGCCTTCGCACAAGATTTTTTTATACATATAAGTGCTTTTATAACTTCTTTCGGAATTTTTTCAATTCCTATTTTAAAATTATTTAAACTTCTCTGAGTCTGAGCACCCCAAAGTTTGTCTTTATTAACCAAAACTTCTCCCATAGAATCCTTTTCAATTCTGTATTTTTCGCAGCACATAAAAATCCTTCCTTTTACAGACTTAATAGCTTGTATTTAATTTTACACGACTTCGAAACCAAATCCGATATTAATTCTAAAAAAATCTCAAATTTACAAAATATTGGATATTATATACTTTTATGTTTTTATATATTTTATTTATTTGTGAAATTTGATTGAAATTATATTTTCAAATTGCTACAATCACACAGGACATTTAATTAATCAGTGAAAGGAATATAAAATGTGAACATTAAAAAAATATTTTCAAAACATCTACGGTCGTACATATATGTAGCCTTGATATTTCTTTTTTCAATTTTATCTTCTAAAGTTGTGTTTTCTATTCAAGAATGCACCGCTTATAGACCTGAAGCATACCAAAGAATTGTGAGTTTTTTAAACAAAGATAAAAAAAACAAATTTATTTTGATGCGGTTGTATGTATATGTTCCTCTACCGGGAGAAAAATTATCACCTGGGGCAATCTATTGCAGTGATCCTGCGGAATCAATAAAAGATTACCTACTTTGCACAAAAGAAGAGGTTCACCTACTTCTAAAGGTAGATAGACACGACAGAGAGAACATGATATTAAATTTTTTAGCTTTGGTTTCTAACGTTTTAGATGATGAAAAAGCTACAGCAATTAGTCCCTCACACGAATAACCTTTTCATATTTTTCATACCTGATTCATCTATACAAGCGTACTCAAATACATCATTTTTTCAAGTTTTTCGTAAATTGAATCAAGTTGTGAAAATAAAATAGGATTTCTTCCTTTTCCTATTTCCACAGTAAATGCCGGTCTATTAAATCTCGAAATAAACCAATCCTTAAAACCTCCTCCAACTGCCAACCCTTCAGGAGAACTTAGTTTATATCCACTGACAATAGCAAATATTTTGGATAAAACTTCAGAATTTTCAGGAATATTTTTTCCGTATTTCCAATATATCTCCTCTCCTTGACTGTGAAATGCAATTGCATGCTCAAAATTATTTTTTTCACAAAGTTTTATAAGAAATTTTGTTTCGGGTTCACTTTCGGAATGAATTCCGCCATAACGAGTAGGGCCTGGATTTGTTATACCGTTTTCTATTTCCAATTGATGTAATTCTTCCCATCCTGCATCATAATTGTGGTTAAGGTCTACTCCACGTGCATTTGCTTGCCACCGAGAAGTATCTCCCGCAGAAATTTGATCAATAAAATATTTATATTTTCCGGCAGATAAACTTCCTCTTGTAGATATTTCAACACCGTCAGGATTTAAACACGGTACTACGCACAACCCTCTTTTTTGAAGCTGATTACCTACACTTACTCCGCAAATATCTTTTAAAGTTTCTATATCACGGCAAAGTGTTCTCAAAAATTTCAAAAGTAAAAAAGAAGTCAGCCATTCCATTCCATGAAAAGCACCTACCCACAGCACCATTTTACTTTCATTTCCGATTTGCAAGCAATCTATATCTCTATCACATACACTTTTACCTATTACACTATGACTTACAAATTTATAGTCTGAAACAAGATTATCTATAAGCTTTTTACGCATGTGCTCAAATGACAACAAAATAGACATAATTTTACCTCCCATAAAAACTCATCAAATTATATGTATTCATGAGAAGAATAAAATATAAAACTTTAGATATTTATATGTAGAAAAAACATAAAATATATTGAAAAAAGTTTTATAATTAGTATAATCATAATAATACGAGAATTTTATGCAAAGAGGAGGATTTTATCCATGCACAACGTGTTTTTTTCCCCAAAAAAGCTTAATAAAAATTTTATATCCAAATATATCGGTGTATGTGTTCCGATACTGACGTTACTCATATTATTCACCGGAGTACAATTTTTTTATGCTGACTCAAATACAAAAAAAATTACTCTCCCTCAAAAAATTGAAGGAATAGAAAAAATTGAGTATATGGTAAACGGTACACCCCGTGGAAGTACTTCAGGCAAGGAAACGGTGGCAATAGAAACTGACTCAACTATAAATTTTTTGGTAAAAATAAAACCTGATTACTACGAAAAACTGCATGTCAAAGACGTAAATATTACTTCCGATTCAAACAAATCTTTGAAATTAGGAGTTTACAAACTCAATAAAGATGGTAACGTTATCATTGTATACCCTTCACAAGACGAGTTGATAAACCCTAATCAAACATATGTTTCTCAACCATATACAGTTTACAAAGACGAAATTTTTAAAATGAATGGCGTTGTTGCAGATACTTTTGACACTTTCATAAAACTCGACAGTTCCGAATATCCAGTTAATGAAGCTATCACCGTAACATACCAAAACGGTAACAAAGATAAAGTTCCAGCCGAGTATTCACATGAAAATAACTCATACATTATAAAAAATATCACAGTAAACAGTAAATTAAAAATTCAAATCAATCCCCAAGAAGCTTATTCTCAATCCTCTCCCGTATTTTTTAAAGACGGAGAAGAAATGGTCCCAGAAAAAGACGGAAGCATAGTAATTCCCGCAGTTAAAAAAGATAATGAAATAACAGTAAATAACATATCTAAAAATAAATATTCATTGGTGTTTGAAAATTACTCCGGAACATCGTTCAAATACAAAAAGGAAAACTCAGAAAATGAATTCGAAAATATAAATTCTGGCACCTTAAATGCAATTTACGGAGAAAGTTTCTTATTTAAATTAGAGAATACCGAAGAAAATTTTTTAAACGAAAAAGAAATTACCGTTAATGAAGTAACAGTTCGACCCTATAATGGAATATATCGCTTAGGAAATATACGTGAAAATAAAACAATATCAATAAAAAATAAAATTGACTCCTCATATGAAATTTCTCTCCCGCCAGAAAGTTCCGGAGCGTATATTACTGACGAATCTGACATAAGGATAAATTTTGCAAAAGTCAACTACGGAAATCCTTTCAGTTTCAAAATAGGTGCTCTTGAAGGATATACTCAGGGAATAAATAATGCTATGGTTTATGCAATTCCTACTGAAAAATTAAACAACGATTCTGATATCCAAAAAAGTCTTTCAGAATCACAAAATTGTCTCCTTACACCTTCTTTGCAGGGAATTTTTACAATAAACGAAGTTAGAGAACCAATTTCTTTAATAGTAAAAAATTTAAATCTCAACACCTATAAAATGGTTCTTCCTGAAAATTTAAACAACGGAATTTATGCTGTTTCGGAAACTGATGCTGTTAAGAAAATTTCTAACACTACTTATGCCGTAACCCACGGTTCGTCAGCTCAAATAACCGTCACACCGGCACAAGGAAAAAGTACTTTAAGAATGAATTTTGAGTGTGACAATCCCGAAATTAATATTTCTCGTGAACAAAATATTTACACAGTAAAAAATATAACAAGTGATATAGGAATCGCAATGAGCGGAATATCTGACAGTGAGCATAAGGTAACATTTGACGGTTTGGGAACAGTATGTCGCAATGAATATGGAATCGTATACGACAATAATCAGGGATTTATTACAGACAAAACAGGCATAATTAAGTTTTTCGTTGAAATTTCGGACAACCTTAAATATGAAATGACTTCCGAAACAATAGGAGTAGATATTGAATCCGGAAAAGCAAAATTAACCGCTCCACAAAATCCCGGAGAGTATTATGTATTGTCTGACGTTGAAGAAGACGTAAAAATTGCAATAACAGGAGTAAAACAAAAAGAAATATTTGTTTCAGTCAATTCTGATGAAAATTCAGTAAAAATAAAATCTGCTTCAGGAGAAGAATCTTTACCACACACTAATAGTGTAGCATATGGTTCTGATTTCAATTTCAAAGTTGAACCTGCTCAAGGAACAGATATTTCAAATATATCTGTTATGTTGAACTCCAAGGAAGAAATAAGTCCTATCGCAGTAGGATCAAGCATTTACTCTTTGGAAAATGTTTCCGAAGATACACAGATACAAGTAGTTAACAATTCCTTAGAAATTAATAATTCAGGAACAGTAAACCTAAATTCACCAACAATCAATAATGAAAATTTAAGTACTTTTGTTAGTCCGAGAGAAGGTGTAGCATACCCTCAACACCGTTGGTATAATCTTATTGACGGAAAAATTAAAGTTAACAGCGAATCCAACGCAAAAGGCCGTAAATTCAAAATTAATAAGATTAAATTGCCTTGCGGTAATGATGTAAATAATTATTATTTACAAGGAAATTTTGAAACAATGTATACAACAGAAAATAATCATGGTCATGGTCATTACGAAGGCGGAAACCACGCCAACAGTGGTGCATTCGGAAAAGATTACAATGATGGTACTAACGCCACAGTAGAATGGGGTCAATCCTGTTCTATGCAAATAGAGTTTGAAGAATTTGATAATGGAGTAAGCATTAATAGTTTAGATGGAATCACAATAACAGCTAGCGACAAAAGTTTAACTCAAAAAATTCCTCTGAAAGAAGAGAATGACAAAGCTACCTTTAAAGACCTCGTTCTAAAAACATTTACTAAAAAAAATAGCTCAGAAAAAATAAATATCGACCTTGCAACAGTCAACATTTACGCCGAAGTGTCAGTGCCTACTAATTCTACTAACAAAAAAAAGACTGTTGATATAACATTTAAAACCACTTCTACTACTACGTGGAACATAAATGACTATAACAGCTTTGTGAAGAGATGCACTATGCATTTGGTATATTTTAATAATCTTACAATCACACCTCATGTAGATGAAAACACTCCAACAAACGCAACTGTAAATTTTTATAATCCCCCCGAAGGTGTAAATTATTTTGAGGCAAATCCAATATCACCCGATAAAAATAATACAATATTTAGATTGGGAAATGAATTCAACAGCACAACACAATATGTTTCGGCTCCAACTGATGGTTCAGACAACTCATATCATTTTGTAGTAAGGTTTAAAAAATACTATGATCTATCTAAAGAAGCTACATCCTATATTCGTATTTATCCCGATAGCTATGGAATAAAGAAATCGATAGAACTATCTTCAGCGACTATAGATACGGAAGAAGATCAGGATTATTATTATCGATGTTACAAATTGTATAAACCATATGCAACGAACATTTCAATTTCTATTTCCAATTTAAATAAAAAATCATATAAATTTAGTTGTTACGGCGAAGGGAACATTTACACCGATTCAAATAAAGATCAATTTTTGGAAAGAACTGTGACCTATGGAGAAAACTTCTCTTTTAAACTTCAATCCAAGGAATACTACAAACCGCTTCCTGAAATAATTACAATTGGAGTAGACAATCAATACCAAACTTTATCAAGTAATGACTTTGAATCAACCAGTATAAAATCTCCTATCTCCATGCCAAAATTTATTGATGCCTTTGAAAAAATTGATATAAAAAATGAAAACAATACTTTGGAATTCACGTTCTATAACATTAGAGAAAATATTTCTATTTATTCGAGTAGAAATAAAGTTCAATACACACTATTCTACAACATACCTTCGATAAACAAAAAAAATGCAATAAAGTATAATATTTTATCAAATTTACTACAGAAGTCTAGCAACAACGAATATTGGGTAACATATCAAGACGAAGTGCAGTTTACAGTTACTCCAGAAGAAGGTTACGATATAAGTAATATAGTAATTACAGCAAATAACATTCCAATAAGTCTTATAAACGGAAAATATACAGTATCAATAACTGATAATACTACTATCGAAGCAAAAAATATAACTTTGGCAAAAAATACTATATCATTCACCAAATACGAACATTTAGAGTACAAAGATAAAAATAGTCAACCTTTAAACGAAACGAATGAAGTAGACTATGGCACTGAATATACATTCAGGATATCTTTAGATGAATCTCATTCGAATTCCGACATTAAAGTACAGGCAGAGTACTTATCTTCAGGAGAAAAGGTAGAGTTTATAGATAATAAAAAAAGCTCGACACCTTACAAAGACGAAAGTGACGTTTATCACATTACAATAACCGAAAATGTTAGGATATACGTATCCGGATTGCAACCAAATATGTGCAAAATAAATTTGGTTTCCATTGATGGAATAGATTACTATGATCAGTTTCAAAATGAAAAACTAACAAATACTTCCGAAGTTCCATATGGATCGAATTTTAGCTTCAAAATCGTTGCTAAAGAAGGTTACGATATTTCAAATTTAAAAGTATATGATAAAAGTGATAAAATAAATTCGGCACAAAATCAACTTCTTTCTGCCAACAACATTTACACAATAGAAAATATAAATGCAAATCATACAGTGACGCTTTTCAATGTAAAAAAATCTGTATGTAAAATCGAGTTCAGGGTCGTTGAAGGAGGAAAATGTCTCGATGGCTATGGAAATGAAATAACTCAAGCAGAAGTCTCATACAATTCCGATTATAATTTCAAACTTTCCATTGATACCGCTTACAATAAATCTAATCCAACTGTCACAATTAAAGGGATTTCAACACCTGTTTCTCCCGATGCCGACGGAAGCTACACATTGCACTCTATCAAAGAGAATACTATAGTGGAAATCATTGATATAACCAAAAACTCTTATATTGCAACATTTCAACCCACAGAAGGAGTAATTTATAAAACAGCGAAAAACAAACCTTTTACAGAACCTCAAAATGTAGAATACAGTGGAAGTTTTTATTTTAAAATTTCCCTTATGGACGCTTATGACCAATCGTCTCCATTGGTACTGCTGAATGACGAAAAAATACTCGGAGAAAATGGCGGACTGTATAACATAACAAATATTCAAAATGATGTTGTTATAACAGTAAAAAATGTTAAGAAAAATCCAGAAGAAGTAACAATCGACGATGTAGTAAAAATTCCGGATGAAATAGCATCAGAAAACGACATCGACGACGTTATAAAAGCTACACTTGCATATGATTCACTGAGCGACGAAGAAAAAGCTCAAGTCACCAACAACGCAAAACTTAAAGAAGCTCAGAAAAAATCAGGCGAACTCAATCATTCTTCAAAAGGAATCAGCATAGTAGGAGTAGACTGGAATATTAAGCTTATCGTAACATCTTTAAATGAAGATAAAGAAAAAATGGAAGCTTTTGCAACAAAAGTGGACAGGCGTTCATTGCTCTCTCTTTATGAAATACAACTCATAAACGTACTAAACAACCAGGAATACGAAGTTCCTTATGGACAAAAAGTCTCCGTAAATATGCCTATTCCAGATTTGACAGAATACAAAAATATCGTAGTTGCTCATGAAAAAAAGAGTGGCAGCATGGAATACTTGGATGTCAATATAGTTGGAGACACAGCACAGTTTCAAACTTCCTCGTTCAGTATGTTCGGAATTGCAGCGAAAAAAATCCCCAATTACTCTGAAAATCCCTCTGACGTGCAAATTGCAGTTTCAGATTTAGTTGAAAATGAAGAAGAACTTAAATCTCTGTTAGGTGAAGGACTTGTGTCTCAGCTGGGAGACCTTATGGACAATTCTGAAAATTCAGAAAACAACAATTCATCAACCGATACTTCTTCGGGAGATAGTACTCAAATTTCCGATAACACCTCAGACTCATCATCTTCGGCAGATAAAAATTTAGGCATAAACAATGTAGACTTCACAAAAGCCTATGACTGGGCGGTTGACCATGAATTTATTTCAGTTATATTGATACTCGTAGTAGGCTTTGTTTTAATATGGATTATTCTTCGCATGAGTCAAAGAAAAAATAACGAAGAAGAAGAAAAAAACAAACAACAAAATACTAAATAATCGTTGTTCGGGCAAGTTTGTATAAGCTTGCCTGATTTGATTTATTTTTAAATTTTTTTGGAGGTAATAATTATGTCAAACTTAGTGAAAAAATTTTTTAAAGTAGCCGCTATTGGATACATTTTAATAAATTTTGCAATTTCACACTTAAAAGCCTACGAAATAACACCTGAACACTTCAAACCTTGGCTTATTCAACTTGAATACATACGAAAACAATATAGCGATAGAGGAGCGGTGTCAATCATAAATTTTATGATTGAAAGATTGACAGAAATAGTAGACGGAAAATCTAAATATACAAAAAACTCCGAAAGTGCAACTATAGAACGTCAACTTTACAAAATGCTGGTATTACCAATAATAGTATTCGAATATTTTTATGATGAATATAAAAAAATTGATCACTTTCCCGAACAGGCACGAAAAAATCCAAATACTTGTAAAATTTGTCTTGGAAAAGGAACAGATGGAAAATATTGGTGCTTCCTTTTTGAAAATAACGGTTTAGTAATAAGAGATTATGATTAAAATTAATACTCAAACGGAATTTTTATCTGAATTGTTTCATAAAGTTGAAGTAAAATGAATTTTTATGGAGCGTGAACAATCAATGAGTACAGGAAGGCTCATAATCAGCGTATTTAACGATACAATAGGAAAACCTGCACCTAATTCCACAGTAACGATATCAAAATCAGACCAACCAGAAAAAACAATAGAAGAACTTATAACAAATGAATCAGGTCAATCAGATACCGTTGTATTGGAAGCTCCGCCAACTGAATACTCTCTCGAGCCCAACTCCCCCATGCCCTACAGTGAATACAACATTACAGTTACAAATCCTGAATTTGACACAGTTACAATACAAAATGTTCAAATTTTACCAGACGTTATAGCAGAACAAAATATTTTTATGAAAAAACCTCTAAATGAAATTACAAATCAGGATTTTTATATTCCCGCTCATACACTTTACGGAGAATATCCTCCCAAGATTGCCGAAGATGCCGTAAAAGAATTGCCTCGCTCAAGCGGATTTGTTGTTTTGCAAGATGTAGTAGTACCCGAATATATAGTAGTTCATGACGGTGTTCCCAACGATACTTCAGCTCCTGACTACTGGATTCCTTATAAAGACTACATAAAAAATGTTGCCAGCTGCGAAATATACGCAACCTGGCCTGAAGAATCCATAAAAGCAAACGTACTTGCAATAATATCATTTACTCTCAATCGTGTGTACACGGAATGGTACAGAAGCCGTGGTAAAAATTTTACCGTTACCTCCTCTACTGCATATGATCAAAAATTTGTTTATCAGAGAAATATTTTTCAAGAAATTTCAAGAGTCGTAGATGATATATTTACAAATTACATAACCAAACCAAATATAAAACAACCTTTATTTACTCAATACTGTGACGGAAAAAATGTAACGTGTCCGGAATGGCTTTCACAATGGGGTTCAAAATACTTAGCAGAAAATGGTACCGGATATATAGACATTTTGAGAAGTTATTACGGAACCGAAATTTATTTGGATTCTGCCACTCAAGTTACGGGAGTACCCGTATCTTTTCCTGGAACAGCTCTTGAATCAGGTTCCACAGGTGAATCTGTTCGCATAATTCAGCGTCAACTGAATTCAATAAGTAACAACTATCCTCTTATAAATAAAGTTGCCGTGGATGGTGTATTCGGACAAAACACTGTAGACTCTGTTAAAAAATTTCAAGAAATATTCGGGCTTTCTCCAACGGGAACAGTAGATTATGCAACTTGGTATGAAATATCAAAAGTATTTACTGCAGTAGAACGATTAACATAAAATTCACTAAACGTCAATATATCTTTTAGTAATTATAACATGCAACATTAACACAAAAAGTCAAATTATTGACTGTATCATACTTTTTGTGATATCCTTATCTCTGGTTGTTACCTTATTTTTTAACAAATCAAAGAGATAGGGAGTTTAACATGCGTAAAACCGATATAAGCAAATATGGAAATTCCTTTAAAAACAATAAAATTTCATTCAAAAAAAAACAAAAAAATATTAACAAACGTCGCATATCTTCAATATTAAGAATTTTGGGAAGATTTTTTCTAAGCATAACTACAGTTAGCATACTTACAGGATTTTTTGTACTGATTTCACTTATAATTTATAGATCGGCTATACTTGAAAATGATATCGCTCTTGACATAAATGCTTCAAAAATGGCTCTTACAAGTTTTATTTATGTAAATGATGAAAATGGAATTCCGCAAGAATATCAGAAAGTTTACAATCTTGAAAATCGTGTATGGGTGGATTTCCAGGACATACCTCTTAATATGAAAAATGCTATAATCGCAATCGAAGATAAAAGATTTTATGAACATCACGGCGTCGATTGGATACGAACAACCGGTGCAATGCTCAACTTTGTGAGAGGCATTAAAAGTTACGGTGGTTCAACTCTTACTCAACAGCTTGTAAAAAACGTAACAGAAGACAATCAAGTAAATATTACACGCAAACTACGTGAAATTTTCAGAGCAATAGAACTCGAAAAAACATATTCTAAAGATATGCTTCTGGAATCATACATGAATAAAGTAAACTTCGGAGGCGGAAGCAGAGGCGTTCAGGCCGCAGCTAATTTATATTTTAACAAAAATATTCAGGAATGTTCTTTGGCTCAGTGTGCTGCAATTGCGGGAATAACGCAAAATCCAACCGCTTACAATCCGATATATCATCCTGAGAACAACAAAATTCGCAGAGAAACCGTTTTGAAAGAAATGGTAGAACAAGGAAAAATTTCAAAACAAGAATACGAAGAAGCTCTCAAAGAATCGGACAATATGGTATTTAGTGAAAACAATGATTCCGATAAAAACAACAGTTCTTCATCTGTAAGAAATTGGTATGTAGAAACGCTTATACGGGATATCACTAACGATTTGTGCGAAAAATATCATATTGGAAAATCAACCGCTGAAGATATGATCTATACTCAGGGGCTTAAAATTTATTGCGCAATGGATACTAAGGCTCAATCAATAGCCGAGAGCACTTTAAAAGACTCTTCCGTGATGCCCAAAGATCAAAACTTGGAACTCGGATACACTATGATGGATTTCAATGGAAGAATTTTAGCAACACTCGGTTCAAGAAAACAAAAAACCGGAAATCTCCTCTATGATAGAGCAAACGTAGCAAAAAGACAACCAGGTTCTACAATAAAACCTCTTGCTGCGTACACTCCGGTTATAGATTTGGGAATTTACAATTACTCTTCATTAATTCCCGATGAGCCCCTTAAAATAGACAAAGACGGTAACAATACAATTAAAAATTGGCCCGAAAACTGGTACAAAAGTTACAAAGGAAAAGTTACGCTTCAATGGGCTATAGAAAAATCGGCAAACGCTCCTGCTGCACAAATGGTAAAATTATTAACTCCTTTCAAGAGTTATGAATTCTTAACAAAGAAACTCGAAATGAACAGTCTTGACAGTAGTGACGCTAAATCTTTAGCTGCATTGGCCACAGGTGGTACTCATTACGGAGTAACTCCTCGAGAAATTACTGCTGCATTCCAAATATTCGGTAATGGTGGAAAATTCAACAGACCCTACACTTATTTTTATGTAACTGACAGAAACGGTAAAGTAATACTGGACAACAGAGACAATATATCAACCCAAGCGGTAGCTTCTTCCACTGCAACAATAATGAATCGTCTCTTGAGAAATGTAATCATCGGTCCGGAAGGAACCGGTCGTGCAGCTGATATATCTGGATGGAATATTATTGGAAAAACCGGTACCACAAATGACGATTATGACAGTTGGTTTATTGGAATGAGTCCGTATGCGGTAGCAGGAATTTGGACTGGTTATGACAACCCCAAGCGTATTCACGAAACCGCTTCCGCTATAAAAATTTGGAAAAATATAATGACTAAGTACCTCGAGGGAAAACCAAATATTGATTATAACTACGACAAAGATGTCGTTAGCGCCACATATTGTAAAGCTTCAGGAAATTTGGCAAATTCGGGTTGCCCAAGTGCAACAGGGTACTACCTAAGCAGTAATATGCCGGGATCTTGCACGGCACACTCCGGTGCTTCATCAGAAAACAGTTCGTTCTCCAATGATAATTCTGATACCGATGACAATTCAACTACAGAAGATTCGGAATTAAATAATTTTCAAAATTCTGAAGAATCTCAAAATCGAGCTTTGCAATCACGTTCGGAATAATAACTAAAATTTAAAGTTAATAATTTTTTAGCATTATGATTTTAATTTGCATAAATTACAACATATAAACTTTTACACAAAACAATTTTTAGGAGGCTGATTTTCTCCATGAGCCTTATAGTTCAGAAATTCGGAGGGAGCTCCGTAGCAGATGCTCATCATTTATTTAATGTAGCAAAAAAAGTAACCGACATGTATTCAAAAAATAATGATGTGGTTGTAGTGGTTTCGGCACAGGGAGACACAACAGACCATCTTCTTGAAAGTGCATACGAAGTAAATAGCACCCCACCTCTGAGAGAAATGGATGCTTTTTTGTCCGCCGGAGAACAAATGTCTGCTTCTCTCCTCGCAATGGCGATATCAAAAATCGGATTCCCTGCTATCTCCTTAACCGGATGGCAAGCTGGGTTTAATACGGATTCTTATCATGGCAATGCGCAAATAACAGATATAACCACGGATAGAATAAAAAAAGAATTAGCTAAAAAAAATATAGTAATTATATCAGGGTTTCAGGGAATCGATAAAATCGGAGACATAACAACTCTTGGAAGAGGCGGTTCAGATACCAGTGCAGTTGCAGTTGCAGCCGCTTTAAATGCAGATTTATGCAAAATTTATACGGACGTAGACGGAGTATATACTGCTGATCCAAGAATAGTATCAGGAGCAAAAAAATTAAAAACCATATCTTATTACGAAATGTTTGAACTTTCAAAATACGGAGCTCAAGTGCTTAATGATCGTTCAATTTCAACCGCACAAAAATATAATGTCGAAGTTGAAGTACTTTCGAGCATGTCTGATAACATTCCCGGAACAATAGTAAAAAATATTCCTAAAAAATCAAGTCACTGCATCGTAGGTATATCATCACTAAATAATCTTGTAAAAATAACAATAAGCAATTTTTTCGACCACTGTTTATTCAATGAAAAAATTATACCTGAACTAAAAGCATGCGGAATTACAATAGATAACCTTTTAATTCCTATCGGACCATCATCAAAACAAAATTTTGTATTTACTGTTTTTGAAAATCAGCTGAGTGAATCTCTCAGAATCTTGGAAAAATTTTTTAATGATGATTCCGAAAATCAAATTTACTACGAAAAAAACAAATCAAAAATATCAGTCATAAATCTTGAAGAAAATATAAACATAAACATAGCATCTATTATATTTGAAGCTTTGTCTGAAACAGAAATTAATATAGAGATGGTTGCCTGTAACACAGGTAGAGTTTCCATAATAGTTGAACAAAATAACACGCACACCGCTCTCAATGCTATTCACAACAAATTATTCGAAGAAGATAATCTGTTATAAAGAGATTTTATGCGATATACATTTAGTATATTTTATTATAAAATTTCTTTTCCTGTAATTGTTACATTGATCTCAGGACAAATTTTATAGTTACATTTCTGAATATATTCATTCCAACTATTTTCAATCCTTCGGAATTCATGAGGATTACAGTTTTTCAAAACTCTCCCCCAATCAAAAAAATCCGCTCCCATAGAAATACATTTTCTTATACACTGGGTACATATATTTATTAATTTTTCTGAAAATCTATTTCTTATTAAAATTTTTATGTTTTCATCAAAATATGCGTCAAATTTTTTATCAAAAGCAAAAACAGAAATACTTCCTTGGAGATTTACTGTAAAATTCGGAAACTCAGTACTAAAATCTGATTCAATGCTTGGATGAATTTCGTTAATGGAACATGTAACATCCTGAGAAGAGTCTACAGATACACTACATGCACCAAAATCTGAAACACCTTTTAAAAGCATAAATCCCATAGCCTCATCGCCATAAAGATAGTCTTTAAGAACATCTTTTTTAAATAAGGCTACACCTTTCAAACAAACTTCCGGTTCATCTACACTTGAATCTACGTCCAACCACGCCGCATATGAGTCTGATATATTACTTTTTAAATTTGCCACAAAATGAAGAATATCAGAATTTAAATTTTCAGGAATAAGATCATGTATGTTCTTAGACTTAATCGGTTTACCGCCTGATTTACATTTAAAAATTTCAGACGCACTTCCTTTAGTAACACAAACTTTAACTTTCGGACGAGTTTCATAATGACGTACGAAGAAATCCATAAAACGGTCTATACCCATCTTCGCAATCTCTTCTCCAATTATAACTACAAGATTTTGAGAATAAACAGGTTCTAAATTCGTTTGTTTTGAAATGCTTTCCAGTGCTTCTACCAAGGAATTTCCTGATATTTTCAAAGTCTTTACATTCGGTTCTTCCTCTCCGGCAGGATTTTGAAAATCCAAAGCTTGAACAGTCAGGGCATATTTATTTTCTACATAATCTATAGCTATTCCTTGAACTATGAGCTTTTGGTGAATTTGCTGTTGTTCACTGCAAGCCGTAAGCAATAAAAATATTAGCGGAAAAAATATTATTAAGAGTTTTTTAATTTTCAATTCTTATTTTCTCCTTTTTAGGTGGTATTTTTTTCAATATTATGAGTACTATAGGTATAACTATTGTCAAAATCAAAAGATATACAAGCAAAAATCCTGTAACAAATGGTTCTCGAAGAATGGAAAAATTTTCATAAAACATTGGAAAAACAGCCATCAGAGCACCAAAAACAATTATAGAAATTTTTCTGTACTTTTCTCCCATTATATTTTTTATTCCTTCTCCTGCTAAAAGTAAGAACAGGGAAAGTTTTAAAAATATACCAGACATCCATATTCCTAAATACACTACATCAAGGTGTCTAAAAGAACCAAATTTTCCGATTCCTGCTGCAGTATAAACCGGAAAAAGTTGTGTAGATGCAAAATCTCCCATAGTTCCGGTAATGAGTATTATAATTATTACAAATACTGTATAAACTCCTGAATTCCACCATATTATACCTCTTTTATGGTTCCCTTTAGCCAACGGAAACAACACTGCCAAAGCAGGTATACACGCACTTTGAGAAATCATGTATTCCAATCCTTCAAAAAAAGATTCTGAACCGTTATAAAAAAGAGGAATAAAATTTATCGCTTCCACACTTGAAAAAAGTGAAGCACCCAAAAATACTACCGAAAGTAATGTAGCCATAAATATAAAACCAGCAGTTCTGACAAGAGCCTCCACGCCTTTATATGCCCCATAGCACGATGAGACAAGCAATATCACAGACAAAAGTGGTAAAGAAATCGGAGGATTAACTGTATTTATGATAAAATTATTAAATATTGCCAAAGTATGAAAACTTATTAACAGATAATATATAATATAAAAAATTATAAAAACCCAACCGATTCTCCCCATAAGCTCTCGAGCGTTATCCATTAAATTCATTTTTTTATCCATGCAAAAAAGCTTATAAATAGGTAAAATAAGTAAAAAAGTAATTAAAAATGCTACAGGTGCCGAAACAATATGATCCCATATTTCCGAATCACCTATAAGAAGTGTACCGTACGTCATACTCACTACCATACGACTTATGAATAACATCGAAAATACTTGTCCGACGGAAATTGACGGCCTCTTTTCCATAAAAATCTTACCTTCCGTAACTATTGTTTTTTTATCTCAGAACCGGGTAAATCTTGAATTTTTATACTTTTTTTTGCAAGAAAACTCCACCCTCCACGTACTAAAACGTCTCTCATAGCAAAAATATTAAAAGGTGAAATAGGAGAAGTAAACGGTACTCCATATGTGTTTTTCGAACATATATTTATAAGCACTGCAGTAAAGACTATCATTATTCCCCATATCCCAAGTAATCCTCCCGTAATTATGAAAATGAACTTGAGTATGGAAATAGGTTCATATAAATTAGGTATTACATAAGATGAAATTGCCGTTAGTGCTACCACCATTAATGTAGGAGCTCCGATGAGGCCTGAACTTACAGCGGTTTCCCCTATAACCAATGCTCCAACTATACTCACTGCGTGACCAAGAGGACGAGGTATTCTCAAACCTGCTTCTCTCATTATTTCATAAATAAGATGAATCAAAATTGTTTCAAACATCAAAGAAAATGGTGTTGTTCCTACGGCCAATGCAATTTTATTGAAAATCGGACCGGGTAATATTTCAGGATTAAACGTACTTATTCCTACGTATAACCCCGGCAAAAGTGTTGAGAGAAAAAATGCAAAATATTTAAGCCATCTTGTAAAAGTAGCAAAGTAAGGATGCATCGAATAATCATCTAAGTGTTGAAAATACTCCACAAACAAATACGGAACTATCAAGGCATTGGGCGTTCCGTCTATTAAAACAGCAACTCTACCTTCCGAAATTTTTCCACACACTGTATCGGGTCTTTCCGTCATTCCCACTCCACTGAAAAGAGAAAAATCCCCTTGGTCGTCCAAATAAGGAAGGATATACCCGGAATCCATTACTGTTTCCAGTTTAATGTTTTTCAATCTATTTTTTATCTCTGCAAGAACACTCGGAGACACTTTATCAACCAGGTAACAAAGACATATAGCAGTTTTACTCTCTGAACCTATTTCCATCGTTTCAAATTTAAGATTTGGACTTTTAAGCCTTCTTCTTATGAGAGTAGTATTTATCATTATAGGTTCCACGAAACCTTCCCGAGAACCTCTTTGCATAATTTCGGAAGACGGCTCGGAAACAGAACGAAAAGGAAATCCCTGTACACCTAAAGAAAGCATACAATCGCATCCATCCATAGCCAAGAGTGCAAATCCCGACATAGCCGCATTAAAAGCTTCTTCAAAAGTGGAAATTTGAAGCTGGTCACACGCTATTACCACAGTATCTCTTATATATTCATATTTTTCCTGAGCTGTATCTCCTTTTATTTTTGCATTTATAATCGGATTCATCACACTTTGAGTGAAAGTGTCTTTACTTATCATGCCTGATATGGTAATAATTGCACTGCTCACTCCTGATATTTCAATATATTTTATCGAAAGATCAGCAGTTTCATTTAACTCTCTTTTAAAATATTCTAAGTTTTCCGTTAGAGACTTTGATAAAAATTTATGTTTTTCATTATTATCGGACTTATTGTTCGATTTTAAATATACTTCTTTAAAAAGCTTTATGAATCCCATATACTTCACTTCCGAAACAGTAAAATTACACTTTTATTATTCGAAATTATTTCTTAATTATACCTTTTTTAATTACAAAAAAGCATTTCAGTTTTTTGTTTTATAACATGTTTTATGTTATGTTTTTTCACATAATATTAAAATCGACCTCTTGTCATCTTTTTTAAGAATTCAAAAGGTCGAATTAATTTATATGGGGAGGATTTCTTTGAATTGACTAAATTTTCAGCCTATCATTCCGCTAAAAGATTCCTCTTCCACTTTATATTCTTTAAGTTCATGAACTTCACGAGGTTCTTCACAAGGAAACTTGTGATGCCTACAATCTATAAGTGCTTCACCTACTTCTGTTTTTGCCCCGAATAATACCGGTACTTCCACTCTTATTTTTTGACTTATTGTAAATTTACAAGTTTCTTTCGGTTTTCCTTCGCACATTTTTCCGTCTCTCTCAATTATAGGTTTACCTACACATTCAGTTTTAACTTTTCCTACCTTCGCAAATGGTTTTATTTCTACGGGTACTCCGACCTTTACATCTTGAAACCCAAGTGCAGGACAAATTTCATGCTCGGGTTTGTATGATTTTTCATATGGACATGACATATTTATTAAACCTCCTTATTTAATGATATATTCCTTTTTAAGACCAAAATTTTTAGTATTAAAATTGGTCTCATTAACATTATATTCCGCAAAATACTTTATGTTCTCTTAAGTGCTTCCGCTTCACTAATTACAAAATCTTAAATACGGTAAATTATTGAAGAATATTTTAAGTTAAAGTATAATTAGGCATGTAATTTTAAATTTAAGAGGATTTTTAAAATGAAAAAATTATTAAAAATTATAGGAGTTTTGACTATGAGCAGTATTTTACTTTCACTTCCCGGATGCGGAAATTCCGAAAATAAGCAAGATGAAAATACCACTTCTTCCACAAAAAAAGTGGGACATCAATTAGAAAGACCATCTGAAGGAGAAAAAATAGCAGTAATAACCACAAGCGAAGGCGTTGTTAAAATTCGACTTTTTTCTGAGGAAGCTCCAAAAACCGTGGAAAACTTCACAGAACTCAGCCAAAAAGGTTATTACGACAATACAATATTTCACAGAGTAATAAAAGATTTCATGGTTCAGGGCGGAGATCCAAAAGGAGATGGTACAGGCGGAGAAAGTATTTGGGGAAAAGATTTTGAAGATGAGTTCAACAGCAAATTATTCAATATAACCGGATCTATCGCTATGGCTAACCGTGGACCAAATACAAACGGAAGTCAATTCTTTATAAATAATCAAGATCCCAAAAATTTCAAAGGTTGGGAGCAATCTTATCAATATTATAAAGTTTACGAACGAAATCCAGAGTTTTTTAACAAAAATTATGGTGGAACTATAGATATGTCAAAAATAACCGATGACATAAAAAATTTATATGAAACAAACGGTGGAAATCCCCATCTTGACGGATTTTATAATACATGTAATCCTAAAAAAGGTCACACAGTTTTCGGACAAGTTTTTGAAGGTATGGATATTATAAATAAAATCTCAGATGCAGAAACAAACCAAAATGACAAACCTTTGAAACCTATTACAATAAAAACCATAAAAATTGAATCATATCATGCCGAATAGTTATCATTTTAAGAGGTGTTTAAAATAAAAGTTATTGCCGGAACCATACGTGGGCTGAAACTCGAATCCAGTAAAAATGAAAATCTCCGTCCCACTAAGGACAGAGTAAAAGAATCATTATTTGATATTATAAATTTTGATATATTAGACAAAACTTTTTTGGATTTATTCGGAGGAACAGGTCAGGTAGGAATCGAAGCTTTTAGCAGAGGAGCTGCAAAAGTAATTATAGTAGAAATACAAAAAGATAATACAAATCTTATTAAAAAAAATATATCTAAGATAAAAAACAAACACAATATTGAGTTTTTTCAAACAGATGCATTAAAATTTCTGAAAAACAATAGAATACCCATAGATATAATTTTTATAGATCCTCCATATAAAGATGTAGAATTGTTGGAGAACTCATTAGAACTTGCAGCAAAAATCATAAATTCAAGCGGTATGATAATAACAGAAACACTATCTTCACAAAATATACAAAATAATGTTGGTGATTTTTCTTTGCAAAAAAGGTACAAATATGGTAACATATCACTGAATTTGTATAGAAATAATACGTCAATTTGAATACAAAATTATTTATTAGGTGGTAAAATTTATGGGTATAGAAAATTTAATGGATGAACTTGAGGATATCATAGAAGCTTCCTGGCATTTACCAATGTCAGGAGGTAGAACAGTTGTAGATTCCAATGAAGTCAGACGTATCCTTGAAGATATTAGACTTCAACTTCCGAAAGAAATAATACAGGCAAGAAAAATCGTAGAAGAACATGACAGAATTTTAGAAAATGCACGTCAAGAAGTAGATACCATGATGAAAGTCTCAGAAGAAAAGATAAAAGCTATGGTAAACAAAAGTGAGATAGTTAAAAGTGCTCAAGCATCTGCAAACAACATAATTTCTGAGGCAGCATCTCAATCAAAAGAAATAAGAAGATCTGCACAAGAATATGCTGATGACGTTATGAAACATCTGGATGAAATTGTCTCAAGCAATTTATCTGAAATAAGAAAGGCACGTAAAATGTTAAATTCTTCTGAAAAGAAATTAAAATAAAAGTTTATATTCAAAATATGTCAAAAGCACCGATTTAATTCTAATCAGTGCTCTTTTCTTTTATCATTCGCTCAAAATTTTCTTCAGAAATAAGAGGTACTCCGAGCTTTTGAGCTTTTTCAACTTTATTCCCCGGTTCATCACCAACTAAAACATATGACGTATTTTTAGATACACTCGATGTAACTTTACCACCCATCCTTTCAATAATCTCTGTTGCTTCTCCACGAGTATAATTTTCAAGCGAACCTGTTAGAACAAAAATCATATTTTTAAACTTATCATTACTGATATTAGATTTATAATACATAGAAATTCCGAGAGATTTAAAATCATCTATTAACTCTATACTCTGCGGTAAACTAAAATATAAATTAATGCTCTCTGCAACAGTTTCTCCCAAACCCGGTATAGAACTTATATCTTCTTTTGAAGCATTTATTATACCGTCTATGTTCTCTAACTTTTCCGATATAAGTTTAGCAGCTTTCTGTCCTACATGTCTTATTCCTAACCCAAATAAAAGTTTATCCAGTCCACGAGTTTTTGAATTTTCTATAGATTTCAATATGTTTTTTGAAGATTTTTCTCCCATTCGTTCCATATCAAGTAAATCTTGTTTGGTCAATTTATAGATATCTGATGCAGATTTAATCATTTTTTTATTAACCATAGCTGTAATAATAGATTCTCCAAGACCATCAATATCCATTGCATTCTTAGAAGAAAAATGAATTAAATTCCTCAAAAGTTGAGACGGGCAATTCGTATTCAAACATCTAATAGCCACTTCATCATCTATTTTCACAACCTCAGAACCACATGACGGACATCTTTTAGGAAAATTAAAAGGTTCTGAATTTTTACAATGCGAATTTACCCTAACCACTTCAGGAATTATTTCTCCCGCTTTTCTTATTACTACTTCATCACCTATTCCAATTCCTTTTTCATTTATAAAATCTTGATTGTGCAAAACTACTCTGCTCACTGTAGTTCCAGAAATTAAAACAGGTGCCAAAATTCCGGTAGGTGCCAAAATTCCGGTACGTCCAACATTTATTTCAATATTTAATAATTTTGTTTTTTTCTCCTCAGGTGGGTATTTAAATGCTTCAGCCCACCGAGGAAATTTAGAAGTACTTCCAAGAATTTTTCTATACTCGAGTGAATCCACCTTAACAACTGCTCCATCCGTTTGAAAAGAAAGATTTGATTTTATTTTTCCTATTCTGTCTATTTCGTCTAAAACTTCACTGAAATCACTATATGAACTATAAAAAGGCGGAACAGGAAATTTTAATTTTTTTAAATAATCCAATGAATCTTTATGAGATTTAAACTGAATACCTGTTATTTTTTGAATATTAAATATAAATATTTCTAAATTTCTGGATGCAGTTATTGTAGCATTTTTTTGTCTTAATGAACCCGCAGCTGCATTTCGAGGGTTTTTAAAAGTCTTTAATCCTTCCAATTCTTGTTTTTTAGTAAGATCTAAAAAATTTTTGTTAGACATATAAACTTCGCCTCGAACTTCTAAAAAAGGAATTTTCTCAGGCAAAATTTTGGGAAGATTTTTAATAGTTAAAATATTTTCCGTTATGTCCTCTCCAACTAACCCGTCTCCTCTCGTAGAAGCACGCACTAAATTTCCATCAACATATTCTACAGAAACAGACAACCCATCAATTTTGGGTTCCACAACAAAAACAGGATCAACAACAGATTTTTTTACCCTTTCATAAAAAGCAATCATATCGTCAAAGGAAAAAGAATCATGGAGACTCTCCATTTTCACCTCATGAAGTACAGGAGAAAATTTTTTCGAAGCTTTTCCACCGATATGCTGCGTAGGTGATTCTTCAGTAATCAATTCCGGAAATTCCGATTCCAACTCCTCGAGATTCCTAACCATAGCATCATATTCGTAATCATCTATCTCCGGAGAATCTTCTTCATAATATTTTTTATTATGATACTCTATACTTTTTTTATATTCTTTTGCTAAAATTCGAGCTTCTTTTAGCGTCATATATGGCACCTTTTTTCGTTATTAGTAATTTTCTACTCCGCTTTCCGTTACCTTTGCCTGAATTAATGGGCACGCTACAGGCGCTTCTTTTCTAAATACTATTGCTTGATTAAACATTTCTTTAGCTTCAATACATTTTTTTCTATCAGAAGAATAAAAAGTTGCTATTAATTCTCCTTTTTTGACTGAATCTCCAGTCTTTTTATTTAAAATTATTCCTGCTCTATAATCTATGCTATCTTCTTTTTTTTCTCTTCCCGCACCCAATATCATTGCGGACTTACCTATTTTCTCGGCATCTACCTTAAAAATATACCCATCTTCGTCAGAAAAAACTTTATACTCATACCCTTCTAAACTCGCAAGGTAATCCGATTTTTCAAACTCAGACAAATTACCGCCTTGTGCTAAAACCATTTCTCTTAATTTTTTCAGTGCTTTTCCGGAATTTATAGTTTCTTTAACCAATTCAGTACACTCTTCCAAAGATCCTTTTCCCGCAACATAAAGCATATTTGCAGCCAAGCAAACAGAAACATCTCTTAAATCGTCGGGGCCACGTCCTTTTAAAACTTCACAAGATTCCCAAACTTCTATAGAATTTCCTATCGCATGTCCAAGCGGCATATCCATGTCAGTAATTAGCGCAACAATTTTTTTATTAAATTTTTCCCCAATAGATACCATAATTTTAGAGAGGGAAATCGCATCTTCTTTTGTTTTCATAAATGCGCCACTTCCGACCTTTACATCAAGTACTATACAATCTGCACCGGAAGCAATTTTTTTACTCATTATACTCGAAGCAATCAATGGCATACTATCTACTGTGGCAGTCACATCACGAAGAGCATAAATTCTTTTGTCTGCAGGAACTAAATTACCACTTTGGCTCATAACACAACATCCTACAGTGTTAACTATATCGAAAAATCTATTTCTGGAAATTTCTACATTCATACCAGGAATTGAATAAAGTTTATCAACTGTACCTCCCGTATGACCAAGACCTCTACCTGACATCTTAGCTACTTTTACGCCACAAGCTGCTACAATCGGTGTTACTATTAAAGTAGTTTTATCTCCTACTCCTCCAGTACTATGTTTATCAACTTTTACTCCATTTATAGGACTTAAATCCATAACTTCTCCAGAATGAAGCATACATTCTGTTAGTATTTCACATTCTTTTAAAGTCATTCCATTAAAATGAACAGCCATCAAAAATGCCGACATCTGATAATCGGCAATTTCATTATTAATGTATCCATTTATAAAAAATCTTATTTCTTCAGAACTAAGTTCAAAATTATCTCTCTTTTTTTCTATTATGTCGTACGCACGCACATCAACCACAACCTTAAACACAAAAATAAACTATTGACGTTCCTTTATCAATTTAATGATTTTACTGGTCCCCAAACGAGAAGCACCTGCTTTTATAAAATTTTCAGCATCCTCAAGAGTCCTTATTCCTCCTGCGGCTTTTATCTTAACATTGCTTCCTATATGTTTTTTGAAAAGAATGATATCTTCAATATTTGCTCCTGATTTAGAAAATCCTGTGGAAGTTTTAATAAAATCTGCACCGGATTGTGTTATTATTTTGCACATTTCTATCTTTTCTTGTTCTGTTAATAAACATGTTTCTATTATAACTTTTAATATGTTATTATCACATATGTTTTTTATTTCTTCTATTTCTGAAGCCACTTCTAAATATTTTTTTTCTTTCAACAGACCAATATTAATAACCATATCAATTTCATCAGCACCGCATTCCAATGCTTTGGCTGTTTCAAAAATTTTTACAGATTTGTCATTATATCCATTTGGGAATCCAACAACAGTACAAATTTTCAAATTATCTTTTACATATTTTTTTGCTTCTTCAACAAAACACGGAGCTATGCACGCAGAAGCTACTCCATATTTAATTCCATCATCACATATATTTTTTATATCTGAAAAAGTAGCTTCCGGTGAAAGTAATGTATGATCAACCTTAGAAACGATTTCATTTATATTCAATTTATGTACACCTTCAATAAAATTAATTTATTATCTCGCACCTTTTTCGTACGGAACACCTGAAGCTTTTGGTGCTGAAGAACGTCCTACAAACAATATAAGCATCACAATTGTTAGAACATATGGGATCATTGCCAAAATAGTAGACGGTACGTGTATATTTTCTCCTCCTAATATGATAACAAGTGCTTGAGAAAATCCAAACAACAAACAAGCAAAATAAGTGCTAAATGGACGCCATTTTCCAAATATCACCGCTGCAAGTGCAATAAATCCCTGACCGCTTATAGCCGTAGGAGTAAACTGAGAAATAATTGCTAATGTAACAGTTCCGCCTCCCAAACCTGCTAAAATTCCCGAAAGAACTACACAAAAATAACGAGACTTATATACCGAAACACCAAGTGTATCAACTGCTGCCGGGTGCTCCCCCATCGCTCTTATTCTAAGTCCCCACTTGGTTTGATAAAGAACAAACCATGTTACAACAACTACCATCAAAGCTATAACAACTGTTACATCTATATTAAGGCTACTAAACGGTGTCCCCTGAAGATATTGCTGATCGATGATTTTAGGTAATTTAGTAGGAACAGGGCGAGTAGTAGTAGCACCACCAAAAAAATAACGGGAAAGAAACATCGCAATTCCGGGACCTATAAGATTAATGGCTATTCCTGAGACTGTTTGATCCGCTCTAAAAGTAATAGAAGCTACAGCATGCAAAAGTGCCAAAGCTCCACCGGCAAATCCTGCACACATCAATCCAAGCCATGCATTATGAGAAAAATATCCCACAGTTGCCCCTGCCAATGCACCAACACTCATCATACCTTCAATTCCTATATTAACTATTCCGGAACGTTCCGAGATAACCCCACCAATAGCTGCAAGTGCCAACGGTGCAGAATACATTAACGTTATAGATATGGCAATTAATATACTGTTAAGCATTGTGTCTACCCTCTTTTTCCAGAAATCTATTGACTATTACCGGTATTATTCTTACAAGTGCAACAAAAAATACTATTACACCTATCATTATATTGACTATTTCTGACGGGGCTCCTGTCTTAAATTGAAGAGACTGACCCGCATAAATAAGGCCACTGAACATAAGTCCTGCAAAAATACATCCTATCGGCGAACTTCCTGCTATCAAGGCTACAGATAATCCATTAAATCCATAATTCTCAAATATCGATAACACATGAATGTTATGCGAAGACGTACCTGTAATTGACAAGGCTCCTGCAAGACCTGAAAGAGCTCCTGATATAATCATTGTATAAAATATATTTTTATTGACATTTATTCCTGCATTTTCTGCTGCATCAGGATTAAGCCCTGACGCCCTAAATTCATATCCCTTGCGAGTTTTATAAATGACTATCCACATGACTATCGACATAATCACAGCTATCAAAAAATTTAAATTAAAATCTGTTTTTAAAATTATATCATTAAGAACAGGGTTTCCTTTGAGAAAATTACGTCCTTCTTCTGAAAATTTCCAATCATAAAACAGTAATGTAAATCCTGAATGATTTATAGGATAAGTTCCATCACTTTCCGGTTTATGAAACATTTGAGAATTAGCTACATAATTACATAAATACAAAAAAATCCAATTGAGCATTATACTTGTTATAACTTCGTGAATACCAAATCTGGATTTAAGAAGTCCAACCATTCCTCCAACCATAGCTCCCGCCAGAACACCTGACAAAATAACCAACGGAATTTGTATCACAGGATGAAAATCAAAGACAATTCCAACTATTGTGGAAGCAATTGTTGAAGCTATGTACTGTCCCTCGGCACCAATATTAAAAAGTCCCGATTTAAAAGCAAAAGCTACGCTTAAACCCGTAAGTATTATAGGTGTACTTTTCAATATTACATTAATTACAAACTTCGGACGAGAAAAAATTGCATTAAACATAACTGCAAGAGATTGTGAAGGGCTAAAACCCGTTACAAGCAATATACCGCATGCAACCGCACAGCCAAAAAAAACAGCTATACATGTACACATAAACGGTGTTTTCAAAAATTTTGCCACACGTTTAGTCATTTTCTTTACCTCCCGCCATCAAAAGACCAATTTTTTGTTCATCAGCATCTTCTTGCATAAACTCTCCTACTATTGCTCCATCATATATAACTGCTATTTTATCAGACACATCCAAAATTTCATCTAATTCTAACGATATCAAAAGTATAGCCTTACCCTTATCACGAAGATTTATAAGAGTTTTATGAACATATTCTATAGCACCTACATCCAATCCACGAGTGGGTTGTACTGCTATTAATAAATCGGGATCATTTTCAATTTCTCTTCCAATGACTAATTTTTGCTGATTTCCTCCGGAAAGTCCACGTATTCGTTTATATTTACAATCTGCCGGTCTTATGTCATAGTCAGAAATAAGACGCTCTGTAAATTTGTCTCGTTCTTCGTAATTCAAAAATCCATGATTATGAAACGGCTCTTTTCTATATTTTTCCAATATAGCATTATCCGCAACAGACATCTCAAGTATTGTGCTATATCTGTGACGGTCTTCATGAATAACAGAAATTTTGCTATCCAATATATTTCGAGTTGAAGTATTTTGTATTTCTTTTTTATTAATTAAAATTTTTCCTTTTTCAGCAACTTTTTTACCGATAATACACTCTAACAATTCTTTTTGTCCGTTTCCATCTACTCCAGCTAAACCATATATCTCACCACGACGCAATGACATGGATAAATTTTTTACTCTTTCAACTCCACGTTCGCACCTTACACTGAGATTTTCTATTTCAAACACAGTCTCGCCCGGACAAGCTTTACTTTTATCTACCAGTAATTTTACTTTCCTTCCTACCATTTTTTCTGCTAAACTTTGTTCGCTCTCCGACTGAACATCAACGCATCCCATAAACTTTCCTTTGCGTATAATAGTACACTGTTTCGAAGATTTTTTTATTTCTTTCAATTTGTGAGTAATTATAATTATAGTTTTGCCGTCTTTTTTTAAATTTTCTATAACTTCAAGAAGTTCATCTATTTCTTGAGGAGTTAATACTGCTGTAGGCTCATCCAAAATTAAAATATCAGCACCCCTATATAGCGCTTTAAGAATTTCAACTTTTTGTTGCATTCCTACAGAAATGTTTCTAACTCGTTTTTTTAAATCTACATTCATTCCATATTTTTTAATTATTTCTACTACTTTTTTTTTCGCTTTTCGCATATTTATGATCCCAAATTTATCAGTAGTCTCATTCCCTAAAATTATATTTTGGAGAACTGTAAACTTTTCAACAAGCATAAAGTGCTGATGAACCATACCTATACCATGCGAAATCGCAGAGCTTGGATTTTTTATATTAACCGGTGCCCCATTTAAATAAATTTCACCGGAATCTGCTCCATATAAACCATATAAAATGTTCATCAACGTGCTTTTTCCCGCTCCGTTTTCACCGAGAATTGCATGAGTTTCACCTTTTTTTACATCTAAATCCACCGAATCAAGCGCACAAAATCTACCAAAATATTTCGTTATGCCTCTCATTTGAACCGCATAATCTTTATTAATCTCCAATGTTATCCCCCTTTTAGGAAACTGAATATTTTTATATTTTCATATCGGAAAGAGATTCCATAAATTTGTTGTAACTTTCTAAAGTACCGGGAGGAATTATTTTTGCTTCAGAAATTTTATCTTTTATCAACATCGAATTTTCATAAACATTCTTTGGAATATTTGGATTATTTTCAGGCATCCCAACACATCCCTCTTTTATTCCAAAAGAAAAAGTTTTGCCGCCTATATTTTCCCCGTTTAAAGCTTTAGTAGAGACTATTTGTATTGCTTTTCCTACATCTTTTATCGCAGAAGTCAAAATATTATCGACAGCAAGATAAGATTGATCCAGATCTACACCTATAGCAAAATTTCCGGTCTCTTTTGAGGCTTCAATTACTCCCACTCCTGCCCCACCGGCTGCATGGAAAATTATATCGCAATCATCAAACATTTTTATGGCTATAGCTTTGCCTTTTGCAGAATCAGTAAAACTTTCAGCGTACTGAACTTTAACATCTATATTCTTTCCAATCTGTTTAGCTCCGTACGCAACCCCGGCTCTGTAACCATATTCAAACTGATCGATTACCATACCCTTAATTCCTCCGACAAATCCTACTGAATTCGTCTTTGTCATAAGTGCTGCTATGTATCCAACCAAAAATGAAGATTCCTCAGATCTAAAAATCACTCCTGTGACATTTTCCGGAGTTTTGTCTCCGAATGAAAAATCAGCTATTGCATAATTAAGTTCCGGATTAGTTTTTGCTGCCAACTCAATTGTATCTGCAAGCTTATATCCTATTCCCCAGATAAGATCGGTATGTTCATCGGCAAGTTTATCTATATTAATTAAAAAATCAGAAGTTTGAGGACACTCAACATAACTAACACGAGAATTAGTATCTTTAGAAAACTTTTTCATTCCCTCCCACGAAGACTGTTGAAACGATTGATCATTTATACCGCCTCCGTCGGTTATCATTGCAGTGAAAAATCTTTTGTCATCGTCAACTCCGGTTGCAATTTTACAACCCGTTTTTACGGCAAAAAACAATATTCCTGCCAGTATTAAAACAGATAAACCAATCCACGATACCTTTGAAATTATTTTTTTCATAATTTCCTCCAAATTGAAGCTTGTTTTAAATAAATACGACTAATCACCAGTTATTAATATTTATGCAATTGCCTTTAATAGGTTTACAATATTGTTATCTAACCGCAGTCTCCAGAGCAATTTTAACCATATTACAAAACCCTTTTTCGCGTTCTTCCGAAGGAAGAGAAAGTCCTTTAAGCGGACAATCTGAAACAGTCAAAATACAAAGAGCTTCTTTTCCTGACTTTGCTGCATTCATGTACAATGCAGCAGCCTCCATCTCAACTGCTAATACTCCCATTTTATCCCACTCAGGTAAAACCGATTCATCACTGTAAAATACATCGCTTGAATAAATATTTCCCACAAAAGCCTTTATTCCCAGTTCTTGTGCACAACTTTCTGCTTTCTTCAAAAGATTAAAATCAGCAATGGGCGCAAAAACACCATTAAGCTTGTATTGATTTCCGTAGTTCGAGTCCGTACAAGCTCCCATTGCCATAACTATATCTTTTAAATTAACTTTGGAATTTATTGCTCCTGCACTTCCTATTCTTATAATCCGCTGAACATTATAAAAGTTAAAAAGTTCATAAGAATATATCCCTATGGAAGGCATTCCCATACCTCCGCCCATAACGGAAATTTTCTGTCCTTTATATGTACCGGTAAATCCAAGCATATTCCTAACTTTATTAAAACACTTTACATCCGTTAAAAAATTTTCGGCAATAAATTTGGCTCTTAAAGGGTCTCCTGGCATAAGAATGGTTTGCGCTATTTCGTTTAAATTAGCTCCTATATGCGGAGTTGGTATGTGTGACATTTAGAAATAAACCCACCTTACAACTATATTTTTTATTTACTTTAATATTTTCTGCTATTTATATCGGTATTTTTAACATTTTTTAAAAAAATGTTTATAAGCACAATTATTATCATTTTTTACCGTGTCTTAACTTACTTTTTATAATTGGATTTTAGCATTTTATTAAGTATTTTGTCAAGAAGTTCCGAAGATTTTTGTATGACAGGACCTCCCACAAGTGCACAGAATATTGTTATAATTCCTAAAGTTCCACCCATAATCCATCCCAAAATTAATGTTATTATATCTAAGTAAATTTTTACCAATTTAAAAGATTTGTTTGTTTTTTCACTAACTATAATTGCCAAAGCAGTCCAAGGATCAATCCCAACATCTGCGTTCATATACCCTCCCAGACCGATAAAACAAATCAAACATCCTATAAGCGAAACTACAAGTCTTATAAAAAAAGTTTGAGGAATTTCTAAACAATTATAAAACCATATACCAAAATCTATAAAAATTCCTAAAATAAATAAATATATAACTGTACCTATATTTATATATTTTCTTTTTATACAAAAAACAGTAACTATCAAAATTGCATTTAAAATACTGGCAGTAAACCCCACGCTTAAACCCGTAACTTTGCTCAAGCCGTCATAAAAAACAGTTATAGGATCGGCTCCGAGGGAAGTTACAATATTTATACCACATCCTATTCCTAACAAAGCAAGACTGACAGTACACACTATAACTTTCTTCATGTATAAAATCGCAGCTTTACGTTTCGCTTCTACCATCTTTTATCACCTCCTTTAAAAATGATTTTCCTCTGATTTTCTCATCTATTCTGAGGTAATCCAAAATCGTTGCTCCCGTATCATAAAATCCGATTCTTGTATGAAGATTTATTCCGTTTTTTATATTTTTTCCGTAAATAATCATCGGAGTGTATTCACGAGAATGATCTGTAGACGGAGTTGTGGGGTCACAACCGTGATCTGCGGTTATAATTAAAATATCATCGTCACGAAGTTTTTTTAATATTTTTTCAAGACTTTTATCAAAAAAAGACAAAGCTTCAGCATATCCGTCAACATTATTTCTGTGACCATAAAGCATATCAAAATCAACCAAATTAACAAAACACAAGCCTTCAAAATCTCTGTCCATTATCTCAAGAGTTTTATTTATTCCATCTTCGTTACCTTTGGTTAAAATTTTTTCGGTTACGCCGTTGCCTGCAAAAATATCACTTATTTTGCCAACCGCAATAACATCTTTTCCGCTCTCTTTTATAAAATCAAGAATAGTTTTTTCAGAAGGAGCTAAGGCAAAATCATGTCGATTTGCAGTACGTGTATAATCAGGATACTCTCCAATAAATGGCCTTGCAATAACTCTTCCGACAGCATTATCACCTTGCAAAATTTCTCTTGCAATTTGACAATATTCATACAACTTTTCAATCGGAACAACGTTTTCATGAGCAGCAATTTGAAACACGCTATCCGCAGAAGTGTAGACTATAAGTTTTCCTGTTTCAACACTTTCTTTTCCGTATTCCTTTATAACTTCAGTACCTGAATAAGGTTTATTACAAAGAATATCTCTTCCCGTTCTACGTTTAAACTCATCAATCACTTTACTCGGAAATCCGTTAGGATAAGTAGGTAAAGGTTTTTTTGATTCAATTCCTGCTATTTCCCAATGACCTATTATGGTATCTTTTCCTTTTGAAACCTCTTTCATTCGAGCAAATGAAGCAATCGGATTTTTTTCAGATTTTTCATAATCCATTCCGTCAATGTTGAAAAGACCCATCTTTTTCATATTGGGCATACTAAAATTTTTATTATAAAAGCAAGCCTTAACAGTATTACTTCCAACATCACCGTAATCAGCTGCATCTGGCATTTCTCCTATTCCTACGCTGTCAAGAACAATTAAAAATACTCTTTTCATAAAATACAATCTCCTCTATTACAAAGTAAGTTGTTCGCAAGTTGTTTCTTCACTCGACGGAATTTTACCTCCCGCAGGAATATTTTTGGCTCTGTAAATTTTTTCTTCAACAAATGTCCCTGAACTGTATTTTTCCGCTTTTATGAGCTTATGACCTTTTTTTTGCTTCATAACGGCTACGCCCTGTGTATTTTTTGTTTGTTTCAAGTTCACCATAGACGAATTAAAAATCAAAATTTTACCCGAAGATGATGTAAGAATAAAGTCTTGATCACATGTCACATAAAACGCTCCTATGATATTATCTTTATCACTGTAAGCTTTTATGAGTTTTTTACGATTTGTTTTTGTAAAATATGACTTCATCTCCACTTTGGAAACTTTTCCGCTGCCAAAGAAAAACAGCATAAATCCGGAATAGTCATTTGTAACGGCCATATAAACCACTTTTTCATTTTTATCAAAAGAAAGGACAGCCGGGATATATTCTCCCATAGCGCTTGCTTTTGTATCGGAAAATGTGTAGCCTTTCGCTTTGTACACTTGGCATTTGTCTGTGAAAAATAATAAATCAGAATGATTCTCTCCGGAAATTTCTTGAGTTATTTCGTCATCACTTTTTAATTTTTGCTCTGAATTCATTTTAAAAGACTGTGGAGTAATTTTTTTGAAATATCCTTCTTTCGTAAGAAAAAACTTCACCAGATAATCAGGAATTACTTCTCCAAAATCGTATTCCTGCGTATCCTCAGGATATATTAAAAGACTTTTTCTCGGTTTACCATATTGTTTCGACACTTCACTAAGTTCTTTAATTATAATTTTATAAATTTTGTTTTTATCGGAAAGAATACATTCCAGTTCTTCGATTTCTCTTACAAGTGCATCTGTTTCATTGGTTCTTTTTAAAATATATTCCCTATTTAAATGACGAAGTTTTATTTCGGCTACACTTTCAGCCTGAATCTCATCTATAGAAAAACCTTTCATTAAATTCGGTACAACTTTTGTCTCTTCTTCAGTTTTTCTGATTATCTCAATAGCTTTGTCTATATCAAGCAAAATTTTTGCCAAACCTCTCAAAATATGAAGCTTAGCTTTCTTTTTATTAAGGTCAAAAAATGTTCTTCTCTTGATACACTCTTCCCTAAATGCCACCCATTCTTCAAGTATCTCACGAACACCCATTACTTTCGGCGTTCCACTGACTAATATATTAAAGTTACAAGAAAATGTATCTTCCAGAGGAGTTAATTTAAAAAGTTTTGCCATTAATTTATCAGGATCTGTACCTCGTTTAAGATCAATTGTAATCTTTAATCCTTCAAGTCCCGTTTCATCACGTATATCGGAAATTTCACGAATTTTCCCTATTTTAACAAGCTCTGCTATCTTTTCTATTATAACTTCACTTGTAGTTGTGGGAGGAATATTTACTATATCTATACAATTATATTTTTTATCATATCTATAACGAGAACGAACCTTTATCCCGCCTCGTCCGGTCTTATAAATAGCTTCTATTTTTTCCTTGTCGTAAATTATTTCCCCTGCACCCGGAAAATCAGGAGCCACCAGTGTTTCGGAAATATCACATTCACGATTTTTTATATAAGCTATAGTCGTATCACAAACTTCTTTAAGATTAAAAGGACAAATAGAGCTAGCCATGCCCACCGCTATACCTGTATTGGAATTCACAAGCACCGATGGAAATGTACATGGTAACAGCGAGGGCTCTTCCAAAGTATTATCATAGTTCGGAACAAAGTCAACTGTATCTTTGTCTATATCTTTAAAAAGTTCTTTGCAAATATTTTCAAGTTTGGCTTCTGTATATCTTGAAGCAGCACACGCCATATCACGTGAATAAAACTTACCGAAATTTCCTTTGGAATCAACATAAGGATACAAAAGAGCTTCGTATCCCCTACTCATACGAACCATAGTATCATAAATAGCACTGTCGCCATGCGGATTAAGCTTCATGGTTTGACCTACTATATTTGCTGATTTTGTCCTGTTACTTCCCAGCAAACCCATCTTGTACATAGTAAAAAGAAGTTTTCTATGAGATGGTTTAAAACCATCAATTTCCGGAATAGCACGTGACATTATTACGCTCATCGCATAAGGCATATAGTTTTTTTCCAAAGTGTTTACTATTTTTTCTTCAACAACTTCTCCTGCGTTATATATAAAACCATTAACGTGAGAATTAGACTTATTTGAATTTTCTTTTATTCTTTTTTTAGACGCCACGGTACTTTTTCACCTCTCTAACTCACATCTAAATTATCAACGTATCTATAACCATTTTCTATTATATATTCTTTTCGCCCCGAAAGATCATCTCCAAGAAGAACATCAAACATTTTTGAAGTTGCTTCAGCATCTTCCGGCATAACCTTTATAAGTCTGCGAGATTTAGGATTCATTGTCGTAAAATTCATCATGTCAGGTTCATTTTCACCTAAACCTTTAGAACGCTGAACGGTATATTTTTCCGCTCCGATTTTTTTAATAAACTCATCTTTTTCCGATTCATTATAAGCAAAATAAGTTTCACTTTTGGTATTTATTTCATATAATGGTGATTCCGCTATAAAAACCTTATGAGCTTCTATAAGCTTAGGTGTAAGCCTATAAAGCATGGTAAGAAGAAGCGTTCTTATTTGAAATCCATCCACATCCGCATCAGTACAAAGAATAATCTTATTCCATTTAAGAGCGTTTAGATTAAAAGATGACAAATCTTTAGCGGTCTTTGATGTTCTAACTTCAACTCCGCAACCAAGAACTCTTATGAGGTCAGTTATAATCTCGCTTTTGAATATTCTGTTATAATCTGCTTTGAGGCAGTTGAGTATTTTCCCTCTGATCGGAATAATAGCCTGAAAATCGGGATTTCTCGCTTGTTTACACGCTCCAAGCGCTGAATCTCCCTCCACAATAAATAATTCTCGTATATTTACGTCTTTACTCCTACAATCCACAAACTTCGCAACACGACTAGCCATATCCATACTGCTTGTAAGTTTTTTCTTCAGATTAAGTCTAGTCTTTTCCGCATCTTCTCTGCTGCGTTTATTGATCAATACTTGATTACATATCTTTTCTGCATCATCAGGGTTTTCAATAAAATACACTTCTAAGTTTTTTTTGAGCATTTCTGTAATAGCTTCTTGAATTCCCTTGTTCGTGATTGATTTTTTGGTTTGGTTTTCATAGGACGTCATTGTGGAAAATGAAGAAATTATAACTGTAAGTGAATCTTCTATATCGGAAAAATTTATTTTACTCTCATTTTTAGTATATTTTCCACTGTGTTTTAAGTAAGAGTCTATTTGAGAGGTAAAACCACTCCTAACCGCTCTTTCAGGAGCACCACCATGTTCAAGAAAACTGGAATTATGATAATATTCAGCTAAATGAACTTTATTTGAAAATGAAATTGCTGCTTCAGCTTTCAATTTGTAGTAAGGCTTATCTTCACGATCCCTTACTCTGGTTTCAAGACTCCACGTTTGTATTGGGGTCAAATATTCGTTCTTAAGAAGTTCGGAAGCATAATCTGTTATTCCGTTTTGATAAATAAATTCTTTTTCAGTAAATTCCGAATTATCATTTTGATATCTTAGCAAAAACTTTATACCCGAATTTACTACTGCTTGACGCTTTAAAACATCTTCAAAATATTCATAAGGTATATTCACATCTGTAAAAACCGATAAATCAGGTTTCCACTTTATTTTCGAACCGGTATCTTTACGATTATATGATTCTTTATTAAGTCCACCGATATTTTCTCCTTTTTCAAAATGAAGTGTATATATAAAACCGTCACGTTTTATCTCAACATCCATATATTCAGAAGCATACTGCGTTGAACAAAGTCCCAGTCCATTTAGCCCCAATGAATATTCATAATTTTCTTGACTTGAATTGTTATATTTCCCACCTGCGTAAAGTTCACAAAAAAGAAGTTCCCAGTTAAACTTTTCTTCCTTAGAATTATAGTCAACAGGAATCCCTCTTCCTTTATCTTCTATTTGCACGGAATTATCTTTATATCTGGTTACCTTAATAACATTTCCGTGCCCTTCTCTTGCCTCATCTATAGAATTTGAAAGTATTTCAAAAACCGAGTGTTCGCACCCTTCTATTCCATCAGAACCGAAAATAACACCCGGCCGTTTCCTTACTCTATCTGCACCTTTTAGAGAAGATATACTTTCATTATTGTATTTATTTTTAGCCAAAATTATATCTCCCTCTGTATTTACAAATTTATTTTGAAGTCAAAAACATAAGAATATTATACATCACAAAAAACAAAGGGTCAAACAGGTTTTATTTTCAAAAAAAATATCCTCTCGTAAAACCGAGAGGATAAACATAAACGTTTAACTCTATTTGGCAGACATTCTCATAATTTGCTCGACTACAAATACCACTGCACTCGACGAAAGTGTAACAACTATAAGACTTTGACCCAAGTACGCAAGAATACCCGCAGCAATGGCGCCTATAGTCGCAGACAACACACTTGACGTTGACCTAAAAACTTCCGGGAATACCATGGATGTAAGCACTGCATATGGAATATATGCTAAAAATGAATTCAAAAATTTATTTTTAATTTTATTTTTGAAAAACAACAGTGGAACTACTCTAAACATCATCATTACTGCTGCCATACCAAAAACAGCATATAAAAATTGTTGATTACTCATCGGCATTTTCCTCCGCTTCTTCCACAGGGAACGCAGCCGCACCTATTAAAGAGGTAATAACGGCACAAATTATAATCGTCCAACCTGATGTAAGATTTGCTTTTATAAAAGGTATACACTCAAGCACAAAACTTAAAATCAACGCAATCAAAACCACAATCAAAACAGGTTTGGATTCTTTTGCCGGGGGTACAATAATAGCTATAAACATTGCATAAAGCATTATTCCCAATGCGGAAGTTATCGACGCCGGAAGCAAATTTGTAAAACACGCACCAAGAGTATTTCCTAAGACAAATCCTATATAAGGAGCTGTAGCCAGTCCGAAAAGGTACGACGCACTTAACTGTCTTTTTTCTTTCATCGCCACTCCAAAAATTTCATCTGTATTGAAAAGTCCAAATCCAACCCTTTGCAACGTACCCACACTATTATCAAACTTCTGAGCAATGGTCATAGAAAACAATATGTACCTGCAATTCATCACAAACAATGTTATAACATACATTATTATCGACGTTTCTCCACCATTCAAGAGATTAAGAGCAGCCGCTTGACCTGAACTCGTGTACATAAGCAATCCCATAATTTCAGATAAACCAAAACCAAGACCAGCTTTTGTTGCAGCTATTCCACAAGCCATCGAAGTTGGAATATAACCCAATCCTATAGGTATTCCATTTTTTAACCCTCGTATATAATTACTTTTCTTTAAACTACTAACTTCTCCCAATAAAAATCACACCTTTTCACGTTACCCAAAATAAGGTAACTATAATTTACTATTGGATATGATACTACAATAACTAAAAAAAAAAATCAACCGTTTATAACAAAAAATATCGATATATAGAAATATGTGAAATTTTAACGCACATATTGACATATTTGCAAGGTTATATTGACAAAAACATTTAAAAATTACATAATGAGAACCTAGATTTATTTAACATCATAAGTATTGCAAGGAGTAATATAATGGATTGTATTTTTTGTAAAATAGCTGAAAAAAAACTACCTTCTGACATAGTATATGAAGACGATAAAGTTTTGGTGTTCAAAGATTTAGAGCCTAAAGCACCCATTCATGTCTTGGTAATCCCTAAAATTCACATATCTTCTGTTATGGATTTAAATGAAAATAATATAGGAATATTATCTCACATTTTTAAAGTTATCAAAAAATTACAAACAGAATTGAATTTACAAGAAGGATTCAGAATAATAAATAATTGTGGAAAATTCGGAGGCCAAACTGTAAACCATTTACATTTTCACGTTCTTGGTGGCCGACCGCTTGAATGGAATCCAAGCTGACAGTAGGTACGTCAAAGGAGATAAAACTATGAAAAATACTTTTGAAATTGAGATTGCAGGTTGTAAAAGGAATTTACCTATTTGCTCTGTAAATGAACACCTGGATATAGCGGCTTTTATAATGTTTGGTGATGTAGAAATTACTGTAAAATGTGCACGTGAACTTCTTAAAATTTGTCCTGAGTTTGATATTTTGGCAACCGCCGAAAGTAAAGGAATTCCTTTATGTTACGAAATGGCTCGTCAAAGTCAAAAAGATTATGTCATAGCTCGTAAGTCTCAAAAAGTTTATATGAAAGATTCTATTTACACAACTGTAAAATCCATAACAACAGCCGAAACTCAAAAACTTTATCTTTCGAGCACAGATATAGATAAAATAAAAAACAAAAAAGTCCTCATAGTTGATGATGTTATAAGTACAGGAAACTCTATAGTCGCCGTTGAAAATCTTATAGAAAAAGCTTCCGGAAAAATTACAGGAAAAGTTTGTGTTTTGGCTGAAGGAAATGCCGCAAACCGAAAAGATATCATATTCTTAAATTCTTTACCGATTTTTGAAAAATAAATTTATTATAAAATGGACACAGCTCCCAAGTTTGAGGTATAATCAAACTTAGGAGTATTTATTTTGTTTGGGAAAGGTGGATGGACAAGAGTAAAGCTTATTTATTAAATTTTACTTTTTTAACGATGAAAAGACCTTTAGCTTTAATTGGTTTTTCCTATTTTATAACTCTTGTAGTACTTAACTACATACCTGATTCCAACATAATAATTGTAGCGTGCGGTTTATTTATCGCACTTATAATATCATTCTTAATTAAAAAATTTCGAAATGTAGAAAATTTTTTCTGCATAATGTTTTTGAGCTGTTTGGCGGCAACATTTTCGTATGTTTTAAATTCCGGAATAATTGCAGATAAAGTTAAAAATTTGGATGAAACCGATATAAAAATATCTGGAACAATTTGTGACATACCCTATAAAAAAAATAATAACTACAATTACATATTAAATATTAATGAAATTAATGAACAAAAAATAAAACCTTTTAAAATTATTTTACGTTCTCATTCATCATTAAACAGTGACATTTGCGATATTTTTACGGGACATGTACATATTTCTTCCATTGAAAATAATATATCGCAAGCATACAAAATGCATTGTAAATCTCGAAATATTTATGCTCAAGCATTTTTTTATGAATATATGGATAATTCAAATATAACTCCTCAATCGAAATCTTTGCAATATTACATACTCTACATTAGAAAAGAATTTTCATCTAATTTTAGAAAAATATTTACAAGTGAAATTTCTTCTGTAATAAATGCTATATTTTTAGGAGAAAAAAATTCTATTCCTTATGAAATAAAAATTAACTTTGACAAAATAGGAATATATCACTTACTAACAACATCAGGAATACATATCTCCATTCTTGCTCAAACTCTTTTGTGGATTTTTAAAAAATTCAAGTTAAAAAATAAATTTTCATACGTATTGTGTGCAATAATAATATTTTCTTTGGAAGTATTTACAGGGTTTGCGCCATCCACCACCAAATCCGGAACAGTTATGATAATTTATCTCTTAGGTATGGCGATAGCTCGCAAATCAGATGCTCTTAACTCACTCGGAATTGCCGTATTTATCATGTGCTTAATTAATCCAAATTACGCTTGTAGCGTAGGACTGCTTTTAAGTGTATTCTCAACTTTAGGAATAATATTTCTATACAATCCTATAAAAAACAAATTAAAATTTAATGTTAAATCAAAATTTTTATATAAATTAATAAATTACATAACATCAAGTATTTCATTAAGTTTAGCAGTAATTATTTTTACAACCCCTCTCACAGTACTATACTACGGAAAAATAGCCATAATATCAGTAATATCCAACATTTTAGTATATCCATTAGCAATTATAATAATATTTGGTGCAACATATGTAAACTTTCTTTTTTCCATAAATTCTCCAATATTTTTAATAGAATTTCCTGCTTATATTTGTGGAACATCTGCAAAAATAATAATCAAAATATCTGAATTCCTTTCTAAAATACCCTACGCTTCATTGAATACTGACTATGGAATATTTCATTTTTGTTTATTATGTATATTGATACTCTTTTCATTGGCTTTATGTTCAACGCAAACACAAAAATATTCCAAAATTACTTTTCTGCTCTCTCTCAACTTAATATTTATTAGTATATTTTCCTACCAAATTCATGAACGAAATTCTATATGCTTTTCAATAATTCCATGCGGAGATGGATTGAGTTTAATTATTTCTAAAAATGAACATACTGCTGCTTTTATTCAATTAAAAGAAAAAACAAATATTGAAAATATTCAAAATTATTTTTCAAAATGTAATATTTTTTGTCTTGATTATTTATATATTTCTTCGATTGATAGCACTAAAAAGTACGTAGTAAAGAATATTGCTAAAAACTATAACCCTCAAACTATAGCGGTAAATAATCACGATGTTATTGCACAAGAAAATCTATTTAAAGATTTAAATTATAATGTAAAATCAGTATATTTTGAAGATAAATTAAATTCAAAATTTTGGGATAATATATCCTGTGAATTTAAAGAAATTCATAACAAAATTTTTATAAAAATAATATCACCACATATTTCATTTTTAGTTATTCAAGATGGTGGTGATGCAAGTAAATTACCGGAAAGTTGGAAAGAATGTGATTTTTTAATACTTTCGGGTATCCCTTTAAACTGCCAAAAAATAAGATCTAAAAATATAATTTTAAGTACCAATATGGCTCGTGCAAAAATAGGTATTTATAAATTATCAAAACCAGATTCATTGTTATATTCTCTTCCGCATCAAGGAATCATACATATAAACTTAAATTCAAAAGGAAAATATAATATACGGAGGTTAAAATAATGTCAAAAGCAAACTATAATGATCTTAAAAAAATTATTTCTTCTGAAAATTTCCCCAAAATATATTTTTTTCAGGGAGATGAATATCTTATAGAAAATGCTGAAAAAATGATAAAAAATAAATTATTGGGTAATAATTATAGCGACTTCGATTTAAATTTGTATAATGAAGAAAATATAACCTTAGAAAAACTAATTTCATCAACAGAAACATTTCCTATTATGACAAAACATAAACTTATAATTATACATAATTTACCATATGAGCAATGGGATATAAAAGAAATTGATGATTTTTTAAAAATATTAAAAGATTTGCCTGAATTTGCATATATAATAATATCTCAAATATCAAAATTTTCCAATACTAAAAATTTATCAAAATTTAAAAAAATAAAAAAATTTGTAGAAAATTACGGAATAACATGTGAATTTTCAACTACAGATATTTCATTAAAAAAACAACTGATTCAATGGTCTAGCGAAATATACAATAAAAATTTATCAGATAACTATGCCGAAAAAATTCAAGAAATTTGTTTCGGAAAAACTATAAAATCTATAAAAAATGAATTACAAAAAGTATGTGAATTTGAAAAATCAGATACAATAACTGAAAGCTCACTAAAAATATTAATAAAATCTAATTCTAAAACAAATATATTTGAACTGCCTAAAACAATACAACTAAAAAATCTGCCAAAATCTTTAGACATATTGATAAATTTGTTATCTCAAGGCGAAGAACCCATATCAATTTTATCAGTAATAGCTTCCGATTACATAGATTTGTTCCGTTTAAAAATATTTAATAAAAACGGAAAATCCATATCAGAAATATCTGATATTTATAATTATAAAAATAAAGAATTTAGATTAAAAAATTCACTAAAAATGTGCTCTACTATAAAAACAAATCAAATAAAAAATTCATTAAAAAAATTACTAATAACTGATTTACAATTAAAATCCAATAACTTAGATCCTCAACTTTTATTATCTTTACTAATAATTAATTTAATAAAAAATAAAACCTCACACAATCTTTAGTGTGAAGCTAATGTAATGGTACACCATCGGGGGCTCGAACCCCGGACACCCTGATTAAGAGTCAGGTGCTCTACCAACTGAGCTAATGGTGCATACATACAAAAAATCTAAAAACTCCATTAAACACAAACAAAACCCGAGGTAAAAGAAGCACCTCGGAAAAGAGTACCTCAAAAACTGAACAAACAAAAAGCAAAGAAAGAACAAAAAGTAAAGAAATCAAATAGGACAAACCCTCGACCAATTAGTACTGTCAAGCTAAACATGTTACCATGCTAACACACACAGCCTATCAACCTTGTAGTCTACAAGGGGTCTTACCTCAACCGAAGTTGAGAGGGATATCTAATCTAAGAGCCGGCTTCACGCTTAGATGCTTTCAGCGTTTATCCGAACCGCACATAGCTGCCCAGCGATGCCACTGGCATGACAACTGGTGCACCAGAGGTGCGTCCATCCCGGTCCTCTCGTACTAGGGACAGCTCCTTTCAAATATCCTTCGCCCACGACAGATAGGGACCGAACTGTCTCACGACGTTCTGAACCCAGCTCGCG
>OJMH01000350.1_pt1 | contig 63855 bp, 58 predicted proteins | sample 1597111 | NCBI WGS metagenome assembly OJMH01 (sample SAMEA2452115, study PRJEB22498) | human gut metagenome | reverse complement strand
CACCAAGAAGCAAGGCACCAATGATGGTAGCACCGGAACGAGAAGTTCCCGGCACAACAGCCGCTAATAACTGAAAAATACCAATGATAAGCGCAGTGTCATATCCGATTTCCGTTACCGAAGTAATTGCCGGTTTTCTTCCCTTATTCCAATTCTCTACAATAATAAATAAAATACCATAAACAATCAAAGCACCTGCCACAACATACGCATTGTAGAACACCTCGTCAATCCAGTCATCAAACAAAATGCCTACAATTGCTGCCGGAAGACATGCCACGATAATCTTAAACCACATCTGCATAATCTTCCAGTCAATAATGGATTCGCCCCGCTCTCTCTTTGTAAAACGGAATGGCCATATCCTGCTCCAAAATAAAAGAACAACGGCTAAGATAGCACCTAACTGCACAACAACCAGAAACATTTGAGAAAACTGTTCATCCTGAAATTTCAAAAATTCTTCCACTAATATCATGTGTCCGGTACTGCTTACCGGCAGCCACTCGGTGATTCCTTCCACAATACCCCAGATCACCGCAACGAAAACATCGAAAATTCCCATTTTTATCCTCCATTTGCTAAGCAATATATTTTCTACTGTCCCATATTTTAGCACATCCCCTGCCTCAAAACAATCATAAGTTGCAAAAAGAAAAAAAATATTGTAGAATAAGAAGAGTATGTTTTCAAAATGAACAAAAAAAGAGGATATGATTATGTATCAATGGATGAAAAAGTATCTTGATCCAATTTGTCCGCTTTTTGCCATCCTGCCACTGTTATCCTGTTTTGGATTAAATATGCTTATTTACAGTGGAACGATGGTAATGTGTGCAGACTGGTATCATTATGACCTTACCACTTCTTTGGATCAGGCAATACCACTTGTTCCGGGTTGGATGTACATCTACTTTGGATGTTTTCTGTTCTGGACTGTGAATTATATTATGGTTGCCAGAATTAACCGGAATGACCCGGACACGTTTTATCGTTTTGTTGCAGCCGATATGATTTCCCGTCTTGTCTGCGGAATCATTTTTATGGTATTTCCAACGACAAATGTACGGCCGGAAGTAACAGGCACAGGATTTAGTGTCTTTCTGCTTCAGTTTTTATACGGATTGGATCAGCCGACAAACCTGTTTCCATCCATTCACTGTCTGGTAAGCTGGTTTTGTTACACCGGCATCCGGGGACGCAAAGAGGTACCTGCCTGGTACCGTGCATTTTCCTGCATCTTTGCTCTGTTGGTTGTCCTTTCAACACAGTTCACCAAACAGCATTATATTGCCGATGCCATTGCCGGTGTCCTGCTCGCAGAAGTTCTTTCACTTCTCACACGCAGAGTTAGCTGGTATCGCGCACCAAAGTTAATCTTCACCTGGGTAAACCGGCGGTTGCTTTATGTATTGATTCGAACAAAAGGAGTAGCACGTGAGCAAAAAAACTAAAAGAAATTTATTTAACGCTCTATTTTTGGTAGCTTTGCTTGGTTTAACCATCTGGGCTGTTTTTAAAGACCAGGACTTTGGCGTTATTTTACACACACTCTCCCAGATTGCACCGGGATTTTTGTTAGCCGGCTTTATTTTGGTAATTGTGTATGTGTGCAGTGAGTCTGTTATTATTAAATACCTATTAAGTACCGTGCAGATTAAAGTTCCGTTATTTAACTGCATCCGTTATTCTTTTGTAGGTTTTTTCTACAGTTGTATCACCCCGTCAGCAACGGGCGGACAGCCGATGCAGATTTACTATATGAAAAAACAAAACATTGATATTCCAACGGCTACTATCATATTAATGTTAGTAACGATTGAATATAAATTTGTACTTGTTTTCGTCGGATTAGCAGTTGCCATATTCGGACAGGATCTTATCACAACGCTGAGTGTTGACGTTCAGTTTTTCCTTTATTTAGGAATTGCGCTCAACGTATTCTGCGTATTATTTATGAGTTTACTGGTATTCCTGCCCGGCACGGCAAAATATTTAATCACCAAGGGATTTGCTCTCTTAAAGAAAATTCACCTGATGAAAGAGAAAAATAACCGCACCGAGCGCTTAGAGCAGTCGATGGAAACTTATAAGGGAGCCTCTCGCTTCTTAAAGGAAAATAAACTTGCGATTTTTAACACAACGATTATTTCTTTTATCCAGCGCTTCTTCCTTTTTGCGATTACTTATGTTGTATACCGAAGCTTTGGGCTGAATACGGAGACTTTCTTCACTATTACAATTTTACAGGCAGTCATATCCATTTCTGTTGATATGTTACCACTGCCGGGTGGAATGGGAATCAGCGAGGGACTTTACCTGCGTATCTTTACCCCGATTTTCCACGGAACGGCTATGACAACCGCTTCGCTGCTTGTCAGCCGCGGATTCAGTTATTACATCCTTGTAATTGTTAGTGGTATTGTTTCCTTTATCACACATTTGACTGTCACAGATAAAAGTAAAAAAACAGAGTAAAAGAAAAGAGGATATTTATGATTGGATTTTATAATTATTCAGTAATTGTTACCTACATAGGTGTAGCGCTTTCCGTAAGCGGTATGGCACTTGCCAGCACCGGTCAGTTTAAGTTTGCCATTTTATGTCTGGCACTTGCCGGCGCCTGTGACACTTTTGATGGAAAAATCGCACGTGCTATGAAAAATCGGACAAAAGAAATGGAAATTTTTGGCATTCAAATTGACTCTCTCTGCGACATGGTGTGCTTTGGAGTAACTCCGGTTATCATTTCCTATCAGATGGGTCTGAATTCTGTCTGGGGTATTGCAATTGAAATTTTGTTTGTTCTATGTGGTGTAATCCGCCTTGCTTATTTTAATGTATTGGAAGAATTAAAACATACCAATCCCGAAACCGACCAGGCAAAAGGCTATCGTGGTCTGCCAATTACAACAATTACAATTATTTATCCAATTGTATATTTGTTTCACCCATTGGTCAGCCATGAAACATTTCTTTTATTCCTTGCCATCATGCACATCGTAGTTGCTTTCCTGTACGTTCTTGATTTTAAACTCAAAAAACCGGGCAACAGTGTAATTGCAGCCATGATGGTACTTGTGACCGCTGTGATGGTTTGCATTTTATTTGTCGAATAATAAGGAGGACTTATGGATTACATTGATTTACAAGGGAAAAAAGTAAGTAATATAACAAACCAGGATAAATTATTATCCTTTTTATATACCAACATTTTCGGGCGTATGCTCTTAAAACCATTGATTCAGCCGCAGGTTTCCAAACTTGCCGGACGCTATCTTTCATCTGCTCACTCAAAATGGCTGATTTCTAAATTTATTGAGCGCAATGAAATTAACATGGATATTTATGAAGAGTGTGACTACTCTTCTTTTAATGATTTTTTCACCAGAAAAATCAAGCCGGACTGCCGGCCTGTTCCGGAGGACCTTGATGTCCTTATCAGTCCATGCGACTGTCTGGCAACGGTTTATCCAATTCAGGAGAACACAACATTTTCCATTAAAAATACAGAATACACCTTGCGTTCTCTGCTTCGCAGTCCACGCTTAGCAAAACGTTTCCGTGGTGGGTATGCCTACGTACTCCGCTTAACCGTGGAAGATTATCACCGCTATCTTTACTCTGTGTCCGGGAAACAGTCGAAAAATTATCACATCGACGGAACTTACCACACGGTAAATCCGATTGCCAACGATTACCTTCCAATTTACAAAGAAAACACGCGCGAATACACAGTAATTCACTCAAAAGAATTTGGCGATGTACTCCAGATGGAAGTCGGTGCTCTCTTAGTTGGCAAAATTTCAAACCACAAACAAAGCACAGTCGTAACCCGTGGAGAAGAAAAAGGATTCTTTGAATACGGCGGCTCTACAATCGTCGTACTCACTCAAAAGGGCCGTGTTACACCTCGTTCTGACTTACTGACAAACAGTAAAAACGGTTATGAGACAAAAGTCCTTCAGGCACATCCGCTTGGTATTCTTCCTCATTAATGAAGGAAGATTAAATACGCCAAAATCACACTAAAGCCACAAGCTAAAATCAACATATCATGAAATTCATTCAACATAACAATCATCCTCTCACATATTTTATGAGAGGATGATATCACAGACAGGTGTACAATAAAACGTGCACCTTTTTTATTGGATTTTTTCTGTTTAATCTTCAATATTTCTGACGGCTTCTCTGACTTTTAAAACCATCGACGGACTCACGGACAACTCATCAATTCCCATTGAAACAAATGTTTCTGTCAGGGAAGTGTCTGCTCCAAGTTCTCCGCAAATACCAACCCAGCATCCCTCTTTATGTCCATTTTCAACGACCATACGGATCATGCGGAGAACTGCTTCATGGTGAGAATTATAAAAGTCGTCCAATTTCGGATTCTGCCTGTCAATTGCTAACGTATACTGAGTCAGATCATTGGTTCCAATGCTGAAAAAATCAACTTCCTTAGCAAGTAAATCGCTAATCATTACCGCTGCCGGCGTCTCAATCATGATTCCCAGTTCTACTGTTCCATACGGAATTTCCTGCTCATCAAGTTCGCTCTTGACTTCATTTACAATTCGTTTAATCACTCGCACTTCATCGACTGAAATAATCATCGGAAACATAATCGATAATGTACCATAGTAGCTCGCACGGTAAATGGCACGAAGTTGTGTGCGGAAAATATCCGGCTGCTTTAAGCAGATACGGATCGCGCGATATCCAAGTGCCGGATTGTCTTCTTTGTCCAAACCGAAATAATCCACCTGTTTGTCCGCCCCAATATCCAATGTTCTTACGATTACTTTTTTACCGGCCATCGTTTCTACAACTGTCTTATAGGCCCGAAACTGCTCTTCTTCCGTTGGAAATGTCTCGCTTTGCAGATACAAAAACTCACTGCGGAACAAACCAATTCCATTGGCATCGTTTGCCAGAACCTCGGCAACATCCGATACACCACCAATGTTGGCATACAGATTGATTTTCTTTCCACCCTTTGTAATAGTCTCTTTGCCCTTCAGTTTCAGAAGAAGTTTCTGTTTCTTTTCTTCTTCTTCCTTCTGTTTCTGATAGCGTTCAAGTGTTTCTTCATCCGGTTCAATATAAACCTTTCCGTCAAATCCATCAACAATTGCCATTTTACCGGAAATATCTCCCGGAAAATCCACGCCGATTAATGCCGGAATATTCATTGTGCGGGCTAGAATTGCTGTGTGGGAATTGGTCGAACCGTGTTTTGTAACAAACGAAAGGACAAGACTTTTATCAAGCTGTACCGTCTCACTTGGTGCCAAATCCTCTGCCACAAGAATCACCGGCTCATTTCCGGTTATTCCACCGCTCTGCTTTCCCATTAAAACGCGAATCAAACGATTGGAAATATCTTTTACATCCGCTGCACGCTCTTTCATGTAAGCGTCATCCATACCAGAAAACATCGCAGCAAAATTGTCTCCTGTCGTTGCCACTGCGAACTCTGCATTTACCTTTTGTGTCTCAATCATATTGCGGACGGATTCGATATAATCCAAATCATCCAACATCATCTGATGTACATCAAAAATCATGGCATTGGCTTCTCCTACTTCTAGAAGTGCCTTTTCATACAGTGCCTTTAATTCCTCTTTTGCTTTTTCTTTTGCATTCTCAAAGCGTTTGATTTCCTCATTCGTATCTTCAATTGTCTTACGTTTTACCGGGTCATCGCCCTTTTCAAAAAGGGCGATTTTTCCGATTGCGATTCCACCAAAAACACTTTTTCCATCCAATACAAGCATAGTACCTCCAATCTAAGGTATCTAACAATTACCTTAACACATTACAGATTTTCCTGTAAAAATGCGCTCAATTTTTCAATTGCTGCGTCTTCATCATCACCATCTGCTCTCAGTACAATTTCCTGGTCTTTCTTTACGCCAAGTCCCATAACACCAAGGATTCTTTTAGCATCCACTTCTTTGCCATCTTTACTAATTGTTACTTTGCTTGAAAAGGCTGCTGCCTCTTTTACAAACATTCCTGCCGGTCTTGCGTGAATCCCCTGCTCATCTTTAATTACATACTTAAACTCTTTCATTTTCATTTCCTCCTTTTACTTATGCTTTCGCATCTTTTTTGATAAATCCTAACATCACTGCCGTCACAGCGGAACCAACCAGCCATGCGACAATATATAATAACGGCTGTCCAACGGTAGCGAATACGAACACGCCACCATGCGGAGCCATTAAGGTACATCCAAAGAGGGCGGATAACAATCCTGCCACACCGGCACCAGCCATCGTACACGGAATAACATGCAGTGGATCAGATGCCGCAAATGGAATTGCGCCTTCGGTAATAAACGAGCATCCCATTACAATATTCGAAACTGCGGAACCCTGCTCTGCTTTTGTAAATTTCCGAGGAAACAATTTGCAGGCTGCTGCAATACCAACCGGTGGCACCATACCACCTACCATGATGGAAGCCATTGCCATATAACATGCCTGAACTGCCGGGTCCGAAGCCTGTGCTCCCTGTGCCATCATCTGCGATGCGGTTGCTAACATACCGGAGCCAAATACATAAGCCGCCTTGTTTATCGGGCCTCCCATATCAATCGCCATCATAGCACCAAGAATCAAACCAAGAACTGTAATCATACCTGCATCGGAAATGCTTGTCAGCATATTGCTAAGTCCTGTATTAATCAAACCAATCAGTGGATTAAATACCATCGTCATCAATATACCAATCAGGAAAATACCAACGAGCGGATAAATCAGTGTCGGTTTAATTCCTTCCAAAGAATCCGGCAATTTACTGCACAATTTCTTTAATCCTAATACGATAAATCCTGCCACAAAGCCGGCTGCAATACCACCAAGGAATCCGGATACGGTATTTCCACCATTTTCTCCAACAAAGGCAAAATTTGATATGAATTTTGAAAATCCACCAAGACTTTCATTGGCAAATACATATTTCGCCAGTACTGCATTTCCATTTGCTGCTAACAAACCACCGGTAAAACCAACAGCAAGTCCCGGTCTGTCTGCAATTGAATAGGCAATATATCCGGCCAATACCGGAACCATGAGTCCCATAGAAAAATCGCCAATATACTTAAACAGTGCGGATAATGGTGTACATGTACCAAAATTTCCACCACCGGTACCACCATAGCCACAAAGTGTATCAATCAAAAATGCAATAGCTATCATAATACCGCCACCAATTACAAATGGAAGCATGTGTGAAACACCACTCATCAGATGCTTATAGGTCGCATGTCCAATCCCCTCTTTTTCCGCTATTTCTTCTTTCGAAGCAGTTTCTCTGCCACCCTCATATAACGGTGCTTTTCCGTCTACGATTTCACGAAGCAATTCTTCCGGTTTATTAATTCCATCGGCAACCTTAGTAACAACGGTTGGTTTTCCCTGAAAACGATCCATCGGCACCTGCGTGTCTGCCGCTACGATAATACCATCGGCACGCTCAATTTCATCTGCCGTCAATACATTTTTTGCACCGCCGGCTCCTCTTGTCTCTACCTTAATCGAGTAACCTAATTCTTTCGCCTTTCTCTCAAGTGCCTCTGCCGCCATATAGGTGTGTGCGATTCCTGTAGGACATCCGGTCACTGCCACGATATAATGTTCGGAATCCGCTCGTTCTACAGCAGTATCGCCCTCATTTTCCGAACTTTTTTCTGCCTCTTCAATAATCTGTTTGAACTCAGAAACGCTCGTTGCCTGACGGAGTTTATTGGTAAAATCTTCATCCATCAAAAGAACCGACAAACGACTCAGTACATCCAAGTGCACATTATCCTCTGTGTTTGGTGCCGCAATCAGGAAAAACAAATGGGCCGGCTGTCCATCTAACGATTCAAATTCAACCCCGTCTTTTACAACCATAGCCGCAAGTCCCGGTTTGATAACCGCATCCGATTTGCAATGCGGAATAGCAATTCCCTCACCAATACCAGTGCTTCCTTCCTGTTCTCTTGCATACACACCCTGACGATACGTTTCCTTGTCTCTCAACTTTCCGCTCGCATCCATCAGTTCCACCATCTGGTCAAGTGCTGCCTTTTTGTCTGCCACTCTGCCATCCAGCAAAACACTTCTGTCATCCAGTAAATCAATAATTTTCATAGTAATTCTCCTTTCTTAAAAATCAAATATATGTGAACGTCGTACCTGCTCCACTTCTTCTCTCGTTGCCAACTGGTCTGAAAATGCGCTTGCGCTTCCTGTGCAAAGTCCCATTTTAAAAGCTTCCGCATAATCACCTTTGGCTAAATACCCGGCAAGGAACCCGGCTACCATCGAATCTCCTGCTCCTACCGAATTTTTCACAACACCATGCGGTGCCTCACTGGTAAATACGCTGCCATCACTGCCAACAAATACAGCGCCTTCCCCTGCCATGGAAACAATGACATTCTGTGCTCCCTTTTTCTGCAATTCCTTTGCATATACAACCGCTTTTTCTTTACTGTCAATCATGATATCAAAAATTTCCGAAAGTTCGTGATTATTTGGCTTTATCACGAATGGATGATACGCAAGCACATTCATCAAAAGATCCTTTGTCGCATCCACAGCAATTTTAATCCGCTTGCTCTGAAGCCTTGACATGATATCTCTGTAAATCGACTGCGGCATTCCGGAAGGTATGCTTCCCGCAAGAACAAGCACATCGTCGTCTTTCAATGTATCCAGCTGCTCATACAACAATTCCAAATCTTCCTTCCGAATCACTGGTCCCATTCCATTGATTTCGCTTTCCACATCGGAACGAATCTTAAGGTTAATTCTCGAAGTTCCATTTTCAATATGAATAAATTCGGTTGAGATTCCCTTTTCTTTCAGAAGCCGCTCAATCTCCTGTCCGGTAAATCCGGAAAGGAAACCAAATGCCGTCGTTTCATATCCCAGGTTTTTAAGCACCATAGATACATTAATTCCTTTTCCTCCGGCATAAATATCTTCCTGCACCGTGCGGTTTACTTTGCCGAGTTCAAAATTCTCCACATGAATGGTGTAGTCTAAGGAAGGATTAAATGTTACCGTGTAAATCATTCTTTGTCACCTCACTTTACTTCAATGATATTGTCACATTGTCTATAACTCTCATCCAAAATCTGTGTCGTTATGATACAAGTTTTTGCAAACTCTCCAAATTTTACACAGGAAATCTGCGAAAACTTACTTGAATCACAAAGCACATAACGTTTGGCACAATGTTCCATAGCAACTTCTTTTACTTTTGCCTCTTTGACATCCGGTGTACTAAAACCTAATTTCTGATGTACACCATTTGTTCCCCAAAAGCCTTTTGTAAAATTATATTTTTGTAGACTTTCAATTGCTTCATCACCAACAATTGCCTCTGTCGTTGCCTTAAACTCTCCGCCAAGAATATACGTCGTATATCCCGCCATCGAAAGTTTCCTAGCATGTGAAACTGCATTTGTCACAAATGTGATATCCTTTTCTGTCAGATAATCAATCATAAGTTCTGTTGTCGTTCCGGCATCCAGATACACAAAATCGTTTGGCTCAATAAGCGATGCCGCATACTTTGCAATTTCCACTTTTTCCTCTAAATTCCGGTCTTTTTTTTGGAGTACAGTATCTTCTTTGGTACTATAAACATCACCGATTATCATCGCACCGCCACGAACTTTTTGGAGCCTTCCCTGCTTATCAAGCAGAGTCAAATCCCGTCTGGCTGTGGATTCTGATATTCCCATCCGTTCCATCAATTCCGGAATCGAAGCACTCCCTTTTTCCTTCACAATACGCTCAATTCCCTGAAGTCTTTCTTCTGTCAGCATCTCATCACTCCATTTCATTTTTTGACTACTTTTGCCCGAAATGGACTTTTTTGTTTTCTTTATCTGTATTATAGCGTCATTTTCCGTCATTGTCAATCAGTTTCTTTCATTTTCTGTCATTTTTTGAAAGAAAATAATTTTCACACAAAAATACCGGATAAAATAAACAGCTAAGAATTAGTCCTTTGATTATTTTATCCGGTATCTACTTATGTTATTGATATTATTACTCTCCAATCCCATACTCCTGCAACAATTCCTTCTGGTAGTCTGTATCCATGATTGCTTTTTGTATATCTTCCATGCGATTATCTGCCAACAAACAGTGATATAATGTGTTGATTTCCTTGATTCCCTGCGAAATTCCTTTTGCCATTCCGCGTGCCTCTCCCTGGACAATCCCTTGCGCAATCCCTTTCTCTATTCCTCGCGCTTCTCCTCGTTCTTCATACATATCTAACAATACACACATATTGATTTTTCCTCCTTTTCTTTCTGTTTTCTGGATTAGTTCTTTTGCTTTCCGATATCTCCTGTCGTTTGTCACCGCAGACAACCAGTCTAAAAACGCCTCCGGGTGATCTAATTGAAACTCTGTTGTTTGAAAATATTCATCCAGTTTTCTTCTGTCGTTTCCACAGGACAAATAACGGACTATGTATTTAAAATCTGATTGATACTGGCGGATTGTCGTTTCCCATTCTTTCTGACTGTAATTCAAAACCAACGTAATGACCGGACTTAATTTCTGTGAATCGTTAAGTTCCTTTGTCATCGGGTTTGGATAATTGCTGGTTTTCTGATTACTTTCTTTCGCTGCTTTTATCTGCTCCATATATTTTGCGTGCTGGTATCCCATATCGCGCACCGGCATAACGTTGTTTTTGTCACTCTGATTTTCCAGACATAAGAAAAAACTTCTATTGTGCTTCTTACATTTCATCGGCACATCCATCTGTAACTGCCGAAGTTTATCATCCGATACGGCTTTCGTAATCAACTCGCCGGGTTCTCTCGACAACTCTTCCGCCGACACATAACATCTGCCACCAAATAAGTTTACGTTTACAATGTCTGAAAATACATCTTTGTATTGTAGTAAATTTTTCTCTGCTAAATCTTTTGCTCCCAAATAATATCCTCCTCTTACTCTCCTATCCCATATTCACACAGCAATTCCTTTTGGTATTCTGTATCCATGATTGCTTTTTGTATATCTTCCATTCGATGATCTGCTAATAAACAATGATATAATGTGTTGATTTCCTCGATCCCTTGCGAAATTCCCTTTGCCATTCCTCGTTCCTCATACATATCTAATAATACACACATATTGATTTTCCCTCCTTTTCCTTCTGTTTCTTCAATTAATTCCTTTGCTTTCCGATATCTCCTGTCATTTGTCACCGCCGACAGCCAATCTAAAAACGCCTCCGGATGGTCTAATTCAAACTCCGTTGTTTGAAAATATTCATCCAGTTTCTTTCTGTCATTTCCACAGGACAGATAACGGACTATGTATTTAAAATCTGATTGATACTGGCGGATTGTCGTTTCTGACTGACTGGCAAGGTTAATAATACAAATGGGATGCTCTGGAATCCATTTTGTAAGTTCCTCACCAATACCCTCCGGAAATTCCAGCATATCATTCAAACATCTTGGCTTTTTCCATTCTTTCTGACTGTAATTCAAAACCAGAGTGATGCCCGGGCTTAACTTCTGTGAATCGTTAAGTTCTTTTGTCATCGGATTTGGATAATTGCCGGTTTTTCGATTACTTTCTTTCGCTTCCTTTATCTGTTCCATATATTTGGCGTGCTGGTATCCCATATCGCGCACCGGCATAACGTTGTTTTTGTCACTCTGATTTTCCAGACATAAGAAAAAACTTCTATTGTGCTTCTTACATTTCATCGGCACATCCATCTGTAACTGCCGAAGTTTATCATCCGATACGGCTTTCGTAATCAACTCGCCGGGTTCTCTCGACAACTCTTCCGCCGACACATAACATCTGCCACCAAATAAGTTTACGTTTACAATGTCTGAAAATACATCTTTGTATTGTAGTAAATTTTTCTCTGCTAAATCTTTTGCTCCCAAACAGTATCCTCCTTAATTACCTAAATTCTTTTATTTCTATCACTACAAGGAGAACATCTGCGCCCCACCCTTGTTTGTATATATACTAGCACAATCAAAGTACAAAGTCAATATATTTGCTTACAATCGTCAGACGACTTACGCCCCTCAAAAAGAGTCATAAATTATGCAAAACACGCCAAATTTCGGCATATAAAAAGAGCGTAAAACGACACCCCCAATAGAAGGGGCGTTCTACGCTCAAAGTTTTTATAAATCTTCCAATTGAATCTTTACAATCCATTTATCAATCGGAGTTAATTCCGTATTTGTTGCATAATAGTGAACAGTAGTCAAATCATCCTCTACAAAAAGCGTGAATAATTCATATTTTGGACATGATAAATCATGTTCATGCTAATTACACTATGCTAAAGTATAACCATAAAATTATATGAGGAGGATTTATCATGTACATATTAAAAAAACAAACCATCAGCATCGGTTTATGCTTTGCGCTTGCCGTATCGACACTTAGTGTCTTTACTCCGGCAACAGCGGCTGCAAAAGCAAAACTGGTCAAAAAGAAACTTACATTAACCGTTGGACAAAAGAAAAAGATTGCGATAAAATCAAAAAAGAAAAAAGCAAAATATTCTTTCAAAGCTTCCAACAAAAAAGCTTCCGTAAGCAAAGCCGGCGTTATCACGGCAAAAAAAGCCGGCAAAGTTAAAATTACCGTAAAAGAGAAGTTGAAGAAAAAAACAAGAAAGGTGGGAACCATTACGGTTACTATCAAAAAGAAAATAGCACAAAACACGACGGTTCCGGCACTTAATACGCCAACACCTGTCGTTACAGCTACCCCGGCGGCGTCTCCGAGCAATGAACCAACTACCGAACCGACCGCTACCGCTACTGCAACTGCAACACCGACTCCAAAAGTCACCCCTACTCCATTTCCTGAGAACCCTGAATTTTCGAATATTCCAAAAGGTTATACCGCAAAAAATCAGGCTAACAAAGGAGAAGTAGAACGCTTTGAATATGAATCAACAGAATACATCAGTGACGATGAATCTGCAAAAAAGACACCAATTGACCGCTATGCTATGGTTGTTCTTCCAAAAGACTATTCAAAAACGAAAAAATATCCGGTTGTTTATATGCTCCACGGATTAAGTGACACGCCGGAATCCATGGTCGGAAACGGAATTCTTAACGATGGTGCATGTACACAGTATGTGGTATGGAATGCCATTGCCAATGGTGATGTCAAAGAATGTATCGTCGTTTACCCATGTGTATGCTGTAACGAAGAAGGAAAAAGCAGTTTTAACACAGATGCAAAAACAGCCTCTTATTATGACTACATCATTAATGACTTAACAAAAGTATTAATGCCTGCCATTAATAAAGAATATTCCACACTGACCGGACGAGAAAACACGGCGGTTTGTGGATTTTCTATGGGCGGACGCGAGACATTGAACATTGGTATAAGACGTCCTGATTTATTTAGCGGTATCGGATTATTTAACCCGGCACCGGGTGCTTTAGATGGCGGTGACATGCTTACAAAAGCGGATTTAAAACTTGCCGATGAGTACATAAACAGCACTTATATTCAGATTACAAAAGGTGCTACTGACACAGTTGTTGGCAGTAATCCAACCAATTATTACAATGCACTAAAGGCTGCCGGCATCCCATGTTCCTACTATGAAACAATGGGCGGCGACCCTGCAGGCAAAGGAAACGGTGGCCACTGGGCAACCGTTTATCATCATGGTTTGTATAATTTCTTAAAACGTATTTTCAAGTAAAAAAGAAAGGGGATTCTGAAACATGAAAAAAACATTTCTCTGCTTCAGTTTGTCCTTTGCACTTTTAGCATCTGCCCTGAACCCGTTGTTCTCGGCAGATGTTTTTGCAAAGGCAAAGTTAGCAAAAACAAAAATCACATTAACCGTAGGACAAAAGAAAAAGATTACAATAAAGGGAAAAAAGAAAAAAGCGAAGTACACATTTAAGGCTTCTAACAAAAAAGTTTCGGTAAACAAAAAAGGAGTTGTTACCGCAAAAAAAGCCGGAAAAACAAAAATTACCGTAAAGGAAAAACTTAAGAAAAAAACTAAGAAGATTGGGGTCGTTACAATTATAATAAAGAGCAAAGTATCAAATAAAAAGTCGATTGCAAGTGCGCAGCCGGCAGCCACAAATTCCGGAAATACCGGTGAAAAACCAACGACTGCACCAACAGCATCAGCCACACCAACACTGCCCCCTACTCCAACCGGCTCTCCGAAGCCTACTGCCACCCCGCGTCCAAAAGAAAATCCGGATTATTCTGATCTGCCATCCGGATTCATGAATAAAAACGAGGCTAACAGTGGCACTCTGGAAGAATTCTACTACGATTCTACAGAAGTGTCAGAGGGCGAAACCGTAAAACGTCATGCACGCGTTGCACTGCCAAAAGGATATACCGAGTCAAAAAAATATCCGGTCATCTATATGCAGCACGGTATTTTCGGTAACGAATATTCTCTTACCGGAGACAATACACAATATGTTGCCTGGAACGCTATGGCAAATGATGATATGAAAGATTCCATTGTTGTTTTTGCTAATGTTTGTGCAAACAAAGAAGGAAAAGGAACCGGCTTCAGTTTGGAACACTATAAAGCCTATGACAACTTCATCAACGACTTAACAAAGTGCCTTATGCCTGCTATCAACAAAAAATATTCCACACTGACAGGTCGTGAAAATACTGCTGTATGCGGATTTTCCATGGGCGGACGTGTGAGTTTGCAAATTGGATTTGAGCGACCGGATTTATTTGGTTACATTGGTGCTTTTTGTCCGGCTCCGGGTCTTTTGCCTTACACGATGAATGGAGTTACTGAACCCGGATTTTATACGGATTCCACATTTACGCTGCCAAGCGAATATTTAAATGACACTTATGTACAGATAACAAAAGGATTTAAAGATGATGTTGTAAAACAGCACCCACTTTTGTATCATCAGGCTCTGCAAAAAACAAACACACCTCATGTTTACTACGAAACGATGGGTGGTGATCCAAGCGGCAGCGGCAGTGGCAACCATGAAAAAGCAGTTTACCAGCATGGTTTCTACAATTTTATGAAAAATATTTTCAAACCAAATGTAACTGTTCCGGCAGGTGCATTAAGAAAAGATGGAGTAAAAGGAACAACGGAAGAATTCGAATACGAGTCCACTGCTGTAGCAGAAGGAAAAACAGTGACCAGAAAAGCCTTAGTTGGACTTCCGGATGGATACAATCCAAAGAAAAAATATCCGGTTGTCTACGGTTTACACGGTTATGGCTGGGGCATCTATAATCTTGCTCAAGATGGTGCCACAGATGTTGTTTGGAACGGCTATGCCAATGATGTAATGGATGAAGTCATTATGGTATTTCCTAATATTTGTGCAAATGAATCCGGTCAGGGAAACGGTTACAGCCAAGAAACCTATGACGCCTATGACAATTGTGTGAACGATATCGTAAACTGCTTAATGCCTGCTATTAACAAACATTACAGCGTCAAAACCGGCCGGCTCAATACAGCCGTCTGGGGATTCTCAATGGGTGGCAGAGAAGCTTTGAATGCAGGATTTAAACATCCTGATAAATTTGGTTATATCGGTGCCTTTTGTCCCGCTCCTGGCGTTCTCCCATATAGTGCAGAAAAAGGGATTTTTACCGAAGATACTTTCACACTGCCGGATGCTTATAAAGAAAACACGTTAGTTATGATTGTAAAAGGGAAAAATGACACAACGGTAGGTAACAATCCTATCCTTTACCATAAGGCCTTGGAAAAAAATAATGTTCCGCACATTTATTATGAAACCATGGGCGGAGATGCTGTAAACCGCGGAGGTGGCGGCCACCAAAATGTCGTTTATCTGCACGGATTGTATAATTTAATGAAACGGGCTTTCCCATGCAAATAAATTTATACACAGGTCAAAAAATATCACCATGTTAAAAAACAGTCGCCTTGCTTAAAATCAAAGCGACTGTTTTTTAGTCTTTTAAACAACCAACAGGTATAATCTTTACCCCTGAATCTGTTGTATACGCCATATTCGCATTTGCACAAATTACAATTAACGCTGAAGGTTCTCTATATACATCTCGTGGATGTTTTTCACTTGCCAAAGCCTTTTGATTGTATTTTTGAATAACATCCTTGAATTTCAATAGCGATTTCTCAGCTTCCGGTATTTTATTTGCCCCTATTTTTATCTCAACAAGTGCATATTTTCCATCAGCCATCTGATATACTGCATCTGCTTCCAGACCTGTATCATCCGTATAATGTAAAAGACGTGCATTGTGTTTTTCAGCATAGACCAATAAATCTCTAAGCACCATATTTTCAAATACGTGTCCAAACAAATCCAAATCATTTATAAAATAATTCGGATTGATTCCTAATGCTGCAAGACCGATTGAAGGGTCAATAAATATATGCTTTTTGGCAGATCTAATTGCTGTTTTCGAACGAAGATGTGGCGTCCATGCATCAATATCTTTGACTACAAACAAAGCTTCCAATGCATCAACATACGATGCAAGAGTTATATCTGTAACATTCTGTGTTGCTTTTACATCTGCAAAAATATTTTTTCGTTTTGCACTTGTAGCCATATTTCTTGCATAGGACCACAACAAACTTCTCGCCCATTCTGGGTTTCTATTTATGCCATCTATCGCTGATATATCCTTTTGATAGATTTGCCTATAATAATCTTTTGCAATTTCTAATTTAGCAGTATCCTTTGTTAATGCCATACACCTTGGCCAACCACCTCTGCAAGCGGCAAAAAATAAATTTTCCAATTTCAAATCAGACACGATGCCATCAATATCATAATTTTTCTCATTTAAAATTTTAGACAAAGATATTTCCCCATTGGATTCACCTGTCTCAAACAAAGTCATAGGATACATTGTTACTTCTGTTATTCTTCCTGTCCCCGTATGCGGTGTACTGATTTTTTTACTTGCAGAGCCCGTCAAATAATACTCGCCAACTTTCTCCGGACTATCATCACATGCTTTCCTTATGGTGCCCCAGATTTTAACTGCATCTTGCCACTCATCAAATAAAATCGGTTTGGGGTTTTTAAGAAATAGTTTGGGAGCGGTTTCTGCTACAGCAATATAACCATCTCTTTTATCCTCATCTTGAAATTCGATAACCGTTTTGCAACGCTCTTTCGCTGTCCTTGTTTTCCCACACCCCTTTGGACCAGTTATACTAACTGCATTAAATGCCTCCGTTCTCTTATCTATTACGTCATCAACAATTCTTCTTATATACTCCATAATTATTCCCCCTCGTACCATTAAATATATTTTACTACATATTCATGACTTACTGCAAGCGTATTTTGTATTTTTCGGCAAATTTATTTTACTTTTTTCGGCTATTCTATTTTGTGTTTTTCGGCAGATTTATTTTACTTTTTTCGGTTCTTTCTTTACCCACCATACACAGCGCACTCGCCAAGTTCTTCTTCAATTCTAAGAAGCTGGTTATACTTAGCCACTCGGTCCGTGCGCGCCGGCGCACCGGTTTTAATCTGTCCGGCATTCATGCCGACTGCAATGTCTGCAATCGTAGTGTCTTCCGTTTCACCTGAGCGATGACTGACAATGGCATTCCATCCGGTCGTCTGTGTCATTCGAATCGCCTCGAGAGTTTCTGTCACGGTTCCAATCTGATTTGGCTTGATTAAAACCGCATTTGCCGCCTGAAGTTTAATTCCCTTTTCGATACGTTTGGTATTTGTAACAAACAAATCATCACCAACAAGCTGCACTTTATCTCCTAATTTATCCATGAGTTTCTGCCAGCCCGACCAATCCTCTTCTGCCAGCCCGTCTTCAATGGAAACAATTGGGTACTTGCGGCACAAATCACACCAAAAATCAATCATTTCATCAGTACTTTTGTACTCACCGGATTTCCAGAACAAATACTCGCCCGGTCTTCCTGCTTTCACAGCCTCCTCATACATTTCTGTGCTGGCACCATCCATAGCAATCGAAAAATCCTCGCCCGGACGGTATCCTGCTTTTTCAATAGCCCCTGTAATAAAAGAAAGCGCCTCGTCCTCATGAGCAAGATGCGGTGCGAATCCACCCTCATCACCAATGGAGGTGGCAAATCCCTTTTCTGCCAACAGTTTCTTCAAGGTAGCGTATACATTCACGCACCACTCCAAACACTGGTGAAAAGAAGATGCTCCTATCGGCATAATCATAAACTCCTGAATCGTTAAACTACTGTCCGCATGTTTTCCGCCATTCATAATATTCATCATCGGAATCGGCATAACACGCGCGTTTGGTCCGCCCAGATACTGATACAACGGAACACCGAGCTGTTTTGCTGCCGCCTTTGCCACAGCAAGCGATGTACCCAAAATTGCATTAGCACCCAGTTTTGCTTTGTTTGCGGTACCATCTTCACGTATCATCAGCGTATCAATTTCCACCTGATTTAATGCATTTTTCCCTTCCAATTTATCGGCAAGAATGTCATTAATATTTTCTACCGCACGCTTTACGCCATTTCCACGGTAACGCGGCAATTCACTGTCTCGCAGTTCCACTGCTTCAAACGCCCCCGTAGACGCTCCGGAGGGAACGGATGCTCTGCCCGCTGCCCCTCCGCACAATTTTACCTCTACCTCAATCGTTGGATTTCCTCTGGAATCTAAAATCTCTCTTCCTCGTATCGTATTAATTCGAAATGTCTGTATCATAAAAAAAGCCTCCTGTTTTCGATTAGTATAAACAGAAGGCTTCTTTCCTATACGATTATTTTTTGTGCTTTTTATTTTTCTTATTTTCCTCGTCCTCAAACGACTTATCCAACTGCTCTAACAGTTTTTTCTGCTCTTTGGTAAGCTTTGTCGGCACATCCACAACCAAATCCACATAATGGTTGCCTCGCATTTTGCGGTTACGAAGGGACGGAACTCCCTTACCACGCAAACGAACTCTTGTACCGGTCTGCGTTCCTGCCTTTACATTGTATGCGACATCGCCATCAATTGTCGGGATAACCACATCTCCGCCAAGAACAGCTCTTGGATAAGAAATCCGTACGGTTGAGTAAATATCATAATCCATGCGCTGGAAATCTTTGTGGCGTTCTACATATACTTCTACAAGCAAATCACCGCGGGCACCGCCATTTTTACCCGGTTCTCCTTTGCCACGCAGACGAACGCTCTGTCCGTGGTCGATTCCTGCCGGAATGCTGACCTGCAATTTCTCTTTTTTGCTTGTATAACCCTGTCCGTGACAAGCCGGACATTTTTCCTTAATAATTGTACCTTTACCGCCACAAGCCGGACATGTAGTAACATTCTGCACCATTCCGAAAAGTGACTGCTGTGTCTGAACAATCTGTCCTCGTCCGCCGCATCGCTCACATTTGACCGGGCTGGTTCCTGCTTTGGCTCCGCTTCCCCCACAAGTTTTACATTCAACTTTGGATGGAATTTCAATTTCTTTTTCCGTACCAAAGCAAGCTTCTTCAAATGTAATTTTTACCTGTGTCCGCAGATTTGCTCCGCGCTGTGGGGCATTCGGATCTGCACGCCGGCTTCTGCCGCCGCCAAATCCTCCACCGAATAAATCTCCGAAAATATCTCCGAAACTGCCAAAGATATCATCCATATTCATATTGGTGAATCCACCGCCGCCACCGGCACCACCATCAAAAGCGGCATGACCAAACTGATCATACTGGCGTCTCTTTTCCGGGTCACTTAATACGGCATAAGCCTCAGAAGCTTCCTTGAATTTTGCTTCTGCTTCTTTATCACCCGGATTCGTATCGGGGTGGTACTTTTTGGCTAATACACGATAGGCCTTTTTCAGCGCTGCCTCATCGGCATTCTTGTCTACGCCAAGGACTTCGTAATAATCTCTCTTGTCTGCCATGTCTCCTCCACTCTCTTTCTATCCTTTTACGTGCAAATAACCCGCGTGATTCTCATCATCGCGGGCATTCGCCCTTCTCACGGTTTCTGGTTTCCTAATGAGCCGTGATTCTTCGCAACAAATTACAGTTCGCGGTAGTCTCCATCCACTACATCGTCGCCACTGTTATCCTGTGCTGCTCCCGCTCCAGGGTTTGGTCCGGCACCTGCACCGCTCATGTCAGGGCCTGCTCCCTGTGCACCACCGGCAGCCTGCTGTGCCTGCTCGTATACTTTTGCGAATACCTGCTGTGCATTTGTCATCAAAGATTCTTTTGCTGCTTTCAACTCATCAACATCGGCATCGCTCATGTTCTCCGGTGTTGTACGCTCCAAGATTGCTTTTACTTTATCAATCTCAGCCTGTACTTTTTCTTTCTCTGCTGCATCTACGCCATCGCCAACGTCCTGCAATGCTTTCTCAGTCTGGAATACCATACTGTCAGCTTCGTTGCGGGCATCAATGCCTTCTTTTCTCTTCTTATCCTGTGCTTCGAATTCAGCAGCTTCTTTAACTGCTTTTTCGATTTCTTCATCATTCATGTTAGAACCAGCAGTAATTGTGATGTGCTGTTCTTTTCCTGTTCCCAAGTCCTTAGCGGATACATTTACAATACCATTGGCATCGATATCAAATGTAACCTCAATCTGTGGTACTCCACGCATTGCCGGAGGAATACCATCCAAGCGGAACTGTCCAAGAGATTTATTATCTCTAGCGAACTGTCTCTCGCCCTGTACTACGTTAATGTCTACAGCGGTCTGGTTATCTGCTGCGGTAGAGAAAATCTGACTCTTCTTAGTAGGAATTGTTGTATTTCTCTCGATAAGTTTGGTAGCCACACCACCCATTGTCTCGATAGCAAGTGACAATGGAGTTACATCCAGAAGAAGGATGTCGCCGGCACCGGAATCTCCAGCCAGTTTACCACCCTGAATCGAAGCACCAAGTGCTACACACTCATCCGGGTTCAAGGATTTGTTTGGCTCATGTCCGGTCAACTGTTTTACTTTATCCTGTACAGCAGGGATACGTGTTGAACCACCAACTAACAATACTTTTCCTAATTCAGAAGCGGTAATACCGGCATCTTTCAATGCGTTCTGAACCGGTGTTGCTGTTCTCTCTACAAGGTCAGCGGTCAATTCATCGAATTTTGCACGTGTTAAGTTCATATCAAAGTGCTTTGGTCCCTCAGCTGTAGCTGTGATAAATGGCAGGTTAATGTTTGTTGTAGTTGCAGAAGACAACTCTTTCTTTGCTTTCTCTGCTGCTTCTTTCAAACGCTGCATTGCCATCTTATCAGTAGAAAGGTCAACGCCCTCTGCCTTCTTAAATTCAGAAACCATGTAGTCACATACTTTATTATCAAAGTCGTCACCACCAAGTTTGTTATCACCGGAAGTAGAAAGTACTTCGATGACACCATCACCAATCTCAATGATGGAAACATCAAATGTACCACCACCAAGGTCATATACCATAATCTTCTGCTCGCCTTCATTATCCAAACCATAAGCAAGTGCTGCAGCTGTTGGCTCGTTGATAATACGTTTTACATCCAAACCTGCAATTTTACCTGCATCTTTGGTTGCCTGACGCTGTGCGTCGTTAAAGTAAGCAGGAACTGTAATTACAGCCTCTGTTACCTTCTCACCACCAAGGTAATTCTCTGCATCACTTTTCAATTTCTGAAGAATCATAGCGGAAATTTCCTGTGGTGTGTATTTCTTGTCATCAATTGTTGCACGGTAATCCGTACCCATATGTCTCTTAATAGAAGAAATCGTCTTCTCTGCGTTTGTTACTGCCTGACGTTTTGCCGGCTCACCAACTAAACGCTCACCAGTCTTTGTAAATGCTACAACAGATGGAGTTGTTCTTGCGCCCTCAGCGTTTGCTACAACAACCGGTTTGCCGCCTTCCATTACTGCTACACAACTGTTTGTTGTTCCTAAGTCAATACCAATAATCTTGCTCATAATAATACTTCCTTTCTGTCTATACCATGACTGTTATTTTCTTTATTAGTTTAACACTTTAACCATACTGTGTCTGACTACTGAATCTTTATACATATAACCCTTTTGGAATTCCTCAATGACCTGATTGGATGCATCTGAATCATCTTCATCATGCATAACGGCATTATGGAAATTCGGGTCAAATTCTTTACCAACTGCCTCAATCGGTGTCACACCGATTTCTTCTAATCCAGTAAGAAGCTGTTTGTAAACGGCCTCAATTCCTTTGGCAAATGGTGTCTCTTTTTCTTCATCGGAAAGTCCGTCAAAACCTCGCTCCAAGTTATCCACAACCGGAAGCATCTTTTCAACAACTGACTTCGCACCAATTTCAAACATGGCACTTTTTTCTTTTTCCGAGCGGTTTCTAAAGTTTTCAAACTCTGCCAGATTTCTCATCAGGCGGTCATTCAACTCTTCAATCTTTTCATCTTTTTTGTCTTTTTTTGCTTTCTTCTTAACCGCTTTTTCTGACTTTTCCGTTTTTTTCTTTTCTTTTGTTTCTTCTTTATCGGCTTGTTCCACCGTTTCTTCTACGGTTTCTTCTTCCTTTACTTCTTCTTTAACGTCTTCGTTTTTCATCTCTTCAGCCAATTCACTTCACCTCGCTATTTCTTTTTAAATATGTCATCTAGCTGCTGCATGCAGTTTTCCAATGTGCCAACTACTTTTTCGTAGTCCATACGCTTTGGTCCGACAATACCTATCTTTCCATAAACGCCTTCTTTAATTCGGTACGTGGCAGTTACAACGGAACAATCTTTCATTGACTCTACCGGTGATTCCTCACCAATGTACACCTGAATGCCATGTTCTTTGTCATCCTCCGGTGGTTCATCGTTGGCCCATGCTGACAACATCTGTTTTTCTTCAAATGTGGAAAGCAGTCCGGTCATTTTCTCCTTATCCGATAACTCCGGATATTTCAAAATATTCGTGGCGCCCGATGTGTAAATCTCTGAGTCATCCTCTTCTGTCATAACTTCCGAAATACAATCCAAAATGCTAGATGCCAATTCTCCGTATTCCCCGGCTTTTTCCTTGATTTGCTGCATAATCGCCATGTTAATCTCAGTAAAATCAAGTCCGGTGAGTGCCGTGTTCATCAAAAAATTCATCTGAGCAATCACATTCTCATCGGCATCCGTCATAAGGTTAATGAACTTGTTGCTTACGTGGTTGTTATCAAGAACAACAATCACAAGCAGCTGTCGTTCACTCATCTGATTTAGCTGGATAAACTTAATCCGCTTATGCTGATACTTTGGCTTGGTCACCATGGAAGTGTAATTCGTATTCTGTGCAAGTAACTTTGCAACCTGCTGTAACAGAAGGTCAATCTTATCTGCCTTCTCGACCATCAACTCCTTCATCTCAGACACTTCTTCATCTTTTCTCTGTAAAATCGTGTCTACATATAGTCGGTATGCTTTATCCGAAGGAATTCTGCCGGCAGAAGTGTGTGGCTGTAAAATGTAACCCATCTCTTCCAGATCCGACATCTCATTACGGATGGTTGCGGAACTAAGATTCAAATCCGTGTACTTAGAAACAGTTCGGGAACCAACCGGCTCGCCTGTCTCCATGTAATTACGAATAATCGCTTCGAGTATCTTTTGTTTTCTCTCATTCAGTTCCAAAATACCACCTCGATTTCTTTTTGTTAGCACTCACTATCAAAGAGTGCTAATCATTGACTAAACTAAAGATACCACCTTGTGTTACCTTTGTCAATAGGGTTTGTAAAAATTTTTTTCAAAATAAAAACACCGGTGCAAAAAAGGCTCCTTCTAAGCACCGGTGCATTGTTTCATTCTTATTATTTTTGCAGAGACGCAGCATAATCATTAATTACATAATCCATAATGGATGCCGTTCCTACAATTTCACATCCATAAATATAGTCATCTCCGCTTTTCTGCTGACGGATAATTCGAACAACACAATTGAGCGAATCGTTTTCTGCCAAAGTAAGTCTCGCATTAAAGTAATACCCCATCGGCAGTACACTGGCTGAACGAAAACCAATGCCCGCTTTGGAAACATCAATTACCTCAATCGGTGCATTAATATTTTCCACCTTTACGTGATCCTGCTTAAATAAATTGGAAATTTCCAAATTCAATTTTGCCGGCCAGCGTTTTTCTCTTCTCATCTCAATCATAATAAGCCTCCATTATTCATCGTCATCTTCATCATCTGTATCTGCATCATCTATAACAGTAACGGTACATTTTGCTTTTACACCGCTTCCGTCAGTTGCCATTGCCGTAATCACTGCCTTACCGGCATCTACGATATAAACATAACCATCCTCATCTACTTTAACCACTTTTTTATTGGAACTGGTCCATTTCAATGTCTGGTTTGTTGCATTGGATGGAGAAATGCGAGGTTCAAATTCATAATCTTCTTCGTCCTCATCATCTTCATCCTCATCGTCTTCATCATCCGAATCCTCATCAGAATCCTCTGTGTCATCATCCGAATCATCATCGGAATCGTCCTCTTCTTCAACCAATGGCATATGGAGTGTTAACTTTTTCTTCATGCTGATTTTTTTAATCAAAACATTCTTTTTTGCAACGGTAACAGTAAATTTTACCTGTTTCGCCGGATTCGCTTTGGATTTCACTGTAATCTTAGCTTTTCCTATTTTTTTTGCTTTCAAAACGCCCTTTTTAGAAACCGTAACAACCGATTTTTTGGAAGACGCAAACTTGACCGCTTTGCTTGCCTTACTTCCTTTTTTTAGAATAACATTCACGGAAAGTTTCAGTTTCTTGCCTTTACCAAGTGTGATATTTTTGCCTTGGACATTCGTAACCTCAACTTTTTTTACATCTTTGCTCTTTGTCATCTTTGCCTGGCTCGGATTCCAGATAACCGTGTAGGTCATCATAACCGCAAGCGCTAACACCCCGGCGAACAGCCTAAAACATCTTTTTTTCATATAAGATACCCCCTTAAAATAAATAATGGCATCTGCGAATCACTTCACAGATACCATCATTTTATCATACGTGTCATTTTATTGTCAAATATTCCAGATCTATTATTTCCGATCAAGAATCTCCGTCAATATCTGATTTACCATACCCGGATTTGCTTTACCCTGCATCGCTTTCATCGTCTGGCCAACCAAGAAACCAATTGCTTTTTTCTTCCCTGCCTGATAATCGGCAACAGACTGTGGATTTTCCTCTACAATCTTCTCAATCGTTTCGCGCAGAGCTCCCTCGTCACTGACCGTACCAAGTCCATGCTCTTTGACATACTGCTCCGGGTCTGTATTCTCTGTGAAAACAACTTCGAAGACTTCTTTTGCTACGGTGGAGTTAATCGTTCCTTTATCCGCAAGGGCAATTAACTTTGCGAGATTCTCCGGGGCAAAAGTAATATCTTCCGGCTCCATTTCTTTCTCTTTTAAAAGGCGCATCGTCTCGCCCATCAGCCAGTTTGATGCTTTCTTTGGATTTGCTCCAAGTGAAACCGTCTGCTCAAACAAATCTGCCATCTTCTTGCTCGCCGTAAGAATCGAAATATCATAGGCAGGAATATCAAATTCTTTTTCGTAGCGTGCTGCCTTTTGCTCCTGAAACTCCGGTTCGCTGTCCTTAATCTTCTGAATCCATTCATCGGAAATGACAATCGGTGTCAAATCCGGGTCCGGGAAGTAACGGTAATCCTGCGCATCCTCTTTGGAACGCATGGCATAGGAATATTCTTTATTGTCATCCCATCGTCTTGTTTCCTGCACAACTTTTTTGCCGTCTTCCAACAACTCAATCTGGCGCGCACGTTCTCCTTCAATGGCGCGGGCAATTGCTTTAAAGGAATTCAAGTTTTTCATCTCGGTACGGGTACCAAATTCACTCGCACCAACCTCACGCACTGACAAGTTGACATCCGCACGCATGGAACCTTCATTTAATTTACAATCGGATGCGCCAAGATACTGAATCGTCATACGAAGTTTTTCCAGATACGCAATTACTTCATCTGCACTTCGCATATCCGGCTCTGACACAATTTCAATCAAAGGTACACCGGAACGGTTATAATCCACGAGGGAACAGTCTGCCCAGTCATCATGTACCAGTTTTCCGGCATCCTCTTCCATATGAATTTCATGGATACCAACATTTTTTCTGCCGCCGGCTGTCTCAATTTCAACATGTCCATTGATACAGATTGGCAGATACAACTGGGAAATCTGATAGTTCTGTGGGTTATCCGGGTAAAAATAGTTTTTTCGATCAAATTTACAATACTGGTTAATGTCGCAGTTTAATGCCAGACCAACTGCCATCGCATATTCTACAACCTGTTTATTTAATACCGGCAGAGAACCCGGCATACCGGTACACACCGGACAGGTATGAGTATTTGGCGCACCGCCAAATGCCGTTGAGCAGCCGCAGAAAATTTTCGTTTTCGTTGCTAATTCCACATGGACTTCCAGTCCAATCACTGTTTCGTACTGTTTTGCCATGATTACTCCGCCTCCTTTGCCTGTTCATATGTGTATGCCGTCTGAATCATTTTCTTCTCATTAAAACAATCAGCGATAAGCTGCAAACCAATCGGCAGACCATTTTTATCCGTTCCACAAGGAACTGTCATTCCCGGCAGACCGGCAAGGTTTACAGAAATCGTATAAATATCACCCAAATACATTTTCAATGGGTCACTTAAGCTGTCTCCAATTTTAGGTGCTGTCGTTGGCGCTGCCGGTGATAAAATCACATCATATTTTTCAAATGCACGGTCAAACGCCTTTTTAATCAATGCTTTAGTACGCAGTGCTTTTAAGTAGTAAGCATCATAATAACCACTGCTTAAAACAAAGGAACCAAGCATAATACGACGTTTTACTTCCGGACCAAAGCCTTCGGAACGGCTCTCTTTGTACATATTATGAAGTCCTTCGTATTCTTCTGTACGGTAACCGTATTTTACACCGTCAAAGCGGGACAAGTTGGAACTTGCCTCAGCGGAAGCAATGACATAATACGCCGGAATTGCATACTCAACAAGACTTAAGTCAAATTCCTCGACAATTGCTCCTTTTTGTTTCAAAACTTCTGCCGCCTTGAAAATCGCATCCTTTACCTCGGAATCAAGTCCTTCTCCAAAGTAGTCTTTTGGAATACCAATTTTCATTCCCTTTACGTCATCTACAAGTGCCGATGTGAAATCGGTATCCTCACGTGCCACACTGGTGCTGTCCTTCTTATCATAGGAAGAAATTGCTTCCAAAATTGTTGCGCAGTCGGTTACATCTTTAGCAATTGGACCAATCTGGTCAAGTGAAGAACCGTAAGCAATCAGCCCGTAACGGGAAACCGTACCATACGTTGGCTTGATTCCGGTCACACCACAGAATGAACTTGGCTGGCGGATAGAACCGCCGGTATCTGAACCAAGGGCAAAGGAACATTCCTCCGCCGCAACTGCCGCACAGGAACCACCGGAAGAACCGCCCGGTACATGCTCCGCATTGTGTGGGTTTCTCGTAATTCCGTAAGCAGAGGTCTCTGTTGTACTTCCCATCGCGAACTCATCCATGTTTGTTTTTCCGATGATAACTGCTCCTGCTGCCTCCAGATTTTTTACTGCTTCCGATGTATACGTTGGCACAAAATTATATAAAATCTTGGAACTGCATGTTGTAAGCACGCCCTCGGTACACATATTATCTTTAATTGCCACCGGGACTCCCGCAAGCGGGCCTGTCAGCTCACCGGCATCAATTTTTTTCTGTATTTCTTTTGCTTTTTCTAAAATAGCTTCTTTCTCTAACACCGTAACATAACTGTGAATCGCATCTTCTTTTTTCTCAATCTGCTCTAAGGCATCCAATACCGCCTCTTCTACGGTCACTTCCCCGGCTTGAATCTTTTTTCCGAGTGCAACCGCCGTCAAACTCATTAAACTCATATGCTTCCTCCATTCCGCTTATTAAGCAAAGGTTTTTGGCACCATGTATGTTCCTTCTTTTTTCTGCGGTGCATTTTTCAACATGTTCTCTCTGTCATCTCCATTTGTCACTTCGTCCTCACGGAACACATTGTGAACCGGGAACACATGAGACAAAGGTTCCACGCCCTCGGTGTCAAGTTCATTTAATTTGTCAATGTAATCGAGCATACTTTCCATATCTTTTTTTGCCTGCTCTTTTTCTTCTTCATTCAATTCCAGTTTTGCTAAAATTCCTACATATTCAATTGTTTCATCTGAAATATGATTTGCCATACAAACACTTCCTTTCTTTTATGGTTCGAGACGGTTCAAATCCCTTGGGAACAAGGTCGTCTCACGAACATTCTCTTCCCCTAACAGTTTCATTGTTAAGCGCTCCATTCCAATTCCCAGTCCACCATGTGGCGGCATGCCATGTTTGAAAATCATCATGTACTGCTCCATGCCTTCCTGCGTCATTCCCCTGTCCGCGATTTTGTCCACAAGCGTCTGGTAATCGTGAATGCGCTGTCCACCGGTTGTGATTTCAAGTCCGTGGAACAATAAATCAAAACTCAGTGTATACGTCGTATCTTCCGGGTCATCCATCGCATAGAACGGACGTTTTTTTGAAGGATAATGGGTAACAAACACAAAATCGGCATCCATTTCTTCCTTAAAGTATTGTCCAATCAGTGCTTCCTCTTCCGGCTCTAAGTCAAATGGGTTGCGGATTGTCCGGTTGTATTTTTCTGCCACGAGTTCTTTTGCCTTGTCAAACCGAACCTGTGGAATTTTATCAACCTTTGGCAGTGTGACTTTCAAAAGATCCAATTCTTTTTTGTACTCTTTTTGCAAAAGTTCCATCGTGTACTGCAAAAATCCGGTTTCCATCTCCATAATATCTTCAAAGCTGTCAATATAGCCCATCTCAAAGTCAAGAGAAGTATACTCATTCAAATGACGCTTTGTGTTGTGCTTTTCTGCACGAAATACCGGCGCCGCCTCAAAGACACGGTCAAACACGCCAACCATCATCTGTTTGTAAAACTGCGGGCTTTGTGCAAGCACAGCATGTTTATGAAAATATTCGAGACGGAATAAGTTTGCACCGCCCTCAGCACCTCTGGCGCCGATTTTTGGCGAATGGATTTCGGTAAAGCCCTGCTCATGCAGAAAATCCCGGAATCCACGGATGATTCCTTCCTGGATTCTAAATTTCGCACGCTCCTTTACATTTCGCAGAGAAAGCGGACGCAAATCTAATTTTGTTTCCAGCGAGGTATTCATTTTCCATTTGTTAATGGCTATCGGCATTGGTTCCGTTGGCTTTGACAAAATGGTTACGGTACGCAGGCGGATTTCAAATCCATGCGGTGCACGCTCCTCTTTTGCCACAACACCGGTCACACAAACGGTATCTTCTTCCTGCAATTCTTTCAGCGAAATATCCGTAACGCCATCTTCATAAACGGTCTGCAAAAGCCCCTCGCTCTTTCTCAAAACCACAAACGCCACATCGCCCATGTCTCTGATTTTGTGAACTGCACCATTTACCGTTACTTCTTTTCCCTCATACTCACCGGCTAAAATGTCTTGAATGCCAAGCGTCTTTTTTTCTGTCTTTCCTGTTAAATATTCCATAGTAACCTCCATTCCCATGTGTCTTCACATGATTCCACCAAATGATTTTGAAGGTTGCAAAAAAAGCAACCTGCCTTCGACAGATTGCTTTGAAATAAATACGTCCCAGCAAAGCATCTCTGCCTTCTGGGACGGGAAAAATGTTCATCAAAATAAGAGCCTAAAAACCCGCGGTACCACCCGCATTGAGACACCCCGTCGTATCTCCACTCATTCAACCAATAACGGTGTCACCCGGATGAGCCTACCTCTTATAATCGTTTCAACTCATCAGCTCCGGAATGTTCTCCTGTTTACCGCTTCCGCAAGACGCTCGCAGTCCATGACGCCTCTCCCTGTCGTAAAGTCACTGCATAAACAATCGTTTCCTTCATTGCTTTGCCATGTATTGTAGCACAGAGGGAAAAATGTGTCAAGCACCCTTGAAAAATTTCCCCCTGCAAAATTTACGTTCAACATCCTCATTCGCCGGGGCTGCTTGATATTACTTTTCCGGTATTCCAAAGCATAACCGCTCTTTTTGCCGCATCGAGACGCTCTTGTTCCGAACGGAAATCAATATTTACCGTGTGACAGCCACATTCCAAACACATCACATAATAACTACAGCCACATTCCTCTTCCAATAATGCGCCGCCCTCACACAATGGGCAGTCACTAATTTCTAACATTTCATCGATATTCATGTTGTTCCTCTTTTCGTTTTATATTTCCTGCTCCATCATAATGCAAATAACGGGCAGGTGTCAACATCTATTTTCGTCCCAAAATAGGGAATATTTGTAATGTATATTATGCAAAAAATAACATTTTTTATACAAAAGTGTCCGTTCACTCCCAATTTTGTGCCGTTCACGACTTTTACGATTCATGGTGCTCATAATGTGCTATGATAATAAACGGAGTTGAAATTTTCAGAAGGGAGGATGATATTCACTACATAATTTCAGGAAAAGCGAATAAGCAGGGACCTTGACTTCTCAGAAGCAATTTGGGTAGATGCGTTCTGTGATATATCCGTTATATATTACAGTATCGGTGGCGAGAGAAAGTGTTTAAAGGAACTTGTGTATATAGAGAGCTACACCAGAAAAAGCGAACAGGGGTACATAAAAGTTCTGAATATAATAGAAAAAGAAGTTTATTCGTATCGAGACGGGATAACGCTTTGCGTTATAGTCTCTCACGAATAAGCTTCTTTTTCTACGTGAGGCTGTTTCTCAGTATAAATCATAATATTATAGCACTTCTCTTCCCAAAAACAAGTCAATCGCATTAATATGGTGAACACCTTCTTGTTTATCACGAAACTTATCTAAAGAAATTATATATCGCGGATACCCATCTCGTATTTTTCTAAATGGTCGATATTCTCTTTCCTTAATACGCTCCGTTGCCTCTATATCCTCTCCCTGCAATGTATAAGCAACTTGAATGTACGCATAATCCCCCATTTTATTTCTCACAATAAAATCACATTCCATTTTACCTATTTTACCTATACTAATTTGATAATCATGACTTGCTAAATACAAATAAACAATATTTTCAAGTGATGGACCAAAACTTAACCGATTATCTGTATTCATAGCAAAATATATAGCCAAATCGGATAAATAATATTTCTGTTCCCTTCTCAACGCTTTCTTACTCTTCAAATCAAAACGATTACACTCATATATTATTTTTGCCTTTTTTAAATCTTCAATATAACCTCTAACCGTTGCCGCTTTAGTCTTATACCCCTCTTTTTCTAAACATTCAAGCAAATTATTAAGAGAAAAAGGTGAGGCATAGTTATTTAGAAGAAATGATTGCACTCTTTCATACACCGGAACATTGGAAATTCTCTTCCTTGTTTTTACATCCTTTTCAAATATTTCTGATATAATCCCCCTCGTATAGGTTTGTCTTGCCTGAACATCCTCAAATTCTAATGTCTTTGGAAATCCTCCATTTAATACATACTCTTCAAACTCCACATACATATCTTCATTAATTGGTTTATCAAAAAACTTTTTCATTTCAAGAAATTCAGCAAAATCCAAAGTAAATGTTTCAAAATTCAAATACCTTCCTGTAAGCTTTGTTGATATTTCATCACTCAACAAATAAGAATTTGAGCCTGTAAGAAAAATTGAATATCCCTCTTCTGCATAGGCATGAATTACGGATTCAAATCCAGTAACATTTTGAATCTCATCAATAAATAAATATTGTATTTCTTCATCACCCAGCATGGACTCTATCTTAGTTTCAAGCTGCTCGGGGGTTTTTATATTTTTATACCCCCTTCTATCAAGTGGAATATAAACTATTTGGGATTCCGATGCTTTTCTTGAACGTAATTCATTCATAATAGCCTTCAAAATAAAGGATTTTCCACATCTCCTAATTCCTGTAATAACTTTTATAATATCAGAGTCATAAAAAGGTCTGATTTTCTTTAAATACTTTTCTCTAGGATATACATTTTTAAACATGCCACCGCTCCTTTCAAACATAATTTTACCACAATATGTCTACTCACGGTACTATTTTATTCATTTTTTCCTTTTTAATCCCCTAAAACCGTTTTTATTATAAAATCACATCAAATCCCTGCTGTCAAGCACGACTGTAAACGGCCCATCATTCACAAGGGCAACTTTCATATCGGCACCAAACTCCCCCTGCTCGACCACCGGGATTTCTTTGCGGCAGGCTTCCAATATATACTCATACATCGGCTCTGCCATCTCCGGTCTGCCGGCGTCTGTAAAAGATGGACGGTTTCCCTTTTTGCAGTTGGCATATAAGGTGAACTGGGAAATCATAAGCAATTCGCCGGACACATCTTTTAGGGCAAGATTTGTTTTCCCATTTTCGTCTTCAAATATACGCATATTCAAAAGTTTGTGTAAAAGTTTATCTGCAATTTCTTTTGTATCATCCTCTCCAATGCCGATTAACACAACAAAACCTTTTCCTATTTCTCCACGTACTTTTCCGTCGATTGTGACAGAAGCACTGCTGACTCTTTGTATTACAAAACGCATGGTTTCCTCCTTTTTATGCCTTTCTGTTTTCCCGGCATGTGAAATAAATAACCTGATATTCTTTTCCGACTTCCTTCAAAAAGGTAAGCGCATGACGCATTTTTTCGTCGTCCAGATTCACAAAGGAATCGTCAAAAACAAGAAATGGTTTGTCCTTTTCATACATGGCATCTACCATTGCCATACGCGCACAGATTCCGGCGAGGTCTTTGCGTCCCTCACTCAAAAAACGAATTTCCCGCGGCATGCCCATTTCCTCCACAGTCAAATTTACGCCGGCATCAAATCGGTAGTCTTTAGCATCGCCACCATCTACCATTTGGTAATATTTCGTGAATCCTTTCTGCACCGGTTCAATATAACGCGCGGTCAGCGTGTCTTTTGCCTGCTGTAACTTGTCCATTGTTTTTAGCAAAAGTTCGTACTTCTTATTGCCGCTTAAAAAGTGCTCTTTCCGCTCCTCTAACTCAAGACGGATTTCTGCAAGTTCATCAAGTTTTTCCTCCAGTTGCTCTAATTGTTTCTCGTATGCAGCCATATTTTTGCGGTTGGTTTCCTGCTCGGTCATCCACCGTTTTTCACGCTCGTGACTTTCGCTCAGGCCTTCCTTTTCCTCAGGCTTATCTGTCTGGCGGATGCGCTCCATATCGTGGTCATTTTCAAACTGTAACAACTTTTTTCCTGCCGCCTGCCATGACTGCTCTGCCACCTGAACACGGTTGATGGCCCCGGCAATTTTTTGCAGTTCCTCGTCAAATGGCTCTTCAAAAATCAAACCATACTCTTTTCCGCCAAGTACAAATTCTTCTTTTGCCTGCTCGTATTTATTTTTTGCCCCCAGAAAACTTTCCAGTTTTTCACAGAGACGACGGTACTGTTTCAGTTCGCTGCGAAGCTTTGACAAGCCAAATGCAAACCGCTCTTCTGAAATTCCCATTTCTACATAACCATCCATGAACTCACGAAGCGATTTTTGAAGAGTCTGATAACGAACCTCATCTTCTTCACTTACCGCCTCGCTCTTTGCCTGATGCGTCTCATAGGCTATCGTATCCATCTGCATCTGCTGAATCACATCGCGGAAATCGCCGGAAATTCCTTCCGGGAAATAGGCAGAAAGCACGAAAGAAATCTTTTCATTTCCCTGCTCTATCTCTCTTTTTGCCCGTTCCATCTCCTGTTCAAGTTCCAAAAGCGGCTGCTCACTTAAATCTTCTTCCTGTTTTTTCCCTTTTTGCTGTACAAAAAGAACCACGGCGGCAAGTGCCAGAACAACAAAAGCTGCCACGCCGGCAAGCACCTGTACGAAGCTAAGCCCCACACCAAGAACCAACGCAAGACAGCCAAGAACAAGTGGAAGCGGTGATGCTTTTTCCGGCTTTTTCTGTGCCGCCACCTGCTTTAATGCACGGGCTGTTGTCTGCGCATTTGCAAGTTGATCCTCCTTATGTCGAACATCTTCACAGATTCGATTTAATTTCAGCAATTCATCCTTCGCCGGCATTCCATTCGGATAGCTTTTTTTCAACGTTTCCCACTCATTTTGTTCCGCCGGGGTAAACTCTCCTTTGCGAATGGTCTGTTTCAGCAATTCATATTCGGTAAGAGCCTCCTCCATCGACTGCAGTGCTTCATCCTCCGGAATCTCCTGTCCGAACCGTTCTTTGACAGAGGACACAAGTGCATTTTCCTCGCCTGTCAGCTGATTTCTCACCATCTGCTCACGGAACTGTTCGCACTCCCGTCTTTGCTTCTGCCATTTTTCCATCTGCTCCATCGAAGGAATTTTATCCTCGTAAGGAAATGCATTTTTACTGTCTTCCCACTGTTTTCCCGCCTGCTCTTTGGCAGACACAAGTGTCTCATACTCTTTTCTATTTACCGCATAGTCCATCGCCTTACTAAGTTTTTCCTGCTTCTTTTGCTCCGCAGCAATCACCTCGGAAAGTTCTTTTTCTTTTTCTTCGCACTGCTTGTAATAAGTTTCCGCCTCTAAAATTCCCTGCCGGATGCTTTCTTCTTCACGAAGTTTCTGCTCTCTTTCTTCGATTTCACGTTTTTCTCTGTTCAGCGAACCGGTTTTTCTTTTTGGCGTCATTTTATTCGTGGTATCTTTCAATTTGTCATACACACTTTGAAAATTGTGGATATCATCCGTCTGCTCAATCAGATTGCCAAGTTTCGCATGAATCCCGTCGGTCGGTGCAGACTCGCAGTCCTTCTGTGAAAAAAATACTGTGCGGCCAAAGGATGCCGCATCAATACCAAATAATTCAACACCGATATTCTCGGAAAAATCCTCGCACGGAAGGTTTGTCGAAAGGTCATAGAGTTCAAAAATATCATCTTTGTCTTTTTTCCCAAACACGCGGTTTAGCTGATAACTTTTTCCCTCTGTTTCGAATTTAACACTTCCGCCATACACGCCTTTCGCACTCTGCCACGGGAAATAACGCTTTCTTTCATTCACCAGTTTGTCCTGTTTATTACCATTTAAAAAACCAAAAAACATAATTCGGATAAAATTCGCAAGCGTACTTTTTCCCCATCCGTTTTCCTCGCAGAATGTATTGACACCCTCTGAAAAGTCAAAGGAGACATCGCTTAATTTACCGAAATTTTCTATTTTACACTGTAATAATTTCACTCGATTCCCTCCCCTTCCAAAGCTCGTATGCCATACTGAATCATCTGCGCCTTTTCCTCGTCAGAAAGTTTCTCATCCGCCTGTACCAGACGAACAAACTCGCCGCGAAGTGACGCATCGTTTTGATAATCTTCATAGTCAATTCGGATTTTTGTTTTGTCCGTCACTTTCACGGTATAATAATCATCCTGAATCCATTGATTCAAATAATCCAAATCTTTTTCACTGGCAAGTGCCATCTCGCCAACTAATACAAATTTCACAAAATCCTCATGTGGCAGATGCTCTTTTTTTGCCGTCTCGTTGATGGCATCCATAATCTCAGCTGTACTCATGCAGTCACTCACATCGACTTCTACATAATGACCGTTTCTAAGGGCAAATGGGATAAATTCACTCGCCACGGTTTTCTCTTCCAAATCCACATCTAAAAGAACAAAGCCATGCTCCCCATATTCATCAAAGCCACGGCATTCTAAACACCCCGGATAGCAATACTCACCTCGGCTATCCAGTGTTTCCTTTTTATAACCATGCACATGTCCAAGTGCCAGATAATCAATGCCCTTGCCACGCAAATCACGCAGCGGCACGACTTCCGCCTTGTCCTGTGCAGCGTATTCCGCTTCCTGTCCGTGAAGCATCACAATATTTACATCCTCACGGTTTAAAGTCAGCGAATTGGCTATCAGCGCATGATTTTCCTCACACAACTCAACGCCGCTAATCACAAGACGGCATCCCTCATCTGCCTGCACATAAGCGGTCCACTCTTCACCAAACAATTTTAAATTTTCAGGACATTCTTTGCCATTTGGCAAAAAAAGACGCACATCATGATTTCCTTTCAGATAATAAAATGTCATCTCAGGGCGTGTCGAAATCGCATGATAAACTGCATTGCGTGCCGTTGCCGAAATATTTTTCCGGTCAAACAAATCACCCGCAATCAAAACCGCCGACACATTTTCCCTGTCGGCATACTCCATCATCCGGTTAAAAGAAGCGAGTAATTCTGCTTTTCGCTCCTTTGCTTTTTCCTTTGTCAAATGCGTCGTCATGCTTGAATCCAAATGCAAATCCGCACAATGAATCAGTTTCATCGCTTCACCCCTTCCTCTTACTCTCTCTCTTTACGGCTCCATCTTCCGCTTGCGCCACACGGCAAAACAAGTCCCTGCTTACCGCGCACCGGCAATCCGATTTCATCTGCTTCAACCGTTCCGCCAAAACGGCTTTTTAATTCCAAATTTAACATATAAGAAAGCACTGCCGGCTGTAATCCTGTTGTATAAGAATTAATCAGGAAAAATAATGGCTTGTCTGCAAGTACCTTCGTGCAAAGCTGTACCAGTGGGAAAATTTTTTCTTCTATTTTCCAAATCTCGCCTTTGGGACCTCTTCCATAGGAAGGCGGGTCCATAATAATCGCATCATAATGATTGCCCCGGCGAATTTCACGCTCCACAAATTTTACGCAGTCATCCACCAGATAGCGAATCGGCGCATTGGCAAGCCCGGACGCTGCCGCATTTTCTTTCGCCCATGTAACCATCCCTTTGGATGCGTCCACATGTGTCACAGCTGCCCCCGCATCGGCGCATGCCACTGTCGCGCCACCCGTGTATGCAAATAAATTCAGCACCTTAATTTCTTTTCCCGGATTTTTCTTCTTTGCCTCGCGAATCAAATTTCCGCTCCACTCCCAGTTTACCGCCTGCTCAGGGAAAAGTCCGGTATGTTTAAAATGAAATGGTTTCAAATGAAATTTGAGATTTCCATAGGAAATCTCCCACTGCTCCGGCAAATCAAAAAATTCCCACTGTCCGCCGCCTTTATTGCTTCTGTGGTAATGTCCGTTTTTCTGTTTCCACTCTCTTACTTTATGCGGTGTATTCCAAATCACCTGCGGGTCCGGGCGTACAAGAATATAATCACCCCACCGCTCTAATTTTTCTCCCGCCGAAGTATCTAACACTTCATAATCGTTCCATCCATCTGCAATCCACATAATTTACAATCCTCTTCTTCTATTTTTTCTCGCTTGAAAATACACTCTTGATTTCTTTACCAACTTTTTTTGCCTCTTTTGTGACAACCTCTGCGGCATGGTCAATTTTCTTGTCCAGTTCTTTTTCTTTGGCGTACCTGCCGGCTTTGTCTGCCGCATTGTTCACGGCGTCAACTGCCTTGCCAAAACCATCCATCATTTTTTCTTTATTTAATAATGGCATAACGCCACCTCCTTGTCATTTGGTATGATTATATCATAAGATGGGGGAAGAAACTAGTGGGTGTTTGTGTCAAATGTTCGGTGGGACTTTTTTTGTTTTTCTACGGAATTACTGGAATCCAAAGGAATTGACAGCGAACATTTAGCGCAAACTTATTCCTTTAATCTGAGTTTTGTTAAAATTCCAATCGAATTTTCCCAGACAAAACAACTCTTTTCCCAGATTTTCTACTTTATGGTTGCTTTGCTTGCAAGTGGTTTTCTATTTTGTACAACGCTTTTTTAGAAATTTAGCAAATAGAGTTGCTTTTGACGGAAAAATTGAGATAAATTGGCGAAAATGGAGTTTAAATTGCAACTCTTTTTTAATTTTGAACGGATTAGCGTTGCCTAAGACTTTTGATGCTTATATATAACGGATTTCTCCATTGCTCCACAACTGCTGCAAACCCACAAACAAAGAAAAATGGTGCTGGGACAACAGAACAGTCCTAGCACCAACTTTGTCTACATAATATTTACTTTCCTTAATTAGCAGTTAATCTCTGCTTTAATTCCAAGCAAGTCTTTGTTTTCGTCGAGAATTGGTGTGACCACGTCTTCAACAAACTCTTTTACCTGACTTGGTGCACGACCAACGTATTTGCTTGGGTCCATAGTCTTCTGCAATTCTTCCAAAGTCATTGGGAAGGCATCGTCTGCGGCAATCAACTCTAAGAGGTTGTTGTCTAAGCCGCGCTCTTTTACATTTCTGCCTGCTTCCATGGAAAGCTCACGAATCTTCTCATGCAGTTCCTGACGGTTGCCGCCGGCTTTTACGGCATCCATCATGATATTTTCGGTTGCCATAAATGGAAGTTCGGACATGAGACGTTTTGTAATTACTTTATCGTAAACAACAAGTCCATCGGCTACATTTAAGAACAAATCCAAAATACCGTCGATTGTGAGGAAGCCTTCTGCTACGCTCAGACGCTTATTTGCGGAATCATCGAGCGTTCTCTCAAACCACTGGGTTGCCGATGTAATGGCTGGGTTTAAGGCATCAATCATTACATAGCGGGACAGGGATGCAATTCTTTCGCTTCGCATTGGGTTTCTCTTGTATGCCATTGCAGAGGAACCAATCTGGCTCTTTTCAAATGGCTCTTCCACTTCTTTCAAATGCTGAAGAAGACGGATATCGTTTGAAAATTTATGTGCGCTGGCTGCGATGCCGGCAAGTACATTTACTACGCGAGTATCCAATTTACGGGAATAGGTCTGTCCGGAAACAGGAAAGCATGCGTCAAATCCCATTTTCTTTGCAATCAGTTTGTCCGCTTCTTTACATTTGCTCTCATCACCGTCAAACAGCTCAAGGAAACTTGCCTGTGTACCGGTAGTTCCTTTCGAACCAAGAAGTTTCATATGAGACAGCACGTGATTCAAATCTTCCAAATCCATCACAAGTTCCTGAATCCAAAGCGTTGCACGCTTACCAACTGTTGTCGGCTGTGCCGGCTGGAAATGAGTAAATGCAAGCGTCGGAAGGTCTTTGTATTTCATTGCAAAATCAGATAATACGGAAATGACATTCACCAGTTTTTTCTTTACTAATTTAAGTGCTTCGGTCATGATAATGACGTCTGTATTATCACCAACATAGCAGGAAGTTGCTCCGAGATGAATGATTCCTGCTGCCTTTGGACACTGTTTGCCATATGCATATACATGGCTCATTACGTCGTGGCGCACCTCTTTTTCGCGAGCTTTTGCAACATCATAATTAATATCTGTCACATGTGCTTTTAACTCCTCAATCTGTTCGTCTGTGATACGTGGATTTCCATCTGCATCCTTTAAGCCAAGTTCTTTCTCGGTTTCTGCTAATGCAATCCATAATTTTCTCCAAGTCTGGAATTTCATATCCGGCGAGAAAATAAACTGCATTTCTTTGCTGGCGTATCTCTCCGACAACGGGCTTACATATCTGTCTGTACTCATATTCTTTCTTTCCTTTCTCTATCCTTTTATAAAATAGTGCCAGGTCTTTTCCTTAACACCTATTTACGGTTCAAAACTTCCACGAATATCTTCGGTTGGCGGCTCTACCGGGTAATTTCCGGAGAAGCACGCATCGCAGTAACCGGTTTCTCCCTCAATCAATTCCGGCAGTCTCTCGCCATCTAAATATCCAAGGGAATCCGCTCCAATCAACTCACAAATCTGGGATACCGTGTGGTCATGTGCAATCAGCTGGTCGCAGCTTGGCACGTCGGTTCCAAAATAGCATGGAAACAAAAATGGCGGCGAACTGATTCTTACATGCACCTCAGTCGCTCCAGCATCTTTGAGCATTTTTACAATGTGGCCGCTCGTCGTACCGCGCACAATCGAATCATCGACCATCACAACACGCTTGCCACTAACCACTTCTTTCAAGGCATTCAATTTAATGTTTACACTGGACTCACGGGCAGACTGTTTGGGTTTAATAAACGTTCTTCCCACATAACTGTTCTTGATAAAACCAACGCCATACGGAATATTTGACTCCAGGGCAAATCCCATCGCAGCCGCATTTCCGGAATCCGGCACTCCAATGACAATATCCGCTTCTGCCGGATGCATCTGGGCAAGAATTTTTCCTGCCATAATACGCGAATTATAAACACTCACGCCATCCACATAACTGTCCGGTCTTGCAAAATAAATATATTCAAAAATACATCTTGCCGGTTTTACCGTGCAGAGACTTTCATCCGATGTAATACCGTTTTTGTCTAACATGACAATTTCCCCCGGTTTTACATCCCGGACAAATGTTGCACCAACAGCATCGAGTGCACAGGTTTCGCTGGCAAGCAGATAACTGTTATCCCGTTTTCCAATCACCAGAGGACGAAAACCAAATGGGTCGCGGGCACCAATCAATTTTCTCGGACTGGAAATCACAAGTGAATACGCACCTTTTAATTTCTTCATCGCATTTTTCACAGCTTCTTCTACCGTACCCGTTTTCAAACGCTCTCTCGCAATGTGGTACGCAATAACTTCCGAATCAATGGTCGTCTGGAAAATAGCTCCTGTGTATTCCAGTTCTTTGCGGAGTTCCGGCGCATTTACCAGATTTCCGTTATGCGCTAACATAAGAATACCTTTGACATAATTTAATACTAACGGCTGTACATTCTGTCCATTGCTCGCACCTGCCGTCGAGTAGCGGACATGTCCAACCCCGATATTTCCTTTGAGTTTTTCAAGTTTTTCAGAATCAAAGACTTCATTGACAAGTCCCATGCCTTTTGAAGACAATACTTTTCCTTTCGGTCCTTTTGTATCGCTGACCGCAATACCACAGCTTTCCTGGCCTCTGTGCTGCAAAGCGAAAAGTCCATAGTAAATTGTGGAGGCAACATCACCGCCATCCAAATCATAGACACCGAAAACACCACACTCTTCATGCAGTCCATCGTAATAAGTTTCATCAACCTGTGAGTTCATTTCAAGTCCTTCCTTTTGCTGTTTATTCTAACACAAGTATGCCCCTTTGAATCTTATTCTGTAAGATCCGCCGGACGGATGTGTTAATCACTTTTTCATCAATCCTGCCTTCCTCCACGGCAGTAATTAAAGCCTCATAGCACTCCTTGAAATTCCCCGGCAGGACGATTAAATCGCATCCTGCTTTTACCGCTTCCACTACGGCAAATTCATTTGTATAATTGTTCTCTATCACATTATCATTGAGTGGGCTTGTCATAACAATTCCATCAAATCCGAGTTCTTCCCGTAAAAGTTTCGTCACAATATCCTGCGACATAAATGCCGGTACTTTTTTCACCGTCAACTTACTGTATGCGACATTGCTCACCATCACGCAGTCAGCGCCTGCCTGAATTCCGCTCGCATACGGCACAAAATTCGTATCACGTATCGTCATCAGACTGTCTGTATTTTCGGCAATTGACTCTGTCACATCCGCAGAAACATTACCAATTCCCGGAAAAGTCTTAAGCGTCACGGAAAGTCCGCCCTCGCGCATGCCACTTACAAAATCATCCAACAAATCTGCCACGCCATCCGCATCACTTCCCAGGCAGCGCATTGCATACGATGGATTTTGGTCACTTGCCAAATCCGCCACCGGCGCCAGATTCAGATTTATACCAATTTTCGTCAATTCTCCGGCAATCGTTTTCCCCGATTCATAAATCTGGTTTGCCGTCATATTTTGTCCCATTTCTTTTGGGGTAACATAACCGGTATCTTTTAAATCCTCAACTTTGGCAGAAATGGAATTTTCTCCACCACCGTCTTCCTCTACGGCAACGTAAAGCGCACTTCCTGATACAACGCTCGCCTGTAAATTCTGCACGAGTTTTTTCGTCTGCTTCTGCGACTTAATATTCTCCTTCGTAAGATAGACGCCACCCAGGTGATAATCAATAATTGCCTGTTTCATGCTGTCCGTCGCCTTATAAGCGGTTCCATCCACCGATGGTGATGCATCTAACTGCAGTAAATCCACCAAAAACATCTGTCCTACTTTTTGTTCAATTGTCATTGTTTTTACAATCTTCTCTGCCTCTGAAAAAGCCTCATCCTCTGAAATCAACGGCGTAACGCTCGCTGTTGCAGACGGTGTACTCGTACTTTCGCCGGCTTTCTTCTCAACCTCTTTGTCCGTACCGCACGAGCACAAAAGCAAAACAAGGCTCAGCATAATCCCCATCCACTGGTATCGTTTCATCGTCGTGAATCCCTCTTTTTCATTTTATCTTTTTTTCTCTCACTATCTAACGCAAAAAAGCCATATTATCACTAATCATAATGCTGTCAATATTATAGTATATTCTCTGTCTATATGCAAATAAAATATTTCCGTCTTTTTTTTCATTTTTTTGTGTAAATCACCCAAGCCACCCTGCATAGGATAACAGTGTAAATGAAATTTAGGAGGCAAACCTATGAGTGATTTGTCAGCAACAAACTGTGGCGGAGGATGCTCCTGCAACGAGAACAATTCTTCCTGCTGCTGGATTATTATCCTTTTACTTCTTTGCTGCGGCGGCTGTGGTAACGGCTTTGGCGGCGGCATGGGCGGTGATTGCAGCTGCATCATTTGGATTCTCATTATCCTCTGCTGCTGTGGAGGCAATAACGGATTCGGTGGATTCGGCTGCGGCTGCTAATTGAGGCGTGCGTAATCATTAGGGGAATCGAACCCCTATGGACGCAAAAAAATGGGGCGGATAACCGCCTCATTTTTTATTTTCGATTCATTAAATTAGAACTGTTTCTCTGATGCAGTCTGCGTTCCTCTTCCCATGTCTGCGGAAAATATTTTCTCTTCTCCTCTGGTGTTAATGATTCATAACACGCTAAATCCACCTCATAAATTGTTGTATCATCCACAATCACTTTTGTCCTTTCCTTCATCGGTATCTGCCCGCCTTATGTTTGTTGTTATCATTGTATGATGGCAGCAGATTAAAGGCACCATGTCTTGAAACCACATTATTTTTTCTCCAAAACAATAATGTTATTTGAGAAATTTTTTGCCCCCGGAATTTTTCCAATCACACGATATATCGGCATCATTTTTTTCATTCCCTCAATCAGGCTTACTTCTTCTTTATAGGAAAATACCGGCACAAGCTTTTGCAGCAATTTTCCGTTTTTGACACCCCATGTAAATTTTGCATTACTGCCTTCAATTGATTTTTCCTTTATATGGCGCACAACAAACGGCGACATCGTCTCAATCATAACGGTAACTTTCGGAAAAGTTTTCTCTATAATGGAAAACATCTGCAGCACATCTTTTTCTTGTAAATACATAGAAAGTCCCTCAATCACAACCAATACATTTTCGCCGTCACACACGATTTCATCCGTGTAGGATGCGTCCATTGCTGACTTTGCAATCTGATAAATCGGCCCGTTTTCCGTAAGAAACTTTTCTCTTATCTCCATTGTTTCCGGCAAATCCACATTGTACCAGCGCAGATACTTTCCTTTCATTCGGTAACATCTTGTGTCCATACCACTGGCAATATTTATCACAACGGTCTTTCCATTTTTACTCAAATACCGCTCTACCATCTCATCCAGTACAATCGTTCTTGCGATTACACCATAACTCATCGCCTTATCTTTATCCGCATTAGAAAAATCGTAATCCAGCTTTGACACAATCTCTGCTGCCATATCATCCTGAATCATCGGATTGTCTTTCTCCGATTCCTTTGCCCTCGCATATAAAGTCTGAATCATTGTCTCCGGCACACCGGTCACACTTACTTTCTCTTTCATCGTATCATCCTTTCGTAACGTTTGTTATGAATTGTTATGTTGTAAAAAAAGCTCCACAGTTAGTCTCTGTGAAGCTTTCTTAAACTCTCTATTAATCTTTCGGTTCCGCCTCCGGCGTAAATACCAATCTGTTTCACTAAATACAGGCTGTATTCCATGTCATAATCCTCTTTTACAATCTGCAAACAACTGTCTAGCCGCTGCTTTGCCAATATTTTAATCAATCCTTTATCCGGCACTGTCTTAAGTTTGCTCCGGTAATATGTAAGAAATGACTGCTCCATCATTTTTTCAACACGCTCTCGGAATCCTTCGTAACAGCTCCCCTGCAGCAGATTGTCCTAAGACTTGCTTTTGCATATCCATTGGCGTAAAACTCTTCCAACGCCGCCTGTTTAATTTTTTCAATGGTTTCTTGTTTGTTTTTCATCATAACACTTGTTATGTTAGTCTAATTTGGGGAGTTTGTCAACTGCTGTAATAAAAATGTGTATGTCATTACTATAAGACTAAACATAACACACAATGCAATTCTCAAAAGATTAATTTCTACCGTACCATAAACTTCAAAAAAACATAGTCCTCCATGATTTGCATAAAAAAGTTCTTTTCCTACGAATAAAACATAGTCTGCAATACACATTCCAACTACCGCTTTTACTGGCAATTTACTTGCAATAAACAGTACTAACACCACAAACAACGGTAACGGCTGCAATATCACATACCAAAATTCTCTTATATTTAATATGGTATTAAGGAAAGAAAACTCAACTATTATTTCCGCTAATTGAAATGCTGGCATTATATATACAGACCACTTCAGTACTTTTAAATAATTATCACAACCCCATATAAGTAAAGTGCTAATACTCAAAATTATTAAACTATTGCATAAAGCCACATGTCCATAATTTAATCCTGAATCCTGAAATAATTCTCTTGTATCGTTAAAATACCGATCCAAAAAAATTATATTCAAAACAATATTAAGTAACGCCACACTAAACGTTGCAACACAAAATATATTTGTTTTCTTTTTATACTCGAACCACAACATTTTATCTCTCCTTCCCATAATTACTGCGCATGAATCGTCTTTTTCTCAAATACAACGATTCGCCTTTTCGGAATGTTGCAGTAAAATCACCTCAATCATACCATACATCACTTGGAAGTTTCACACCTTCCCTTTTCAGCATAATACATTCCACCCCATCTCTATATCCACTCTGGTAAAAAATCAACCCAGTTCCTTCTTCCCAAATAAAAGTCTCCCAATATCCTGAATGCTGTGGATATTGATAGTAGCCACCATAACGCAGTCTCTTTTTGGGCGAATCTTGAATCTTTTTTAAGTACTGATGCCAGTCTATCTTATCGTGTTTTAATGTATCTTTATATGTCTTTTTCTGCCAAACAATTGTACTATACTTTGGAATCTCACTGGTCTTTATGATTCTATTTAACGTTTTCTTCGACAGCGTCCAAACATTTCCTTGTGCCTCATAATCGTTATTTTCCCATATACGCATTATCCTATTTTTTTGCACATAAAAATAACCAAGGCTAAGCCTTTTTGTTGGAATCTTAAGATCTGATGCCTGTTCAATCTTCAAGTGATACAGAATGCCTTTTTTTAGTTTTGCAATCTTTATAAAATTCATTTTTGTTTTATACTCCAAAGCCGGAATATCTCCCCATTCATCATAAAAACCTGCACTCGCATCAAATTTAACTTTACCACTTCCTTGCATATTCCAATATGAATTGATGCCTGTTGATAAAGTCTCCGTTTTCCCCTGAGACTTTTTTGTTTCTTGTGATTTTGTGTCCATCGTTGGTTTTGCTTCTACCTTTTTTTCATTCTTTTCAACACTATAATTACCAAACAATGGAGAAATCCTGCTGCGAACATAGACTATCACCGCAAGTAAAATTACAATTCCTACCGTAACTAGAATATTTTTAGTTTTTATTTTTTTCATAATACACATCCTCCTCATTAATTCATATCATTTGATATATTTATTTTCCACATCTACAATTCACCTCATTTCTGTTTCATCTACCGGGTTATTTTCTTCCAGTTTCTCAACTTTTCCATCCACGCAGCGAATTCGATACAGTACATCACTCCATTCATCGGATGCTTCCTTATCGTTGTCTTCAAGAAATTCCCATTCTTTTGAATAGCCCCTAACATAAAGCCATTCCCCAACAATATCTATCTCCTCTGCCTGCAATTCCGATATTTTTTGAGAGCTGTTTTTGCCCCACTCTTGATATGATATCGTTCTATCCCGGGAAACAAAATACACGCCTTCTGCCGCAAACGATGTGTCACAAACTTCTTCACTGCTCAGTTCCAGAGTTTCCGTTCTATTTGTATCCAAATTCATTCTTCCCACAAAATACTTTTCACCGCAATAATAAGTAAAACAAATATACTTATCGATTATCTTGTCAACATAAATCCCACCTTTTTCCTTTGGCAAATTACTATGTTCCCACAGTTTCATCTGACTATGCAAGGTTCTTTTTCTGTTCCCCTGCCAATCAAAAACCACGACTTCTATTTTACCATCTTTGCGAACATCCATAGCACATATTCCACCAATTTTCTCAGAGCCAAAGAAACTTATTTCATCCGAATCTGCATCTAAGGAAATCGGCGTTCTAGTTTGTCCATTTATGGACTGCCTTTCTATGATATTCGAATTATTTTCACACATAAATAGTGAGTCGTTATATAAAATAATCGAACGTATCTCTTTTTGTGCATACACATCGCACAAAATATCAACTTCGCCATTTCCGTCAACCTTTCCAAACTGAAGCGTTCCTACTTCATTTCTTACCAAAACATAATATTGAGAATTCCAAACCGCAAAACCTCTTAATTTCTGTTTAGAAAGGCGAAAGGAAAGAATTTCTTTGTTTCCGTCCTGATGCAAAATATAGTCACCTTTAGCATTTTTTCGCAAATAGAAATAATGATTACCGCTGACTTGTGAATATTGTGTTGGATACTCAAACAACTGCATTTCTGCACATTCATTTTTCTTTGTTTCCTTTTCTTCTATTTTATTTTGCTCTTTTCTATTTATATTCACTACAACGCATGTAATTGTAATAAGCAATATAAAAAAGATTGTATACATTATTTTCCTCTTTTTCATTTACATCCTCCGTATTAATCAATAACGCTTCGGCAATCAAAAAACTCCACCGTGGGAATCGTCATAATTAAATTACTGAAGCCGAATCAGCTTAACGTAATGTACAAATGCCCTTTCCATCCATCGTCATTTGATAAATTGGACAACCACTGTCATATATGCTCTCTGCCTCATCATCTTCATCACATTTCAAATATGCCATATTAGGCTTGTATTTTCGTACACATATATTTCCTTTTATACAGGCCACTCCAACACATTTTTTTGCAATTACCGTTTCACTTTGATTACTCATATCATATCTGCACAAATTAAACTTTTTATCTATGTAAAACAAATATTTATCGCTAAAATCATATAAAGTTCTTATTTGAATATATGCACTTTTTAACATACGTTTTTTTACACAAAGCCATGAACTATACTGCACTTTAGTTTTATAAGAGATACCAAGTTTCTTTTTCGTGCCTTTCGATACGCTATTAAAATCAACCAGTTTCCCATCTGTCAAACGAAATCCGTAGAAGAAATTTCGTCTTACAAAACAAAATTTTCCACCACTAAGAAAACATTTATTAAAAAATGATGATTGTTCGTCCAAAGTGACCAAAAATCCAATTCTCGTTTTCCATTCAAAGCAAACTTCCGGTCTTTGGCTTTTTTCAGAAATCCTGCATATAGTTGCAGAATATACGTTAAATAAGTCCTCCCAATCATCGTCGCGCTGTTTCACAAAATAAAATGCATTCTTATATCTTACAAAGGCAATTAGTCTTTCTTGATTTCCCAATGAAAATGTCAAAATCTTTTTCCTGTTTTTATACACACAATACTTATTTTTTGTTTTGTCCATACGGAGGTAATAATAGTTCCCATTTACTACCTGTGAATACTGCGAAGCATCACAAACACTTTGGAAATAATTATTCACATTCACATCCGGACAGTCCGCCATATTTTCATTGATTTTTCCCACCTGCACTGCTTTTCCCCCACGCTCTGACATCCGAACAACTTTACATTTGTCCGGCACATCCCAATTTTGTATTTCACCATAATCTGTCTCATAATCAGGTTCCAGTTCTTCGTCATATTTCTTAATAAACAAACAATCTTTTGATGTCTGTACATCGGACGCCTTTTTCTTATATACGATTGTATCCGCTAAACTCGCCTTGTTTATTTTATGCACCTTATGTTCTTTATCCAAATAATATATATTTTTATTTGTGCATGAAAACAATACATCTTCGCCATCTTTGACAGCGTTGTTAAAGATTTGTTTTTTTGTTCCGTCCTGTCTATTTACCATGCAATTTGACACATACAAATTTTCATCATCAAATTTAACACTGACAGAACAATTTTTAACTGCATTTTTGCTAACATATGAATAAAATTTCTTTTCCATATTATTCTGCATATCAAAATAGTACAAATTTATCTTATTTTCATCGTGGATACCATAAAATATCTTATTATCATATACCGTATAATCCGAATCCCCTTGCGGTAGATGTGGCGCATTTATAACGGCTTTGTTTTTCTTTCCTGTCATGTTCCAAATATGTATTTTCTCTTGGTAATAAAGAATAACTTTATCCTTATAAACACACACATCATAAGCATCCGGTATCTGGGAGTCCGACCTGCTTTCACTAGCATTAAAGATTTCTACAAATGCATTGTTCTTAAAATCTATTTTTCCAATACTCCATTTATAAACGGCCTCTTCAAATTTGGTGTCTTTATCCGTATATTCACTGGCACATATTCGCAGTGCATAAAACTCTTTTTTGTATCTTACAAGTCCTGCTATATAACCATCAGACAAAGAAAAACCGCCAATTGTATTTCCATTGCAAAGAACTATATAATTTCTATCACCATCGGACTGCATCGTATAACATTTTCCTTCGCTAACCTGCCAATACTTTGCCGTTCTATCTGCACAAATCATCTTTAAACCCTCTGATTGTGCATTGATATCCGGAATTTGTGTTGGATACTCAAACAACTGCATTTCTGCACATTCATTTTTCTTTGTTTCCTTTTCTTCTATTTTATTTTGCTCTTTTCTATTAAAGCAGATAAAAGCTACTACAAAAACAATTGCAAGTACCACTCCTGCCAAACCAATTTTTTTAATCTTACTCATCCCACTTTCTCAACTCTTTCATACTCTTAATTGCATAAATTTCATTATCCATTCCATCTCTATCACATAACCGGACAGTTCCTGTTTTGCTATCATATTTTAGCAATCCATTTTCGTCCTGCCAAAACCACTTGCCTTGAACACAACCTAACAATATCATAAATACATTTTTCTCATTCCACGGCAAATATAAATGTTTTGCATTATCCAACTCCGGCTCATAAAGCACTAAATTTTTATTTACTTGATAGGATAACAATACCTCTCTATTGTAACCGCCCTTCACTTTTGTTTTTACCGAAAAATAAATCTTTTCTTTACTATAATACAATTCCTCTATGCTAAATTTTTTTATATCATCCATAGAAACACACAAGCAATTAACAAGCACCGGTAAAACTTCTTTTTTGGTTATTATCGCACTCTTTTCACCCGTTTTAATACTATATTTCTCTATTATTTGAGAGCAATTTTCTTTACAATAATAAACTTCATCCTTTAATGGGTCAAATGCCACATTACTTGTCTGTTTTTCGTTAATCAAACTAACTTTGTTTTGTTTAATATCATAATAAAACAAAGCCTCTTCTCCCCATACAATTCCTTTCGACGAACTTCCAAACACTTGCCACTCCAGTACTTTTAGACTTGTTATTTCCTTTGGAACAATGCACTTTTTTGTTTTATTATTTTTCAGATCAACTAAAAAAATCTCATCTTCTTGTTGTATAATATAACTCCCCACTAAAGAATTATTATAGTTTACACATGATGCAGAGCGTAAATAAACAAGATACTTATCTACGACTATTGCTTCAGTTACTCCATCCAAATGATCTACAACTTTTTGCTCTTTGCCTGCTAATACACTTCTCCCACCTCTCCCCTTCTTTAAAGGAATGCGGCATACTGCTTCAATTTCTATCCCATATTGGGTATTTTTTTTAATCTCCTTCTTAAAATACAACCATTCATCCGTTACTCGAATCAAGCACCCTTCCCCCATTGTTGCCTTTAACTTTCTCTTGTTTTCTCCGTTTATGTCATATGAAAATAAATTATTTTTCTCCACACAAAATATATCCGTAGAATTTGCATAGGGATAATCCCCCTCCCACGTTATCTTTTTCTTTACCTCTTGTTTATCCGTATTTTGCTTCACACCGCAGCTTGTACAACTAAACAATATTAACATAATCATTATTATAACTAACTTTTTATTGTACCGAATTGCCATCCCTTTTGTTCCTCCCTTTCTTTTAGCAGTCTTTTTGTTCTGTCAACTCTTTCCCTTTTATATAATACAACGATTCACCCTTCAAAAATGTTGCAATATCTTCCTCTATTAGCATCAAAGCATGTTTAACTCTCCTTATTTATTCCTTAAAGAATCTTAGTTTTGTTCTTTCTTTTACATCAGGATCCTCGATATCATCATCGTAATACCACCCCGACCCGGTATAGCCCGGAAACATAACTTTTTTATATTTTTTTACATACACTCCCTTTTCTGTACAATCCACACTCATGTACTTCTCTTTCCCATACCCTTTCACCGATCCGGTTCTTTTGTCATATCTCTTCAAATGATAGTTTTTATCTAAATAGTAAAGATATTTAGAATTTGACGAAAAAAACCTGCTGCCCGACCTATTGCCATACCAATACTCGGGACACACTACTGCATCTTTCAAAACCTTTTTCGCTTTTCCACCATGTCTTGGAATTGCCAGCTCACTACAATATATGTAATCCTCATCCACATATATCATCAAATTTCCTTTTGCTTTTTTGTCTATTTTACTCGATGCAGCTTTCTTTTGCTCCCCTGTCTTCCAATTATAAGTATAGATAGCAACTTTCCCCTTGATTTCATTTGCATACCAAAAAGCATTTCCAACTAAATTTACATGGGGCAATGCCTTCTGCATCTCTTTTGGTATATTGAGTGCTGTCATTTTTTCTTTTTTTATATCATACATGCTAAACTGTCCACTTTTATATGGATTCAAATGATAAATATCGTCCGGATACTTCTCACGATTATCAAAAAATATTTTTTCATCTTGTATCTGCATGTAATCAAACCTATCATCACCATACACACGGTCTAATATAGTAAAATCAATATCTATTTTCTTAATACTGGATTTCTTATAATCTATCTGCGCTAAATATGTAGGGTATAATTCATCCTCATCATTTGAATATATGATAGTATACGCCTTATCGCCTTCTACCGCAAAAGTCCCCATGATTCCGCCTTTGGGAATTAAAAACTTTCCAATGGGTTCTTTATTTTTCATTACCGTATAGTTCCAATTACCATCCGTTACTAAATAATAGTAATCTCCGTCATACACCTGAGAATATTGCCAAACCGGTTTGCAGCTGCGTAGATAAACCCCTTGCATTTTATCGGTATTAACATTTTCCGTTTTCGTTTCATGTGATTTTGATTTTTCTTCCGTCGCATGAGGTGTTTTTTCGCTTCTCGGTGCTACGGATACCGACGTATTGCTGCACGAGCAAAGTAATACTATTCCTAACAGACATATACTGTTTAAAATGATTTTTTTCATCCAAATCCCCTCGCATATAAATTAACTTCTTTAATACTCCCCATAAAATATTAGTTGTTTACTACTTGGAACAAAATAGAATTCTCCAACAAATGAATCGGACGTATAGTCATCCGTAAATTCCTCGCAATACATATAATCCGTATTTTTTGTCTTTATTGATAAATTTGGTATAGTATCACATGGTTCCCAATCATATTCTCTTGCAATTTTTTCCGAGAAATTCTTACCAATATTTATGATGCCTTCAAAATGTATCCATTCTAATCCAATCTCCCTATCGTTACTTTTCTTCTCATATATATATGATACAGATTTAATTTCTTCTATATTGGGAAATTTTGATTTTACAAATTCTATATCCGTAGAATTTGCATAGGAATAATCCCCCTCTCTTGTTATCTTTTTCTTTGCCTCTTGCTTATCCTTACTTTGCTTCACACCACAGCTTGTACAACTAAGCAATATTAACATAATCATTATTATAACTAACTTTTTATTGTACCGGAGCGCCATCCCTTTTGTTCCTCCCTTTCTTTTAGCAGTCTTTTTGTTCTGTCAACTCTTTCCCTTTTATATAATACAACGATTCAGCACTTAGAAATGTTGCAGTTTATTGGACCTTTTCGTACGTCATACCAAACATAAACGAATCCCTAACAACACACAGATTATTATCAATCACTATTAAGAATTCCCCTACATCTTCCGATATCTTTTCTAATTTCCCTTTTGCCAAATCTAATCTATATATTCCATCGTCAATTGATTCTGCATGTGTAAGTGAATTATTCATATCTCCATCATTATAACTACATCTCATGTAGTAGATTTCTCCTTTCCAACGAACAACATCATTCCTTATTGCATACTCATATGTTTCTTTTGAAGAAAAAGGAACTTTTTGTATGTACTTTGTTTTTAAATCAAACAAATACATATCAAAACCATCCGCACCATCACTTTCTGTACAAAATACAATTTTATTTTTCACAACGCGTGCTCTTTCAAAATTAACTACCACACCTTTTTTCTTCATATCAATTGCTTCAATTTCCTTCCATGAATGATCATATTTAAGCAACATTTTTTGAGCCGTATAAATATAAAGAAATTGATTATCACAAAATATAATCCGTGCCTCCTCCGATACCCTCTTTTCAGACTTTTTATTGGCCCCTAAGAGAGGCATTTCATATATCGCTTTTATATTGTTGGTAGTTGTATATATCAAACGGTTTTGCCACACCAGAAAATATGCAACCTGTCTAACGCAAATTTTCTCTTCCTTTGGACTTTTTAACCACAGTGCATTATTCTCATCTAAATAATATTTTGTATCATTAAACTTCTGTACACTTAAACTTTCAAAAGAACTCGTATTAATACTTGGCTGTATATTATCTATTTCCCGAGAAACAACATCCCGGTAAGAATGTGGTGCAAATACAATCCGATAACAGCAAAAAATCAATATTCCTGCCACTGCGACTAATATAATATATTTAATATATTTCATACAATAATACTCCTCTGCCTAACTTTAAATTTCTTTGTTCCACTTATTCAGTATCTCGTTCTCCTTCCCATAATTACTGTACTTATTATCTATTGCTTTTAAATAATATTTTGCTCACACCTTTAACTTCATTAAACGCATATATTTGACCATCTGAAACTGATTTTTGTTCCTGAATCAACCACCCATTATCTCCATATTTCAAAAGACTATTCGAGCAGTTTTCTATCGCTGTTTTTTCAATGCTTTCAGAATTTTGATATGTTTTATAGTAAACATTACCATCATCCTCTGAAACATAATAGATTCCTTTTTCTCCCAAAGCATAGCAACTAACATCTTCGCAGACTACTTCACTCAGTCGAAAAGAGGAAAGGCTTATATAATATACACATATCTTATTATCTAAATTTTCTGCCAAAAAATATAAGCGGTTATCAATAGCATCAAAAGTACCTAAGAAAATTTCTTTTATTTCTCGTTCCTTCATAACACATTGCTTTCCCTCCCCTCCTAAATCACAGGTATATATTCCATTTTGTATAACATAGTACATTTTATCATTATATATCAACTCAAGAAATGCACCATTTTTATTGCTATTCAGATTTATATTTTTTATATTATTACATTCTAAGTCTGTTTTTTTTACTATGCCTGTATCCTCTTCTGCATCACTAAAATACATTTTATCATTATAAATAAAGAATGTACGATTGAGCGGTTTTAACCAACGTTCCTTCTTAGTTTTTAAGTTAATATCTTTTAATCGAATCAATTCGTTTTTACTATCATTAACCATTATATATAAATGCTGTTTATATTTCTGCCAACAATTAATATCATAATTTTCTTTTAACGATAATTCATAAACTTTCTTCTGATTAATATCATAAAATTTGCATTTACCGTCAATAACTCTTAAAAAAACAAAAGTCCCGTCATCAGCAACATCTGACTCTGTTCCTGATGCCTTTTTTGCCAAATTTCCTTTGTTATCAGAAATCATTTTTTGGTTTTTACTATCTTTTATATATTGACAACCACAGAACAAAATTAACATGCTTAATATTAATACATACAATGTTGTTGTCCGTTTTTTCTTGATATTCATATCACGTCATCCTCCAATCTCTCTTGTGCCAATTATATATATATCCCTGTGGCTTTTTGCATTCTTATCCATGGTATCATGCGTTCATTTTATTTTTTTTGCTTCAAAACATCCATTTTCATAAAAAATTATTGTCTCATTATCAATTACTAACAAGGTCCAAATATCATTTTTCTGATAATACTCATCCTCAAAATCCTTATATATATTATTATTTTTACTCTGAGGCTTGCTTTTTAAAATTTCCAAAACATCATAATCTCCTTTTTGAATGTATTTTGCTAATTCTTTATTTCTTGAATACCCATATCCGCTCATAAGTTCATATGGATTTTTTATACTTATAATCTTATAATATGGATTTTTTATTTCAAAAGTTTTTCCATCAAACAAATCTTTTTTTATTTCAATTATTCGTCCTATATAGTTATTATCACATAATTTCTCTGCTTTTAAGGAATAAGCTCTTGGATATGAAATTCTTTTCGTAAATCTCCATTTTCCCATAAGTACCTCAATCTCTTTTTTATTATTCGTATATTTCGCTTCCTCTATTTTTGAAGGTTCTCTTTTCTGCTTATCTTCGCCATAAAAAAAACGTCCTTTTACATAAATAACCAAAAATATAAGTAATAAAACTATGATATAACTATAAACCCTATTTTTCATACGCAATCCTCCCTCTTATTAATTCGTATCTGTTGATATAACGCTTTGGCAATCCAAAAATCTGTGTCTATTATATTAATAAACACAGATTTTGTCAATTTGCTTCTCCTAATATTTAATACCCATACATCCAAAATATCCAGCTTGTTGACCACTCCAATACAGACTGTTATTCTTTTTCAACATAATTGTTGAACCTTCTGCTGCGTAAACGTGTTTTACATTTTTCATAAGAAATACTGGCTTGCTGTTCCACCCCTTCTTGTATCGATTTGTAAATGCATAGCCCCCTTCCATATTATAATTATAACCAAGCCCATATGCCTTATTGTTTTTGGTTAAATATACTATAATTGATAAAAAGTCATCTATTCTCGTTTCTGAAACTGCTACTTCCTTAATGTTATTTGCTAGTTTTCGAGGTGTTGCAGAATACTTTTTCTTTAATGATTTGAATGTTCTTCCCCACCCCCATAATGTATTGTCTTCTTTAACAACCAAAACATGGTCCGTACAAGCCGCAATCTGCTTCGCTCCACCATCCATTATTTTAACAAACTGAGAATACTTTTTCTTTTTGGAAGCAGAAATGAGTTTTCTGTTATTTCTTCCAATCCCCCAAACACTTCCATCTTTCATTAATACAAAAATATTACAGCCTGTTACATAATTCTCACCACATATTACCTGTTTAATCTGATTCCCTTTTCCATCAAAAAACGTCTGCACCGTATTATACTTATAACATTTTTCGTCCCCTTTTCCCACAAGTTCGCCCATAATTCTCCCTGTAATAAACAGCTTATTGTTCTTCACATATGCAAACATATCATTATTTCCCCATGCTTTTTTTACATTTGTTTCAATTATTATGTCATTATATGGGTGTTTAAAATGATATGCCTTGTTACACTGTTTTTTTGAAACATGGTTGACAAAAAAACCACATGTAGTAATTCCTGAAAAAAGGACATTATTCTTTTTATCTATTGCTAAGTTACCCATAGCCTGTGGAAAAACATTTTTATATTTCTTGGATATTGTATATATTCCATATTTACCATGTTTTTTCTCCGTTAACTGAACCTCACTGATTTTATTCTTCTGCTGAATATAAAGTTCCCAAAAATCCGGTTCTGATCCTATATAAACTTTTTTTACGTTTTTTGCTATTAAATCATATCTTGTGCACCAAACATGCTTTTCTTCGCCATTATCAAAAAAGTCCACCGCAGGAATCGTCTTTTTTGCTTTTGCAAAAATCATACTTGGCATGCACTGGCTTAATATGCTTACTAAAATAACAAAATATATAAATCCTTTTTTTCTCATATCTTCTTGTATAATCCAATTATCCTCTTTTGAGGGTAATGAATTATCCTCCTTTCTCCCAACACCTTGGGTTTTATTGAATATTTCATTATAACCTTTCTTTAATACAACGATTTAATCCTCAAAAATGTTGCAATACACTTTATTCAATCATTTTTCTCCTAATCTCTTCCTCACTGTGTTTTAACACTAAATTTGCAAATTGACATTTCTAATTCTTTTCTAAATTCTTCTCTATTTTCCGCATTAGTCCAATCAATCGTTGGCCCTCTTTGACCTCGGAATTCAGCTAGATTTTTTTTGATTTTTCCATCATCTCCTTCAATTTCACTCACCACCTCACTCAGCCACATTTTTTTGCCATCTTCTATTATAATGACACCTGCAGAACTATCCGCATTTGTAAAATTTAAAATATAAACCTCATAATTTATTTTCTTTCTTGAGGTACTTTTTGCAAGAATATTACTTATATTTCTTTTTGCCCTTTTAAGAAAATGTTCTTTCCTTTCAGAAGATACAGGAAATTGAGGTTTCCTTACACTTTTCTTACTAAAAAAGAATTTTTTCTCACCTAAATAAGATAACTTACCATCAATTGTTTTTACTTGTTTCACATATAACGGTTCCGACTGATATCCATCATTTTTATTTATTACAAATACTATCTTATCATATTTATCACCGTTAGCAATAAATATGTACCCCAAATATTCTGCTTCATTTCTTGCCTTGTAATAAATTTTTATATTTCTCTGCACATCTACATAAACAGAATTATCATATAACCAATTTTCTTTATTTACCCAAAATGAAAAAGCTGACAGTATTTGTTCTTTTGGGGATAATTCTTTTTTATTATCCTTTATTTTGTATGTTAATGTTTGACAGCCACATAGCATTAATATAATACATAAAAACACAATATTAATTTTTTTTTGCACTATTACACCTCTGTTCTTTTTTAATTTTCATTCTCAAAATTTTACTGCTCCTATCCTATTATTAATAGCTACATACCATAAAACTAAAGTACCAAAGATAAAAAACAACTTCATGGAATCCCCCTCTAATAATTTTGTATACCAAGTCAACTACATTTTTCTTTGACGGGAACATCTTTAGCGTTACAGCATCTCGGTTGTATTATTGCTTACTCCAATCTACCATGAAGTTGTTTCTTATTCCATTACCATTTTTAATTCATCACAAGTATGCTCTTATTTATATCATCTTCCGGTCTTCGCCCCCCAGCATGTATATTCTTCATTTTTTTGCGAATAAAATTTAAATTTATAATCTCCTGAATATATATTTAAAATTGTTACACACACGTCCCGATATATCTCTCCTTCACTCTGACTCAAACGTTCCCTCGTTCCATGCCCATCTTCCACGCTATTTCCTATCCGATGATTCCTGATAATTATATTGCTCCACACTTAATTTTGAAAATAGCTCACTGTAATTTATGCCGCCCAAATTGTAATCTTTCATAAACTCAGGTACAGCATTTACCTGCGCATCAACTGAAAAATCTATTCCTTCCTGCTCAATAAAAATAATTGGAAATACACATATTTTTCCCTCATCATTTTTTACCATAATATCTGTCCCTACATCTACTTCGGAAAAATCTTTAATAAATATTTGATATTTTCCCTTCTTTCGAATTGTGCTTGAATACTTTTCCATATATTCCTTGATTTCTGCCAAAATCTTTTTCTTATACTCCGATATTTCTGCCTTTGGAAAATAAGAATTAGGATAGTCAACTTTAATCTTTCCAATAGATTCTACTTTCCCTTGTGAAACTAATTTTTCTATATCATTTGTTTCCTCTCTTCCAAACTTTGTTTCCCACGTCTTTTTCTCAATATTATATTTTAAAGAACTGTAGTACTGGACTACTTCATCTTTCAACAGTTCTCCTTCAATTACCTCGCTTTCCTTAAAATAATATGTGCATATTTTCTTTCCTACCTTTCTACATAATTCTACTTCTTCATCATTACATATTTTCTTCCCTGCAACCTCATTATAGCGCTTTGCAGATACAAAAACAGACTCCCATAGTTCAATATTTTTTGCATATATATATGCCTTCACTGCTTCCTCCTTATTTGGCGTAGTAGATTGGTCTTTTTCGTCAAGCACTTTCTGATTACTACAGGCTAATAAAATGCCACAGCACAAAATTAAAAAAGAGTATATTACCATTTTTTTCATAGATGTTTCTCCTCTATTTTAATAGCAAAATCTCGTATTTATTTCCATGACCAGATAAATCTTTTTTGTAAAAAAGCATATGATTAATAATTCTGGCTTCTTCAATATAATCTTTAGCTGTTTTTACCTCGTGTATCTTTTGCGAAAAAACTTGTTTTATGTTTGTGTCCAATTTATATAACCGCTCAGTCTTTCCTTCTGTTTTGATGTAATTTATGCCATCTTTTCCATGCACATACATTCCTGAATCATCAACCACTTTTACATCTTTGCCGGATTCATTATATAAATAAATTGCACCTTCCAACTGGTAATAAAGTTTATTATTTTGCGAAAATATTTCATCATATTGTACCCGCTCTCTGTATTTCCTTTTACGAATCACATTTTCTTTCTTTGAAGTCAAATCAAATCGATATATATCATTTGACGAACGTTGTCGATAGAAAAAGGCATGATTGTAAAAAGCACCAGAACGAACATCATATGCGATTCTAACTCCTATGCTTCCATTTAATCCACATTCTATCACCTCTAATCCGCACAATTCCAAATAAATATGCCCAGAATATACCTGCATCCCCAAAATTTCTGGCATTCTATATCCGGCCTTTTTCAACATTTCCGAGTCACATAGCAACCGTTGATTTCCATTTTCAATTTCAAGCGAATACACTTGCGACATGTTCTTTATGTAATAAAGTTCACTTTCTGTACAGTATAAAGAAATTCTATTGTCATTCTTCCATTGCTTCATAATTATCTTTTCATGTGATTCTTTATTTATTTGAATCAATTGATTCTTTGAAGTATAAAATATAAATTTGCTGTTCTCAACAATTCCTCCACCCCATTTATAATCATCTTGTCCCGATTCATCGCAAATATCACTTTTTATTTTATTCTTTAAATCAATCATATTATTTACAGAAACATTTCCATGTTCTTTTACTGATTTCTTTTGCCCACAGGAAACAAGTACTAGGCAAATCATACAAATTATGATACAGTTTTTCTTCAAACCGTCATCTCTCCTTTCACCAATTTTCAGCTAATATTATATTTGAGCATATTTATTCTGTTATTCATTTTTATTATCTATTAATAATCATTACAAATCACAAAATCTTTACATCACAAGAAGTTAATTTCATCCCCTGCATACACAGTATCCTTATGCAATAATATAAAAAATGCTAGGATAATAACTTTTAAAATTGTTTTCTTCATCCGAATCCCCCCTTGCGTGTAAATCAACTCTTTCCTTAATACAACAATTTAGCCTTCAAAAATGTTGCAATACACTTTATTCAATCATTTTTTTCATATAAAGTGTCTTTGTCTTTTGGGGAAATATATTTTCTCCTCAAGAAATAGCATAATAAAACACTGCCAACACATACTGCAAAAACAATTAAGCTATGACATTTTTTCTCATAACATCCTCACCTCACTTAAACCAATACAACCAAGCATTTCATATGTGCAGGCTGCCGCTTTATTGTGGTACTGTATATGGTTTCTCACTGCAAACAACTTACTCAAGATTAGATGTTTCTATAACCGCATCTGCAATCTTTAAGCAATCATTATTTTTATCATAGTCCATATAAGCATACGCTATAGCAATAGTATTCCATCTACCTATACGAATATAATATTTTAATCTAATCCTCTTTTCTCCATTAGAACTCACATGCACCTGAATCCCTTCATACTCATCTAATGGTCCCATTTGTATTTTTACATCGTTTCCATTTTTTATCAGTTTACCCTTTTGGTAAACTCTACAATCTTGCATTATATCATCCATTTTGTCTTTCGGTGCCTTATCAATTTCAAAATCCTCTTTTTTATAACCAGAATCTAATATAGAAAAAGTGGTACTGTATCCAATCCTTTTACATTCAAGTACAGCTCGATAATTGTCGATAAGATACCCGGAAAAATATTTTATCTGTTTTCCTACATGTTCAGCATCTGCCTTCTTTGGATTTGCATAAATGGATTTAAGAACGTCATTACCCTTGTCATATCGTATAACTTCACATGATGTGCCGGTTTTACCATTTATTACATTTGAAACGATAATCTCCTGCCTGCCATCACCTGTAATATCCGCTAACTGAAGCACAGGTCTGCGTACCCATGAAAAAAGCAAATTAGTCTTATAAATATATTTTTTGTGATTCAGATAATCTAATACAACTATGTAATTGTCTGAATCTATAGATTTAATTTGATTACTAACCACAAGAATTAAACAATTTCCATTGCTTTTTTTCTCTTTTGAATCCGTCGCATTCACCCCTCCTTTTGAACTCACTTGTATACACGATGATTCATTATTTTCAGTAATATATCCAATATCATAGGCTGTTAATTTTAATTTCTTATCAAAGCCTAGAAAAGACAAATCTATTAAACATTCATTCTGTTCTTCCTTCAAATAAGGTAAAATCATTGTTCTATGATTTTTTGTCTCAAGTGGATTAAGAACAATAGGTTCCTCTTTTCCAGTGGTGTCTATTAGCAATTTGCCAACAATATTACTTGTTTTTTGTTTCTCAACATTCCTTGTTTGATGTATCTGTATAAAGAAAAACAATCCAACAAGTATAATTGCACTAAATAGCATCAGTTTTATTCGTTTTAAACTCATACAATCCACTCCCCTTACTCTCTTTAATTTTTGCATTTCTTCAATAATATGTATTAATTGTGCATACTCACATTATGTGTTGTATTTTCCATGCTTTTGTTGTCACATCCACATAGCAAATCTTTTTCCAGCTCATCTTCTTCCTCTATCAATTATACTTGAAACTTTTTTTTGCCCGCTTCGAAACATATCTTTTATCCCAAAGCTCAACAGTGTTTTTTCCAGCTGCTGTCCAGGAACAACTATACGCAACAAGTCCAATATTCTTTTTAAACGAAACAGTACATATGCTAAGTACATCTGAAAAATCTTTCTTTACAGTCCATGTATTATACTGTCTAACATCTTTCTTTTTCCCATAAATCAACATTCGCTCATGTTCACCAGATTCTTCCTCCGATAAAACATCTTTCATCTCATCCTTCTGGCAAATAATATGAGTGTATTCTTCTGGTATTCGCCCCTCCTCACAAAAAGTTTTCATTTCATTATCCGGCATATGTGGCATACTATACCAGTATATCCTATCTTGCTTGACCAAAAAATAGTACATATCTAAGCATTCCTTCGGCATGTGGTATCGTCCATCGCTATCATAAGAATCATACTCCACCCGCTGAAAAAAAATGTGCCATACTTCTCCCCTTTTACCTTTTCTTTCTCTATTGACAAACACCGTTGTTTCTTTTTCCAATAGATCTGAAAAATAGAACCGCCCGGAAACTTTTATTTGACAATTTTCTGTATATGGAAAATATTCATTATGTATTTCGCTTGTTTCTGTTGGTTTCTTTTTAGCATCTTTGGTTTCAACTTTCCCACAACCTGATACTGCTGCTATCACAAATATGAAAACACACATTTTCAAACACATATATTTCATCATCTTACTCCTTTCCATAATGCATAATCTAAAACACGAAATACTCCATAATTTTTGTCTTTTTCATTTTTTTGCCTTTTTTCCCATCTGTTGGATGTATCATCCCCTACTTTTACCTTGAATGCAGATTTATTTCCGGCGCTGTCATAGGAATAATTCTTTACTACATCCTTGTTCTTGGTAAGTTTTGTGGTTTCTTTTGTCACCTGACCGGATACATCATCATAGACAAAGGTAGTATCATCCTGTGTTGCCACATCTATTTTATATCCGATTTTCCTTACCATTTTTTACACTTTCGTGTATACCAGATAATTACACTGAAATCGGAATTGATGAAAGATTAATAATTTTTTCAATAAAATCTGTTGCCTCATCATATTCTGGTAACGTACCACAGAAATAATATGCTTTATTATTTATCCATATCATTTTTTGTGTAGCGTCATCCGCAACATTATTTTCTAGATTTTTTCTATTGATATTTGAAAAATCCAGTTTGTAAAGCATCTCATTAATTAATTTGGCTTCTTTGCTATTTAATGTCCTCTTTCCTTTTTTTTTGACCATTTGGAATACATCATTTTTATTGCCTGTAAATTCTCCGTAAAATGCCGACTTTGTTACTTTGCCTACTGAAGTTTCTATCTCACCATTATCGAATAATTCAATTAGAAAGGAATCTTCTTCCATAATGGCAGGATAAATGGTTATTATAATTGAGGAACTACCTTTTAAATTTAACATCTTACCAGAAGATATCGTAGGCATTATTTCAGATACCAAATATGTCTCATTATTCTTAACATATATACTCTGAAAATAATAATCAACACTGATTATGCTTACTATTATAATAAATAATATAAATATTTTTTTCAAATTAATCTCTCCCTAGTCTTATTTTAATACTCAAGGCGCCTTCCTAAACCATGCTCTTCCCTTAACTCGTTCTCAGTAAAAGGATAATTTTCTTTACTTAACCCTACTGTTTTATACTCATTAGAATATGTTCCAACTCCAACATTTGATCCATCAAAATCTATATAAGCATGTATTAATTCATGGCCTAAAGCAATATATGCAGGAACTTTTTTCATTTTGTTTTCATACCTGCCTTCTTTTTTGTTGTATACACATGTAAGTACACTAACATTTTGTTTAGGATTGAAATTAATGGTTACACTAGTACCCTTTCCATTGGAAGCATTTTCTATGTTTTTGCACTTTGTATAATATACCTTTTTTGTATCATATGTAATTTTACATATTTTATTTGAGGTCATAATACTAATTACTAAATCCATAGACTTCGGATATTTTAAAGGTGGAGAAAAAGCAGCTTTCTTAAATAATACATATCCTTTATAATGCCCCTTATTCATTATTTTGAGTTTATTACCAGTTAATTTATACAACGTAGTTAATATCTTTTTCTTCTTTTTCTTACTTTTGGTTGCCAATTTAATTTTATGTCCACTCGGATCCCATGCATTCACCCCATCATTCTCACAGTATGTATACAAATGCAGACTCAGCGGCTCATCACTTTCCCCGGTATAGGTATCTCTTGTGATAAATCTTCCTACTCCCGGTTCATAGTATCTTGCCCGCAGATAGACTTCCTCCGTCTCTTTATCGTAGTATTCTCCACAATAACGGTACGGGTTCTCATCCTTTTTCTCCGGTTTTACTTCGTTTCCAA
>OJMH01000347.1_pt1 | contig 64059 bp, 49 predicted proteins | sample 1597111 | NCBI WGS metagenome assembly OJMH01 (sample SAMEA2452115, study PRJEB22498) | human gut metagenome | reverse complement strand
GCGGCCTAAAACCCTCTGGCTCAAACGCGGGATTGAACATCGCTTCGCTCGCCCTTCGGGTTTTTGGCACTTGTCAAAAATTCCATCTCCGCGTTTCGCACATCGGAAAAACAAAAAGGCCGCTCTTTCAAGCGGCCTAAAACCCTCTGGCGTCCCCACGGGGATTCGAACCCCGGTTCTTGGAATGAAAATCCAATGTCCTGACCGGGCTAGACGATAGGGACATACTCCAAAGAATTTATGGGTGATGTACATTACGGATTCACATATCCCACGCAAGCTTTTTTTTGCGTTTTTTGTTTTTTTTTAATTATTGTTTTTTCGGATAACCTAATTTTACGATGATTATGCTTTATACTCCAGATATTTCTTGCGGATCCTAGCAATAAAATCCATAAATTGTAAAACATATGGATGACAATTCTATTAAATCTAAAATTGATTCCCTCCGCGCCGAGATTGCGCGCCATGAAAAATTGTATCGCATCCATAACGCTCCGGTTATTTCCGATGATGATTTCGATTCTTTAATGCGCGAACTAAGAGAGCTTGAAGCTCTTTATCCGCAATATTACGATCCAAATTCCCCGTCTCTTACCGTAGGCAATGATTTGTCCGGCGATTTCAAATCGGTCAGGCATTTGTCTCCGATGTTAAGCCTAGACAATGTTTTTAATTCAGCGGAACTTGAGGAATTTGATGCGCGGCTGAAAAAGGCATTGGCTGTTGAGGCGCGCTTGAGGTATTGTGTTGAGCCAAAAATCGACGGTTGCGGAATTTCGGCGGTTTATGAAAACGGAAAACTTATCCGCCTGCTCACGCGCGGAGACGGGGAAAAGGGCGATGACATTACGCGCAATGCCTTTCTAATAAAAAATATTCCAATGGTTCTGTCCGGAGAGGAATCCGGCATTCCAACTCTCCTTGAAGTCCGCGGAGAGGCGTACATGGAAAACTCCGAATTTCAGCGCATATACAAACTCCAGAGAGAAGCCTTAATAGAAAAAGCTTTGGAGAAAAAAGCGAAAGAATCTTCAAAGGACTTGCTCCGCAGCGGCGGATTGTCCTGCGGTAAGTCTATTTCGCTTTCCGAAGGCGAGCTTGCTGAAATAGAAAAAAAACTCCCTGCAAACCCGCGCAATTTAACGGCCGGCACGATGAAACTTTTGCCTAAGTCTTTTGATAAAAATCCAATTTTGAAGTCGCGCTCTTTGAAGGCGGTTTTTTATTCGATAGGCACAATGGAGGGGATTGTTTTGCAAAGGCAATCGGACTTGCCTAAACTCTTAAAATCTTGGGGATTGCCTGCTGTGGACTGGTTTGCCGTTGCGGACGGCGCGGACGGCGCGTTTGAAAAAATATGCGATCTGGAGGAAATCAGATCTGATTTCCCATACAATACAGACGGCGCTGTTGTTAAACTTGATGATTGTTCTTTGCATGCAGCCGCAGGAATGACGGCGCACGCTCCCCGATGGGCGGTCGCATGGAAATATAGGGCCCAGAGGGCGCAGACGCGCCTAAACTCCATAACATTGCAAGTTGGCAGAACCGGTGTTATAACGCCTGTTGCCGAGCTTGAAAGCATTAAGAACCTGTCCGGAACGACGGTTTCCCGCGCGACTTTGCACAATGCCGGATATATTTCCCAAAAAGACATTCGCGTAGGGGATACTGTTATTGTGGAGAAGGCAGGCGAAATTATTCCGGCAGTTTTAGGCGTTGTTTTGGAAAAGCGCCCGGCGGGTTCGAAGCCCTATATTTTCCCGGAAATTTGCCCGGAATGCGGTTCGCCTTTAAGAAGGTTCGGGGAGAAAATGCTGCATAGGTGCCCAAATTTATCTTGTCCGCCGCAGGTTGTTGGGAGGATTGCGCATTTTGCATCGCGCGGGTGCATGGATATACGCGGTTTGGGCGATAAAGTAGCGCAGTCTCTTGTGGACGAGCTTGGAATAAAAACCCCTGCGGACATTTACGATCTCACAAAGGAACGCTTGTTGTCGCTTCCTAAATTTAAGGATAAAAGCGCGGAGAATTTAATCGCTTCGATAAGAGCCTCAAAAGAGCGCGATTTGTGGCGGTTGATTTTCGGACTTGGAATATTGGAAATAGGCGAGCGGTTCGCCAAGGAGCTAGCTCGGAAGTTCGGAAATTTGGACGCCTTGATGGACGCGGGGATAGACGATATAAAATCTCTCGACGATTTCGGTTCGAAGAGCGTGCGCAAAAAAGACGGCGAAATAGAAGAACCCGTGCGGGCGCTTTCTATAAAGGCGTTTTTTGAAGATCCGCACAACCGCGAACTCATCGAGCGCCTGCGCGCCCAGGGCGTAAATTTCAAGATGCTTTCGCCTTCTTTAAATGTTTCAGGGACTCCGTTTAGCGGAAAGACATTTGCGATTACCGGTACGTTAAAGTCAATGGGAAGAGACGCTGCCAAGCTTGCCATAGAGGGGTTTGGCGGAAAGGTGGTTTCTTCTGTCTCAAACTCTACAGATTATTTGATTTCCGACGGCAAAGAGCGCGGCGCAAAAGCAAAGAAGGCCGAAGAATTGGGAACTCCGATATTGGACGAAGACGCGTTTCTTAAAATGTTGGAGTCGGCTAAAGCGTCCGGCGGCGCGGATTTGCGCGCGCCAGATGCGGTCAAAGCCGCAATGCCTGACGCTCCTTTTGCGGCGCTTGGAGAAGCGGATTCATCAAAGCAGGCGCATCCGGGAAGCGGAATGCCGAAACCTGAAGAGCGGAATCAAAAAAAATATGATTTAGGCGGCGGAAATCCGCAAATGGAATTGCCGCTATAATTTTTCCGGCGCCGAAAAAATTCTCTGAAAACTGACTTGCCGCCGAAATGAAAAGATGCGTCTGGCAAAGCTTGTCCGCGCGCCAGGCTTCGGAAAAAAAGTATTTGCCGTTTCTTCGGTTAATTTGGCAGTACGGATTTACCGCCCGCGCCTGCGCGTTTTTTTAGCGCAATATCAGCTGCGGGAAAATCGAATCCCTAATAAGGTTATTATGTCGGCGGAAGTCCTCAAATGGAATTGCCGCTACAATGCCTGTTCCAGAGGAATTTTTTAGGCGGTATTTCCGCCGCATATTTAAAATGCGCCTGGCAAAACTCGTTTGCGCGCGTCGGGGTTAAAGAAAATGTCGGTGGCCGCCATTGCGGTTGGGGATTCTTTGAGAATCGGATTTGCCCTGTCTGTTGGGGCGGAAGCTTGTTTAATTTGGCGTTGTCGGATGCTTGTAAATTTTAGTTTACGCAGAAATTTATAATTTGGCATGCGGTTCCGCGGCTTTCGGGATTTTTTTCTGCCGACATCCTCAAGCATATTTTATGTTTGCCTTCGCGCAATTCGTCGGAAAACATAAAGACCCACGGCAAGTACAATTGACTGCTCCATTTTGTGTAGGTGTCCAATTTCTTAAACGGAGAACCGTCGATTGAATATTCCAAAATGCCGGCTTCGTCTCCGGCAAGGCAATAGATTCCAATGGCGGAACCTTCAAAATCAAATTCGAGTTCCGCGCCCGCGGAGCGCGTTTCTAGAACGGCTATATTTTTAAAACGTCCGCGCACGGAGCATTTTGTCTTTGCCTTCCAGGGATTTTCAAGGCTCCAGCCCCGCTTTATTTTCGCGCTTTGCGGCGGCGCAAAATGCGCGCGCGAATAGTTGAATTTATCGAGCGGGGCGGGCAGATTTTTTTTGCGCGCTTCTCCGCAATCAAATGCTGCGTCGAAAAGATTGGCGATTGCGGAGGCGTAGAATCTATGTCCAAAAGGGGCAGGGTGCGTGCCGCCAAATTTTTTCCAGTCGAATTGCCCGACGTTCATTCTGGCGCCGATTTCGGACACGAAATCTATTGAATTTAGATTGTAATGCGCGGCGACTTTCTCATGGTTGGATACTGCTTGTGGCGTGGTTGATTTCCTTGCGTCGTCTAGGAATCCGTCCCAGATGAAATGCAGCATAATTATGTCCATCTTGGGATTTTCCGCAAGCGCGCGGCGTACTATCCCTTCTGCTGCGCGGATTTGAGCGGTGCCGGAAAATCCGTTTGTATGGTCGTTTACGGCGCCTTCCAAAAAGAGCAAGTCCACGTCTTTGAGTTCCGGAATGTCTTGAGACATTCTGAATGCGTGCGGCGTAGTTCCCAGCGATGATATTCCAGCGTCGACAAACTCAAATTTTGTGTCGGGGAAGCGTCTTTTTAGGTCGTCCTGAACCATGTTGCGCCATCCGTTCATTTCGGTTATCGAGCCGCCCAAGAATGCGACTTTGCCGCTCTTTCGAGCGCGGAATTTTTCGGCGCATTCTAGGCGCGCGCGCTTATGGATGGAGTTGAATCTCTTATAGTCCTTAGACTTTCTGTCGCCCAGTGCCTTGAAATCTTCCGAGCAGCTGCCTTCTATAAATTCCACTATTTCTGAAGGATTTTTCAACCCATGCGGATGGTGGTCGCAACCTCTCTTGATAATTGTGCGAATATTGCCGCCGGAGTCGAAGAATCTTTTGGCGTAGATGGCTCCGTTATCTTTGTATGGAACGGTTTTATCCGAGTCTCCGGCAACCAACAGGACCGGAACTCCGCTTTTTGCGAGATTTTCGAAATTGTCTATTGGATTGCCTTTGAATCCGCCGGAGCTTTTTATGTCCCATTGTTTTAGAAAGTCGGCGTAAAGGTCTTTGCGGGCGGGAGACGGCCAGCTGTCGAAATCGCAAACGGGGGCGTCTACGTATACGCATTGGATTTTTCCGGGATCGCGGTTGGCCCAATTTAGGGCAAAAGCGCCGCCGCGGCTCAATCCCTCGATAACCACTTTGTCTTTTAATTTAAGCGAATTTTTTGCAAAATCGAAGAAGTCGTCTGCCATGCGCATTGCTGGCGGGCTGGCGTAGCAGTGAGTAAGGTCGTAGTAGGCAAGAAAAAAACCGCGCCTTACAAGTTCGGCGTCGGCATTTGCAAACGCGCCGAAAAAAGCAGGGCGCATTATCCATGCGCGGTCGGAGCGCGGATTTTGCGGCGCCACAAGAATTGCATCCCTGCCTTTGTATTTGAAATCGTATCTGTCCGCCCCTTCCCAGAGCGACTTTTGGGCGGAAAGTTCCGCAAGGGCGTTTTCAGATATTTTGTCGTGGGATTTTACAGCGCAGGCCAAGGCGAGCATTGCGGTTAGAAAAAAATAAAACCTTTTCATCTTTTGGCGTATTGGTTTATATATAAATTGCCGTTTATTAATTAAAGTATTGTGGAATTAAAAAATAGCCAGATTTTTTTCTTCAAAATACCGAAGTATTGGGCAATGTATTACCAATTTATGAATAAAGCGTTTGTATTTGATATGGACGGCACTTTGGGGGAAACCGTCCCCCTTGCGATAGAGGCTGTAAAGGCGGCGTATCGCAGACTGAATTTGCCCGTACCGTCTGACGGGGATATTGTCTCTCATTTCGGCCCTACCGAGAAGGGGCTATTTCAAATGATGGACGAGAAAAATTGCGGGATGTTGTATGCCGAATACCTAAAAGCGTACGCGGCTCTCCACGGCGTGTATGCTCCGAAACCGTTCAGCGGCATAGAGGATGTTCTCAAAAAGATTTCCTCTGCCGGGATTCGCCTTGGCATTGTGACCGGCAAAAGCAGAGATTCCGCAAAAATCACGCTGGATAAGTTCGGCTTGGGCGGGTATTTCTCGGAAGTTGCTTGCGGCGGGCCTACGGGTTCCGTAAAAACGCAGCGAATTTTAGGCTTGGCGAAAAAATGGGAACTTTCGGCGGATAATATTTATTACGTCGGAGACAGCCCCCAAGATGTGCTTGATTCCCGCAAGGCGGGCGCGCATCCGCTGTCGGCTGCATGGTCGAAAATCGTCGACAAAAAAGCATTGGAAGCCTGCTCGCCGGAAATGGTTTTCGACACTGTTGATGCTTTTGGCAAATGGCTTGACGATTTTATAAAATAGTTGACGCGCCTTTGCAACAAGCATAAATTTTATCCCATGAAAAGATGTGGGTTTTTATGGGGGGTATTATTCTTTTTTTTCACTGTTTTATTGGCAGGCTGTTCAATTGAGTCTGCGCCTGAAGAGAAGGTCATTGCGGATTCGTTTAATTCCGTGAAAGTTGTCGGCAAGCGTTCGGCGATATCGGCGGACGGCGTTCTGCATGTTGATTCTAAAGGGGCTAAGGATTTCTTGCGCGCCGCTCAGACTGCGGCGGGTTTGTTTGAGCCCGGAAAGAGCTATTTGATAAAATTTAAATGCCGCATAGATTCAGCCGAAGACGGCGCGTTTTTTCTATTTACAGCGCGGAGCGATTCTCTTGGACCTTTGAGGGATTTAGGAACAACGACGGTCGCGCGCGCGCGCGATTTTCAGGACGTTGAAATGCAAATTTCCATTCCTGAAGGTGTAAATGATTATTCCCTTAAGTTTTCCACAAAAGGAAGTTTATCCGGAGTCTTAAAAGATTTGAAAATAACCCAGGGGACAGGGCTAGATTTTTATCCTTTTGCTGAAAGCCAGCGCGAGTATTGCGGAGAAATCGGCAAGACAGCCACGGGTTGCCCCGATTTCAATGTAGAGCTTCCCGCAGGGAATCCCAACGCTCCCGTTGTAAATGCCGCAGATTTTGGCGCAACTGAAAACAACCTAAAATTTTGCGACGCAATGAATGCGGCGGTCGCGCATTGCAGGAAGATAGGCGCAAGGAAATTGGTGCTGCCCAAGGGCGTTTACCATTTGTACAATAGCGGCCCGATAACTTTTGAAGGCTTAAAAGATTTCGAGTTTGACGGAGGGGGCTCTACATTCATCTTTCTGCGGGACAAAGGCCTTGCAAAAATGAAAGGCTTGGACGCCTCCAAAATATCGAACAATTTTCAAGATGGCGCGTGCGTGAAAATCTCCGAATGCGAGCGCGTAAAGGTGGGAAATTTTAACATAGACTGGGATTGGGCCGCGGATCCGCTCGGAAGCATAGTTAGGGTTGAAAACGTTTGCGCGTCTCCCGGCGGAGAGTACATCGACTATAAATTTGTCGATTACGACAACTTTCCGCGCCGCGACCTGCGCGTCGCCAATCTATCTTCATACGATCCCGTTTCCAATTTGATAGGGGTTGAGGGCGGCGCAACTTTGGGGTACGAATTTTACAAGGGCAAAAACATCCCCAAAATGGAATGGCTTTCGGGCAATGTACTGCGCGTATGGCATAGCCACTATTCCAGGCGGGCGAAAGTCGGCGATTTTTACAGGATGCAGCATTATTATTACGACGGCGCAGGTGTTCTTACGCATCAAAACCGCCATCTTACTCTTTCGAAAGTAAATGTTTATTCCTGTAGGGGGCACGCTTTTGTTGTAAGCGGAACGCAGCAGTATTGGCAGTATTTAGATTGCTCAATCAAGCCTCCAGAAGGCGCAAAGGCTCGGGCGATAACATGCACTGCGGACCATCTCCACGTTGTAAATTCCCGCGGATATATGAAATTAATAGGTTGCGATTTCATGCTGGGGGCTGACGACTGCATAAATGTCCACGATTGTACCGGATATGCCGTAAGAAAATCGGATTTTTCTCTAGAAACCCGCAATGTGCGCGGAATAAAAATGTTTAAGGTCGGAGATCCAATAGAGCTGCGCGACGACGATTTTTCTCCCAGCGGTTTTACTGGAAAAATAAAATCTGTAAAACCGATAGACGCCTCCAAAGGCGTTCATGAAATTGTTTTTGCGGATAAAATTCCCCAGCCCAAGGGCGAGGGCTTTATAATGTTTAACCGTTATTACTCCTCGGGGAACATCCTGCTGCGCAATTGCAAATTCCACTCAAACCGCGCGCGAGGAATAATAATACAATGCCCTAATGTGACGGTCGAAAATTGCGTTATAAAAAATAACGAGATGGCGGGAATGAGAATCGTGACAGGATACACTCCGAATCTCTGGAGCGAAGGATTTGGAGTGGACAATCTTCTAGTCCGCGGATGTGTCTTTGAATCCACAAACCGGACCGACGTCAAAGCCGACGGGTTTGCGCGCGACATCCATATAGGAATATACCGCACGACCGGAGAAAGAACCGGACAGACTATGTATCCAATAATGTCGAACATAACATTTGAAAAAAACACGTTTAAGAATGCCTACGGGCTTGTAGCGTTCATAACATCGTCGGGCAACGTGGTATTTAGGGAGAATATTATAATAAACGATATTCCGCGCAAAAAACCTCTGCCATACAGGGGGTCGTTCTTGGTAAAGGCGTCCACGGATACGGCAATAGTAAACAATATAATTGTAGAGAGCAAATACGCTCCCAATCCCGGAGTTTACGCAGAGGCTGATACTGTAAAAGGCTTAAAAATCGGCGGAAATAAGATTGTAAGCAAATTCCCAGAGAGGTAGTTTTTATGTTAAGAGAGTTGGGTGAATGCTTATTGTTTTCATGTTTCGGAATAATGGCTGCGGGGTGCTGCCAGACGGAGTCTGAGGCTCCTATGCCTCCCGCGGATGCCGTTGTTGTATCTGGTTTCGGAGATTCTAAGAATATTTCATTCGACCGCAGATTTGCTTCTTTTGATTCCTCAACCGGAGTATTGCGGGTGGATTCGCTTAAGCCGGCGCACATGTTTCAGCCAATCGTAAGGTCCTTGAATTTGAAGCCGAATACGAATTATACGCTGTCATTTAATTACCGCGTGGAAAATCCAAATATGAAAGAGCATTTCTTTCACATATTGGTGCGCACCGGCGCGAACGAAGACATATTGTGGGAAAACGAGGGCGAAAGCGCTCAGTTTAAGCGGCTCGAATACAAATTTACAACGCCTCCAGGCGGAAAACTTTATAGCGTTCAGATTCACGCGCGGGGAAAATTTGTAGGGGAGCTTTCGGATTTTAAACTGGTGGAAGGGTTCGGCGAGAATTTGTATATTGCCGCGTCCGAAGCCAGAAAATTCTGCGGGGATTTAGGAAAAATTCCATCCGGGGCAGAGGATTTTGAAGTGTTGCCGCCCGCGCCGTCGTCTGAAAAAATCGTCAATGCCGCGGATTTTGGAATATCCGAAGATTGCGAAAACTTCGTCGCAAAAATGAATGCCGCGATTGCCAAATGCAGGGAAATCGGCGCGTCGAAGCTGGTTTTGAACAAGGGAATTTATAAGGTCGCAAACGACGGAGAGATAAATTTTTCGGATTTGAAGGATTTTATTTTTGACGGATCCGGTTCCACGCTCGTTTACAGAAAAAATTACGGAGGCAATTTTAATATAACAAACTGCAGGCGCATGGTTTTTAAAAATCTCAAAATGGACTGGGACTGGGAAAACGACCCGATTGCCAGCCTTGTGGAGGTTGTTAAAATAGAGCGCAACGGAGACTCCTACTTCGACGCGAAGTTTTTGGACTACGAGAATTTTCCCAACAAAAATTCGCGCATAGCAATACTTACCGGATACGATATGAAAAATTCCCACATCAATGCGCCGGGCCTTTTCACCCGCGTATTGGAGCTAACCAAGGGAAAGGGGATAACGCGCCGCGAATGGGTGGCGCCAAATGTCTTGCGGGTTTATTATTCAAAGAACGATTTGGCCCCGTTTGAGATTGGGCAGCATTTTATATTTGCCCATTATTATTACGACATGCACGGATTTTTTCTGCGCAGCAACGAGCATCTCTCATTGGAAAACGTTGAGATACTATCGTGCGCCGGCCACGCGTTCGCCGTTGCGGGAACCCAAAAGTACTGGCAGTTGAAAAACGTAAAAATCGGAATTCCCAAAGGCTCCAAAGCCAGATATTTGTCGTGTGCCGGCGACCACTTGCATATAGCTTATTCCGCCGGATACTTTAAAATGCTGTCGTGCGATTTCAGCGGCGGCAACGACGACTGCCTCAACGCCCACGACTGCAGCATCTACGCCCAACCGGTGCCGGGAGAGAAAGGGAAGTCGAATGTTCTGCGCACTTTAAGCAAAAGAAACGTATCGGAGTTTTACGCCGGCGACGAGATAGAGCTGCGCAATGACGATTATTCTCCGACGGGGTTTGTGTCGAAGATTGTGTCGGTAAAATGGCCCTCCGACGGATCCGGAATGTGCGATATTGCATTTGAAAAAGACATCCCCAAACCTTCCGGAAACGGATTTGTTTTGTTCAACAGAAGGTACGGCACAAAAAACATAATTATACGCGACTGCAATTTTCACGACACGAAAGCCCGAGCGATTTTAATGCTTGGCTCCGACGTCACAATTGAGCGCTGCAGATTTGCAAACCTCGCTGGAATGGCGGTCAAGATTGAGACGGGATACACGTTTAACTCGTGGTGCGAGGGGTACGGCGCCGACAACATTGTTCTGCGCGACTGCGTCTTTGAAAATGCCTGCATGCGCAGCTCTAAATCCGGCAGAAACTGCAAGGACATAATTATAAGCTCGTATTGCAAGACCGACCCATCGCGCGAAAAGGCGAAGTTCCCGATTCTCACAAATATTCTCTTTGAAAACAATACGTTTAAAAACGTAAAAGGCCTGCTTGCCGAAATCCATTCCGCAGACAATGTGATATTTCGCGGCAACGAGATTTATCCACTTGCGCAAACAGACGCATCGGCAGGCTTAAAGGAGATATTTTTGATTGGAAATTCTAAAAATATAAAGATAGTAAATAACAATATTGTCTCGGGAAATTCTTCTTCGGAATACGCGGCTTGCGCGGAGGATAAATCCACCCGGGGCATAGTGTTTGCGGGCAATCGGATTGTTGAGCCTTAAAAAGAACTGAAGTTATGAAAAAAATAAAAAAAGCAATTATAGCATTTGCTGCTTTAAGCGCTGTATGCACTGTGGCGTTCAATAGCGCGGAGAATTCAGGCGCTCCGATAAAGGTGGAGTCTAAACCCAATCCCGAATGGCCGCTCTGGAAGGAACGCGGGTATAATTTCGGAGTCAATCCCGAAAAAGTTCCCGTTCCGGTCGAATTTAATTCCCAGATAATGACAAATTCCACAATCATGGTGAGAGGCAAGGACAGTTCCGGAAAGCGTTGGGGATACCATTGCTTTGAAGCCTACGCAAACGACGACAAGTCTCGCATAACTATGCTTGTAAACAAGCATGTAGAGGAGGGAAAGCCCGTTGCCGAATTGTATTATTACGGAACTGTGTATAATCACCAGCCCGACGCCTATAATTGGTTTAGGATAGGATCGGATGTCCGCCAGCATTCATTCTTGTTTGGCAGGGACAAGGCTATTTTCTATGGTTCGGCAAAAATGACCAACGCACTTACTCTGGGCAATATAGGCAAGGACGACATCCGCAAAGACAAGCCCAAGGGCGACGATGAAACCAACCACGCCGAGGACGCCAAATTCGTGAACTTTACCGAGCTGAAGGACGGCGGAAACGGCACTATTTTCTACGACAAAGACAATGATATCGTCGTGGTAAAAGTTGCCGGAAAATGGAAGCGTCTTGTCTTGCAGGACTTGCCGGAAAATGTAAAATACGACTTTTAAAAAATAGGATAATTGCAATGATACTAAAAAAATTAAACTGTTTGTTTATATGCATCGGCTTTGCGGTTTCGGCGTTTGGCGCCGTAAAGATGCCGAGCATATTTTCTGACAATATGATGTTTCAGCGGGACATGCCTGCGCCAGTATGGGGAACCGCCGAACCAAACGCCGATATACTTGTTGAATTTGGCGGAAAAAAAGTTTCAACCAAGGCGGAAATATCGGGGAAATGGCGCGTTGTCCTCCCTAAGATGAAAGCGGACAAAACCCCAAAGGAAATGACCGTTTTTGAGAATTCAATGCCCGCAAAAAAAATAAAAAACATACTTGTGGGGGAAGTATGGGTTGCCAGCGGGCAATCAAATATGGAATGGAATGTTTCCGGAACGGATACTGCCGAGGAGACAAAAAAAGTCGCCGATTATCCTCAAATGCGCTATTTTAGACAGCGCGGAGACTTCGCGTCTGGCAAGCCGCTTGATGATTGCGTGAACGGAAGATGGGTTGTCACCACGCCGAGGGAGGTTGCCAGTTATTCCGCCGTCGGATTTTACTTTGCGGAAAGGTTAATGAAAGAGCTGGATGTTCCAGTTGGGATAATCTATGCGGCTTTGGGGGCGACTCCAATGCATACATGGCTGCCCGCCGACAAGCTGGATGCAAACGAAGGCCTTAAAATAGATGTCCAGAACCATAAGAAACGCATGCAGGGATACGACTATAACGCTCTCCACAAAAAGTGGGAAGGCGAAGTAAAAAAATATATCGATGCCCGCAAGGATGCCATTCGCAAGAGAGAAAAAAAGCTTCCCCGGCCGTCGAATTTTGTGCAAAACGAGCCCATTCCCGAAGATCCCCAGGGGCCGCGCCAACTTCCGTCGGGGTCGTTCAACGCCAAAATCGCGCCCATACTCGGGTTTGCCGTGCGCGGTGTGATTTGGTACCAGGGCGAGGGCGACGCGCATTCCCATAGGGTAGGGCATTTTGAGGAAACTTTTGAGCTTTTAATCAATACTTGGCGCGAGCGTTGGGGGCAAAAAGATATGCCGTTTTACTTTGTGCAGCTTACATCCCATTATCGCCCGCACGATTGGCCGGGAGCCCGCCAAGCCCAGGAAAATGTTTCCCGCAAGCTCAAGAACGCCGAAATGGCTGTGACGGTGGACGTCGGGCTTGAAAAAGAAATCCATCCTCCCAAAAAGAAGCCTGTCGGTGTTCGCCTGGCTAATCTTGCATTGAAAAATATTTACAAGAAAGACGTGGTTTATCCCTATTCACCGTTTTTCAAATCCATGGAACTGAAGGGGGATTCCACCGCGGTTATAACATTTAAAACTGGCGGGAGGAAACTTGAGTGCAGAGGAGAACCGCGCGGATTTGAGATTCTAACTCCAGATGGGAAATGGCTGCCAGCCAAGGCTTCGTTTGACGGCAAAAAGGTGGAGCTTAAGTCTCCGGGCGGTGAAAGAATAATGGCTGCCCGCTACCTTTGGAAAGCTTGGGCTGGCGACGATGTTTGCATATTCAACCAAGACGGGCTTCCTGCGGCTCCGTTCACCACGGAAAAACAGAATTAGTTTTTCCTGCAAATCGCTGTCGGCGTAAAGCCGGGACTGCGGAATGATTTTTACAGGCTGCAATAAAAGTAAAGTTTGTATAAACCAAATCCGCATCCACGCTTAGCCGCGGCGATTTTTGCGTCGGGAAATAATGCCCGAAGAATTCCGGTATCCGGAAAGCTTATATTTTTGCGCCGGACATTTCTTAAAATTGTTCCGTTGCGGATTTCCTTAGCTGCCTAGTGCGAAGAAGCGCGTAAGGATGTGTTCCGGATTCACAACTTTTGCGCGGTAATAGCCTCCGGCAATAAATGCATAAAGCAGCCCGTTATCATGCGGAAAATTTTTTTGCGGCATCTTGAAAAAAAATTGTGAAGACAGTGACTGGCGCGATTTTTGCAGCGGCAGTCCCGAAAATGAACGAATTTGTAATGGGCGGGGATGCGCGCAAATTTTTATTCGTTTTTAATTTGTTTTAGGGCTGTGGTTTATTTGGCGCAAAAATGCCCGCCGAGTCTCGCGCTTTCGGCAGGTGTGAGCAATTGAAAAGAACGGATATTATCAATTCTAAATTGCGCGCATGGCGTTTCGCAATTTTTTTAATGGAATCCCCGTAAGTCTTCCCTGCAAAGTCATGTTTCCCGCAGGCATTTTTTTGGCGGCATCTTGCGCTTTTTGGGCTTTGGCGCATTTATCCTCTTTTCTGCCGCTTGAAGCAAATTTTCAAAGTCGCCAAAAAAAGGTTGAGAAGGCGCGCTTCAATATTTTAATTTTGTGGTAAATTTTTTAGGAAAGATAAAATGACTGCAGAAAAAATAAAAATCGAAAACGGCAAACTGATTGTTCCAAACAATCCGATACTTCCTTTCATTGAAGGCGACGGCATAGGCCCGGATATATGGAGGGCGGCAGTGCGAGTGTTCGACGCCGCTGTTGAAAAATCTTATGCGGGAGAACGCAAAATAGAATGGCTTGAAGTTCTCGCGGGTGAAAAGGCGTTCAATAAAACAGGAAGTTGGTTGCCGCAGGAGACTCTCGATACTTTTAAGGAATACCTCGTTGGCATTAAAGGCCCGCTTACTACGCCCATCGGCGGAGGCATACGCTCGCTAAACGTGGCTTTAAGGCAGGAGCTTGACTTGTATGTATGCCAGCGTCCGGTACGCTATTTTAAGGGCGTTGACAGCCCCGTGAAACGTCCTGACTTAGTCGATATGGTCATATTCCGCGAGAATACGGAGGATATTTACGCGGGGATTGAATTTGCCAGAGGCACGGATGATGCTGAAAAGCTTGAAGCATTTTTGAAATCCGAATTTCCTGCGCGGTTCGCAAAAATACGCTTCCCGCAGTCTAGCGGAATCGGCATCAAGCCCGTTTCGGAGGAGGGCACGTCGCGCCTTGTCCGCGCTGCTATCGAATACGCCATAAAACAGGGGCGCAAGAGCGTGACTTTGGTCCACAAGGGAAATATAATGAAGTTTACCGAAGGCGCTTTCCGCGACTGGGGGTACAAGGTTGCGCGAGAAGAGTTCGGCGCGGTTGAAATCGACGGCGGACCTTGGTGCAAACTTCCTTGCGGAATAATAGTAAAAGACGTCATAGCCGATGCGTTCCTGCAACAAATTCTAACGCGCCCAGCGGAATACGACGTTGTCGCGACTCTCAACCTCAACGGCGATTATATCTCCGACGCGCTGGCCGCGCAGGTCGGCGGCATTGGCATAGCTCCGGGAGGAAACATAAACTATTCTTCCGGGCACGCGATTTTTGAGGCAACCCACGGCACGGCTCCGAAGTACGCAAATCTTGACAAAGTAAACCCGGGCTCAGTTATTTTGTCGGGCGAAATGATGTTCAGATACCTCGGATGGAACGAGGCCGCCGACGCAATAATCAAGGGGCTCGAGGCCGCTATCAGCGCGAAGGTTGTGACTTACGATTTGGCCCGCCTTATAGAGGGCGCCCGCGAGGTAAAGTGCTCGGAGTTTGCCGGGGAAATAATTAAAAGAATGTAGGGAATTTTGCCTATGAAAGACAGCCTTTTGATAGTGGGATCGGTGGCGTACGACTGCATTGAGACGCCGCTGGACAGCGCGGATTTTATTCTTGGAGGCTCCGCAAGCTATGCGGCGCTTGCTGCATCTTTTTTCAGCTCCGTAAAGATTGTTGGAGTTGTGGGAAACGACTTTAAAGAAAGCGACATATCGCGCCTAGCCGCGCGGAATATCGACATATCTGCGCTTACTTTCGACACGCAAAAACCCACTTTCTTTTGGCGAGGCAAATACCATGAAAACTTCAGCAGCCGCGAAACGCTCGACGTTCGCCTGAACGCCTTTGAAGGCTATATGCCTAAGCTTGGAGAATCCGCAAAAAAGGCAAAGTATGTTTTGCTCGGAAATATTTCTCCGGAAATTCAGGAATCTGTTCTCGGCGATATGGAAAATCCTGAATTTGTAATTTTGGATACCATGGATTTGTGGATTCAGACTGCGAATGCCAAATTGCGCGAACTTATCCGGCGCACGGATTTGCTGATTCTAAACGATTCCGAAGCCAAAATGCTTTCTGAAAACAGAAACATAATATGCGCAGGCGACGCCCTGCTTGAAATGGGAGCCAAGTCTGTCATAATAAAAACGGGAGAATACGGGGCGATGCTTTTCCATCCGGACGGGTTCTTTGTAATACCTGCGTATCCGGTGCGCGACTTGCGCGATCCCACCGGCGCGGGCGATTCTTTTGCGGGAGCGCTTGCCGGTTATATTGCCGGCGCAGGCAAAACAGACTTTGAAACCATAAAGCTTGGTATGCTGGCTGGCGCGGCAACATCCTCCCTTACGGTAGAGTCCTTCTCATGCTACAAACTTGAAGAATCAGGGCTGGGTGAAATCAACCGCCGCTGCCAGTATATAGAAAAAATAACCTCAATTAGACGATGAAATCCGTCCTGGAAATTGCAAAAGACGCCCGCCGCGCGAGCTTGGAGCTTGCGAACGTTTCGGCTTCGGCTAAAAATAAGGCGTTGAAATTTATAGCCGACTTCCTCTTGGAAGATGCGAAAAAAATAATGGCCGCAAACGCTAAGGATTTGGAGTCCGCCGCGGCTTCGGGACTTTCCAAGCCCATGCTTGAAAGGTTGGCTATTAACGATAAGAAAATCGCTGCAATGGTAGAGGGTGTTAACCAGGTCGCCGCTCTTCCGGATCCGGTTGGGGAGGTTATAGAGGAATCGGTGCGCCCAAACGGACTTGAGATAAAAAAAGTGAGAGTCCCGATAGGGGTGATTGGCATAATTTATGAAAGCCGCCCAAACGTTACGATAGATTGCGCCATACTCTGCCTGAAAAGCGGAAATGCCGCGATATTGCGCGGCGGCAGCGAGGCTTTCCAAACAAATATGGCGCTTGCCGAGGTTATTTCGCGCGCTTTAAAGGCTGCGGGCTTGAATGAAAATTGCGTTCAAATACTGCCTTCGTCTGATAGGAGCCTGCTGAACGAAATGCTTTCGTTGGATGCGTATATTAACTGCATAATCCCGAGAGGCGGCGAGGGGTTGATAAGGTTTGTAGTAAAAAATTCAACAATTCCCGTCCTTAAACATTACAAGGGCGTTTGCACGGTTTACATAGACAAATCCGCAGACTTGCGCCTTGCCAAAATTCTTACGGTCGACGCTAAATGCCAGCGCCCTAGCGTTTGCAATGCTGCTGAAAACCTTATTGTCCATTCTGCCGCAGCGCAATTCCTTCCTGAAATAGCAAAGTTGTTGGTGGATCGCGGCGTGGAGATAAGGGCGTCGGATCGGGCGGCGAAGATATTAAACCAGGCGGGAATAGCCTGCAAGCCAGCTACAGAGCTAGACTTTTCCACAGAATACATAGATTTGATAATTTCCGTTGACATTGTAGATTCCGTCGACGATGCCGTGGCTTTTATAAATAAATACGGGTCTGGGCATTCCGATCTGATTGTTGCCGCCGATCCAAAAGCTGCAGAAACTTTTCTAAACGGAGTGGATTCTGCCACTGTATATTGGAACGCTTCCACACGCTTTACGGACGGCTTTGAATTTGGCTTGGGCGCGGAAATAGGAATATCCACCGATAAACTTCACGCGCGTGGCCCTATGGGACTGCGCGAGATGTGCTCTTATAAATACAAGATTTTCGGATCTGGGCAGACGCGGGGAGCTCCAATAATGTAGGAGCCGCCAGGCCGGGGCGTTAGTTCCTGCCATGTAGGGGCGGAGCAATAATTTTGCGCGCCGGTAAATGGACGCTTCATGTTGCTCATCCTGCACGGATTTCCGCAGACTTATCTGTCTTTGTGCGGCATGATTGCATGCTGCCGAAATGCGCGCTGTTTTGCAACTTTTTTGCGCTTCGGTAGGGAGGGGCGGGCAAACTGCCTCCGTATTTATAAGTTGCTACGCCGGGTTGCTGGCGCAATTATTTTGCTTGGGAAATAGCAGTAGGCTACTTCTCAATTTCGATGTCGAACTCGTGTTCCGGCGATTTTTCCCACGCTAAATGCTGTGTTTTTTGCGACGCCGCAAAAAGCGGAGAATACGTCTTGACTGATAGGGTTTTCCCGTCCGGCTTGAACTCCAATATCCTCAGCCAACAGTCCCCGCCGTTGCCATTCCATCCAGAAATAGCCTGAGAATTAAACATCATAATAGGCAGGTTTCCGCCGTCGGCACGCTTTTCTATCCTGAACGAAGCCATTGTTTTTTCGTTCCCGGCGTGTCCGCAAATGGCAAGCTTTACGTTCGGGCATTGCGACATAAATTTATCGAAAATTTCTTTCCCGGAATTGCAGGCGGCTTTGTATTTGTCTTTTGTTATAAGCTCGCCTTTGGTGTTCAGTATTGCATGGGTTAAAACTATTATTCTTGAGGAGGAAAATTCTTTGCGCGAACACAGTTTCTTTGCCCATTCCAGAACTTCGTCGCGCGGAGAAAATTCAAGGACTAGAACGATAATTTTTCCCCAGTTTTTGGCGGGAAATTCATAGGCAGAATTTTCAAGCGTAGCGCGTCCTTCGGAGTTGGGAAATGCCGAAATCAAATGGCGGCTCCATAGTATGTTGTTGCGGGAAACGTCAAAGTATTTGTCGAATTGCGTTTGGCGCGTTTCGGCGGCGTCATAACCGTAGTCGTGATTCCCAGTGGCTACTATATACGGATAGATATTGTCGAGCCTTTCAAAGGCGCGTGATACGGATTTCCACTGGAGAGAGCTTGGTTGGTTGCCGCATTCCTGTCCGCCGTAAAGGTTGCCTCCGTTCGATATGACAATGTCGTTTTGTTCAACGAGGTCTCCGGTGCAAAGAACTGTTTTTACATTTAGCTTGTCCTTTTGGGCTGCACACCAGGCTGTCATAAACTCGAACAACGGTTGGTTAAAGTCAAATTTTACATAGCTTTGCGGATCGCCGAGCAATATCATTGAAAAAGAATTTGCGTCGTCCAATTTTGGCGGTTCGTCCAATTTCACGCTTGGAGGGCTTGAGTGTTTCTTTATATACGGCCCGCCTGCTTCGGATTGTGCCGCAGAAACTGAAAAAACTAACGCTACTCCGCAAAAGGCGGAAAAATATTTTTTTAATCTCTCCATAAAATAAATTCTTATGATGGTTTATGAATAAGAAACAACGCAATATATATAATTCTTCTCGGAGGTTTCTACAATAAATTTTTTTTGCAATCTTGCCCAGCCAATAAGTCCACCCACTTTGAGATTGATTGGAACCGCAAAAAATCCGCAAAACGAATTGCAATTTGTCGGCTGAGAATGGAACTAGATTTTATAACTGATCGGCAGGCGAAAGAGGAGGTCGGAATCGCCAATTTCTCGCTGCGAATTCTCCTTACAGAAGAAAAGGCTTGAGCAAAAAATTTTGGAAACGGCGGGCAAGGGCAATTTTGGGGCTTCCAAACTGGAAAATTAAGTTGGAGGATTTTTCTGCGGGAAAGCAGGAGGCTGTATTTGTATATTAGGCGCAACGAAGAATACCCCCACCAGCAAAGACATTTTCTGTCCGGCATTATGCCCAGCTTTACAAAAGTACATTGACCTATAATGCTATTTCTAGCTTTTAAATTTTGCCTTCAAATTATGCGCGCAGGATTTTCTGCATACTTAATACTGCGCATGCAGAAAAACTATAACGATAATGGAGAGCATCGAAAACCATATTGGATTCAATTATCAGCAGCTGTTTGCAAAAAGTTTAATATCCTTATTTGTTTAAAGCCTTTATATGCGTTGGCATTATATATTCTTTTTTCTAGGCTAAAATTTTTGAAGCAAAGCGCAATAATCGGCAAAAAAAACACCGCTTATAAAAAGCGGCGCATAAAAAATGGGTGCAGGGATAGGATTTGAACCTATGACCTTCAGGTTATGAGCCTGACGAGCTACCATGCTGCTCCACCCTGCGTCAATTAAAGATGGCAGTTAAGTATCAAATGAGTTCGCGCGCAAGCTTTTTTTTTTAATTTTTTTCTTTTCATTGAATTTCACGCAAAAAATGCGATTCGCTCAAAAAGCGCGCGCGGCCTATTTTTAAGGCAGTGTCTATTTTTTCCCCGTATTCGCCGCGGTTCCAAGAGGGCGGCTTAACTCCGCCGACGACAATATAATCAGTTTGAGAATCCACTGTCCTTTGGATTTCTCCGCCGCGGTATAATATAAGGCTTTCCGCTTCTTTTCTGGATATTGACGAGAAAATTCCCGTCACCACGAACTTCTTTGAAAAGTCAATTGGCGAGAAATCGAAATCGAGCAATTCTTCTAAATTGGCTTTTTCCTGTCCCGCTCCGCCAGGTTTGCGTATTTCCTGGGGTGATCCTATTATTTTTGCAAACTTGAATAGTTCCGGCTGAAAGAATTTCTCGCATTCTCCGCGGGATATTGGCGGAGTTGGGAATGGATGCTTTGTTTTATGCCCTATTTCGGCTTTCTTATATACGCCGCGCAGCCTGTCTTTTGGCTCAAGAAAATCCTTGGCGAATTTTGAGACATCGGTGCGTTCGCGCAGGATTTCAAACAGTTTTGCGCACATTGCTGCATCTTCAAGCGCATTGTGGTGCTTGAAATATCCGAGATTTAAAGCTCTAGCCAAGGAGTCTAAAGAGTTGCTTTGCAGCCCCAGTGTCTTGCGGCTTATTCGGAGCGTGCAAAGATATTTGAAGTTTGTTGGGGCAAGCCCGTAAACATCTAGAGTTGACCGCAAGCAGGAAATATCGAAAGCGGCGTTGTGGGCTATTACGATATCGCTGAGATACTGGCGGAGCTCGTCCCAATAGTCCGAGAAAATCGGAGCGTTGCGGACGTCGTATTCTGTAATTCCATGGACAGCCTCATTGCGGTAGTCAAAGCGCATTTGAGGGTTTATAAGCTGGTGCGCCGATTTTACTATTTTCCCATTTTCAACACGCACAAATCCAACCGCGCAAACCGACGCGCGCGAGGCGTTGGCGGTTTCAAAGTCGAGGGCGGTATAGTTCATATCGTTGTAAATATTGGGCAACACGGATTTATTTTCAAATGAAATAAATTTTGCTTTGGGGGCGTTCGTTATTTTTTTATTTGTTTTATGCCGAAAACTTAAAGCGCGTTCGCATTTTCTCGACGGCGGGCGATTTCAGAGGCGTATTATTTGAATGCGCGGCATTTTCGTTAAAATATGCAATTTCCAGAAATTTTCTCTAAATGATAGCAACTTTTGCAGAGGCTGCATGCCGCCTACAACTTTTTAACGCGTGTATAATACGCATGCGTGGACGAAAAAAAAACCTCCGCCTTGCGCGGAGGTTTAAGCTTAAAGCATTTTAAGCTTGCAACGTTTTGCGGTTTTGCTGCACGAGCCAGCTTACAATCGCCTTTTGGACATGCAGGCGGTTTTCCGCCTGGTCAAAGATGATGCTTTTTGAGCCGCGCAGGATGCCTTCGCTTACTTCTTCGCCCGAGTGCGCCGGCAGGCAGTGCATAAAGTATGAGTCTTTTGCTGCAACCTTAAACAGTTTTTCATTAACTTGATATGGCGACATTATTTTAATTCGTTCGGCTTTTTCATCTTCTTTGCCCATGCTCACCCATACGTCCGTGTACAGGATGTTCGCGCCTTTTGCCGCTTTTATGGGATCGTCTGTAAACGTATAATTTTTTGGAAGTTTTGCGTCTTCAAACAGCTTGTCCAAGTCTTTTGAGGGCTTAAATTCCTCAGGGCCGCATAAGACTACTTCCACTCCGAACATAGATCCGGCAAGGGCCAATGAATAAGCCATATTGCATGCGGTGTCGCCAAAAAATACGAACTTTTTGCCTTTTAGCGATTCTACGGACGGAGTTCCCTTGCTGAAATATTCCATCATAGTGAACATATCTGTATAGCTTTGGCAAGGGTGGAGAAGATCTGTCAGGGCGTTTACTACGGGAAGGTCGGAATACTTTGCGAAAGTTTCCACAATATCCTGTCCAAAAGTTCTTATCACTATTCCATGCAGAAATCTGCCCATAATTCTTGCGGTGTCCTCTATGGTTTCCCCGCGGGAAATTTGAAGGTCTGAGGAGTTCATTACCATGGGATGCCCGCCGAGCTCGTATATTCCCGCCTCAAAGGAAAGCCTTGTGCGCGTGCTTTTCTTGAAGAAAACCAGGCCCCAGCTTTGTCCTCGCAGAACGTCCATTACGCCGGCGGAACGAAGCTTCTTATAGCGGTAGGCCAGGTCAAAAACTTCCGCGGCTTCCGCCGGAGTCAAGTCGGTGTCTTTTAAAAATGATCTTACCATAATTACAGTTCTCCAATTGTCTTATCGAATATTTTTAGAGCGGAGTTTACTTCCGCGGCGGTTGTATTGAGCGGCGGCAGGAATCTCAATGCGTTTGCTCCTGCGGGAATAAGTATTAGCTTATTTTTGCGGAGCTTTGCGCATACTTCAGAATTCGGGTATTCGGGCTGAAATAGAACCGCTCTCATAAGTCCCAATCCGCGTGTGAGCTTTATTTTACACGGATATTTCTTTGCTATTTTTTCAAGTCCTTTTGCAAGAACTTCGCCTAGTTTAAAAGCGTTTTCGATTAGTTTTTTAGAGTCGATTTCTTTTAAGGTGGCCAAAGCAGCGGCACAAGCCAGCGCGTTTCCTCCGAATGTCGTGCCGTGCGACCCCGGGGAGAATAAATCTGCGTAGGGTTTTGCCAGCCATGTGGCACCGATAGGAAATCCTCCGCCTATTCCCTTGGCAAGGCTTACGCCGTCGGGCTTCACGCCTATTCTTTGGCTTGCGAGGAACTTTCCGCACCTGCCGACTCCGCACTGGACTTCGTCAAAGAAAAGCAGGGCGCCGTGTTTTTTACAGAGTTCTTTTAAACCTTTTAGAAACTGCTTGCTTGCCGGCGTCACTCCGCTTTCTCCCTGCACGGGTTCGACTAAAATTGCGGCGACATCGTCGCCCATTAGCTTTTCGAAACTCTCAATATTGTTAAATTCCCCGTACGAGAATCCTTCCAAAATCGGAGCGAATCCCCGTTGGATTTTATCTTGCGCGGTTGCCGCCAGCGCTCCGAGTGTTCTTCCGTGGAATCCGTTTTTTGCCGTTATTATTCGGGATTTGACTCCCTCTTTGCCTGAAGCTTTTATTCCGTAAAGGCGGGCGGCTTTTATCAGCGCTTCGTTTGCTTCGGTTCCGCTATTGCAAAAATACACTTTGCCGGCTCCGATTTTAGAGACTACTTTTTCCGCCAAATCGGCTTGTTCCTTTGTAAGGTATAAATTGCTGCAATGCGCGAGTTTTGCGGCCTGTTCGGAGACGGCTTTCACCCATCGCGGGTTCGCGTGCCCTATGCTCATTACGGCTATTCCTCCTCCAAAGTCCAGGTATTTTTCGCCGTTTTCATCGTAAATGTACGAGCCTTTCCCGCGCGACACGACAAAGTCTCTGACGCCGAAATTCGGCATCGCATACTTTTCAATCTTTTCTTTTGTCGTCATTGCTTTTTAAATATAGTTGTCTATGATTCGGATGTCACTATTTCAGTTCCTATGCCTTCGTCGGTGAAAATTTCCAAGAGTATGCTGTGGGGCATATATCCGTCGACAAAGTGCACTCTGCGGACGCCGTTCCTTATTGCTTCCACGCCGCTGTCAACTTTTGGCATCATTCCGCCCCCTATAATTTTTGCGTCTTTAAGGGATTGCACTTCGTCGACTTTCAAGTGCGAAATTAGCGTATTCCGGTCTTTGGGGTCGCGCATAAGACCGGGTACGTCGCAAAGGAATACCAGCCTGCGCGCTTTTAACGCGCTCGCGACCGCAGCCGCCGCGACGTCGGCGTTTGTATTGTACGGATGGTTGTCGGACGTTCCCATTGCTATTGGCGAAACAACGGGCGTGAATCCGTCGGATATTGCCTTTTTTATAAGCTTGGCTTTAACAAGGCTGATTTTTCCAACATAGCCTATGTCCACTATTTCGCCGTTCTCGTTGAACGACTCCAATTTTTTGCAGCAAAGCACGTCGTTGCCGGGAAGTGATTTAGCCCTGCATCCTTGGGCTTCGAGCATCTTGCAGATTTCGGCGTTTACCTCGTTGTTTAGAACGTCCTCTACAATTTTTACCGTCTTTTCGTCGGTGACCCTCATGCCGTTGCGAAATTCCGCCTTCAAGCCGGATTTTTCCATAGCCCTGCTGATGGCTTTGCCGCCGCCGTGCACAACTACTACATTGATTCCCACTGCGGCCAGAAACGCAATATCCTGCGCCACCAACGCGCGAAATTCCGGATTTGGGTCGTCCATAAACGCCCCGCCGTATTTAACCACGAACGTCGAGCCGTGGAAACGCTGAATGTATGGGAGCGCCTCTATTAAGACGCCTGCTTTTTTTGTGACTTCGTCTATTGTAGGGTGTGCCATTACTCGCCCTTGTTGAAATTTACATATTCTTCTGTTAGGTCGGCAGCAAGGATGGCTTCGCTGGCGGAACCCATATTCAGGTTCATAGTAATTGTAAAAGTTTTTTTTGCCACTATTTCCCTCCAAAGAGGCTTGTTGGCGTCCACGGGTTGCCCCTTTTTGAGAACTTCAACTCCGTCGTACCAAAGGTCGATTTTGTCGATGGAAATTCCCGTGCGCGCGTAGCCTGCGGCATCAGTAAGCCTGCCCCAGTTGGGGTCGCAGCCGAACCACGACGACTTTACTAAAAGCGAGTTGCCTATGCTGCGGCAGATTTTTTCCGCTTGCGCTTCGTCGCGCGCTCCTTCGACTTTTACTTCGACGACTTTTGTTATTTTTTCTCCGTCGCCAACTATTTTGCGCGCAAGCGCCCTTGAAACTGCGGTAATTGCGGCTTGAAAGGCTTCCAGAATGTCCTTGTCCGACTCTGAGACCTCTACTTGGCTGCTTCCATTGCACAGGCAAAGAACCGTGTCGTTTGTGCTCATATCACCGTCGACAGTTATGCGGTTGAAGGTTTTATCGGCGGCGGTTTTTAGGCATTTCTTCAAGAGTGGCTGGGATATTTTTGCGTCGCTTACTATAAAAGCGAGCATTGTTGCCATATTAGGTTCTATCATTCCAGCGCCTTTTGCCATTCCTGCTACGGATATCTTCTTTCCGCCTACTTCAACCACAGAAAGAACAGTCTTTGGCCGGGTGTCCGAGGTCATTATGGCAAGCGCCGCTTCTTTTGCCGCCTGTTCCGAGTCGGAAAGTTTGGAGGCGGCTTCGGAGATTCCGTTTTTAAGCTTTTGCATAGGCATAAATTCGCCTATTCTGCCGGTGGAACATACTAGAACCTGGTCGGGATCTGAACCGATTAAGTCGGCGACTATTTTGCAAGTGTTTTCAGCGTCTTCCATTCCCCTTGCGCCGGTACACGCATTTGCGTTGCCGCTGTTGGCGACGATTGCGCGCATTGTTTTGGACTGTTCGAGCTTTTTTATGTCCAAAACTACCGGGGCGGCCTTTACGTCGTTTGTTGTGAAAACGCCGGAACCTGTTGCTGGAATGTCGGAAACTATCAGGGCAACGTCCAAACGCGACATGTCGTTCTTATTTCTGATGTCGCACGCAGCTCCCGCGACTTTAAATCCTTTTACCAAATTTAGTCCCGCGACGTCTTCCGTCGTCTGAATTTTGAAGTTTTCTGCCATAGCCTTTTGCCTTAAATGTTTTTAACTACAATAGCCCCGCGGTCTCTTTGAAGCCGCATATGAGATTCATTATTTGAACCGCCTGTCCGCTTGCGCCCTTGACGAGATTGTCTATGACGCTGCAAACCACCAAATTTTTCGTGCGCGGATCATAAACTGCTGAGATATCGCAGCGGTTTGTTCCGCATACATGGAGAGTGTCCGGATATGAACCGCTCTTTAAAATCTTAACAAACGGTTTCCCAGAATAGTATTTTTGCCAAATTTCATAAACAGCCTCGACGCCTTCAAATTTTGCGGGAAGCGTTATGGTAGTGGAAATGCCCCTCGTCATCGGAGCAAGGTGCGGATTGAATTGCACCACTATATTTTCTCCGGCCGCCGCGCTCAATTCCTCCTCTATTTCGGATAGATGGCGGTGCTTTGGCAATCCGTAGGCTTTGGCGCTTTCGTTGCGCTCGCAGAAAATGTAGCCCATATCCGCCTTTTTCCCCGCTCCGGATACGCCGCTGTAGCTGTCTATGACTATGTGCTTGCGCCCTGCGGCATTTTCGCGCATAAGGGGAATTAGCGGCAACAGTATGCTTGTTGGATAACATCCGGCACAGGCTATAAGCTTGTCGTCTGCCGATACGGGGAATAGCTCGGGAATCACATACTTGCCCATTTGCAAAAGCTCGGGTGCAGGATGGTCGGCGCCGTAATATTCCCTATAAATATCAAGGCTGTTCAGGCGGAAATCCGCCGACAAATCCAGGACTGTCTTCCCCGCATTTACAAGAGCTCTGGCGTATTCAGCCGCTGCCCCGTGGGGAAGGGCTAAAAACCAAATGTCTATGTCGTCCATTTTTGCCTGTTCTTCGGGGGAGGAAGAAATAAATTTGAAATTTTCGGGCAATAGGTGGCGCAATGCAGGCATGTTGTCTGCGACGTTTGTCCCTGCCAGACTGCGCGATGTCACGCATCCAAGTTCGACATCCGGATGTTTTGAGAGAAGTTTCACAAGCTCTATTCCAGCATAGCCGCTTGCGCCAGTTATTCCTACTTTTTTCTTCATAGGGAGCCTTGTTAAAAATTTTTGCCTGTTGTGTATTGCGTTTGGATCTTGTCTTAGCCTCCGATTATGCGCCAGGCTTTTATAAAATAAAAAAGCGGATTTTTTGCGGCTTTTTAGTCGGCAATGTTATTTGCAAAAGGCGGCAGCAAATCCGGTTTGATGTAAAATCCCAAAATATTTTTCGGGCAATGCAAAAAAGCACAAAAGCCCCACCGCAATCGCGGAAGGGCTCCAGTGAAAAATTGTAAGCGATTAACGCTTGGAGAACTGGAAACGCTTACGCGCGCCGGGCTGACCGGACTTCTTACGTTCTTTAGAGCGCGGGTCTCTGGTTATCAGGCCCTCTTTCTTCAGAGACGCCCTCAAAGAAGGATCCATCTTTTCCAACGCTCTTGCCAACGCATGGCTGATAGCCCCGGCTTGTCCGATAGCTCCGCCGCCGTTGACGTTTATTACAGCGTCAATTGACGATGCCGTTCCCGTGGCAACCAATGGGCGCATTGCCAACATTGATAGCTGGTCAGTATAGCAATAGTCGGCAAGAGACTTATTGTTTACGGTAATTTTGCCGCTGCCCTTTGAGAGGCGCGCGCGCGCTACCGCAGTCTTGCGACGGCCGACAGAAACAAAGATTTCGTTTTCGCTCATGTCTAATTAGAAGTTGAATGGTTTGGGTTGCTGAGCAGCATGCTTGTGTTCCGGACCCGCATATACGTGCAGCTTTAACAGCATTTGGCTTGCGAGTTTATTCTTCGGAAGCATTCCCTTTACGGCAGCTTCGATGAGATACTCCGGCTTGCGAGCGCGGAAGTCCGAAAGCTTTACGTATTTCTCGCCGCCTACATAACCGGTATAGAACATATATTCCTTTTGTTCCTCCTTTTTGCCGGTTACGCGAATCTTCTCTGCGTTTATGACAATCACGTGGTCGCCGCAATCTACGTTCGGCGTGTAAATTGGCTTATGGCGACCGCGCAAAACGTTCGCAATCTTAACGGCGAGACGCCCCAGCACTTGGTCGGTTGCATCGACCACGTACCACTGCTTCTGCTCCTCTTTCTTAGCTATTGTCGTATTCATCTATATAAAGAAAAGTCGTTAACTTTACGGTTAAAACCTTAGGCGTCAACTATTTTTTTATGTTTTTTTTGCGTTTTTTAGCAAATTGTTTTTTTAAGTGGCGGATTTTTAACATTTACGCGCAAAGCGCAAGCATTTTAAATCCGTTTTTTTATAGAAAAAGCGGTCTCTGGCGCATGTAGAAACCGCTTTTTTAGCGCAAGCTTATTTCAACGAATTTACAAGCTTCAAGTTTGCTTCCCTAACCGCGTTTGCATCGACCTTTAGAACTTTGCGGTCGTAGGTGTAAAGGCCGTTGACTTCGCCTTCAACGTCTGTCGTTTGGGTATATACTCCCGCGCAGATTCCCTCTTTTGAGAGAGCCAAAAGCATGTCGGCAAATTTTACATATTCCTTTGTGACTTCTTCGGGCGTTTTAAACTGCACATAACCCCAGTTTTTATCGGAGAGCCACAGATGGCCTTCAGCCGCCATACCGATTCCGCCGTATTCGCCTATGGCGTTTGCGCGCTTGTAATCCAGCAGGTATATGGACGGCGCCGGATAGCGGTGCATGTCGGTTATGTCTCCGCAGTGGAAAAAGTTGCCGCCGCTGGCGGAATTCACCAAGCGCGAAGGATCGCGGGACTTTGTCCATTCGGTAATTTCAACCGTTTTGAACTGTCCCCACGCCTCGTTGAACGGCACCCACACTACTATGCAGGGATTGGAATGCAGGTAATTCATAATTTCAGACCATTCTTTGCGGTAGTTTGCTTCGGATTCCGGAGAACGTCTGTTAGGTTCGGGCTTGTAGTCGATATACTCATATTGCGACCATCCGTAGCCTTCGCCGCCGCTGGGCATATCCTGCCACACGAGCATTCCGATTTTGTCGCAATGGGTGTACCAGCGGGCGGGCTCGACTTTTACATGCTTGCGAATCATATTGAACCCGAGCTCTTTTGTCTTGATTATGTCGAACGCAAGGGCTTCGTCTGTCGGGGCGGTGTAGAGCCCGTCGGGCCACCAGCCTTGGTCGAGCGGCCCCATTTGGTAGAGCTCCTTGTTGTTCAGGCGCATTCTTATTCTGCCGTCTTTCGATTTTTCGGCGGAAATTTTGCGCATTGCAGCGTAACTTTTTATGGAATCGCAAACTTTGCCGTCTTTTAGCAGTTCTATTTTCAAGTCGTAAAGAAACGGCGAGTCTGGCGACCACAGCTTGGGCGACGGTATTGAGATTTCAGCTTCCTCTCCAGCAAGTGCGGAGACTGCCGCAACGCTATTTTTCCCGTCAAAGACTTCAATGCGCGCGACGGCGTCGGAATCGTTGGAACATACTTTTATCTTCAGGAGTTTATCGTCTATGTCGGGAGTGGTTTTTACTGCGGATATATGCGATTGCGCCACTGGTTCCAGCCATACCGTCTGCCATATTCCCGTTACGGCGGTGTACCATATACCGTGGGGCTTCTGAATTTGCTTGCCGCGGGGTATGTACGATTTGTCGGTCGGATCCCACACCTTTACCACAAGGGTGTTTTCGCCGTCAGATTTCAGAGCGTTTGTTATGTCGAATGAAAACGGAGTGTACCCACCCGTGTGCGAGCCGACTTTTACGCCGTTTACCCAAACGTCGGCTTTCCAGTCCACGGCTCCGAAATTGAGCATAATCCTATCGCCTTTCCAATCTTTGGGTACATTAAATGCGCGTTGATACCAAAGATTGTTGTTCTCGCCGACAGTCTTCATCACGCCGGACAAGCTGGATTCCGCGGCAAACGGCACGAGTATTTGGCCGTCGAATTTGTCAGGTTGCCCAGCGTCCAGCGGAAGTATTGAGTATTCCCACAGGCCGTTGAGGTTTTGCCAGCGGGATCTTTCCATAAGCGGGCGCGGATATTCAGGAAGGACGTTTTTTACATCTATTTTTTCTGCCCAAGGCGTTTTTATTTTGTCTCCGGCGGGCTTCCAATCGGCTCGGATAACCGGCGTTAAGATGGAGAGCATCACTAATAATGCGAGTATTCTTTTTTTCATAGAGTGTTTTAATTGATCTTGATATTAGTTTAAATCGTAAACGAATGTAGTTATAGAGCGGGGAGAAAAGACAAATTTGGACAGGTCGGAGACTCGGAGATTCGACAAGTCGCTGCGTTCGTCTGTCTTAAATGCGGATACTTTTGCAATTTTCTTTTGGCAATCTGATGGCATAGATATGTCCGCGGCGACCGGGTCGAAGGAAGAGTTCACAAAAACCGCTACAATTCTCTTGCCGTCTGGAGATATGAAAGCCGAACCCAACACATTGCTCACGTCGTCGGCGCCTGCCAAATCTACGCGCTTAAATCCCGGTCGGATGAACAGGCTATAGTTGCCGAGCGCCCAAAGCATTTTGTTTGCGCGCGCGACTCCACCGTCCTCCAGGCGTCCGTTTTTAGGGTATAGTCCGACAAGCGCATGGTCTCCCTTTACCTCCATTCCTTTCCAATATCCCCATCCTTGAGACTGGGCAATTGTTAGGTCTAGGGATATTATGCGCGCCATTTTAAGGGATGATTGCATGTCGGCGAAATTGTCGGATTGCCAATCTTTTGAAAAGCCCTCCAATATGTTCTTTCTGGGAAGCATGCACCACTCCGATTGTATGAATCCTACGGAATATTTTTCAGTTTCAGCCGCAAGTTTTTTTCTTATGTCTATAGCGTCTTTAAACTTGTGACAACTGCCGTAGGCGTGCGCCGCCCACACTTTATGTAGGTTTTTAAGGTCTCCGAGGTAATGGGGGGAATCTTTGGAAAAGAAAGCTTTTAATTGGCTTATAGGCAATTCTTCGGGCGGGCAATTTTTTTCATATAGCTTGCTCCACATTATGTCTTTGGCGGCTATTCCGTCTATGCAGGCCTTATATGAACAACTTTCGCCTAGGAGGATTTTTGTGTTTTCTAGTCCTGATTTCGAGATGGATTTATCTAGTTCCCTCGCCATTTTTGCCATCTCTGAAAGCCACCATGCCGACCCTTCCTGGCGGTTTGTATTCCAGTCGCCTTGGGGCTCGTTTATGGGGCTTATATAAGCTATGTTATAGCCTTGCGACTCAAAATGTTTTGCGACATCCGCCATGTAATCTGCGAATTTCCCGTAGCAGTCTGGCTTGAGGTTTGAGGCGTATGATTTAAAGTCCATATATCCCTTGCCGTTTTTAGTCCACTGAACGGGCGGGGTGTTTGAAAACAGCAGAAATTTGTCGCAGCCGTATTCTTTTGCTTTGCGCATAAAATATTGCTGCCCGGAGCATTTTCCCCAGTCGTAGTGTTTGCCGTCCTTGGTGAGGAACGATTCCGCCCGGCGCTGGTATGGCTGAATATCGGCTCCGTCCTGTTCCAGGGTGCCCCCTCCAATATTTATTCTCCACATCGACAGTCCGATTCCTTCGGGATTCCCGTCGGCGCCGAGCTTTTGGGAAAACAGCCACTTTGCGATTTGTTCTTTTTGCGGAGCGGCAAAATACTGCCCTGCGAAGTTTCCGCTCCATGCGTCTGAGGCGGTAAAATTGTCTATAGTTTGGAAGGTCTTTTCAGGGTTTATCGACACATCCAACTTTGTGGCGTCCGCGAACGCCAAATGCGCCGCAAACAATAGAATTGCAGTTGATAATTTTCTCATAGTCCCATCTTTCTTAGTTATATATAGAAAAGCGTATTATAATTCAAAGAATATAGTTGTAATTGATCTTGGGTCAATTACAAATTCGCGCGTATTTTCGCAAACGCGCATGTTTGCCAAATCGGAATTTGTGTCGGTGCGGAATGCTTTTACTTTTGAGTCTGCGTATTTTTCCGGAAGCGATATTTTTGCGGTGTCGCATTCAAAAGACGAATTTACGAAAACTGCTACGATTTTGTTTCCGTCGGGAGATGCGAATGCCGTAGCCGCGGTTTTATTTAGGTCGTCGGCACCTTTTAAATCTATGCGCTTGTACTCTGGGCGGACAAAGAGGCTGTAATTGCCCAGCGCCCAGAGAATTTTGTTTGCGCGGACCGTTCCGCCGTTTTCAAGGCGCCCGTCTTTGGGGTAAAGCCCTATGAGCGCGTGGTCTCCGTTAACTTCCATAGCTTTCCAGTATCCCCACGACAGGGCGTTTGCATTTGTGAAGTCCGAATAAATTATTCTCGCCATAGCCAGCGCAACTTGCATATCGGCGCGGTTGTCGCTGAACCAGTCGGGGGTAAATCCGTCCATGTCTTTGGCTTTAAAATGGGGGAGCATACACCATTCTGACTGGTGGTATCCTATTCCATATTTCTTTGCTTCGGCGGCTATGCTTTTATGGACTTGCTGCATTTCCGCATTTTTGCAGTGGGAGTGGTAGCTGTGCCCGCAGAGAAATTTGGGCATGTGCTTAAGGTCTCCAACGTAGAACTTGCTTTTTGGGTCGAAAAATTTTTTTATGATTAAGTTTGGATGTTCGTCTGGCGGGTCTTTTTTCCATCTTTTGTTCGGAACTCCGTAGGCGTTTTCGGTAAAGTTGTATTTGGGATGTCCGGCTTCGCCAAAATAAATCATGGTTTCAAGATTCCTTTCGGACAAGGCCCGGTCGAGCTCAACAAGCAATTTTTTCATTTCGGAGCAAAGCCAAGGGGAGCCTTCCTGCCTGTTGCTGTCCCAGTTTACTTGGGGTTCGTTTATGGGGCTTATATAGTTTACTGTTAAGCCTATTTCTCCGAAGTGTTTTGCGACATCCGCCATGTAATCTGCGAACTTCCCGTAGCAATCTTGTTTAAGGTTTGCCGAGTTGTCGCCTTTTTCGCCGTATCCTTGTCCATTGCGGGTCCATTGAACGGGCGGGGTGTTTGAAAATAGAAGAAGTTTGCCGCATCCGTATTGTTTGGCTTTTTTGGCGAAATAAATTTGCCCGGAGCATTTTCCCCAGTCGTAGTTTTTGCCGTCCTTGGTGAGGAACGATTCGGCTCTGCGCTGGTATGGCTGAATATTTGCGCCGTTCTGTTCGAGAGTTCCTCCGCCTATATTGAAGCGCCACATCGACAGCCCGATTCCTTCGGGATTTCCGTCGGCGCCGAGCTTTTGGGAAAACAGCCACTTGGCTATTTGTTCTTTTTGCGGCGCGGCGAAATACTGCCCTGCGAAGTTTCCGCTCCATGCGTCTGCGGCGGCGAAATTATCTATGGTTTGATAGGTTTTCCCTGGGTTTATTTCAACATCCAATTGGGCGGACAAAGCCTCCGTTGAAACGGCGAGCGATAAAAATGCTAATATTGCTATTTTTTTCATAGAATTTTGATGCAGATAAAGAAAGCGTTTATTTGCATTTGTATTTATTTATTTGCGCGTGTCCATTCAATAAATGGCAAATAATAACGATTCATTTATATTATAATGCCAGCTTTAAAGGAATCTAATTCCTTGAAAATCTGAAATTGGACGCAATATTTATCGAATTATGGAAGAAAAAGTGTCTGAACATAAGTGGAACTTTTTTAAGGCCGGAGGATTTTATCAAGTCGATATATCCGACGCGTCGGACATAGAGAACATTGGCTCCCTGGACCAAAAGCTATGGGCGGCTCTTAGCTGTCCCACCGACGGGCTCGTATTTGATTCCAAGACGCTTGATCTCATAGATTCCGACAATGATTTAAGCATACGCCACAACGAAGTCGTAGCGGCTGTCGAATGGGTATGCCGTTTTCTGAAAGACAAGTCCAAGCTATTAGAGTCGTCCCCTTCGCTTGAGCTTTCGAATATAGACGATTCATCGCCCGAGGGCGCTGCCTTGTTGGCGAGCGCCAAGCAAATATTGGCGGATTTGGGCAAACCCGATGCCGGAGAAATAACCGTTGAGGACTTTTCCGATCCGTTAAAAATATTTGCCGGAACGGCTTTCAACGCAGACGGGATAATAACAAAAATTTCCTGCGGAGGCGACAAGGAACTTGAAAATGTGCTTTCTGACATAATTTTGGTGGAGGGTGGCAAACCTGACCGCTCGGGCGAAATTGGTGTGGACGAATCCGCCATAAAGAAGTTTTATTCCGACGCAATGGAATATGGGGCATGGCTGGATGCCCCTAATGCCGACAGCGCAATATTGCCTTTGGGCTCCGATACCTGCGCGGCAAATTCCGCCTTGGAAAAAGTAGCCGATAAAATAGACGATTTTTTTGTGCGCGCGGAAATTATGGCTTTCGACTCCACTGCCGACTCCCTGGTGAATCCTTCCGCCTCAAGCCTTTCCGACGCATTGTCCGTAGGATTGTCTTTCCAGTCGCCAGTTTTGCGCGAACTTCCCATTTCCCGCATATGCCCCGATTGCAGCCTAAATCTTCTTTCAGGAATAAACCCGGCATGGAAAGACGCCGCCGAAGCGTTTGCTAAATTAGTTGCGTCGCCCGCGCTCGGTTCCGATTTCAACGGGGAGCTGACTTCGTCGCAATGGCGCAAGATAAAAAGCATGTTTGTTCCATATTCAAGCTGGTCCGCGTCAAAGCCATCCGGCGCAATAACGTCGATTTCGGCGGAGCGTGTGCGCGCGATTCTTTCCGAAAACCGGTTGGATGATTTGTTGAAACTTGTCGAGCGCGACAAGTCTTTGCAGCCGAAAATCGACAACATCAACAATGTCGAGAAGCTGGTGTTGTTTAATGCAAACATCTTCAAGCTGCTAAAAAATTTTGTAAGTTTTTCAGACTTTTACAAAGAGAAGGTCCCCGCCATATTCCAGTTCGGCTCTCTATATATAGACCAGCGGACGTGCGACTTGTGCATAAAGGTGGAAAATACCGCCGCGCACGCGCAGATGGCTGCTCTATGCTATGGGTATTTGCTTTATTGCGTATGCAAGAGGCGCGGCGAAGACGATATTAATATAGTTGCCGTTGTCACTGCCGGCGACAGCGACAATCTGATTGTCGGCAAGCACGGCATATTCTACGACACGCGCGGCAGGGATTGGGACGCCATGGTCGTAAAAATAGTTGCGAATTCAATTGAAGTGCACCAGGCGTTCTTTTCCCCTTATAAGCGTCTTGTAAAATGGGTTAGCGAGCAAATTGCCAAGCGCGCAAGCGCAGAAGACAACGAAAATATGAAGAAGCTTGCGGCGATTCCATTGGCGGCAGGATCGCCGCCTCAGGCGGCCGAATCCGACAAGAAAAAGAAGCTCGACGTTGGGACTGTCGCCGCTTTGGGCGTAGCCGTAGGAGGCGTCACAACCGCTTTTGGGATGTTTTTGGAGTTTGTGTTCGGCATGGGAATATGGCTGCCCTTGGGCGTCGTAGGTATTGTGCTTTCCATATCTCTGCCGTCGGTTTTAATAGCCGCGATAAAGCTTCGCGCCCGCAATTTGGCACCAATTTTGGATGCAAACGGTTGGGCTGTTAACGGAAAGGCTAAAGTTGGAATCGCATTCGGGCATGGGCTTACAAAGCTTGCCAGATTGCCGCGCGGGTCGAAAATCAATACAATAGTTTCTAAAAAATAATTTACTTCCGTATGGGATTTTTAAAAAAAATCGGGCTTGAGCCGTTTGTAATAATGCTATTTTTATCCATCGCTCTTGCGTGGGTTGCGCCTGAAATAGGCATAGACAGGGATCCGTTTTCCCTGAGCGACATTGCAACTTGGGGAGTGGCGGGAATATTTTTCTTTTACGGTTTGCGCTTAAACCGCGACAAACTTAAAGCTGGGCTTGTGAACGTCAGGCTTCATATGCTCGTGCATATTTCTACTTTTGTGGTGTTCCCTTTGATAATGCTGGCTGTAATGCATTTATTTGGCGCGTCGTCGGCGCAGGGGAACGGGCGATATTTATGGATAGGGTCTTTCTTCTTGGCGACGCTTCCTTCTACTGTGTCGTCGTCGGTTGTCATGGTTTCCATAGCGGGTGGGAATATTCCGGCAGCTATTTTCAACGCCAGCGTATCAAGCCTAATGGGAGTTTTTCTCACGCCCGTTTGGATGAGTTTGTTCCTTGAAAAAGTCGACGGGGCAAACGGGCTGGGCGAGGTCATATTCAAGTTAATAGTCCAGGTTTTAGTGCCGGTGTGTTTGGGGGTTGCACTCAATCCTAAATTCGGCGCGTTTGCCGAGGCCCATAAAAAGGCTCTCAGGAATTTCGACCAAACCATAATACTTCTAATTGTGTACACTTCGTTTTGCGATTCTTTTTACAAGAAGATGTTTTCTGGCTTTCCCCCGACCGTTATTATAGAGCTGTCGGTTTGCATGGTTGCGCTGTTCTTTGCCGTTTATTTTATAATAGGAATACTATGCCGCCTAATGGGGTTCAATAGGCCTGACACCATTACGGCTTTGTTTTGCGGTTCAAAGAAGTCGCTTGTCCACGGTTCGGTGATGAGCAAGGTGCTATTCGACAATCCCGCAGTAATCGGGGTGATTCTTCTGCCGACTATGCTCTACCATGCGTACCAGCTGATAGTCGTTTCAGTTCTGGCCAAGCGTTTTGCGCGGACTGCGGCGGAGTTTCGCCGGGAAGCTGACTAAAATAAGTTTGAGTAATATCGCGATATATGGTGTAATCAAATCAAACTATTAAAAATTCGATGTAAAATGCTGGAATCACTCACCGAAAATATAGGCAAGGCTTTGCGCAATTTGCGCGGCATAGGCAAACTTACCGACGAGAATATGGCCCAGGCTTTGGACGAAGTCAGGAAGGCTTTGCTGTCGGCGGATGTGCATTTTAAAGTTGCCCGGGAATTCACCGAGAGGGTAAAGTCGGAATGCATAGGCCGCGAGGTCATCAAGTCCGTCACGCCGGGGCAGCTTGTTGTAAAAATAATAAACGACGAGCTTGAAAAACTCTTGGGCGAGGGTTCCACGGAGCTTTCCGGCGAGCGCCCCTTGAAAATCATGATGGTGGGCCTTCACGGGTCGGGCAAGACGACATCTTCGGCGAAACTCGCGCGGCTACTTAAAAAACAAGGATTTGTTCCTGCGCTGATAGCATGCGACATATACCGCCCGGCGGCTATAGACCAGCTGGAGGCTTTGGGAGCGCAGATAGGAGTCAAGGTCTATTCCGACAGAGGCTCTTCCGATGTCCCGTCTCTAGCCCAGAATCTGGAGCGCAAAGCCTTGGACGAAGGCGCGGATGCCATAATATTCGACACAGCGGGCAGGCTGCAAATCGACGCCGGTTTAATCGAGGAAATCGTAAAATTGCGCCAAAGAGTTTCTCCGGCGGAGGTTTTGCTAGTTGCAGATTCCGCATTGGGGCAGGAGGCCGTAAATGTTGCCAAGGCGTTTAACGAGGCGGTAAATATAACTGGCGTTGTCCTTACAAAATTAGATGGCGACGCCCGCGGCGGGGCCGCTTTATCCATAAAAACAGTTTCCGGAGCGCCCATAAAATTTGCGGGAACTGGCGAAAAGCTGGAAAACATAGAGATATTCCATCCAGATAGAATGGCGCAGCGCATATTGGGCATGGGCGATGTCGTCAGTCTTGTAGAGAGGGCTCAGGAGACAATCGATGCCGACGAAGCCGCAAAGATGGCTGAAAAGCTGAAAAAGGCGGATTTTGACCTTGAAGATTTTCTATCCCAGATGAGGCAGATAAAAAAGATGGGGTCGTTGGGGGGAATAATGAAAATGCTGCCCGGGTTGAGCGGGATAAGCGTCGGAGAGCGCGAGGAGCGAAAAATGCGCCAGACGGAGGCGATTATACTTTCTATGACGCCTGCGGAACGCAGGAATCCCGGCATAATAAACGCCCGCCGCCGTCTGAGGATAGCATCCGGTTCCGGAACCCAGGTAAGGGATGTCAACGCCTTGTTGAAGCAATTCGAGGGAATGCGAAAGATGATGAAAATGATGCGGGGCGACAAGGGGCGGCGCAGAATGAGCCAAATGATGAGCTCAATGAAAAACCGTTTCCCAGGCGCCTGATTTCCGTGCGCTGAGATTTTGCCTTGGAAACGTTTTATACAAAATTTTGCGCATAAGTTGTTTTATTACTTTCAGGCGGCATGCGTTTTTCCCGTCCGTTTGCACTGGTGTAACTTCGCATGGGAAGCGTAGGCATCGGTTTCGGGTTGAATTTTTTTAACGGAAATCTGCTTCCAAATATTGAAAAATTGATTTCCCGTTTTTTTAGTTTATTTCGCAGCTTTGCGGTATTTGCCGCAAAAAAACGCTTCCGTTTTTTACTCCGGAAGCGTGCGTACAGCGATTATTATTTTTTCATGGTCCCCTCTTTGAAATAAATTTATCGGGGACTGCTTTGTTAGACACTTAAAAAAGCGCAAAGTTGCGCATGCGCGCAGATATTATTTTTCCTTGAGCTTTTTTAGGGTTTAAGTGCTAGAAATTGTCTGCCAAGATTTCAAAGTACGCTTTCGGATGCGCGCAAGCGGGGCATTTCTCGGGAGCCGCAGCGCCTTTGAATATGAAGCCGCAGTTGCGGCACTTCCATTCCGTAGGCGAGGTTTTGACAAATACCGAGCCTTCCTTTACATTTTCCAGCAGCTTGCGGTAGCGCGCCTCGTGGTGCGCTTCAACTTCTGCTATTTTCCTGAACACTACGGCAATTTCCGCGAATCCCTCTTCATCGGCTTCGTTTGCAAATTGAGGGTACATGTCCGACCATTCTTCATGTTCGCCATTTGCTGCCGCCAACAGGTTGTCGGCAGTGGTTCCTAGTCCGCTGCAGTAAGTCCCGGAGACTTCAACAGATGTTTCTCCAAGAAATTTAAAGAAGCGCTTGGCGTGCTCTTTTTCATTGTCTGCGGTTTCTTGAAAAATTGCCGCTATTTGCTCGTAGCCTTCCTTCTTTGCGACGCTTGCAAAAAACGTATATTTATTGCGGGCCTGCGATTCTCCCGCAAATGCGGCCATTAGGTTTCTTTCTGTTTTAGTGCCTTTTAGTGTTTTCATTTTTTTCCCTTTCTTGATGGTTCGGATGCGCAATTGGGGCACGCTCCGGTTATTGTTATTGAAATTTTCCCGATTTGGAACCCTTCGCTTTCCAGCGCGTTCTTTATGTAGGCGATGGGGGAACTTAAATGCAAGTCGCACAGGCTGCCGCAATGCGAGCATACAAAATGCAAATGAGGCTCTATTGTGTGGTCAAAACGGTCCGGCGCATGCGGGGATGATATTTTTAAAATGCTTCCGTCTTCGGACATATCGTTTAAATTCCTGTAAACTGTACCGAGGCTTATATTTGGATAAGTCTTGCGGATTGCCAGATAGACGTCGTTTGCTGTTGGGTGGTCGAGCCTTTCCGAACGCAATAGTTTCAATATGGCGTCGCGCTTTGCTGAGCGGCGCCTCTGGAGGGAATGCTTCGGAATGGAGTTCATTTTTAATGCTAATAGTAATTATTATTATTATTAAGTTAGTTCTTGACATCTGGAAGTCAAGAAAATATTTTCAATTGTAAAAAAACAAAATCGGCAATATTAATTTCGTAAGTTTTCAATAAAAATAAATAGGAACGGCGCATATTTTTTTAATTATTTTCCGCTTTGGTCGGGGGACTTTGCTCCGTCATGGCGCAACTTTAAAAATTTGCATTTTTATTTTTTTAAATATTTTTCGATAGAAAAAAAATGAATATTCAATCCGAAATATTTACGTCTTTTTTAATAACGCTCGTTGCCGGAGCCGCTACGGCGATCGGTGCGGGCATGACTTTTTTTATAAAGCGCAACGATTTTAAGCTGTTTGCGTTGGGAATGAGTTTTTCCGCCGGCGTCATGGTGTATCTTTCATTTATGGATATAATGCCGATGGCTACGAGGATGATATGCGACGGCAACGCTTCAAACGCCGGCATGGGCGAAAAGCCCGCGCAACTTCTTGCCAGCGCCATGTTCTTTGCGGGCGTTTTGGCGGCCGCATGCATAGATTATTTTATTCCCGAGCATGTCGGGCATGAGATGATGGATAAAAATTCCCCGGAATCCAAGCGCCGCCAAAATGCGGGAAGGGTTGGACTAATGACGGCGATAGCACTGGGAGTGCACAATTTCCCGGAGGGACTTTCTGTATTTGTGACAAGCATGGAGAATGTCGCGCTGGGAATTTCAGTCGGAATTGCCATAATGCTGCACAACATACCCGAAGGAGTTTCGGTGGCTTTGCCGATTTACAATGCCACCGGAGACAAAAAAAAGGCCTTTTGGACGGCTGCGCTTTCGGGGCTTGCCGAGCCTGCCGGGGCGATTGCTGCTTATTTTATTTTGGTTCCGTATTTGACTCCCGCTCTGGTCGGATCCGCTATGGCTGTGACAGCGGGCATTATGATATTCATATCTCTGGACGAACTCTTGCCTATGGCAAAGGAATATGGACACGAGCATTATGGAATAGTAGGAGCCTTTCTTGGAATGTTCATGATGTCGGCGGTTTCATACGTGTTTTAATTCTGGGATTTGCGTAAAAAAGGGCCCGCATTGAATGCGGACCCTTTTTAATGTTGCCTATAGTTGGAAATGCGCAAGTGTTCGCGCACGCTTTGGAGAGAAAGTCCTATTATTGCTCTTCTGGAGATTTTACGAGCCTGTTGCCTTCAAATACCAGATTTTTTGTGGTGTCGGTATCGTAGTAGACTCCGGAGTTTGCAAAATCGCTCTCTACAAATTTATTGTTGATTATTTTAGTGTCGGAGGAATACGCAACATAGAATGTTCCGCGGTTTGCCACGGGCTTTTTGCGGTCGGTTTTGTGCATGATGGTGTTGTTGCGGAACACGACGTTGCCTGAGCTTGTTATATTGGCTACATATCCGAAAGAGTCTATGAAGGTGTTCTTCTCAAAGAGGATATCGCTTAGGATTGGGTACATTGTTCCGCCCGGAGATGGGTCGCGTTTCATATATACATTTAAGTTTATATCCCGCCATGCGCTTGTTATGGAAGCAGAATCGAAAGTGCAGTTGCGCACGACTATGTTTTTTGCCCCGTATCCTTCGCTCCACAAATTGAAAGTATAGCCGGTTTCAATCTTTATTGCTCCCATTTCATTGTGGTAAAAATGGCAGTTCTTTATTGTCACATCGCGTGCGAGAATCAAAATTCCGCGCGCGCGGTTGCCCCAAAATTTGCTGTCTTCTATTATGATATTGTGGGTGTCGTATTCCCAGTTAAACATTATGAAGCCGTCGAGTTTTTGCTCTGGGACTTTTTCGGCAAAGAACACTTCGTACACGCCTTCGCTGGGTTTTACAGGAACTATTTTTGACACTTTCGATTTGAACCCGCTCGGGCTGAAGTCGCCCTGGCGGAGTTCGATTTCATCGCCTATTTTATAGATTGCCACGGTCTTGGCGTTTTGCGTCAGGACGGAGTAGTCGGAATTGCGCCTGGCAAATCCGCTGCAGTCGTGCATGTTTATGCAGTCGTCTGCGCCGAGGCTGTACTCGCAGTTTTTCATTTTAAAAAAGCCTTTGGACCGCGTGAAGTGCATATGGTCTGCGGAGCAGGTAATTGTCCTGCGCTTTGATCCTTCGGGGCGCTTTATTGTGACATTTAAGAATTGGAAGTACTCCTGCTTTCCGTCCACGACAAACGCATGTCCCGCGCACGAGAATACGTTGAAGTTTTCGAGCGTCATGTGCCTGTTGCTTTTAAGGTACATGTTGTTCATGTGGTAATAGTAGTGCTGAAGGCGGACAGGAACATTCTTGGGAAGGTCGTTATAGCCTTTAAAATTCCCGTAAACTACGTCTTTGTTATAATAGACACGCGCTACGTTCGGCTTTATCCATTCGCATTTTACCGGAACTTTTGGCCCCCACGGGTTGTTCCACCAACGGTGGAAGCCGTCTTCGCCGCCTACGCAATCGTTCTTTACATCGTAGGGGGACGTGCATACAAAGCGCGTATTCTTATTAGGGAAATCGTCGTACTCAAGGAATTCAAATTCGACATAGCTGTTTTCGCCGTCTTCTTTGCTTCCCACAATTTGCACAAGGCTTGCAAGCGGATCCCTATCCCAGTCCCAGTCGACGTTTAAATTGCAGATTTTTATGCGCTGGCAATCGACTACGGATATGTTGTTCACCCTCTCCTTGAAAAAGACCAGCGTGGAACCTTGTCCGTCCAGAGTGAAATCTTTCATTGAGTCGAGAGTTATAGTGACATCCTCAAAAACCTTGTAAGTGCCTTTGGGAAGTATGAGTTTGCCAGCGCCCGTTTTTTTGCAATGATCTATTGCTGCGTTGATTATAGTTGCGGCGTTTGTCACGCTTTCATTTAGCCCGAAATCCGCGGCGTTTACGACAGTTTCATTTTGCGGGCGCGGAAGTTCTACTTCAAAGTCTTTGGCCCCTTTGGGCAAGTTTTTTAATTTTTGGGTGTATTTTGGGCTGTCGTTTTCCACCGGAAGAAACTTTATTTCCGCGTGGCAAACTGCCGCGGCGGCGGCAAGCATCATGCAAAGTGTTTTTTTCATTGGTGCGTTTAGTTTGAGTTTTTACGAGAAAAGTTATATTAACAATATGCAATTTAACTGTTTTTCGCCAAACGGACAACAGAAAAATGATATATTTTTCTTTTATGGCAAACTTGTTTAGGAATATTGTATTTGAGAGGCGAGTGTTTCAATTTTTTGCGTGAAGGCACGGTTTCTCCATTTAAAATGCGAATGTTTGCCGCCGTCCATAGTTGAAGTTTTTTCTCTTTTCATTGAAAGGCTGCAGGTTTTATTTTGTGCGCGCATGGCTAAGCATAAAGCGCGGCGATATGCGGCAGGCAAAAGGCTTTTGGGTTGCGCTCCCGAAAAGTCTCCGCGAAATTTTTGGTGATGGACTCGCAGCATATTTTTTCGCCTGGCTTCTAGGTTTTTAAAGCAGCTTTATTGCCGCGCCCGAAAGATTCCGATGTTCTTGGCAAGGTGTTGGATTTGCGTTCCGGCAATATTTTTCTGTCCGCCCGCATATTATTTGCACTGCAAGCTTATGGGAAAACTCTTTTTGATTTTAATTATTTATGTCGAAGGATTCGGAACTTTTGTTGGAATAAAGTTGGGCATTTACATTTGACTAGGCTCGCGATTGTATTTTTTTGCGGCAATATTTAGTCTGGCTAAAATTTGTTTTTGAAACCTTTGCGCGGTGGTTATCTGCAAAATGAGGAAAATGCCTAGAGAACTGTGTTGAATGAAGAAATTGGGCATACCGATTTTCTTATAGCGCATATATGGCAACTTATTGGAGTTGCTTAATATTCTAGGCTTATAATTGTTTCTTTGGAAAAGTAATATTTGGGAATGCGCGCAATAAAATTGCACAAGAATTGGATTTTGCCGCTTTCAATTTTTAACTTCGCCAATTAGCGGTTGAACTGGTTTGCGGACTTCCGCTTATGGGGGTGGATTGGGCGTCGAAATGCGTATTTATACGGAGCGTTGCGGAAGGCGGTTGAGGGGAGGAGTGCGGCGCATTATTATTTGGCAAGTGGGATTTAACGCGCAGCAGTGAAGGGCAGTTTCCGGCAGACGGAGTGTCAGAGCCAAGTTGAGGGAGGTTAGGCGTTTGGTGGAAGCGAGCTTTTTTTGCCGCGCGCTTTGCCCGCAGTCCGCGGAATGAGCGGGTGTGTGGATAGCCGGTCTGGGGCAAATTCATTAAAGGCGGCAGGCTATTTTGCGGGGTCTTGCGTCCAGACTCTGAACTGGGAGTCCTTTGACCAGGTCGAGCCCGCGGAACAGTAGTCTATAAACGTCCGCTTTTCTCCGTCGGCGGTTTCGATTTCAAAGGCGAGGTTTGTTCCGGGCACTGCCGCCGGCCTTGCCGCGGCGTTGCCGTCTTTGTCTGTCTTGAATGTTGCCGGCTTGTCGAAATTTTTTTCGAACCGCTTGTCCGCAGCAAGAACGAAAGGTCCTTGGGCTAAGGCGTACATGCGGGAATCTGCAGGGTCTTGCAGTAGTTTTACAGAACAGTCGAAAACTGCGGCTATTGCGTCGTTTTTCTTCCATTTGCGCGACAGCTTAAGATAGGTTCCGGCTTCAACTTTTTCAGGAACTTCAATCCCGTTTACAAAAACTCTCGAGTTTTTGCTCCAACGGGGAATCCTGAGCGCAATTTCAAATTCGCTTTCGCCTTGCGGCACTTCCTTTAGGAATATTCCCGCGACGTTGCCTTCAAGCATATCTCCCCCGGATAGTTCCAATTTGACTTCTCCGTCCTTGACCGGAAGCTTTGCGGCGCTGCGCTCGTAAAAGTTTACAGTTATGGAGTTGGGCGATGTCATATATGCTATTTTCGGCAGGAGAAAAAGCCCGCGCGGACCGCTTGCCACGCAGCAATTCATATGCATTTTGCACTGTTCGGGGGCGGGAGTGCGGATTCCGTCCATTGGAGTGTAGTGCGCCCACCATTTGCCGTCGTTCATTTGGGCCGGAATAAGTGCATTGTAGGCGGCAAGCTCTATGTCGTCGGCAAATTTAGAATCGCCTGATATGCGCAGCATTTGCGCGCACAATTTTATCCAAGTGGCGGTCACGCATGTTTCCATCCAGTGGTCGGTCTTTTTTTGCTGGCAGAACTTGCCGAACACCCAGCGTTCCCAAATCGAGCCTGAGCCGAGAACGGTGATTTCAGTGTCCCTGATATTGCGCGCGGCGTTTTCGACAGCTTTTTTATAGTCAGGATTCCCCGTGGCGCGGTACAATTCCATCAATCCCTCGTAGCAAGACATCATTTCATAGGATTTTGAATAGCCGCCGGACATGTAGCCTTTGGATTTGTCGTCGGACGGCTTTTCGAACATGTCGAAGACATTTTTGCCTGCCAGCGCCTTATTGAGCAGGTCGGGCTTATTTTTTGATTCTGCCCAGTTATCGACGATATATTGGCAGAAATCCAAGTATTTTTTTTCTGCAGTAGCCCTATAAAGCTTTACAAAAGGCTCGAGGATGCTTGATGCGGCGAGCCCGCCCCACATTCCGTTGTCGCAAATGCTTTTCTTTTCTTTGCCGTAGTTTTGCATTATATAGCCGGCGTGCTTTTCAATTGCCGAAAGCACTGATTTATCTCCGGTTCTATCGTATTCTGCAAGAAGCCCCAGCATTACATACTTTCTGCCCCACATGTCCCAAGTGCCGAATTCCCTGCCGCTTTTGTAGGTGGTTATCTGGCCGTCAGGGCTTTGAGTGGAAAGCAGGCTTTTTACGGCATATTTCAGGCGGGTGTCCAGTACCGCGCATGGATTGTAGTCGTAGGCAAGCGCGGCCGACGTAAACCATTTCCCCCAAAATTCTATTTGCCAGCTGCCATCTTCCTTGCGTTCTGAAAACGGGCGCACGAGATCATCTATATCCCAAGCCATAATGTCGCCGTTATAGGACGTGTCTAGGGCCTTTTTTATTGTTCCGAAAAATTCTACGCTTCCGGCTGGGGCGAACGAAAGTTCGTCTTCGGCAGCCGCCTTAAAGATTTCAGCATCCCGCGCATTTGCGGCCGTCGCCGCAGAAAAGAGAACTGCGGCGGCAAGGGTTGAAAAACTCCATTGGCATATCTTTTTCATATATTGAAAATTTAATTTGGGCGTTTTTTACAGTCAAGAACAAAAACGGATAAATGCTATTAAACCAAAAGATTCCCAAAAAAATGCCGGTATGCAAACTTCGGGATGAGTGGAGGGAGCGAAAAAATCTCACTCGATTGAGACAGATTGATTTTTTGTGGCAAATAAGCTCGCAATTTACTGCTTTCTAAATTGATATAAAAAAACGCCTCTCTGCGCTCCAAAAAACTTGAAATTGTGTTGACGAAAATCCCTAAAAGGCGTAAGTTTGCAATATCTTTTACTCTAAAATGTAGGTAAAAGCCGTTTCCAGTTTTCAATAAAAAAAGCAATGAAAAATAAAAATAGCGTGATTACAGACGCGAATGAAGCGGTAGCATCCGTTGCATTCCGAGTTAGTGAAACCATTGCCATTTATCCCATTACGCCGTCTTCTCCGATGGCGGAGTCCTGTGAAGAATGGGCTGTAAAAGGCAAGAAGAATATTTGGGGAACAACCCCGTCGATCAGCCAGCTCCAGAGTGAAGGCGGCGTGGCGGGATCAGTGCACGGCGCTCTCCAGACCGGCACGCTGATGACTACTTTTACTGCTTCCCAAGGGCTCTTGTTGATGATCCCCAACATGTACAAAATAGCCGGAGAGCTTACAAGTTTTGTCATGCACGTCAGCGCCCGCGCGCTCGCCAGCCATGGGCTTTCGATTTTCGGCGACCAGACAGACGTAATGGCTTGCCGCCAGACTGGCTTTGCTATGCTTTGCTCAAACAGCGTCCAGGAGGCCCACGATATGGCGCTTATAGCCCATGCTTCCACGCTCGAATCGCGCGTGCCGTTCCTGCATTTCTTCGACGGTTTCAGAACGTCGCACGAAGTAAATACTTACGAGGCGATTTCCGACGATATTATAAAGGAAATGATTCCCTATGAAAAGGTGATTGAATTCCGCCGCCGCGCGTTGAGTCCCGACCGTCCGTTTATCCGCGGCACGGCTCAAAACCCCGACGTGTATTTCCAGTCTTGGGAAGCGCGCAATTCTTTCTATGATAAATGCGCCGATATAGTAGAAGCCAACATGCTCAAGTTTGGCAAGCTAACCGGCAGAACCTACAAGCCGTACGAGTATGTTGGGGCTGCAGACGCCGAAGAGATTGTCGTGATGATGGGAAGCGGCGCGGAAACCACGGAGGCTGTGGCAAACTATATCAATTCAAACGGCGGAAAAGTCGGCGTGTTAAAAGTTAGGATGTACCGTCCCTTCAGCGTCAAAAAGTTTATTGCCGCCATTCCGCAGACGGTTAAGAAAATTACCGTCCTCGACCGCACCAAGGAGCTTGGCGCAATGGGCGAGCCCCTGTTTGAAGAAGTTTCCGCGTCAATTGCCGAAGCTCGCGGCAGCGGCCTTGTACCCTCGTCTTTCGACCCGAAGGTAATCGGCGGCAGATACGGCTTGGGTTCCAAGGACTACACTCCCGCAATGGCGAAAGGCGTGTTCGACAATATGTCGGCGGACAAGCCCAAGAACCATTTCTCAGTCGGAATTGTCGATGATGTCACGAACAATTCGATAGACTACAATCCCGAATTCAAGCTTGACGATTCCAGCGTGCTCAGCGCCGTGTTCTTCGGGTTGGGTTCCGACGGCACAGTCGGCGCCAACAAGAACACAATTAAAATTATCGGCAACGAGACTCCGAACTACGCCCAGGCGTACTTCGTATACGACTCCAAAAAGAGCGGCGGCATAACGGTTTCGCACTTGCGCTTTGGGCCAAACCCGATAAAGGCTCCGTATCTAATTAGCAACGCGCAGTTCGTCGGCTGCCACCAGTTCTCGTTTATGGAAAAGTACAACGTTCTGGAATGCGCGGCGGAAGGCGCAGTATTCCTGTTGAACTCCATCCACGACGCGAAGACCGTGTGGAAATACCTCAACCGCGACGTCCAGCAGACGATAATAAACAAGAAGCTTAAGTTCTATGTGATCGACGCCTACCATGTTGCGAAGTCAATGGGCATGGGCGGCAGAATCAACACTATCATGCAGACCTGCTACTTTGCGATTTCCGGCGTTCTCCCGCCTGAGGAGGCGATTGCGAAAATTAAGGCTGCCATCGAAAAAACCTACGGCAAGAAAGGCCCGCAGGTCGTGCAGAAGAACTTTGCTGCGGTCGACGCTTCGGTTTCAAATCTCCAACAGGTGGAAGTGCCGACTGAAGTCACAGCGGAATACGGCTTCGGACCGGCGGTGGCAAACGACGCCCCGGATTTTGTAAAGCGCGTGACTGCGGTAATGATGCGCGACCAGGGCGACAAGCTCCCCGTTTCCGCGCTGCCGGTTGACGGCACATGGCCGTCGGCCACCACCCAATGGGAAAAACGCAATATCGCAATTGAAGTTCCCTCTTGGAATCCCGACTTGTGCATACAGTGTGCAAAGTGCGCAACAATATGCCCGCATGCGGCAATCCGTGCAAAGTTCTATTCAAATGAAGAACTTAAGAACGCTCCGGCATCATTCAAGCATGTCGCGTTCCGTTCGCCGAAGAATCCGGATTGCTCGTTCACCATTCAGGTCGCGGCGGAAGACTGCACCGGCTGCGGCCTGTGCGCGACCGTCTGCCCCGGAAAGAGCAGAACCGAAGAGGGCGTAAAGGCGCTTATGATGACGGCTCAGGAGCCCATCCGCGAGCAGGAAAAAGAAAACTTCAAATTCTTTATGTCGCTGCCAAATCCCGACAGGCTCAAGCTCACCGAGACTGTCAAGGACGTCCAGTTCAGGCAGCCGCTCTTCGAGTTCTCCGGTTCCTGCGCGGGTTGCGGCGAGACCCCGTACGTCAAGATGCTTACCCAGCTTTTCGGCGACAGGCTCTATATCGCAAATGCCACAGGATGCTCTTCAATTTACGGCGGCAATTTGCCCACAACGCCTTATTGCGTCAACGAGCACGGCAGAGGTCCGGCTTGGGCAAACTCGCTATTTGAAGACAATGCGGAATTCGGTTTCGGCTTCAGGATCTCCCTCGACAAGAAGGAGGAAATGGCAAAGGATCTCGTGCAGAAGCTCGCTCCTAAGCTTGGCGACGATTTCGTAAAGTCTATAATAGAAGCCGACCAGTCGAACGAGGCTGGAATCGCCGCTCAGCGCGAGCGCGTGGCGGCCCTCAAGGATAAACTTGCGGGAGATTCCTCGTTTGAAGCGGTTGCAGTCAGAGAACTAGCCGACGACCTCGTCAAAAAATCCGTGTGGATTCTCGGCGGAGACGGTTGGGCATACGACATCGGATACGGCGGTCTCGACCACGTTCTTGCGAGCGGCAAGAATGTAAATATAATGGTGATGGACACAGAAGTTTACTCCAACACCGGCGGACAGATGAGCAAGTCGACCCCGATGGGCGCTGTCGCAAAGTTTGCGTCCGAAGGCAAGTCGATGCCGAAGAAGGATCTCGGAATGTTGGCGATTGACTACGGCAACGTCTATGTTGCGCAAGTTTCAATTGGCGCGAACGACGCCCAAGTCATAAAGGCGATGACCGAAGCCAATAGCTACGACGGTCCGTCCCTCATTATAGCCTACTGCCATTGCATATCGCACGGCTATAATCTCATAAACGGTCCTGCGCAGCAGAAGGCGGCTGTCGATTCAGGATACTGGCCGCTTTACAGATACGATCCGCGCAAGATTGCCGCGGGCGAAAATCCGTTCAAGCTGGATTCCAAAGATCCGAAGATTCCGGTAATTGAATACATGAAGGTTGAAAACCGCTTTAAGATGCTTCAGATGCTCAATCCGGAGCGCGCCGCCGAACTCGACGCAAACGCCCAAAAGTTTGTGGACGCGCGTTGGGCTAAGTACAAGTATTTGGCGGAACGCAAATAGCAAAAAAGTTTTTATGCAAATTCCAAAACGCCCGCGCTTTTACGGGCGTTTTTTTTTGTATTCTGATTGGGAGTCCGCAAAGAACGCGCCGCCAAAGCAGGCGGTTTTTCCTGCGCGCGGCAAAGTTTGGCTCAATATGTCGGAGTTGCATCCGCGCGGCGGCAAAACATTTGGCGGCACTTTTTTTGCATTGTGCCGGGCGGGATAAGAATATTGCCGGTAGAAAACTTAAAATGACTTGTTTCTTTTATTCTTAACGCCGCTTGAAATTCCGCAAACTGAGCGGAAACGCAGAAAATTCTACAAAACCTAGCTCAATATGCGCGCAGAAAATCTAATTTTGGAAGGCAAAACAGAAGGGACATTGTCGCAGAGATTTTTTTGTTTTTTATGGAATTATTTACATCTCAGTAGGGGGGGGAATTAGGCTTATAATATGCTGTTCTTATGCGAATATGCTAAATGAAATGGGTTATAGCTTTAGTCTTGCGCGGAATTGCCTGCGCAACATTTATGGCAGGCGTTTGGAGCATGATGCAATAAATGCGCATAAAACGGAGAGAAGGATATTTGCCTGCCGTTCTTATACTCTTTGTTTTAGGGCTGCTTTTAAGCCTGAGTTTGAGCAGATATCTAATGTGGACGGCAAGGTTAGTTGCCCGCGGATTTATTTATTGCGGAGGAGGTTTCTCCTAGTATTTCCCTAGATTTTTCCAACGCAGCATCGATATTTTCAAGCACAAAATCCTCGCCGATTTTGTCTAGAAATCCTGATTTTTGCATCATGTGCAGAGGCTGCGAATGCGCGCCGGTAATCATCATTATTACATTCCTGCTCTTGAGCTTTTCATATAGATGGTCCATTACGTCAAGAGCTGTGGCGTCCATAGCAAGGACTGTGCGCATTCTCAAAATTGCGATTTTAGGAGTTTCCCCCATCTGCGTTAAAATAGATTCCAGCTTGTCGGCGGCTCCGAACATAAGGACTCCAAATATGCGGAAAACCATTACGCCTTCCGGAATGTCCTTGCCTTCAAGGGAATATTTAGACAAGTCGGTTTCCAGTTTCTTGTCAACTAGCATGACTTGGGTCGTATCGGAAACCCTCCTTATAAAAAGCATTGCAGCCAAAACCATACCGACTTCTATCGCAAGGGTCAAACCGAACACCACGGTCAGCAGGAAGGTTGCCATGAATACGCAGTCGTCAGAACGCGGCAGCTTGCGCATTTCCCCAAATGCCGACCAATCGGCCATGTTGAAAGCCACCACAAACAGCACCGCCGAAAGCGTTGCCAAGGGTATATACTGCGCGTATGGGGCTGCAAAGAACAGAATAGCCAGCAGTACCGCGCAATGGATTATTCCAGCCACGGGAGTGCGCCCGCCGTTTTTTATATTCGTCGCAGTGCGGGCTATTGCGCCGGTTGCGGGTATTCCCATGAAAAACGGCGCGGCTATGTTTGCCATTCCCTGGGCTATCAACTCTTGGTTGGAATCGTGCTTGTCGTCAATCATTCCGTCGGCAACCACCGCCGAAAGCAGCGACTCTATTGCCGCTAGCACCGCTATTGTGACTGCGGGCATCATCAAATTTTTTATGTTGGCGAAATCCACTGAAATCCACTGGAATTCCGGAAGCGAGCGCGGTATTTCCCCGAAGCGCGAGAAAATAGTTTCTACGCTCCATCCAAATTGTGAAAACCCCAAGGATAGTAGGGTGCCTATAAATATTGCGCCTATTTGCCCGGGAAAACGCCTGCGCCAAGATTTGGGCCAATATACGATTACGAGCATTGAAACTACTCCCAATATGAGAGTCGGAGCGTTTGTTGTTGGCAGGCTTTCCCAAACTGCTGCAATTTTGGGAATAAAATCTTCCGGAACTTTTTCCATTGAGAGCCCCAGGAAGTCCTTAAGTTGCGTTGACATTATTAGAACGGCTATGCCGTTTGTAAATCCAAGAATAACAGGGCGCGGAATATATCTTATTGCGTTGCCCATTTTTGTTATTCCCATAATGACGAGAAAAACTCCCGCCATAACTGTCGCAACTGCGAGCGCCGCATAGCCGTATTGGGCTATAATTCCGGCGACAATTACTATAAATGCGCCCGTAGGGCCGCCGATTTGCACGCGGGAACCGCCGAATACTGCAATGATAAATCCCGCCACGATAGCGGTGTATAGGCCTTGCTCCGGCGTGACTCCGCTTGCGATTGCAAATGCCATTGCAAGAGGCAAAGCCAATATTCCTACGCTTATTCCTGCGCAAATATCCGAGAAGAATGCGGAACGGTTGTAATTTTTAAAACAATCCAACAGTTTCGGATGAAAAGAGAATCCGATTTTTTTCATCTAAGCCAAAAATTTCTTAAAGAAATCTTCCACGTCGAATTTTTCGTTCGGCATAAAGATAAAAGCGTAGCAGTTGTCGCATACGCCTATGTTGTGGTTTCTGCCAAGATAGTCTATTTCATCCTGCGGCACGGCGGCGCCGCAGGCTGCGCATTTACCGTCGACAATTTCTGCCAGTCCCAGTTTTCCGGACGCTTCCAGCCTGTCGAAATGCGACAAGGCAAACGACGGAATCTGGCGGCGGTTTTCTATTATAAAGTCGCGCAATTTTTGAACGTTTTCTTCCGACATTATCGGAGACTCCGAAAGCTTTCTGGCTTTGCGGATTTTAAGAAGCCTTAAAATAATGTCTTCCGTATGTCTCATAAATCAACAAAGAAAGCAGCATATTCAAAGGATTTTTGCAATACAAAAGACGCGGGAAGCCGCGATTTTTTTAGTGCGGGCTTATGCGTTCCTCTTTATTGCTGCGCGCGCTTTTTTGTCACGCCGTTGTGTTTTGCCAGCGAGCTTGGCGGCAAGTCGGCTTCGGAAAATATGTCGCAAAATGCTATGTTTGCGCGGCGCAGGCTTGAGCGGCCGAATTTTGCCCGGACGTTTTCAACTGCTTCCTGCATTTTTTTCAGCTTTTGGCGGGCGCAGTTTTCCTCGTCGAAAACGGACATTTGGTCCGGCGAGGAGTCCGCCGGGATAAGTCCCCCGCATGCTATGCCGAACATTCTCACCCGCTCTCCGGCGTCCCACTCGCTTTTAATTATCTGCATTGCTGTTTTGAAAATTTCCGGAGACAAATTTGTCGGAGAGTCTGTGCGGCTTTGCCTGGTTATCGTATTTAGCCGGGTATTTTTTATTGATACGCTTATGGTTGTGCATTTTACGCCTTCTTTCAGCATTCGCGCCGATACTGTTTCAGACAAATCCAGAATTGCCGCCTCAAAGTCTTCCATACCCGACAGGTCTCTGCGGTATGTCACGGAATTGCCGATGGACTTTGCATCCGGTTCATCTCCAAAAAATGCGACGTCGGCGTCTCCAATGCCGTTGGCTGCGTTGTATATCAACTCACCGTGTTTCCCGAACCTTGCCGACAAGATTTTTTTGTCCGCTCGCGCGAGTTCGCCCACAGTTTTTATTCCGAGTTTTCCAAGGGCTTCGGCCGTGCGCCTTCCGACGTACAGAAGCGCCGATACCGGCTGTGGGTATATTATTTCTTTATAGTTTTCGCGCGAAATCAAAGTTGTGGCGTCTGGCTTTTTATAGTCGCTGCCGAATTTTGCGAATATCTTGTTGAAAGAAACCCCTATTGATACCGTGAGACCAAGTTCTTCCCGCACGGTTTTTCTGATTGTATCTGCTATTGAGACCGGATCTCCGAACAGCTTTGCGCTCGCTGCCACGTCGAGCCAGGATTCGTCTATTCCGAAAGGTTCTATCTTGTTTGTGAAACGCGAATATATCGCGTTTACTTTTTGCGAGTACTCCGAGTATTTACCGCGGCTTGGGCGAACGAGCGTTATTTCCGGGCATTTTCTTTTTGCCGCCCAGATTGTTTCTCCAGTTGCAACCCCGAATTTTTTTGCGAGCTCGTTTTTAGCGAGAATTATTCCGTGCCGGTTTTCCGGATTTCCGGAAACTGCCATCGGGACGTTTTTCAATTCCGGCCGAAACAGGCATTCAACGGAGGCGTAAAATCCGTTTAGGTCGCAATGCAGGATTGTTTCGTTCATTTTCTCGCAATTCTAAAGATTTCCTCTCCCTCTTTGGAAAGGCGGGCGTCGAGGCGTTTGGCGCCGGGGCATATGCGGTTGAGAAAAATCCAGAATGAAACCGAATGGTCCATAAAGCGCGAATGCGCGAGTTCGTGGCGGATGATGTAGTCCTGAAGTTCCGGCTGAAGCAGCACTATCCTCCAGTTAAAAGAAAGCGAGCCGTTTGATGAGCGCGAAGCCCAGCGGCTTGATTGGTCGCGCACGCTCAACCTACCAAATTTTATGCCGGTCTCGAGCGATATATTTTCTGCCTGCTCCATTATTTTTTTGCGGGCGAAATCCGCAAAAAGCTTCTCGAAAGTTTCGTCCGCAGAATCTTCGGGGCATGCCAAAACAAGTTCGCCCGCGTTTGCGTCCTCTATAAAGAAAGGTTTTCCCCGCGCGTTTATTGTCCATACATCCCATTTGCGCCCGTTTGCGTAAACATGCGGGCGTTTTTTTAAGTATTCCCTCAGCGAAAGGCTTTCGCCAACTTCTGAAAGCCTCTTTTCCAGCCAATCCAGGTTGGAATTTAAAAATTCTAGAGCCGACTTCATCGAGGCTCGCTTGGGCTTTGAAAGCACCGCGCTGGTCTTGCCTTCAATCCAAAGCCTAAAACTGCGCGACCGCATGGATTCCTTTATGCGCACGCGAATGCTAGCCGGTTCTCCTTTTGGGGAAAGAGCCAGGTTTATTTCGTCTGGCGCGGGATTGTGCATGTATTTGGCGAGGCTTTTTAGCCGGGTTAAAGCGGGGAAAAACAGCTAAAATTTGTCTTGATTGCCTTGTTTTTCCCCTGAGGTCTTTTTTATTTCTTGTATATAGTCGCGCAGGGCGGATTCCGGCTCTGTTTTGGATTGGACCGCCCTCCGGACGATTTCAAACATTTCGGCGCCGATTCCAGGCGCGCCGCAGGAAGATTTCTTTTTGGCGCGCGCGAGCGTTTCGTCGAGAATTTCCGGGGGCGCTTTTTTTGCAATGTCGTAGGCGTAGCGCAAAGCCGAGAGTTGCGGCGGTATGCCGTCGAATAGTCCCCCGACGGCGCGCGGCTTATTTTCTTTTGACTTCACATCCTGCCATATTTTTAAAACATCGTCGCTGTTTTGCGCGCTGTTGCCGCCGAATACATGCGGATGGCGCCTTATAAGTTTTTCTGAGAGAGAGCGCGCCACATCGTAAAAGTCGAAATTTCCGCGTTCGGATTCAATTTCCGAATGGAGAAGTATATGCATCAATACATCTCCCAGCTCCTCGCGCATGGCTTCGGAGTCTTCGTTGTCAATGGCTTCGAGCAGCTCTGCGCATTCTTCGACAAGGTGCCCTCTCACGGATAAATGGGTCTGTTCCCTATCCCATGGGCATCCGTCGGGCGCGCGCAGGCGTTTTACTATTTCAACAAGTTTGTCAACGGAATCGTCTTTCATCGCAATATATAAAAAATAGCGAGTTTTGGGCATATCAAGCAAAGATTTTGAATGGCGCGTTTAAAAATTTGTATTGCGCCTAAAAATATTCCCTTTAAATGTATTCCAACTTTTATGAATAACGGACAGCTTACGCCTTCGCAGACAACCGAAATTTTGAGACGGCTGGAGCATTCCCCTGTAAGAAAATTGGGGCAGAATTTTTTGGTCGACTCTAACATAGTGCGCAAATCTCTAGAACTTGCGCATGTTTGCCGCGGCGACGTCGTTGTGGAAGTAGGGCCGGGACTTGGAACGCTTACGGGGGCGCTGCTTGGATGCGGTGCGAAAGTCTTTGCGGTAGAAATAGATAAAAAGCTTTTTGAATACTTAAAGACGGATTTTGCATCTAGCGCGGATTTCAACCTTGTAAATGCCGACGCAGTCGCCATGCCACTGGCGGCTCTTCCTGAAAACGTTGCGGACTTCAAAATAGTTGCCAATCTCCCATATGCGATAAGCACTCCTTGGCTTGACGCTGTTCTGTCGTCCGGCAGGCTTCCTAAAATGATGTCCCTTATGCTTCAAAAAGAGGCCGCATTGAGATTTTCCGCCCGCAACGGCTCTGGCGAATTCTCTCCAATATCGATATGCCTCGGAGAGGCCTACGATGTTTTGCCTCCGCATAGGGTGTCAGCCGCGTGTTTCTATCCGAGGCCAGCTGTTGATTCCATGCTTCTTGCCTTAAAATTGCGGCCTGACGCCCACGTTTTCAATCCTCGCACTAAGGAGCTTATGCGCAAAATATTTTCAAAACGCCGCAAACAAATAGGTTCGATTGCAAAAAATGCGGGTGACCAAGACTCACAAACGCTTTTTAAGTGGCTTGAAGCATTCCCGGAAATTTCTCCGGAGCGACGCCCGGAAACGATAGAACCGCCTCTTTGGCGCGGGTTGGATGAAATAGTATGCGAAAACTAATGGTTATAATTCCGACAGTTGCCGCCTTGGCTGCCCTTGCTTACGGATTGCTGCTTTTGTTTTGCGCGACTTTGGCAAACAGGCTGATTTTCCCTGCGCCCGCCGCAAACTATGAAAAAGACGACAGCATATTTTTTATCGGCCTTCCCGGCGGCGCGGATTTTGTGGCCGCGCGGGTTTATCCGGCAAAAGACGCTAAATATTGCATTGTATATTCGCACGGCAACCGCGAGGATTTGGGCACGATAGACCCGTTGATGCGTATATTCCAGAGTATCGGGTATACCGTATTGGCTTACGATTACGTCGGGTACGGACTAAGTTCCGATTCGTCTCCAAATCCCGAAAAACTTCGCTTGGCGGCTCGAGCGGCGTTTGAGTTTGCGCGGGATTCTCTAAATTTTGACGTATCGAATATAGTTCCGGTTGGCTATTCCTTGGGATCGGCGGCCGCCTGCCATATGGCGGAGGCTTTCCCGGGGGTGCGCGCCCTGGTTTTGGTGGGGGGATTTGCGTCTATACCATATGCAATACTTCCGTTCGACCCTTTGCCTTGGGAGCTTTTGGGAAATGCGCGGATAATAGAAAATTTAGACGGTGTGCCGATTCTCATTATGCATGGGACTCGCGATATTACCGTGGCTCCGCGCAACGCCCGCATAAATTTTAAGTCTGCGCAGTCGTCTCCCGCGAGGCTTGTTTGGTTTGAAGGCTACGGCCACGGCGGATTGTTTGAGTCTGCCGAATATTGGCGCGAGATTAAAAATGTCATAGAGGATAAAAAAGGTTATGAAAAAAGCTCTTGTACTACTGTTCGATAAGTTTGAGGAAATTGAGGCAATAGCGCCAATAGACATAATGCGGCGCGCCGGGGTTGACGTTCTGACTGCGTCGCTTGAAAGCGGCCTTTGCGTCGTTGGCAGGAGCGGAATAACGGTTGAGGCCGATGCCTTTTTTAAGGATGTTTGCCGGCGGAATTTCGATATAGTCGTTCTTCCCGGCGGGCCTGGAGTCCATAATCTTAAAGGTTGCGAACCTGTTTTAGAAGTCTTAAAAAACAAGCCGAAAGCGGCGGGTTGTTGGCGGCTATTTGCGCCGCTCCGGTAGTCCTAGACACTGCAGGAGTTCTAGCGGGAACGATGTGCACGGCCCATGCCTGCGTGGCGGAAAGCCTCGGGAATTGCGACCAGTCAAAAAGGGTTGTTTTCGATAAAAATGTAATTACATCCCGCGGGGCGGGGACTGCAGTTGAATTTGCATTGAAAATAGTTGAGATTCTATCGGGTGAAAAAACGTCAAAAGATGTTGCAAAATCCATACATTTTATAGACTGATACGAATGCTAGACGAAGAAGTAGTAAATAAAGAGGCAAGGCACGGCAATGAGCGACTTTTAATAGTGAATGCCGTGTCGATGTTTGCAATCCCCGCTGTTTTTTTCGGGGGAGCGTCGGATTTTATAACAGGGCTTTTTATTGCGCTGGGGATTCTCGCGCCCATAAACGTTTTTGTGTATAGCAGGTCGTGGCTGGACGCTTCCCCGCATACATGGCTCCGTTTTCTGTTGGCGCTTTCCCCTTACATAATAACATTGGGCTTGACGATTGCGGGGCTTGGGCATCCGGCGCTGGAGAATATCCAAATAGGGTCCAGGGAATATTTAAATCTTATAAACGACTGCGGATCTTCGATTATATCTGCGGCGCCGGGCATTGTTTCCGCGCTTACTCCGGATTTAATAACCATAGGATGCGTGGCTTGCGGTTTGTCAATTTATTTCATCACGGAATCAAGATACATAGTAAGAAGGATAATTTTTTATTGCGCGCTTATTGCAGCGTCGATAGCGGCTGTAGGTCTTATTTACGAATCTATTTTGTCGGCGATGGGGTTTGAAAATATGCCTTCTTTTGGGGAAGGAGGATTTTTCACATATCCGTTTGCCTCTTGGTGGGCGGCTCTTGCTATTCTATGGATGGGCGGGGCATTGACGGTCGCGGTGTATTCCGCCCAAAGGTTTAGATTGTCAACATTCTTTTATTCCCTAAGGTTTTTATCGCTCTTGGCTGCGTTGGTATTGTTCCTTTCAGTCCTGTATTGCGGTACTCCGGCGGAACGGGCCCTGGCGGCGGCTTTAGCGGCGTTTGCGTGTTCGGTTCTGTTTATTGATACGGTTCCGACGGGTAAAAATCTAAGCCGCCATTGGACTTCAAAATATTCGCGCCGGCGCAAAAATAATTTCATGTCGACGGCAGTTATACCGTGTGCAATGTATTTGGTTGTGGCGCTGATATCTGCGGCGGCTTGCGTTTCTACCTTTATCGAATCGGTAAACGACGGGGATGAAATGCTTATAGTAAATTCGGACAGCCGCAGCTGCGCTACCCTAGCGGAACGCCAAGCTCTGATTGCCGATCCTATAGATATAATAGAGCTTAAACCAGCTTTTGGATGGGGAACGGGGTCTTTCCCGAATGTGTTCGCTTTCTACCAGAGCAGCGATTTGGGCGATTGCGCATGGGATTCACCGCATTCCGAGCCGGTCAAAAAACTTGTGGAAAACGGCCTAGTCGGACTGGTTTTGTCGGTTATAACGCCTTTGGCATTTTTTATATTGTGGATATTTCGGTTTGATTTTAGCGCGTCAGGAATGGTTCTTTTCTTTACATTGGCGTGCTTTTCAGTGTTGACTGTAATTGATTGCCCGTTCCAGTGCATAGCTGTTCAGGCAAGCTTTTGGATATTGATGATGTCTCTGTTTAAATGGGATTGCGCAAAGATCCGCTGACGGAATTCCTTTTTTCGCGGAAAGGGGTTTGCCTCTTTTTCTGGCGGCGCGCTTGCAGCTCTCTGTTGTTTGGAGCTCTCCGCCAGAATGAGAAAAAATAGTTGCGATACTTTTTGGGCGCGTTAATTTTAACGCGAATAATTTAATTATGGCGCGTGGAATATTTATAACATTTGAAGGCAGCGAAGGGTGCGGAAAGAGTTCGCACATAAAGAGCTTGGCTGAATACTTTAAATCTGCCGGCAAAAGCTGTGTGGTGACGCGCGAGCCCGGGGGGACTCCGCTTTCGGAACGCATACGCAACATTCTTCTGCACGCTTCAGACGGGGAAAAAATATCGCCGAAGGCTGAGATACTACTGTTTGCCGCAGCCCGCGCCCAACACGTGGAGGAGCTTATAAAACCGGCTTTGGCCGCCGGAAATATAGTTATTTCCGACAGATTTTACGATTCGACTTCCGCCTACCAGGGTGTAGCGCGCAATCTAGGCAGCGATAGCGTGGAATGGCTTAATTCTTTTGCTGCGGCGGGGGCTACTCCCGATTTGACTATTGTGCTGGACGTTCCAGCTGAACTTGGGTTGGCGCGCGCAAAATCCAGAGACTGCGGCGCTGTTGACAGAATGGGGGCTGAGGAGCTTTCTTTTTACGAGTCTGTGCGGGGAGCTTTTTTGAAGCTTGCCGCCTTAAACCCTGGCCGCATTGCGGTTGTCGATTCTTCAGGGTCAAAAGAGGACACGTTTGAAAAAATTCTTCAGGCCGTGAAAGGAAGGCTTGATGGCAGGCTCTAGCGCTCTAGACATTCTTTTGCGCGCAAAACGCGCCGGAAGGCTCCACCATGCAGTCCTTCTGTACGGTTCGTCTTTGAGGGAGCTTGAGGATACTGCCATGGCCGTGGCAAGCGAGCTTTTCGGCAGGCCGGCCCACAGGCATCCGGATTTGTTCGAGCTCCGCCCGGAGGGCAAGATGCGCCTCATAAAAATCGGGAGCGATAGCGACAGGGTCGGAGGGGAATGGCCGCCCAATACAATGCGGAAGCTTTTGAAGGATTTGCGTCAGACATCTAGCCAGGGCGGGGCGAAGGTCGCCATAATTCACGAGGCCGACAGAATGAATGCGGTTGCGGCAAACGCTTTTCTGAAAACGCTCGAGGAGCCTCCGGAAAGAACGACAATCTTTATGCTTACGACCCGCCCTAACGATCTTCTAAATACAATCCGCAGCCGCTGCATAGCATTGCGGGTTGATTGCCGCCCCCAGCCAATAGACGACGACGAATGGCTGCAATGGCTGGATGACTTCAAAAACTGGCAGAGGTCTCTGATGGGGGGAGTCGGGAAAAAGGTGTCGCTTTCTGACGCTATTATGAACTGCTACGGGTTGCTTGCGCGCTTTGACTGCGTTCTTTCCCGCCTTACCGATGCAGAGTCGGATTTGGACGACGCACAAAAAGACGACTTGGACGACGAAATGCTCGAGGCCGTCGCAGCGGGTGAACGCAGGGCCATCCGCAAAAAAATGTTTGCCGACATTGAAAACGCTTGTGTTTCTTGCGCGCTCGGAGGAGCGGGAGTCCCCGCCGTAAAATTGGGCAGGGCGGTCGACGCTTTGGAAAAGTCTTCGGGATTTATGGAATTGAACATGCAAGACGCGCCCGCTTTGGAGTATTTTATGCTTAATTGCCTAAGAATATGGTCGAGATAGGACAACAAAACAACGCCGCGGAGGATTTTCAAAAACCCGTAATATCGCTTTCGACAAGCTATCTGCAGCGAAAATTTGCCGGAGACGGCTACGCAATGCTTCAAGAGGCCGCTGATATGGGTTTTGAATATGTTGAGTTAGGGCACTCGACTACAATGGGTACAATGGACGGAATAGAGCGCGCCGTCAAGGAGGGCGTGGTAAAGGTGTCGTCTCTGCATAATTTTTGTCCGGTTCCGCCTTTTGCCAAGGGAGCGGCTCCGAATTTATTTTCCCCGGCTACCAGAAACGCTCTGGAGTCGCGGCAGTGGCGGCGCCACACAAGCAATACTTTGGAGTTTGCGCGCATGTTTGGGGCTAAGGCTGTCGTATGCCACTGCGGTGAGTTGTCTTATTTCTTTAGGCGCCCAGACTCTAAAATTGCCGCCATCCTCGATGAAAAAGGATACGAGGGCCTCGAAAGCGCCGATGGCTATCTTAAACTTGTTGAAAAATTTAAGAAAAAAGCCGCTAGAAGGTCGGAAAAAAGAGACTATAAGAATATAGCAAAAAACATATCCGCCCTCCATGAGACAGCGGAGGAAATCGGGGTATTCTTCGGGCTGGAAAACCGCGAGGCGTATCCGGAACTGCCCCTCGACTGGAATATAGCCGCTTTCTTTGAGGCTCTGCGCGATCTGCCGCGCGCAAAATTCTGGCACGATGTAGGCCATTCAAAACGCAAGGAGCTTGCCCGCATATATACGCAGATGGAGCTTGCCGAATGCACGGCGGACATTGTTTGCGGATGGCATTTGCACGACTGTTCAGAGTCGGGCAAAGACCATATCGCCATAGGAAAAGGTTGTATAGATTTTAAGGCGATTTCAAAGTTTTTCGACGCCAAAAAGCATATATTTACGCTGGAATTAAACCGCGCTGTGGAGCGTTCCGACGCGGTGGATTCCTTAAAGCGCGTACAGGACATGTTATGAGCGCAAGACAAATAGACATTTCAAATTTTTGCGACTTTGTGGAAATAGACAGGCGCAAACTTGTAAGGTTCATCCACGAATTGGATGCCGGTCTGCCGGAAAAGTTCCGCGCACTTCCGGGCGTTCTCTCTATTGCTGTTTTTAACGATGCCGACTTGGCGCGCATACACGCCGACTTCATGAATAAGCCGACTCCCACGGATGTCATAACGTTTGAGGGCGATGACGAAATGCTGGGCGAGATATGCGCCAGCGCGGAACGCGCGCTTGATTGGTCCAAGAAATTTGGGACCACTCCAAGCCAAGAGTTAAGCCTTTACGTAGCGCACGGGTATTTGCATCTTGCCGGAATAGACGACATCTCGGAATCCGACGCTCTTGTTATGCGCAAAGGAGAAGCGCTTGCAATGGATATTTTAAGAGAAAAATTCAAAACACCCATATTTAAATTCAATGTTTAAAAAATTAGGAAACTATCTTCTAACCGGCGCGATTATCGCATTGCCCATTACGGTGACGGTATTTTTATTGGCATTTTTAGTCCGCAATATCGGCACTCCTGTATCGCAGCTTCTATTTGCGCCAATCTTTAATGCCCTTGACAGGTCTCTTCCCCATTCCGCAATGGGAATATTTATGCTCGACGCGCTTTCCACTCTCGTGGTTTTGCTTCTAATTGCAACTCTCGGCGTATTGTCGCGCTTTCTTTTTGCGCGCATGCTCATAGGTTTTTCCGAGTCCATAATAAATAAAATTCCCGGGGTAGGGCTTGTTTATAGGACGGTAAAACAAATTGTTGACACTTTCTCAAAGCAGAATAAGGCCGTTTTCCAGAGCGTGGTTATGTTGGAGTTCCCGCGGGCGGGCGTTTACGCGGTCGGGTTTGTCACCAGCAGCGCGCAGGGAGAAATACAGTCCCGCACGGGCGAATTTGTAATAAATGTCTTCGTCCCCACCACTCCCAATCCCACAAGCGGATTTCTGATTATGGTTCCCAAACAGCAGCTGACGTATTTAGACATGTCTGTCGGCGACGCGATGAAGCTTATTATTTCCGGCGGCGCTGTTGTTCCGGTTTGGAAGCCGGGCGAAGACGGGAAAGTCGTCTAATGCAAGACTTCGAAATTCTAAGCGCCACAGTTATAGACCGCGAAATACGCGGTGAAAGTTCCGTATTTATAACCGTGTTTTCCGAAAATTGCGGGTTTGTGCAGATGATGAAAAAAACTTCTGCAAAAAAAACGTCGCAAATTCCGGATTTATTCGACGATATCTCGGCATTTGCGCGTGCGGATACCCCCGGCTCGCTAAAATTTATGCGCGATTTTGAAGTATTAAGGCATAGGGAGGGAATTGCCGCGTCGTACGAGACATTTGAGGCCGCATCCAATCTGGCGGGCTGCACGGCAAAGAACGGCAGGCATATAGAGGATTGCGGATTATTTTCCCGCCGCCTGAAAAGGGCGTTGGACGCTCTTTCCGTGGGAATGCCTCCGCCGATAGTCGAAATAAAATTCCTTTATCTTCTGGCGCGTGATGAAGGGTATGCTGTTCGCGAAGATTTTTATGCAGGGCTTGCCAGCGATAAAAAGCGTATTTTTTCCGATATCTTAAAAATGCCTCCTGCCGAGTTGGGCGAATTGCGGCAGCGGGCTTACGGTTTGCTGGAACAGCTTAGGGTTTGGATTTGCGCAAACACGGATTTGATGTTGTAGAAACGCGCCTATTTGAGATACCGGGATGAAACTAAAAGACGGGAGCAAAAAGCACTGAATATATCTAGTTGCCAGGAAAAAGTTTAAATGAAAGCTGCACCGTGTAATACTTAGAGTATGGTCATATATATGCGTTTTATTTATGGATCAAAAAGAATTTGAAAACATAAGAAGCCTTTATAGTTTAAAAACTAATAATAAGGCATATATACTAAAACAAGCTCTTTGAATAAATTCTCTAGTTTGTCGCCAATATATAAGGATGCATGAAAGAAATAATGGAAATGTTTAAAGTAAGCTATACTTGAATGTCTAATAAGGATTTTTAGAGAAGTAAAAGATTATTTTAAAATCCGCCGTATTCAAGTGCGCTATTTCCAATTCAAAGAGAGACAGATGAAATGCTAAAAAAATGAAAAAAAATATATATAAAAAAGGTGAAAAAATTAGGCGCTATAAAGCTGCTGACAAGGGCTCTTGGAGCTGCTACAAGGAAACATTGTCTTCAAAAGACATGGATTTCTTTCGCTATGCAGCGACAAAAAGATATGTAACGTTTGGCAATGACGCCCCGCGCGGGGGAAAGCTTGGCGAATATATCGAGGTGGTCAAGGACTTCACGCGTACGGAGCTTCAAGAAAAGATGTTCTTGGAAATTAAGGCGCGCGACGAGGATTTGTCAAAGGTTCTAAAAGGCACCGTTATCAAGACTTTCACAACAATCTCTGACATAGGCTCTATCAAGATTGATGGCGCTTATTATTCTAATTTTTACGGCGCCGGTGAAAATACAATAGAAATAGACGAGTGCGATTTTAAAGAATTTAAAACATCGGAAATATTAACTAGGCGCCAAATTTATAATCCGAAATTTCCCATTACGATTGTTAAATTTGACGCACCAAAAACAATCGAAGTGTCGCGGTATGATTGCGATGAAAGTTTAGGTTCGGAACGCATTGACAATGCTTGCGGTTTTGTCATTTGGTCGCGAAAAGTCAAGGTCTTTATAGCCAAATGAAAACGAAATAAAAAGCGCAGTTTATGCTAAAATAGAGAGATTCGCTGAAGAAAACGGCGGATTTTCGGAAAAAATAAAATTGTCAATTTATGAAGACGACGAAAGCTTGCGCTACTTCCGCCCATCCGAATATTGGGCGGGAGGAAATGCGGAGCATACGGTGCTTATGAAATGGCTTTCTGCCGAAGTTGAGCGCGATTTCAAAACAAAAGTAGAATTAAAACTCATATCAACGTCGGATTATTGGCGTTGGCTTAGTAAAACAGGGAAGAAAGACAATGCAGACTCAAGGGCAGAATTTATCTCAATGTAAATGCGGACACGGCGGGAGGCGCGCAGGCGCGGGACGTAAAAAGCTTCCGCCGGAAAAAAAGAAAGTAAGATTGATTTTTTATGCCCTACCCCAAACGGCTGAAAAAATCCGGGTATACGCCCAAAAGCTTATAGCCAAAGACGATGCTTGTGGCTCTATAAAAAAACAAAAATCTTATAAAATAAAGGAGATTTAATTTTTGTACTATATTGATATTACCAAAGAAAGAGCCAAAAAATGGCTCTTTTTTTTACAAAACAGGAGTAAACAGCATGCAAAAAAGGTCTAAAAAATGGGTA
>OJMH01000344.1_pt1 | contig 64356 bp, 69 predicted proteins | sample 1597111 | NCBI WGS metagenome assembly OJMH01 (sample SAMEA2452115, study PRJEB22498) | human gut metagenome | reverse complement strand
CTATGGCGGAAGCACGGCAGCCGGCGCCGGCATCATTAACCAGAAGTCCGATAAAGCAATTACCATAGATCATTACAGCGGAAATACGACAGTCAATTTCGGTACGCTGACCCAAAATGGAAACGGCGTGACGATCAGCGCGGCGGCTGCCAATTCCGGGATCACGATGAGCGGCGACAGGGGCGGCCTGAGCGAAACGGAAGCGATGGGAAGGCTTGCCGGCAAACTGACGTATACGGCGTATGTAAACGGGGAACGAAACCTGAACGGCACGGTGAAACTGAATGAAGGACTGACTGCACGGTCTGTTGCCAGAACGGGAAAAATTAATTTTAACAGCGCCACAGGAAAGGGAAGTCTCGGTGAACTTTTCCGGGGTTCCCTCATAATGAAAATGATGGCGGCTCCGTCCGCATCCGTTACATCTGGCGTAAGTGCCGCAGACGGAATGACACTGGCGGCTCTTCCCGGCGGCGGAGAGGCTCTTTACAGCAGCGGCATGGCATATATTCTCGGAGACAGGGAAACAATGATGATGCGCGGAGCCAAGTCGGCGATGACGACTTCCATGCTGTCCTGGCGTTCCGGTATGACGGATATGAATCAGCGCCTCGGTGATCTCCGCCTCGGCGCGTCAAGCGGCATGTGGGCGAGAACCTATGGCGGCAAAGTGAAGTATGATAAAGATAAAACCAATTTATCCGACAGTTTCTGGGGCGCGCAGGTCGGGGCGGATCATAAACTGGCATCCGGCTGGCACATCGGCGGAGCCTTTGATTATAATGACGGCAATGCGAAGTATGACTTTGGCGGAAAAGGAGATCCGAAGCTTTATGTAGGAAGCGTCTATGGAACCAAGGTCTTTGATGACGGACAGTATGTGGATATTGTCGGCAAGATCGGCCGTGCTGAGAACGATTACACCGTTTACAATGCAGAGGGACGAAAACTCGATGGTGATTATCATGCCACCGGATATGGATTGTCCATGGAATATGGCAAACGTTTCGGCACCGCCGCGGGTTATGTCGAACCACAGATCCAGCTGCTTTTCTCCAGGCTGGGCAGTGCAGATTATGATGCGGCCAGCGATTTTGACGGAGATAAGAAAATGCATGTCCATCAGGACAGCATGAGCAGTTTCATCGGCCGTCTGGGCATCGCAGCCGGAAGGGCAACAGAAAAAGGCAACTTGTATGCCAAAGCAAGCATTCTTCATGAATTTAAAGGGGATACGGCTGCCACTTTCAGCGCGGAAGGAGAAGATACGTCCCGTGTGGAACAGGATTTCGGTGATACGTGGGCAGAATTGACTCTCGGAGGCGTTTACCGGCTGAACGGGAGCAACCTTTTCTATGCGAATGTGACAAGAGGTTTTGGCGGCGATTATAAAGTGGAATGGAAAGTCAATGCGGGTCTGCGTTTTGCTTTCTGATCGGCGAAAATGGTTTTGGGTGGTAGGTATGCTGTGCATGTCCCTTTCATGGAACGGCGTACAAGCGGAAGATTCCGTGAAGGGACAGCCGGCGCCCATTCTGGAAATGGGAGTAAAGCCGAAAGCCACGCCGCAGGAACTGGAGCAGCTGCGCTGGATGGAAATATTTGCCAATGACATTGCGCTTTACCGTTTTGATATACAATCCGTCGGACAGAATGAAGCGGATCCCAACGAGGTGCGGATGACGGTTCAGGCGATATATACAGATAAAAAAATCCTGAATCAGATGAAGACCGACTATGCTTCCCGATTGAAAGACGACCGGATGCCTGTGTGCAGCGAGATGGAATTACGTTTTCATATGAAAGAAGAGCAGTATGCGATTACTGCTGTCCGGATTTATGACCAGAATCATGAAGTGGTGGATCAAAGAAGCAGGGAGGCGGAATACCGGAAAATTCCCGTTAATTCCTTTGTGTCAACAATGTACCAGGTGGCTAAAAAATATATCTTGTTTCAAAAGACAAAGGCGAAATAGTATAAAGTTTTGCTTGATGCAAGACTGCTTTCTCTTCCGTTTCGGGGAGAAGCAGTCTTGTGTCATATATGGGTGTGATGTACAGGTGAAAGACGGGACAGAATTGTATTAGATAGAGATAGTGGCATTTACATAAAAATTGAAGTTATTTATGTTGTGTGATACTATTTAATTATAAAAATGAAATGAAAAATGAATGAAGATCAAAGAAACGGGGAATCCGGTGAAAAGCCGGAGCTGTCTCGCAACTGTAAGGGAAGTCGGCCTGCTGTGGTCCTTTCACAGAGGGGCAGGCAGACAATGAACCGAGCCAGGGTGCCGTTTGTATTTCATCATCAAAAGACTCGCGAGGCATGGGCCGGATGAGAGATGGGAAAACGTTTTCTCATTCTGATTTGGCTGTGCCTTTTTTATAAATGTAACTTTTATGGCCGGCGGAATGCCGGGAAGAAAGGAAGAGGAAGCGCAATGGGGATTTTTGATTCGGCAGTAGGATATTTTATTCGCGGAGGCCTGTGCATGTGGCCCTTGCTTCTTTGTTCGCTGGCGGTCATCTTTCTGGCAGTGGAGCGGTATATGTATTACCGGCAGGCGATTTCCGATACGAAATTCGTTATGCTGTTCTGCAAGGAAATGACACGGGGCAATGTTTCTGAAGCGGCGGAACTGGCGGAAGAGGCGGCAGGCAGCGCGGCAAAACTGGCAAAGGATATTTTGTCTGAAAAGGACAGCCTTGGCCGGTCTCTTGAATCCGTCACTTATGAAAAGACAGACCGTTACCTGAATCAGCTGTCGGCGCACCTTGATTATCTGGGTGTTATCATCGGGCTTTCTCCCATGCTTGGGCTTTTAGGAACCATTACCGGTATGATGGGAACCTTTTCATCCATGACGGGACATTTGCAGAATACGGCAGGTGTCACCGCCGGATTGGCGGAAGCGCTGATTACGACTATTTTCGGATTGGTGATCGCGATTACAGGTATGCTGGTACATGCTTATTTAAATACGAGGTATAAAAAGGCGACGCTTGATCTGGATGCTGTGGCGGATGCACTTATCTCCGGATTGTCCGGGAAATAAGGGGGTATCATGAGGAGAAGACCGAGGCAGGCGGATAAAATGCCTGAACTGATGATCAGCCCTATGCTTGACCTTATATTCCTGCTGCTTGCATTTTTTATCATCAGCACGATGTACATGACGGAAGTGAGGACAATCTCTATTGCGCTTCCCGTAGCACAAAATGCGGAGGTCGTGCATAAGGACAGCAGCCTCGTCACTGTAAGAAGGGACGGCAGCTACTGGCTGGATGATAAGAAAATGCCTTTGGATACAATTGTGGCGGAAGTGAAGAAAAGAAGCGGCGCCGATGAGAATTATTCCGTCGTCATACGTGGGGAGAAAGAAGCGGCTTATGACAAGGTCATCCACGTTCTCGATCAGTTTAAAGCATCTGGTATTACGAGGTTTGGGTTAGCAACGGAGCAGGGGGAAAACGGATGAATGACCGGCAGAGGTATGCGGTTGGTATTGCCGCTGCTGTCCTTGTTCATTTATTTGCCGTCGTCATGCTGGGACTGTTTGGCGTGAAGTACATGGAAGTTCCGTTTCGTGGGGAAGTATTGCAGGTATCGCTTGATGCGGGCGGCGGAAACCGGGGCGGGGGAGGCAGCAAAGGGAGAAAGGCGCCGGCGGCGAAATCATCTGAAGCAAAAATCAATGATGCTGCCGAACCTGTGGAAATGCCTAGTGAAGAAATTAATGAAAAGGTACCGAAAAAAAAGCCGGAGCCGCAGGAAAGAGCGGATAAGAAGAAAACGGAAGACACCACAAATACGTCTGTTTCTGATACCGCAGCAGAAGATGAAGGAACGGATACACAAGGCGACGGAGGCGGCAGCGGCGGAGGAGCAGGAAATGGGGAAGGCGCCGGTACGGGCGACGGCAGCGGAACCGACACGGGTGAAGGTGATGGCAATGGAAGCGGGCCTGGGGCCGGTGTGCCTATTACGCCGCCGACAGTGATCAGCAAAGTGCTTCCTATTTATCCGCCGACTGCAAGGGTGAAGGAAACGACGGGGGTTACTTATGTAACGGTCTTAGTCAATACATCCGGGACGGTTGATTCCGCTTACGTGACGCAAGGGTCAGGAAGCAGTGTCTTAGATGCAGCGGCTGTTGATGCGGCTTATCAATGGACATTTTCTCCTGCACTTGATAAATATGGGGTGCCTGTCCCCTGCCGGATTACATTCCCGGTAGAATTCAGATTGAATTGAGGAAATGCTTTTATACCAATGATTAAGATACCGGCATGTTCCGCTTTACGTGCCTGCCTTGTATGGCAGGGCCGTGAACTGCATTTTATCATGCTTTGCGGTATGTGGATTACGCCTCGGTTTGTTTGGCGCCTGAAAATAAAAAACGATTATTTTTTTAAGGATATACCTATGCTATAATAGGACAAGGTATATCTTTTTATATTTTTCGACGTACCTTATTAAATAATAGAAGGAATTAGGATGTCAGCTATAGAAGAAAAGCTGGAAGTTGTGAAAAAGCGGATAGCGGCTGCGAAGGCCCGTTCTCCTTACAGGCAGGACGTGACTCTTGTGGCGGTGACGAAGTTTCATCCATTGGAAGATATGGAGGAGGTTCTCCGACTTGGCGTGAAAGAGGTGGGAGAAAACCGTGTGCAGGAATTGGAAGACAAACGGAGCCGTTTGAAAATGCCTGTTGTCTGGAACCTGCAGGGACATCTTCAAAAAAATAAAGTGAAAAAGGCAGTGGCGGCGGCTGATTTGATCCAGTCCGTAGATTCCGTGGAAATCATGGAAGAGATAGATAAACGGGCCGGGCAGGCCGGCAAAGTGCAGGATGTGCTTCTGGAATTTAATATTTCCGGAGAAACAAGCAAGTACGGCCTGCCGCCGGAAAGTCTGGACGAAGCTGCAGCGAAGGCGGGAATGCTCCCGCATATCCGTGTAAAAGGTCTGATGTGCATGGCGCCTATGGTGGAGGATGTGGAAATGACACGTCCTGTATTCCGCAGGGCTCATGAAATGTGGGAAGTACTGAAAACATATTTTCCTAAAGGACAGGTTTCTGTTTTATCCATGGGGATGACCCGGGATTTTGAAACGGCAATAGAAGAGGGCGCTACGATGGTACGCGTCGGCACCGCCATTTTTGGCGAGCGGAATTATGCAAATGGGAAAGGAGAAACAAAATGAGCTTACTGGATAAATTTAAGGAACAGTTTACAGATCGTGATGATGAATACGAGGATGAAGAATACGAAGAAGAGGGCACGTCGATAGATACGGCGCAGCCTGTTCCTCCCCGTCCGGCAGCAGGCCGTGCGGCAGTAGCGACCCGCCAGGCGAAACCGTATACCATGGTGGTTGTGAATCCGAAAGACTATCAGGATGCCGAAAAAATCGGGAATCATCTGAAGGCTGCCCGTCCGGTCGTAATGAATATGGAAAAGACTGATGCCGATGAAGCACAGCGTATCGTGGATTTTATTCAGGGTGTGATGTATGCTTTGGACGGGCGCATTGACCAGGTTTCTGAAAACATTTACCTCTGCGCGCCAAATAATATGAGCGTGTCCCGTGAGAATTTTGCGGCATTTCCGGAAGCGGAAGCCCCCGCATGGGATTCGCAGGCCCCTAAGGCATAATGTCATTTTTTTCGAAGATCTCCGAGCTGTTTTATGATCTTTTTGTTACGGAGCCGGAGGAAGAAGAGTATATAGATTCTGCGGGAGAAGACGGTAAAGAGGCGGGTCCCCGTATGGCAGGCGCGCTGCCTGCGAGGGCTGTCCGTCCGTTGGATGCTGTCATCTTCGTTCCCCGTGCTTATAGTGATGCCCGCCGTGCGGTGGATGCCATGGAAAAAGGACTTGTAGTTCTTGTGGTTCTTGGCAGCAATGTGGATGATGAAACGGCGAGCCGCTTTGTGGATTTCATGAGCGGTGCCGTTTATCTCGGCAAGGGAGAAGTAGAACTTCTGAACGGGCAGGTGCTTTTGTGCGCGCCATCGGCGGTGCATATTGAGATGGACAGCATGCCCCGCCTTGCGGGGATTCCTTTGTGGAGAGGTCCGGGCGTATGAAAAAGATTATGATGATCGGCTGCGGCGCTATGGGCGGCGCTATACTTTCAGGGTGCCTTTCCAAAGGCCTCTGGACGAAAGAAGAAGTATACATTAAAGCAAGCACGGAAAAGTCAACGGTGGAAAAGGCAGAGCGATATGGCGTATCTGCAGCTTCTCTGAAAGATATCGGAGAAGCGGATTTTGTCCTTTTGGCAGTAAAGCCCGACATTATCCCTTTTGTTTTGGAAGAAATAAATCCGTACCGTCCGAGGCGGGTGATTTCTGTTGCGGCGGCAGTGACAGCAGCGACCTTGGAAGCCGGCCTTCCCGAAAAGACGCCGGTGATCCGTGTCATGCCGAATACTCCCGCTTCGGTCGGGGAGGGTATGACAGCTATTACAGCAGGGCGGTACGCTGACGAGGATTTTATCGAAACGGCAAAAGAAATATTTTCCGCCCTGGGGAAAGCGGCAGTGGTTTCCGAACGCCAGCTTGACGAGATGGGCGCTTTATCAGGAGCGGGGCCGGGATACGTTTTCGTGATTATTGATGCATTGGCGGATGCCGGAGTGCGCGCGGGACTTCCGCGGAAGCTGGCAGTTGAAGCGGCGGCGCAGACTTTGTATGGCGCAGCCAAAATGGTGCTGGAAACAGGAAAACATCCCGCCGAACTCCGTGACGGGGTGACAAGTCCCGGCGGTACGACGATTGCAGGCATCCATGCCATGGAAGCGCGCGGCATCCGTGCCGCTCTCATGGACGCCGTCATGGCGGCTCTTGCGAAATCTGATGAAATGGGCAGAAAATAATGAAAGACAGAGAGAAAATTCTCCGCTACTTTTCCGCAACCGGAGAAGAAGCGAAAGATATGGCGGTCCGTCTGCTGGATATTGCTGATTCCGTGGACAGAGGCCGGCCATTTGCCGTCGGCCCCTTTATGTCTCCTTTTGCGGCGCAGGTCGGACAGACGATTGCGGCTCACATGAAAACGGTGGCGGTGAAAACTTCCGGCGGATATCATGAAGCGGAACGGATCCGTGTCGCATTTGCCCGTAATGACTATGACGGTCCCGTGGATTTCGGGCTGACCGCATTGAAAGTGACCTGGGATGACCGATATAGGCTCATCGGCCACCGTGATGTACTGGGGGCGCTTATGGGACTCGGTATCGACAGGGCGGTTCTGGGAGATATCCTCATGCAGGGGGCGGGGTGCCAGATTGTGGCAGACAGTTCCATGGCGGAATGGATTAAGCGGAATTTCCTGAAAGTCGCCATGGTGTCTGTGCAGATAGAAGAAATATCTCTGGAAGAATTAGAGCCGCCTAAAAAGACAGCCAGAGAGGTGCGTGCCACGGTCGCTTCGCTTCGGCTTGATGCGGTCGGCGCGGCAGGATTTGGCATTTCCCGCAGCAAAATGGTACAATGCGTAGAGAGCGGTCGGACGGAAATTAACTGGCAGCCTGTGAAGAGCGCGTCGCAAACCGTAAAAGCAGGAGATGTTATTTCCATCCGCGGCAAAGGACGGATTGAAATCAGGGAAGTCACGGGGATGAGCCGGAAAGGCCGGACGGGACTTCTGATTGACCGTTATAAATAAGAATAAAACCGTTTATGAAACAGGAGGATTATTTATGATTACACCGATGGATATCCATAATAAGACGTTTTCCCGCGGACTGCGGGGGTACAGCCAGGAAGAAGTGGACGCATTCCTGCAGGAGCTGGCAAGTGACTATGAACGTATTTATCGCGAACATCGTGAGATGGAAGAGGAGATGGATACAGTCAAGACGAAACTCCGCAATTATGAAAAGATGGAATCTACCATGTCCTCCACTTTGGTCATGGCGCAGGAAACTGCTGAAAATGTGAAGAGAAACGCACAGAAAGAGGCGGAACTGGCAGTTCGGGAAGCGCAGAATGAAGCCCATCATATCATTTCCGATGCGGAAGCGGCCCGCCGCAAACTGAACACCGATCTGCTCAAAACGGAAGGCGATGTCAAGGTCTATATTGAAAAGATTCTGGCCAATTTCAAGTCGGCGATGGCTCTCATCGAATCTGCAAAGAATACGCCGGAGCCGCAGATTGTAAAAGCGCCGGAAGGACAGGATGAAGAAATGGAACTGCCCATCGAAGCGCTGGATGACCGTTCTGCCGACCTTTTTGAAGGAGAAGTAAAAGCTGATACAGCAGAAGCGGAAACTGATGAAGCGGAAGATGAAACACAGCAGGCTGTATCTGAAATATAATAAGGAATGAAAAGGAAGCGGTTCTTACAGGACTGTTTCTTTTTTTCAGGAAATATAAAGCGGCTCGGATAATATGGCTTTTGTTATTAATCGGACAGATTTCTTTTTATGTAAAAACGCTGTCTCTCCTGATGGGGAAACAGCGTTTTGCATTTACTGCTTTTTATTCTTTTTTAGAAGGCAGGCTGCCGTGCAAACAGCTGCCGCCGCGCCTGCCGCAAAGAGGGCGGCCCGCCCCCACTTGCGGACGTTATCGAAACGGACCGCCGTTTTTACCTTATCCAGGGGAGTGACGGGACGCCTCGCGGAAACGGTCACGCATCCCAGCTTTGTATCGATTTCAATGTTTGTGAAACCTGCTTTGGTAAGAATAGCGGAAAGCTCTTCCGTTTTGTAGAGAGTCATGCCTTTGATGATTTTCGGGTACAGATCGTCGAGAAATCCATAGCCGTCCGCTTCATTTACGATGAGGAAGGTGCCGCCCGGCTTCAGCACCCTTTTGATTTCTTTCAGTGTGTTTGGCAGATTGGGCCAGAAGTATATCGTTTCAAAGGCGGTGATGACATCGAAATGATTCGCGCCGAAAGGAAGAAGTTCGGCGCTTCCTTCATAAACAGAACACCGCCCTTCCGCAATGGCATCGCGGTTGCGCATAAAAGAATAACTCACGCAGTCCGGTGAAAGGTCGATTCCTGCCACATGACCGCGGGGAACTTTCTTTAAAAAGCGGGACAGGTTGATGCCGCCTCCGCAGCCGATGTCGAGGATTTTTTCATTACCGGCAAGATCCAGATGGGAAATCCCCCAGAGGGACACGGGAGTATGGAAAATATTCATAGAGGCAATCAGCAGTTTTCCGGCGGCGCCCTGCGGGTTCGCAAAAGCGGGAAGTTTTTCGGAAAAGTTCATTGTGGCGCTCCTTTCTTAAAACAGGAAATGATATATCTTTATTATAAGTGATTTTTCCGCCGGATAACAGGGAAGGGACGTAATTCTGCATAAAGTGAATAATGGCGCCGGCGGAAAAACAAAAATGCAGTCAAAATCATCCTGAATTGATTTGGGAAAAGCAGTTTTTTAAAGCAAAGAAACAAAAATATTCCGAAATAAGGTTGATTATTTATTCATATAACCGTATAATATATCATATACTATAAAAAGAAATTATATGAAAATCAGTCGATGAAGAAAGGCGGCATGTAAAATGAATGAAATTAAAAAAGTGGTTCTTGCCTATTCCGGCGGATTGGATACGTCCGTTATCATTCCGTGGCTGAAAGAGCATTATAACTGTGAAGTCATTGCCTGTACGGTCAATCTGGGACAGCCGGAAGATTTTGATGCGATTCATGAAAAAGCGCTGAAGTCGGGGGCGTCTGTGGCAGAAACGCTGGATGTGCGCAGGGAATTTATTGAAGAATACGCCTACAAAGTGTTGCAGGCCGGCGGGAGGTATGAAGGCCGGTATCTTTTAGGAACGTCTTTTGCCCGCCCGCTGATTGGCAAGTGTCTTGTGGATATGGCAAAGAAATACGGAGCGGATGCCATCTGCCACGGTGCCACCGGCAAGGGAAATGACCAGGTCCGTTTTGAACTGGCGGTGAAAGCACTGGCGCCCCACATGAAGATTATCGCTCCCTGGCGCCTATGGGATATGAAATCCCGTGAAGATGAGATGGCTTATGCGGAAGCGCACAACGTGCCTATTGATAAATTTGATGAAAAGCAGACGGAAGAAGAAAAAGCGGCGCAGAAATATCCCTACTCTATGGACTGGAACATGTGGCACCTCTCCCATGAGGGGGATGATCTGGAAAATCCCGCCAATCCGCCCCACAAAGATATGTATCTTGTCACCTGTGATCCCGAAGACGCTCCTGATCAGCCCGAATTTGTCACCATCGAATTTAAGGAAGGCAAGCCGATTGCTGTCAACGGGAAGGAAATGGACGGCGTGGAACTGGTCAATACGCTGAATGAAATCGGCGCAAGGAACGGCATCGGCATTGACGATCTTGTGGAGAACCGCCTGGTGGGCATGAAATCCCGCGGCGTATATGAAAATCCGGCAGGTTCTATTCTTTTCTATGCCCACAGCGAACTGGAACGCCTTTGTCTGGATCGCGCCACCCTTCATTTTAAGGAAGTGGCGGCCGTCAAATACAGCGAACTCGTTTATGACGGCATGTGGTTCGCCCCTCTTCGTGAAGCACTGCAGGCATTTGCTGATGAAACTTCGAAGACAGTGACGGGAAAAGTGTCCCTCCGCCTGTATAAAGGAAATATCCTCTCCAATGGCGCGGAAAGTCCGTATTCCCTCTACAATGAAGAATTTGTCACATTCGGTAAAGATGAAGTATACAACCAGGCGGATGCGGAAGGTTTCATCAACCTCTTCGGGCTGCCTCTCACCATTCGTGCGCTGATGAAGGAAAAGAATGAAAAATGAGTGAAATGATGTGGGGCGGCCGTTTTCAGAAGGCGGAGGAAAGAAGCGCGCTTGATTTCAACGCTTCTGTTTCCTACGACTGCCGTATGTATAAAGAAGATATCGCCGGCTCGCTGGCTCATGCGTCCATGCTGGCGGATTGCGGCATTATTTCCAAAGAGGATCTGGAAAAGATTACCGGGGGCCTTTTGAAAATAAAAAAAGAAATAGAAGAAGGCCAGTTTGCATTTTCTGTGGAACTGGAAGACGTCCATATGAATGTGGAAAAGCGTCTGACCGATGATATCGGCGACGCGGGAGCAAGGCTCCACACGGCAAGAAGCAGGAATGACCAGTGCGCCGCAGATCTCCATATGTATATGCGCCGGCATATCGCGAAGCTGGCGGAGAAGCTGATTGCCGCCGAAGAAGCGCTGATAGGTGTATCTGAAAAATACAAGGATGTCATCCTGCCCGGCTATACCCATATGCAGAGAGCGCAGCCCGTGCTTTTCGCCCATCATATGATGGCTTACTGCGCCATGCTGCAAAGAGATTTTGAAAGGCTCACCGGCTGCTATGAAATGGCAGATGCCTCTCCTTTGGGCGCCTGCGCTCTGGCGGGGACGACTTATCCCACCATGCCGAAGGAAACGGCGGAGAAACTTCACTTTTCAAAATGCTATGGAAACAGTTTGGACGCAGTTTCCGATCGTGACTACCTTATCCAGTTTCTTTCCTTCGCATCCATCTGTATGATGCACCTGTCCCGCCTGTCGGAAGAATTGATTCTGTGGAGCACCGGCGAATTCGGATTTATTGAGCTTGATGACGGATACAGTACAGGCAGTTCCATCATGCCGCAGAAGAAGAATCCCGATATCTGTGAACTGGTCCGCGGGAAAACAGGACGGGTATACGGACATTTGACGGCGCTCCTGACCGTGATGAAAGGACTTCCTCTTGCCTATGACAAGGATATGCAGGAAGACAAGGAAGGCGTATTTGACGCCATAGACACACTGGGGTTCGCTTTGGATATTTATGCCGGCATGCTGGGCACCATGACCGTCAACGGGGCGCGTACGAGAGCCGTCTTGGAAAATGACTTCTCCAATGCCACCGATATGGCTGACTATCTGGCAAAGAAAGGACTTCCTTTCCGCCGTGCCCATGCGGTGGTGGGAAACGCGGTGGCTTACTGCATTGAAAACAGAAAAGTGCTGCTTGACCTCACCATGGAAGAGTTTAAAAAGATGAATCCTCTTTTTGAAACCGATATTTACGAAGTCCTTCAAATTGAAAACTGCGTGAAGAACAGGGATAGTTACGGCGGTACCGGACCGAAGCAGGTGAAGCGCCAGCAGCGGGAAGCGAAAAAGATGATTGGGAAACAGAAAAAACTGGCGGCAGAATGGAAAGAAGCGAACGCGTTTATAGAATAAGAATGGGAAGAGAATATCCTTATAAATGATTTTGCATCAGGCCCTCATGCGGATGAGGGCTTTTAGCATAGCGAAATGAAGAGGGCGGACCAAATTGAATATGAATCGGAAAATATAATAAAATTTTGCCTGAATATATATTTTTGATATAAAATTGTATTGAAATAAATTTGAATAAAATTAATACAAGTATAAAAAGGAGAAAAATGAAGATCGCACTTCTTCATCTGGATGTGGCGGAAGGACCGGAAACAAGAAACAGAAGAACTATCCTTTCTGCGGCGGGAGAGGCAGTTTCCCGCGGGGCAGACTGGATCGTCACGCCTGAAACGGCGCTTCAGGGATATTTCTTCTATGACAACAATGGGAAGCTTCCTTCCTTTTCGGAAAAGCAGCTGTCCCGGTATATGTTTTTTGCCGGAAGGAATAAAGCGGATATGTTTCTTTCCGCGGCAGAATATGATGAAAGGGATGGAAAGGGATACAATTCCTGTTTTGTCATAAACAGGGAAGGAAAGCTTCTGGGGAAGCACAGGAAGATGTGCTCCCACCGGAAGGGATTTGAACGGTGGCTGTCCCTGGGAAGAGAAACCCATGTGTTTAACATAGGCACGCTCCGGGTGGGTCTGCTTGTCTGCGCAGATTCCTATTACGAACAGCCCTGTTTGGAAATAAAAAAGAAGAAAGCGGATATGGTACTCGTTACAGCGGCCTGGCCGCCGGGGAAATGCTGTTCCGATCCTGTGTCTGTCTGGGAAACCTGTTCAAAATTATGCGGTGTTCCGGTCATTGTCTGCAACCAGACGGGATATCATGAAAGAATGGATATGAGAGAAGCAGAAAGCGCGGTCATCGTGGAAGGACAGCGGCTTTTTACCTATAAAGGCGATCCAGCGGTTTTATTTTGTGAGTGGGACGAAGAGAAAATGCAGCTCCGCTCGAGAGCATTTGAGGTGGTGCACGTAAAATGAAAGAAATAGAATTGTATCGGTTAAGTACAGATGAGAAAATCGTACATATCCCTGAAACACGCAGCATCGTAGTCCGTTTTAATGCTCCTAAAAAGGTCTTGAGCACTTCTCTCTTGAATGGCGGATACAGAGAAGATATCAAGGGGCTTTTCAACTATACCTGCTGCGGGCCCGGTTCCTGCATGAGCCTTGAAAAATATGAGGAGCATCTGGGAAAATGTGCAGCAGTTATGGGGCTTGATCCTGCCCGTTCCACGGGAATCGGCACGGCGGCACGGATGGAGAACGCGGCCATCGTGGAAGAAACCTATGAAGAACTTAAGGTGGCAGCCTGCGTGACGGCAGGAGTGGAAGGAAACGCAGGGTGCGCAGGAGATCCGGCGGGATATTACGGGGCGGGGGCGCGTCCGGAAATATACAGGCCGGGAACCATTAATATCCTGCTTTTTATCAATGCCGATATGCCGCCGGGGATATTAACCCGCGCGCTGGTCACCTGTACGGAAGGAAAGACGGCGGCGCTTCGGGAACTGATGGTGGGGAGCCGGTATTCGGAAAATCCTGCCACAGGAACGGGGACAGACTCGACAATCATCGTTTGTGATCCGAAATCACCGCTTTATTTCCGCAGCGCAGGGAAACATAACAAACTGGGGGAACTGATCGGGAAGACGGTCAAAGAGGCAGTGAAAAAGGCATTAGGGAATCAAAATCATCTCTATCCCTCTACGCAGCACAGTGTGACAGAACGATTGAGGCGGTACGGGGTGACAGAGGAAGTCCTGTATTCGTATTTCAGGGAATATAAAAAAGATAGCATTGAAGAAGAATGGCGCCATCTCTGGCGAAAGATAGACCGGGACAGCGAAATGGTATTCATATCATCTTTCCTGGCGGAGCTTCTCGACGAATATCGGTGGGGGCTGGCAGGAAATGAAGAGGCATGCCGCATGGCAAAAAAGCTCCTGCAAATGACAGCAGAAGCATATGGAATGCGGTCAGTACCGATGGAAATAAAATCAGCTGAAGATATAAAAGATGCTTTTTGCCGATTGGCAGTACAGGCAGCTGTAAAGAAGAACGGCATTTGAGCATAACGGTCAAACAGATAAATCTATCAGGTACAGGCAGTTTATCGGTTTGCCGCTAAAGATCAGAAGCTGATAATATATTCTTTATGTAAAGTGTTTTTTCTTGACAGACTGTTTTGTTTCTTATATAATCATTCCGGTATGGTGATGATATGTTTTTAGAAAATATCGTACAGAAAGGCGAGCTGCTTGATTGCTACGGCGCTTTATTGACTGTGCGGCAGCGGGAATGCCTTGAGCTTTATTATAATGAAAATCTCACATTGGCGGAGATTGCGGAGTATTTCCATATTTCCCGCCAGGCAGTGCATGATGCCATGCGCCATGGGGAGGAGCAGCTGGAAAATTATGAAGCGGCGCTCCATGTGGCGGCTGCACGGCTGAAGCGTAAGAAAGCGGCAGAAGAGATTTCTCTGCTCTTGTCCGATACGGCAAGAGAAGAAGCGGCGCCGCTTTTAAAAGTATTGACAGATTGAGGTGGACGGATGCCTTTTGAAAATTTAGGGGATAAGCTGCAGTCTGCTTTCAAGGATCTACGGGGAAAGGGCAGACTTTCTGAGAGCGATATCGACAGCGCGCTCCGTGAAGTGCGCCGTGCTCTTCTGGAAGCAGACGTTAATTTCAAAGTTGCGAAAGATTTTATTGCCCAGGTTCGTGAAAAGGCGGTGGGTGAAGAGGTCTTCGGGAGCCTGAAGCCTGACCAGACGGTAATCAAAATCGTCCGTGATGAGCTCACGGAGCTCTTAGGCGGTACGCAGAGCAAGATTACGATGTCGTCCTCCGGATTGACAGTGATTATGCTGGTGGGGCTGCAGGGCGCCGGTAAAACGACGACAGCAGGCAAGCTGGCCCTTATGCTGAAGAAGCGCGGCAAGAAACCTCTTTTGGCGGCGTGCGACGTGTACCGTCCTGCGGCAATCAAGCAGCTGGAGGTTCTTGGACAACAGGTGGATGTTCCCGTATACCGCATGCCTGATAATGTGGATCCTGTCCATATCGCACGGTACGCAGTGGATGCAGCAAAGTCTTACGGACGGGACGTGGTTATCCTTGATACGGCGGGCCGGCTGACAATTGACGAAAAACTTATGGCAGAACTTCGGAATATAAAATCCGAAGTCCATCCTCATGAAATCCTTCTTGTCCTGGATTCTATGACAGGACAGGATGCGGTAACAACGGCGGGGACATTTGATGAAAATCTCGGTATAGACGGCACGATCCTGACGAAGATGGACGGTGATGCCCGCGGCGGCGCGGCTCTTTCCATCAAGGCGGTCACCGGCAAACCGATAAAAATGATCGGTGTCAGTGAAAAGCTGGACGGCGGTTTGGAGGATTTCCATCCCGACCGTATGGCAGGACGCATTCTCGACCTGGGCGATCTGGAATCTCTCTTTGAACAGGCCCAGAGAAATATGGATCAGGATACGCTCAAAGAGGGCGCGAAGAAAATTCAAAAAGGCGAATTTTCGCTGGACGATTTCCTGAAACAGCTGAAACAGATCCAGAAATTGGGCTCCATGTCCGGCATTTTAAGCATGATTCCGGGAATGGGGAAATATAAAGAGCAGTTGAAAGATGTTGATCTAAACGGCAAGGAGATCAGACATATCGAAGCAATTATTTTGTCTATGACACCGGCGGAACGGGCGAATATCGATTTGCTCAACGGCAGCCGCAGGAAGCGCATCGCGGACGGCGCCGGTGTGAAGATCCAGGATGTGAACCGCATGATGAAGCAGTTTAAGGAAATGCAGAAACAGATGAAAAAGCTGAAAGGCAGAAAGATGCGTCCTCCGACAGGCGGTCTCGGCGGGTTTGGAGGTTTCGGCGGATTTCCGGGTATGTTCAGATGAAAGGGGCGTAAGCCTGAAATTTTTTGCAGGAATACCGGCCTGACCGCGCTGCCGGAAAGGCCGATTATTTCATAAATCAAGTAAAGAACTTATGATTTCAAGGAGGTGAAATTATGTTAAAGATTCGTTTGACCCGCATGGGCGCAAAGAAAAATCCTTTCTACCGTGTAGTTGTTATTGATTCCAAGGAAGCCCGCAACGGTACTCCCGTCGCGACTGTAGGCTGGTATGATCCGGCTAAGGCTGACGCCCCTGTCAAGCTTGATGAAGAAGCAATTCTTTCCTGGCTTGGCAAAGGTGCACAGCCGACTGATACAGTCCGCAGCCTTCTCCGTAAAAATGGCATCATGGCAAAGTTTGCTGAAGCGAAGAAATAAGGGAGGCGCGCTATGAATGAATTGGTGGAAAATATCACCAGGGCTCTTGTGAAGAACCCCGACGCCGTCTCTGTGAACGTTGTCCATAAGGGCAGCCTGGAGATTTATCAGATCCAGGTTGCCCCTGAAGATATGGGCAAGGTGATTGGCAGAAAAGGCCGCATTGCTAATGCAATCCGAACAGTGGTAAAAGCAGGGGCTTTAAAGGAAAATAAAAAAGTCGCTGTTGACATTCTGGAAGAGGTACACTAATGGATGAAATTCAGGTTTTGATTCCTGTCGCTGTAAAATCTAAGCTGACAGAGGCATTAAAGACAACTTTGCTGAACCAGATCAATCAAAATATCAAGAGTGTTGAAAATGACATGACACAGCTTGAATTTGAAGCGAACGCGAAGCTGGCGGAACAGGCAAAAATCAATATGCAGGCAGTGGCTCCTCTCCGCGCCCAGTATGACGCGCAGAAAGCACAGATGATCCAGGTAAAGGATAAACTCACTGCAGATAAAGAACATCTGGAAAAACTGACTATTGGCGCAGAATTGCCGCGCCAGCCGCTTAACCGCCTTGTGACTCTTCATATCGGTGACGACATGAATGCTGTCGCCGGGGGAGAAATTCTGGTGGAAGACGGAAAGATCATCGCTTTCCGTGAATGATATGAATTCCGGCAAATGGATTACTGTCGGCCGAATTGTTGCCCCGCATGGCGTGCGGGGTGATTTGCGTGTCCTTCCGGAAACGGAACGGCCGGCCATGTTCAGAAAGCTGAAAAAACTTTTCCTTGGCGGCAGAGCCTATGATGTATGTTCTTCCCGCCCCCATAAGAATGTGCATATTATTCATCTGGCGGGGGTGGAAGACCGGAACAGGGCGGAGCCGCTTGTCGGAACACCTGTGGAAATACCTGCGGCGGAATTACCGAAATTGCCGGAGGGGGAATATTATTACTTCCAGCTTATCGGCCTGACAGTGGTTTCCGATACGGGGGATACTGTGGGGACACTCACGGAAATTATTGAAACCGGCGCGAATAACGTGTATGCGGTAAAAACGGCGGAAGGAAAGGAAATATACCTTCCTGCCATACCGTCCTGCGTCCTTTCCGTTCAACCGGAGGAAAAGACGATGACGGTGCATTTACCGGAATGGGAATAAACATGAAAATAGATATTTTATCTTTATTTCCCGAGTTTATAGAAGCATTCTTCCGACAGAGCATGATTAAACGCGCTCTGGACGCGGGGCTCATAGAGATGGCGGTGACAGATCCGCGGGAGTTTTCCCACAGCAGGCATCATCAGGTGGATGATACCATCTATGGCGGCGGCGCGGGAATGCTCATGCAGTGCGGCCCGCTTTTTGAAGCCTGTGAATCGGTACTTCCTCAAAAGGGGCCGCGGGATCGGGTGGTTTTCCTGTCTCCTGCCGGGATCCCTTTTACCCAGGATAAAGCCAAGGAGCTTTACCGCGACTATGACCATCTGGTTCTGATCTGCGGACACTATGAGGGGGTAGACCACCGCGTGGAAGAACACCTGGCAGATGAATTGATTTCCATTGGAGACTATGTCCTTACGGGAGGAGAGCTTGGCGCTATGGTTATTTCCGATGCGGTTGCCCGTATGGTGCCCGGTGTCCTTGGAGATGCGGGCAGCGCGGCAGGAGATTCTTTCTATGAACCGATTCTGGAATATCCCCAGTACACGAAACCTGTGGATTATCGTGGCTGGAAAGTGCCTGAGGTGCTTGTGAGCGGCCATCATGCAAATATTGCCCGCTGGCGGCGGAAAGAGGCGCTTCGGCGGACCCTGAAATGCCGTCCCGATCTTCTGGCAAAATTACAAATGACGGCGGAAGATAAAAAGCTCATGGCGGAAATAGCCGGGGAAGAGGAGGAATCATAGTGGCGCCCGTGTATATAGGACTTGTCCATTATCCGATTTATAACAAACATATGGAAGTGGTCACGACCGCCCTTACGAACTATGACCTTCATGATATCGCGCGGACGGCGAAAACATATGGCGTACGCACTTATTTCATTATCCATCCCATCGAGAGCCAGCGCGAAATGGCGCTCCGTATCATGACCCACTGGAAAACGGGCGGCGGGGTCCATTATAACCCGAACCGGAAAGAAGCTTTTGAAGAAACAGCTCTTGTACCGTCTCTGGAGGATGCTGCCCGGCAGATAGAAAAAGACTGCGGAGAAAAGCCGATTATTGTGACTACGGATGCCCGTGTCTACCCGAATACGGTTTCTTACACGGACATGCGGAAGAAAATCCATGAAGAGGAAAAACCTGTTTTCATTCTTTTCGGGACAGGCTTCGGCATGACCAGGGAAATGATGAAACAGTTTGATTATATTGTAGAACCTATATATGGTGCCGGCAGCTACAACCACCTCTGTGTGAGAAGCGCCGCTGCCATCATCCTTGACCGCCTTTTAGGCGAGCCCTGGTGGAATACAAAGGAGGGGAAATAATTATGTCCGGACATTCCAAGTGGGAAAATATCAAGCGCAAGAAAGGCAAGACGGATGCCATCCGCGCGAAAATTACCACAAAAATTTCCAAGGAAATCACGATTGCTGCCCGTATGGGCGGCGGAGATCCCGTAGGAAATATGCGTTTAAAATTGGCTTTGACAAAAGCAAAGCAGAACAATGTGCCGAAAGATAATATCCAGCGCGCTATTGCCAAAGGTGTAGGCGCCGCTTCCGGTGCGGGCTTTGATGAAATTACTTACGAGGGGTACGGACCCGGCGGCGCGGCGGTTATCGTTGAGTGCAATACGGATAACAGAAACCGTGCGGCGGCGGACGTACGCCATGCCTTTACCCATCACGGCGGCAGCATCGGTACGCCGGGCTGTGTGGCGTGGATGTTCAAGAAAAAAGGCATAATTGTCGTGAGCAAAGAAGCCGCTGATGAAGATACCCTCATGATGATCGCTCTTGACGCAGGTGCCGAAGACGTCTCGACAGACGGAGACGGTTTTGAAATTACGACGGCTCCTGAAGATTTCCTGACCGTTTCCGAAGCACTGGAAAAAGAAGGAATTGCCGTAGAAGCATCGGAAGTGACCATGGTTCCGGATAATACTGTTTCCCTTGAAGGCGATGCGGCGGACGTCATGAATAAGCTTACCGGTGAACTGGAAGAATTGGATGACGTGCAGGACGTGTACACCAACGCAGAACTTCCGGAAGATATGGAATAATAGAAAGCACAGGTTCAAGCCTGTGTTTTTTTGCGCAGAAAAGCGGAGTTGCCCTGGTGTCAGCAGATTTTGCTGCTGGCGGCACTAAAAAAGAATCCTTACGAATATTTTCATTCATAAGGATTCTTTTCATTTGCTTAGAAATGGTAATTCAAGCCGACACCGAAGCCGTCTTCGCTGGATGTCTTATCTCTGTCATAATAGGTATAGTTCACGTCAAGGTCGAAAGAGGTGGGAACGAGGCCAAGCCGGAGACCCACTTTATATTCTCTTTCCTCGGAAGATAATTTCAGTCCGCCATACGCATCAAGAGGACCTATGACATTTGTTCTTCCTTCCAGAAGTCCGTAAACTTTTGCGTCTCTGTCATAATAATTTCTGTTGCCTAAACCAAGGTATACATGGCCCAGTTTATACTTGGCGTAAATATCTGTTTCATTTCCGCCATGATTCCAGTGTCTGTATTCCGCACCGACAATAACTTTACTGACAGGCGAAATTTCGATATGGGCGCTGTGGATACCGTCTTTTGCTCCGTTGTAGCCATAGCCGACTTCCGTTTCCAGAACCGGTACGCCGGGAATCAGCGCCTGGGCAGAATATGCTCCGCTGAATACGGTAAGCACCGCTGCCGCGAATAACAATTTCTTCATAACAGTCTCTCCTTTCTGCAGATAATCTTTTCTCTATTATAAATCAAGAATAGAAAAAATTCCATCTATTATCTTATAGAATTTGGGCATGGGTTGGACAATCCAATTGCTCCCCTGATAAAAGGAACAGTTGTTTATGGAATGCAGGTGTCGTTCTGTATTATAAGGCAATCGCTCTTGCGAAATGTTCTTTCAGGACCTTGACGGATGCCTGGAGTTCTTTTTGCTCGTCATCTGTCAGATGCAGCTCAATGATGTCTTCCACGCCGTCTTTTCCGATTTTGACGGGAACGGAAGCGAAACTGTCTTTTATGCCGTACGGACCGTCAAGGTAAACGGAGCAGGGGAGGATCTTGTGTTCATTATGGTAAATCGCGCGGACCAGTTCTGCTGTCGCTGAGGTGACGCCGAATTCAGTGCAGCCTTTTGTCGTATTTTCGATATATCCTTCCTTGTGGACTTTGTCGAGAATGACTTCTTTGGCGTCCATATGATAAAGCTCCGGTTTTTCTGCGAGGAGTTCATCGATCGGTTTGCCGGCGACTGTTACATGGCTCCAGGGAATCATGGAGCTGTCCCCGTGTTCACCTAAGAGATAAGCGGTGAGGGAGCGGCGGTTTACTTTCAGCTGGGTAGACAGCTGCATCTGCAGCCGGGCAGAGTCGAGAGCCGTTCCCGAGCCGATGATTTTTTCCTTTGGCCAGTCCAGTTTGTACTGGAGGTATTCGGCGATAATATCACAGGGATTGGAAATGGAAATAATAATTCCGTCAAATCCCGATTCTTTAATGAGCGGAATAAATTCTTTGCTTGTGGCGACGGCGCTGTCCATCATGTCAAGGCGTGTCTGTCCCGGAAGACGGGGTGTGCCTGACGCATTGATGAGTATATCGGCATCCTTCATGTCGGCTACGGTGCCTGCGTACGCCTCAAAATGATGGGGCTGGTAACTTACTGCGTCCAGCAGGTCAAGTGATTCGCCATGGGCCTTGTCATTATTAATATCATAGAAAACCACTTCGTCAGCCAGTCCCTGCACTGCGAACTGGAGTGCCAAGTGGGAACCTACGTTTCCCGCACCGATGATGCCGATTTTTCTTGTTTTAATTGCCATTTCTTCTATCCTCCTGTTTCTCCTTCATGAATGATCATTCTTTTGGATCATAATTTAAACCAATTATACTCTCTCAAACCGGATGAGGCTACCTTCTTTTAGCAGCGGAGGAATATGTTTGGTGAAAAGGAGATGATTGCGGGAAATTGCAGGGCATGGCATAAAATATTCCCAGGCAGTCAAACGGATTACAAGGATATCGTTTTAAAATTTTTGACGATCAAAATTCTTTAGGTCATCAGCACATTCTGAATGATCTAATTACTCTATAATAAATTGATTACCATATGTTGTGTTTTGAAAATATATTGACACAATATATTGAATAGAATAATATAGATATACAAAATAACCGAAATAGAATCGGTGAAATAAAGAGAGGGTATTGATTATGGAACATTGGTATGACAATGAAATCAGCCGGGGTATCTTAGCGGCGAAATATTATCATGAAGGCGAGACGACGCCGCAGCAGTTCATCGACAGGGTGAGCTCCATATTTAAGGGGGATTTTCGTGAACGTATGAAAAAATACATCACAGACGGAGATTTTTCTCCTGCCGGAAGGACGCTTTATGCGGCAGGTTCGAGGGGCAAATTTAAAGTATCCATGTCAAACTGCTATATCCTGCCGTCACCGGAAGATAATCTGGAATCCATTTTTCATTCCAATTATGAAATTGCCCGTATTTTTTCCTATGGCGGCGGTATCGGTATCAATATTTCCAATCTCCGTCCTGCAGGAAGCCGTGTACATAATGTGGCACGTACTTCCACCGGTGCCGTTTCTTTCATGAAAATTTTTAATACTACCGGCGAAGTGATCAGCCAGAACGGCCGCCGCGGCGCGCAGATGGTGGGACTTAACTGCAGCCATCCTGATATTTATGAATTCCTCCATATCAAGCAAAATGAAGAAAAGCTGTCCAGCATGAATATCAGCATTCTTTTTACTGACGAATTTATGGAAGCTGTGCGGGACGATAAAGAGTACACCCTCCGTTTCCATGTAGAATCGACCGGTGAAAATATCAAAAGGACGATCCGTGCCCGTGATTTCTTCCGTGAGTTTTGCGAAACCCAGTGGGATTGGGGCGATCCGGGGGCGCTTTTTTCGGATCGGTTGAATGATTACCATCTGCTTGCAGGATATGATGAGTATCAAATTGAAATCACGAATCCCTGCGGCGAGTTCGGCGGCAACGCGTACAATGCGTGCAACTTGGGCAGCATCAATCTGTACAACATGATTGATGATAAATTCGGCAATGCACCGTCTTTGAATGAGGAAAAATTCAAGCAGGCGGTTTATGACGGCATTATTGCTCTTGACGAGATCGTCTCTTACGGTTATGAAACGCAGCCTTTGGATGAAAACAGGACCTGTATTGATGACTGGCGCTCTTTGGGGCTGGGACTCTTCGGCGTGGCCGATGCGCTTGTGGCGATGAAGCTGGCTTACGGAAGCCGGGAAGCAAGTGCATTTATGGAAAATGTGATGAAGATCATGCTCCTTTCTGCACTCCGCTCTTCCTGTGACAGGGCAAAGATGAAAGGTACTTTCGGACGTTACCGCCGGGAGGCGACGGAGAAATCGCCGATTATACAAATGGTAAAAGAGCTTGACGGCGGTCTTTATGAAGATATCCGAACTTATGGTCTGCGGAACGGCACGCTCCTTGCCATCGCGCCGACAGGAACCATTTCCCTTCTGATGGGAAGTTTTTCCGGCGGCTGTGAACCGCTTTACAAAATTTCTTATGAACGTTCCACACACAAGATGGAAGAAGTGAACGGCAGTTTCCGCGTGTATGCCCACAGTGTAAAAGATTTGCTCCGGTACCATCATCTGCCATTGACTTTGACGGATGATGAAATACGGGAAAAGTTCCCCTGGGTCATTGAAAGCCATGATGTTTCCTTTATGGATCGTGTAGCTATGCAGGCGGTCATGCAGAAGTATGTGGATAATTCCATTTCCAGCACGGTGAATTTGAAAAATGACGCCACGCCCGAAGATATCTACGATATTTACCTGGCGGCATGGGAAAGCGGATGCAAAGGCATTACTGTTTTCAGAGACGGATGCCGCCGGGGAAATATTCTCGGCGTTGCCGCAAAGGAAGAAGAGAAAGCCGATGGACCAAAGCCGGCAGAAGGGCAGCCGGTTTGTCCCGAATGCGGCGGAAAGAATATCCGTGTGGAAGGCCATTGTGCTGCCTGCAGTGACTGTGGCTGGTCCGCCTGCAGTGTCGTATAAATGAAATAGAACAGGAAGATTCCGTATGAACCGGCGGGCGTTTTTGCATGGGAAAATGAAAGGAACTTTAGCGTTTCTTGTGAAATCAGACGCAGAATTATATAATTAAAGAAGACAAACCGGGAATCAATAGTGAATGAAAATGAAGAAGACTGAAGGTATAAGCTTTGGTAAAGAAAGGATCCCCGGCGGAGAGATTATCCGTAAACGGAAAAGGAGGACTCACTGATGAAAGGTTATGCAATGCTCAAAATCGGCTCTGTAGGCTGGGTTGAAAAAGAAAGACCCGCCTGCGGCGCCATGGATGCCATTTGTAAGCCGCTGGCTATCGCCATCTGCACTTCCGACGTACATACCGTATGGGAGGGTGCTGTTGGCGAACGGCATGACATGATTCTCGGACATGAATGCTGCGCGGAAGTGGTGGAAGTCGGCGCGGATGTAAAAGATTTCAAGCCTGGCGACCGTGTTCTTGTTCCCGCAATCACCCCCGACTGGAATTCACTGGAAGCCCAGGCCGGATACGCGATGCATTCCGGCGGCATGCTGGCAGGCTGGAAATTTTCTAATTTTAAAGACGGTGTGTTTGCGGAATATTTCCATGTGAATGATGCTGACGGAAATTTGGCGCACTTGCCGAAAGAAATTAATGTGGTAGATGCGTGCATGCTCTCCGATATGGTTCCTACCGGATTCCACGGTGTGGAACTGGCCGATGTGCAGTTTGGCGATGTGGTGCTTGTCATCGGCATCGGCCCTGTGGGGCTCATGGCGGTTGCCGGAACGAATATGCGCGGCGCTGCCCGGATTATTGCCGTAGGCAGCCGCCCCGTATGCGTAGAAGCGGCAAAGAAATACGGAGCATCAGATATCATAAATTATAAAAACGGTCCCATTGAAGACCAGGTCATGCGGCTCACCGACGGTAAAGGTGTGGATCGTGTCATTATTGCGGGCGGTACGGTGGATACATTTGCGTCCGCAGTGAAAGCATTGAAGCCGGGCGGAAAAATCGGTTCTGTGAACTATCTGGGAAGTGGAGACAGTATCCGTATCCCCCGTGTGGAATGGGGGGTGGGCATGGGGCATAAAGCCATCGTTGGCGGACTTATGCCCGGCGGCAGACTCCGTATGGAAAAGCTGGGCGCCCTTGTGGCGGCAGGAAAACTGGACGTAAGCCTTCTTTCCACCCATGTATACGAAGGCTGGGATAAGCTTCCCGAAGCGCTTCAGATTATGAAAGATAAACCAGCGGACGTGATTAAGCCGGTAGTGGTTCTGGAAAGATAAGACAGAAATAAAAGGGACTGTTCCTCACAGGCAGTCCTTTTTGCTTGGAAAATTTTATATACAAATTAGAGTATATACTCATTGAGACAGAAATATATTTCTTAAAATGATTGGAAACAGATGGATGAGTTTTTGAATCACCGATAAAAACAGAACCGATAAAAGTGTCAATTTTATTTTCATGGTTCTTGTATCTTGTAAATGCATGAATAAACGTCTTGTGCTTCTGAAATCGGGATAGATGGTGATATATAGTATACTAATTCACAGGGAACATATATAATTAGGACATAAAAACGAGTACCGGGAATGGACAAAGGGGGGCAGAGCCTGTTGTCGTTCCCGGTATGGCACGGAAAGGGTCAGGAAGTGAATAAACTTAAATCTTATGCAGTTAATCAGCTGAAGGTTACGCGGAATACATTCCGTGATCCGATCATTGCGGCAGTCACGGTTTCTATGATTGCGGTGCTCCTTATTTTTGTGGTGTGGCCCCTGCTGGAAGTCGTGAAGCAGAGTCTTGTGGATACGGCAGGCAATTACAGTTTCCAGGCGTATAAGAATATCTTTACGATGCGGGAAACATACAAGGCTTTTTGCAACACCATTATGCTGGCCGTTATTGTCGGCGTTCTGGCGACGGTGATCGGGTTCCTTTTTGCCTACTGCACGTCCCACCTGCAGATCCGCGGGAAAAGAATATTTAATCTGATGGCGATGATGCCCATGGTGTCACCGCCGTTTTCTGTGGCATTGTCCATTATCATGCTTTTTGGCAGCCGCGGTCTGATCACTTACAATCTTCTCGGCTGGACGAATACAAATATTTACGGGCTGAAAGGCCTGATTTTTGTACAGACGATTTCTTATTTTCCTATCGCCTTTCTTCTTTTAGCCGGCATGCTGCGGTCTATTGACTCTTCTATTGAGGATGCGGCCCGTGATCTGGGCTCTTCTAAATGGCGTACATAAGAAGAATTTCCGGCTTGCCGATGATAGCACGGACGATGCCGACCCTCTGCTGTTCTCCGCCGGATAATTCATGAGGGTAACGGTGTGCATATATTTTCGGATCAAGACCGACTTTGGATAACAGCTGTGTAGTTTGTTCTTTCCGGATTTGCTTTGGCCATTTTTTCATAATCGGTACAAGTTCTATATTTTCTGCGACCGTCAAATTAGGGAAAAGGGCGATCTGCTGCAAGACATATCCCGTATTGAGCCGTAATTTGCGAAGCGGATAGTCCATGACGGATTTTCCATTTAATAATACATCTCCTTCTGTCGGGTCAATGAGACGGTTAATTAGTTTCAACAGGGTTGTTTTGCCGCTGCCGCTTGGGCCGATGAGAACAAAAAATTCTTTGTCCTTGATGGAAAGGCTCTGATTTTTTATTACGGTACGCTCTCCGTAATCTTTCCGGATCTGCTTTAGTTCAATCATGTATTCTCCTGTGGTGGAAAAACATCAAAAGGTCCTGATTTTATGAAAAACATTATATATCCGGACAGATTTCTTTTATAAGACGCATAAATTCCTGTGTCAGGATATCTGTAAATAAATGTGTTGTTTCGATCAGTGTTTGCTGCTGCTTTGTTGACAACTGGGAAAATGCTTTCTTTTCTGCCTCATCCATGGGGTCAATGATAGAGGCGGCAAATTGTCTGCCTTTTTCTGTCAGCATGATTAGTTTTTTTCGTCTGTCTTTCGGATGGACTGTGCTTTTAATATATCCTTTCTTCGAAAAATTTTTAATTACTGCGTTGACCACCTGTTTGGTGGAATATGTATGGCGTGTAATTGTTTGCTGGGAAATACCTTTCGGATGACGGTAAATCCATAGGAGGATTAACAGTGATTTTCCCTGAAGACCCCGCTTCCGGGCATAATCTTCATAAAGAGAAAACTGATGGTCCCGTAAACGGGCATACATACGGTGGTTTTCTATTGTTAAAGTAGAATAATCGGTTTGGATCATTATTGTGTACCTGAAAGCAAAACAAGACAATATAGTAAAAATATTTTACTATAAGTGTAAGGATCATGAAAATATCTGTCAAGGCATATCTAATCCTCTTGACGAATGCGACAGAGGAGATAAGCTGTTTTCAATGAACGGCAAAAAAAAGGATGCATCGATTTGCTGCTGGTATTTTCTTTTCAAATTGCAGCAGGCAAATAAAAAAGCACAGTCTTTATGAAATCAGGACTGCTGCTTTTTTCAATAATAAGAAAGTATAAAGAATTTTGTTCTTTTCGTAGTTAATTTCCTTCCAGCCGGGGGACGCCGAGCGGCGGGGACTGGAGGAAGACGACGTCTTTATTTCTCTCCTCCAGCCAGCCTGCCTGCCATGCATTCGGGAGGAGGTAGACGGGACGTTCTCTTCTGTCATAAACGACCATGGCGTTGTCGAGACCGATGAGTTCTTCCGGCGGGACATCGCCCTCCGTCCAGCGGGCGCAGGTGTAACTGATCGGTTCCACATTTACCGTGACATTGTATTCCTTTTCCAGACGGTACTTCATGACTTCAAATTGCAGCTGGCCGACAGCGCCGATAATGAAGGATTCCATGATGTAAGGCTGCTTGTAAATCTGGATGGCGCCTTCCTGGGCAAGCTGGCTGACACCGTTGAGGAACTGTTTCCGCTTCATGCTGCTTTCCGGAGAAAGACGGGCAAACAGTTCCGGCGGGAATACGGGGAAGTCGATAAAGGTGACAGGGGATTTTTTTTCACATACCGTGTCGCCCACGCCGAGTTCTCCCGTATCGAAGATTCCGATGATATCTCCGGGATAGGCTTTTTCTACAGTCTGCCGCTCTGTGGCGAGAAATTGCTGCGGCTGAGAAAGTCGGAGCATTTTGCCGCTCTGCCGATGGAGTACGGAAGCGCCCTTTTCAAAAATACCGGAACAGATACGCAGGAAAGCAATACGGTCATGGTGTTTGGGATCCATGTTTGCCTGGATTTTGAAAACGAAAGCGGAGAAAGCAGGATCTTCCGGCGCAATGTGTCCTTCCAGCGTTTCTCTCTCTTCCGGCGGCGGAGCAAGTTCCAGATATTTTTCAAGAAAAGTCTGTACGCCGAAGTTTGTCATGGCGGAACCGAAAAAGAGGGGGGTCAGTTCGCCTTTGGATACTTTGTCTTTATCAAAAGGGTCGCCTGCTTCTTCCAGAAGCTCCAGGTCATCTTTGAGGGAACTGAGAACCTCTTCGGAGAGATGGGAAACGATTTCAGGATCGTCTATCCTGCCTGAAATAACTTCCAGCTTTTTTACGCCGTGGGCGTTGTCTTTGACGAAAAGATGGCACAGTTTCTTTTCACGATCGTAGATACCTGTGTAGTCGCCATTAACGCCGATAGGCCAGTTCATAGGACATGAACGGATACCGAGGACATCTTCAATATCCGCCATCAGGTCGAAAGGATTTTTGCCGAAATGGTCGATTTTATTGACAAAGGTAAAAATGGGAATACCCCGGTCGGAACAAACCTTGAAAAGTTTTTTCGTTTGGGCTTCCACGCCTTTCGCCACGTCGATGACCATGACGGCGCTGTCCACCGCCATGAGCGTACGGTAAGTATCTTCCGAAAAGTCTGCATGCCCCGGGGTATCGAGAATGTTGATGCGGCAGCCGTTGTAATCGAATTGGAGAACGGAGCTGGTGACGGAAATGCCGCGCTGTTTTTCTATTTCCATCCAGTCGGATACGGCATAGCGGGATGTTTTCCTTGCTTTGACGGAACCTGCCAGGTGGATCGCGCCGCCGTAGAGCAGGAGCTTTTCCGTGAGTGTCGTTTTGCCGGCGTCAGGATGGGAGATGATGGCGAAGGTACGCCGTCTTTTTATTTCTTCTGAATCAGTCATTTTGCACCTCAACTAACAATACTCGTTTATTATACAGGAAATCGGAGGATAAGGTAAATGTTTTCCTGAACATGGGCAGGATACATTTTGCGGAGTCTCCTTAGACCGTATTTATGGCCGCATCGGATCTTTTATGGCAAAATCGCGCATGAGGGAAATCATGGATTCGTTTGTGAAAAGGAGCGTGAGTTCTTCAGGCGAGGTGATTCTGTCATTTTTTGTTTTCAGATATGTTTCAAAACGGTTTTGCACTTTACGAATGCGGCCGGAAACTTCCGGCATGATGATTTTCTTCCCCGTAATCTGCTCCATGAGGACGCGGATCAGGACGGGGTGGAAAAAATATTCCATGAAACATGTCTCAATCCAGTAAGAATGTTTTGTTTTTGCAAAACGCGCTGTTTTTGCCATGAACCGCAGGTAAAGATCGAGTCCGTCATCCATGCCGCTCCAGAAATCACTGAATGCCGTGTCGTAGATGCCGTCTTCCTGCTTTTCAATAAATGCAAAGGCATCGGCTTCAACGATTCTGATTTTCTCTTTATTTGGAAATTGAGGCAGTATGTTTCTTTTAAAAAGGGAAATGACATCGCGGTTCATTTCTACGATGGTTACTGATTCCACTTCTTCTTTTTCTGATGCCATGAAGGCGTAGTATCCGAGCCCCAGGCCGTAGGTGATTACTTTTCCTTTTGTTGCTTCAATGTCTTTTTCCATAGAACGGATCTCACTGGGGACGACGCTCATCCACACGCGGTTGTTTTCCAGGATGACAGGGAAGGTCATCCGTTCTTTGAAGAACCCCGCTTCCCCGTAGAGGAAAGGGTTTTCTTTTTTGTAACGGGGGAAGGTCTGGAAAAATTCATAAGGAAGATAATCTGCTGTGGCAAGAGCGATGCAGTTTTCCTTATCGGGAGAAATATGGATTTGTTCGTAGTACGGATTCTTTTTCACCGTACTTCCGTCTTGGCAGGTGAGCTGCTCCATGACCGTCTCCATCATCAAATCGTATAAACGGCCGGGATCTTTTGCTTCGGTGAGATCTGAGTAAGGGAGGAGGACCTCTTTGTTTTCATAGAGCGAAGTAACTGCTTCTTCCACAACATCGCCGAAGGCAAGGTCCGTGACACGTGCCATAAAGGTGTCGCGCGGAGATGTTTCCGGGGACATGAGCCAGTCTTCATCCACATTCTGTAGGTACAGGCGGTCTTTTATTTCCGAAAGGATGATGTCGTTTACGGTTTCTGCCAGAAGAAATTTGTGCCACAGTACAGCGGCAGCGTCTTTTATGTTTTCGTTTTTCAGTATGTCCATTGTCTTCTCCTCTTTATATTCTTTGCCTATTATACAGAGATTTCTGCTTTCCTTCCATGCACAGTTTTTCATGAGGATTTTCTTTGGAAAATATTCTAAAAATATATGTAAAATGCTATAATATCTGCAAAGTCTGTGAAATTCAGCAAAGGGGTGAAGGCATGGCTCGCATAAAAGGCGCCAAACGATGGAATGAAATATCATCTTCTCAGTGGCTGTCGCTTTTTGCCGACCCTGCAGTTATGTCGGATCTGATGATGATTATTATTTCTTCTCTGTACCATGCGCCTGATTACACAGACAATGCGAAGCATATCGCCGATACTCTTTCTATGGAATACCGCGCGTTGAATGCGGCTGTCGGGTGGGCAGGAAATAAAATCCGTGACCGTTACGAAAGCGGGGCTTTTTTTGAAGAATCGGCGCGGACGGCAGAAAAAAAGAAAGTGCCGCCTGCCGTGGAAGCGGAAAAGGAATTTACCCTTATCGCGGAGGAGGCGGTGTGGGGGAAAGCTCTGTCGGAAATGGCGCCGTGGCAGTATATTTTTGACGGGGAAGAAGATGAGTATGGCGCGTATCTTTGGATACTGAAACCGGAGATGGCTGCAGCTTTCCGCGAATTGGAAGAAGCGGAAGTGTCAGCGGAAAATTCTGTCCGTGAAGCCCTGGCATCGGATATTTCTTCTTTCGGTACGGAAGGGAATCTTTTCTCTTCCACCGCTGATGAAACAGTAGAGAAGATACGGAAGGTTCTTGAGGAAAGAAGCCGTTTTTTCCGCAAATCACTTTCCGAAAAAGCGGAATGCTGTGTCTGCGGGATTCACCGCCTGTCTCTTTTGAAAGCGGTGCCTTACGGAGAAGGCGGTATGAAACATAAAGGACTGGTTCTTTGTCCGATTCATGCGGCGCTTTTTGCCGCACATCTTATTTCTTTCAGCGACCGGGGAAAAGTGCTTGTGTCTCCATCGGTGACGGAAGAAGAAAAAGAACAATTTGGTCTTACGAAGGGAATGGACGCGCGGTATACTTTCAGCAGAAGGCGTATGGCGGTCCATCGCAGAATTTTTAATCAGAAGGGACGGAAAGAAAAATGATCTTATCCGGTAAAGAAATCGCCCGCCACATAGGTGAGGAAATCGTGATTATGCCTTTTAATCCGAAGCGGCTGAATCCGAACAGCTACAACCTGACACTGGCTGATGAACTCATGGTGTACGACAATTATGAATTGGACATGAAAAAGAAAAATACAGGACATCTTTTAAAGATCCCGCAGGAGGGCTATGTGCTGGAGCCAAATAAGCTTTACCTGGGCCGTACCCATGAATATACGAAAACCACCTGTTTTGTTCCGATGCTGGAAGGCCGTTCTTCGGTGGGGCGTCTCGGGCTCTTTATACACGTTACTGCAGGATTTGGGGATGTCGGATTTTCAGGCTACTGGACACTGGAAATGTTCTGTGTCCAGCCGATCCGTATTTACTCGGGTGTAGAAATCTGCCAGATTTATTTCCATACGGTGTTGGGAGAGGCGGAGAAATATATAAGCGGCAAGTACCAGAATAATCAGGGGATCCAGCCGAGTTTACTTTACAAGGATTTTGAAAAGTAGTATACTATTATTAACTTTACAGCACTTCGAGCGAAGACGCTTGCAGCAGACGTTTGGGTTTCCATGCGCTCAGCTGCTTTTTTTATTCCGGAGAGATAAAGAATAGTTTAGCAAGTCCCGGCGGAATAAAATGGCTACAGATAACGTACACGAAGCTGCCGTATCAAAGAGGAATTTTCCAAGGAGGTCTAAGGCTATGAAAAAAGTAATGAAGAAAATGCTTATCGCAGGAATGGCCTGTGTATGCGGTGCGGTGCTGCTGGCAGGATGCGGCGGTGACAGCGGTTCCAAAAGCGGCGGAGAAAAGCAGTTCCTGAATATCGCGACCGGCGGTACCGCAGGGACGTACTATCCGCTTGGCGGTGCTCTTGCTGAATTACTGAATAACAATATCAAGGGCATGAACGCTTCCGCCCAGTCCACCGGAGCGTCTGTGGCAAATGTAAATATGCTCAAAGATGGTTCTGTCGATCTGGCTTTCATTCAGAATGACATTGCTTACTACGCGGTCAACGGTTCTGAAATGTTCAAGGATAATAAAGTGGCCGGCCTCCGGGGTCTTGCGGCGCTTTATCCGGAAACGATCCAGTTCGTGACCACGGCTGATAAGGGGATCAAATCCATTGCCGACCTGAAAGGGAAAAAAGTGGCTGTCGGCGCGGCAGGCTCCGGCGCGGAGGCAAATGCCCGCCAGATTTTAGCTGCTTACGGCATTACTTATGATGATATTGATGAACGTTTCCTGTCCTTCGGCGAAGCGGCCGATGCGCTTAAAGACGGCAATGTAGATGCAGGTGTCGTTGTGGCGGGATTCCCGACTGCCGCCATTCAGGATTTGGCTGCCAATAAATCCGCGGCTATTATCAATATCGACAGCGATAAAGCAGATGAACTGATGAAGAAATATCCGTACTATACGAAGGTAAGTATTCCGAAAGGCACTTATCCCGGGCAGGAAGAAGATATTCATTCTGTTGCTGTCAAATGTGTTGTCGTTACTACCGACAAGATGGATGACAAACTGGGCGGTGAAGTAGTCAAGGCGATTTATGAACATCTGGACCGCATGAAAGCCGCTCATGCCGTGGGCAAGTACATTACAAAAGATACCGCCCTTGACGGTATGTCCATTCCTATGAATGCGGGCGCCGAACAGTATCTGAAAGCCAAGTAGGGAAATGGCTGAAAGTTCCATAAGACATGGAAGAGAGTGGATGGCGCCGGGGCAGGAAACCGTTGTCATTCACTCCTTGTGTCTGCAGGAAGGATCATTTTATTATCATAAAGGAAAGGAGCGGCTTTTGCCGCATTGCCATGATCAGGAAAAACAAGGGCGGCCGGCTTGAAAACGTTATCGCCTCTGTGGGGATCGTCATTACTGTCTGTATTGCCGTCTTTGGCTACTACATCAGAACGCCTTACCTTTACGGACAGACTTCCGACGGATTTCTTATTCGGCAGGAAGTGGAAGCGGGGACGCCGGTGACTTTGGCGTACCGCCATTCCGTACAGAAAACGATGATTTACGAATATCTTGCAGTGAATGAAACGGAAGACGGTCTTATTTTGAAATCGACAAAGTACCAATCCATGGGGGTGGGACTGCCTTTTTCGAAAGAAGACGGTGAATTCCGGCAGGAAGGGGAATGGTTCATCATGGATAAAATGAACCGCCGCTGTCCGGAATTGTCCATCCGGAACGGCGTAACCAATGATGAACACATTATCGTGGGCGATAAAGACTATGCGCTGGCGGAACTCATGCCTCTTGAAAAAGAACTTCATCTCTATGTGGCGCCGTTATGGAAGGCTTACTGGATGAAAAAAGAAATAAGGAGTTGATTATATTGGCCGATTTGGAGAAAAAGGAAAATCCTGCTGTGGAAAAAGGTATGGATGACCATCTGCAGAAGAAACTGAAAGAACTGGATAAGGAATCAAATACGATGGAATACAGCGGCACGTGGGCGAAAGTGATCGCTGTCATCTGCATCTGTTTTTCTCTTTTCCAGATTTATACTGGTTTCTTCGGCGCACTGGACGCTATGATCCAGCGGTGTATCCATCTGTCTTTCGGTATTTCTCTGGTATATCTCTTATGCCCCACTAAACGGGAGTGGATTCGCGGCGGAAGTGTGCATCCCGTCGATTTGGCACTTGCTATCATCGCGGCGATTCCACCGATTTACATTTTGGTGAATTACCAGCAGCTTATTTTGCGGGCAGGAACAGTGACACCTGTGGATACGTTCATGGGAGTGCTGGGGATGCTTATGGTTATCGAGGCGGCGCGCCGTATTGTAGGCCTGCCGATTGTTATTGTAGTACTCTGTTTCCTGGCTTATGGTTTCTTCGGCCGTTATATGCCCGGACCTCTGGCACACCGCGGGCTCACCGTGAACCAGATGGTCGGGCATCTCTTCTATACTACGGAAGGTGTCTTCGGTATTCCCATGGGCGTATCGTCCACCTTTATTTTCCTTTTTATCCTTTTTGGGGCGTATCTTGAAAAAACAGGTCTCGGAAAATTCTTTATTGATATCGCCAATGCCATTGCTGGGTGGGCGTCGGGCGGTCCTGCCAAAGTGGCGGTTATTTCTTCTGCCCTGCAGGGGACGATTTCCGGCTCATCCGTAGCAAACGTTGTCGGATCCGGTTCTTTTACCATCCCCATGATGAAGAAATTGGGATATCATAAAAACTTTGCGGGAGCAGTAGAAGCGGCAGCCTCTACCGGCGGACAGCTCATGCCTCCGGTCATGGGCGCGGCGGCGTTTCTCATGGCGGAATTTGTCGGCATTCCTTACATGGAAGTCGTGAAAGCGGCTATCGTGCCTGCGGTACTTTACTTTCTCGGCGTATTTTTGGGCGTTCATTTTGAAGCGAAGAAAAATAAGCTGAAAGGGACGCCGAGAAATGAACTTCCGCCATGGGTTAAGATCATGAAAGAAGAGGGGCATCTGGCAATTCCGCTGATTGCGATTATCGGGCTGCTTGCTTCCGGGTACACCCCGATGAAGGCGGCACTGGCAGGGATCATTATTTCCATTGCCACCGCCATGCTCCGCGCGAATACACGGATGGATTTCAATGATATTATTGACGGTCTGGTTAAAGGCGCCCGCGGCGCTTTGGGGGTGCTCATCGCCTGTGCGTCCGCCGGTATGATCATCGGTATCGTGACGAAAACGGGAGTGGGGCTGAAGCTGGCGTCTGCTCTTGTCGATGTGGCGGCAGGAAACTTTATGCTTCTTCTGTTCTGCACTATGATTACATCCCTCATTCTCGGCATGGGCGTGCCTACGACGGCAAACTATGTCATTACATCCACTATTGCGGCACCGGCCCTTATCCAGCTTGGCGTGCCGATTTTGGCGGCGCATATGTTCGTTTTCTATTTCGGCATCATTGCCGATATTACTCCGCCTGTGGCGCTGGCGGCTTATGCAGGAAGCGCTATTTCCGGCGGTGATCCGCTGAAGACAGGGGTAAACGCTTCGAAGCTGGGCATTGCGGCTTTCATTATTCCTTACGTCTTCGTTTTGTCACCGCAGATTTTAGGGATTGATGCTTCCGCCGGCAGCATTATTTTGACCACCTGTACGGCACTTATCGGTATGGCGGGCGTTTCGGCGGCGATGATCGGATACCTTGCGGCAAAGACGAATATGTTTGAGAGGCTCCTGCTCCTTGCCGGCGGCCTTATGCTCATTGATCCCCGTCTCATGACAGATGCGGCAGGCATCGGCATTCTTGCCTTTGTCCTCTTTATGCAGTTCCTGAGAAGAAAGAAAGCGGATGCATAATTTCTACGGTTCAATCACTCCACACAAAAACCCGCAGTATGTATTGCGGGTTTTTGTGTACCTTATTTAAGAGGAAGAGATTCTTCTCCCATAAGAATTCTTTCCATATCCTCATCTGCCGACTCCGCCCACGGCAGACGAAGCTTCGGCTGAATTCCCTCAAGAAGGTGGGGAAAGAGCGAATTGTCTTCCTTGATTTTTTCAGGAACGAAAACGGAAAGGCGGTCAGGCAGGATTTCCAGATCAATAGGGAAGGACGGCCCCTTTTCACCGTCTACATTTGTTATGAGTTCTTCTTCATTGCTGATGGAAATATGGGCTTTTTTTACACCGACCACAGTCAATATTTCCGGCCCCAGCTGGAGGCCTGTGAGAAGTTTCGGAGCTTCACGGATGGTGCGGGGCCATTGGAAATTATGGAAAAGAGCCAGTTTGATGACGCCTTTGTTCCTTTCTTCCGGCGGGACAAGGTTGCGGAAGCTGCCTGCCGAATCGGTGAGCATGGCTGCCACCAAAGGGGAGGAAATATGAATATCCGTCCCGTTTTCTTCCCGGATGTGGAAATGGTAAGAATGCTGTTTAGGAAGAGCCTGAAACCCTTTCATAAAGTACGCAAGAGAGCCGAAAAGCGTTTTTTCCTTAATTGTCACTTCGCTGACCGCTTCCGGAATGAGTCCTGCGGCAACGATATTGATGAAGTAGCGGTCATTGATTTTCCCTACATCGATAGTGGTGCGTTTTGCCTGCTCCAGCATCCGTATAGCGCCCTGGGGTGAACGGGGGATATGAAGCGCCCGTGCCAGATCATTCACCGTTCCGAAAGGAATAAAACCGAAGCATGAATCGCTGCGGACAGGAACCATACCGTTAATGACTTCATTAATCGTACCGTCGCCGCCCATGCAGATGATGTCTTTATTCTTTTCTGCGGCGCGGCGGGCGAAATCTTTCGCATCTCCCGCTTTTTGTGTCAGCTTGATGGAAACATCGTCATACCGTTTGGAAAGAACAGAAGATAAAAGCGGAATGTACTTCGGCGCCCGTTCCCGTCCCGAGGTGGGATTTACAATGACCAGACAGCGTTTTACGTTTTCCAAAACCAGGCCCTCCTCCTGCAATTCTATTTCTTTACTATTATAGCAGAAATGTATTTATGGAAAGAGGTGTAAAGGGGTCTTCTTAAAGAAATATTTTCTAAGAGTGTGTCACAAATGTTTGATTACTATAGAGATCCGTGCTGAGATAAATGCATAGGGTTCTTGAGGTATGTTGTAAGTTGTAGTATAATATAACCTGCAATTTGTGTACGGTAAATAAAAGGACGGACCCTTTTACCGGTATAAGGAGGAATATTTTTTATGAACGTAAAAGCAGAAGCACTGGATCAGCACAAGGTACAGCTTACCATTGATGTACCGGCTGAAGTTGTGGTCAAGGGGTTTAAGCAGGCAGTAGCCCGTATCGCCAACCAGGTGAAGATTCCCGGGTTCCGTAAAGGCAAGGCGCCCCGCCGCATTATCGAGATGCATTTCGGCAAAGAAGCTGTTGCCGGAGAAGCGCAGGATATTGTTATCAACCAGGCTTTGAATGACGCGATTATGCAGGAAAAGCTCATTGCTGTCACCACTCCCGAAGTAAAACAGGAACGTTTTTCTGAAACGGAAGGTGCTGCGTTCACCGCTACTTTTGTTAAACAGCCGAAAGTAAAGCTTGGCGAATATAAAGGACTTTCCGCCAAACATGTGAAACCGGAGATTTCCGATGACCAGGTTATGGCACAGATCCGGCAGGCTGCAGAGCAGAATGCGAGAATGGAAAAGGCGGAAGAAGGTACTGTCCTTAAAAAAGGCGACATCGCCGTTATCGATTTCAAAGGTACCGTTGACGGGAAAGCTTTTGAAGGCGGTGAAGGGAAAACTTATCCGCTGGAAATCGGCTCAAAGAGCTTTATCCCGGGGTTTGAAGACCAGCTTGAAGGCCACAAGGCGGGCGATGACGTAACAGTTTCCGTATCTTTCCCGAAAGACTATTTTGTGGATACTCTTGCCGGCAAAGAGGCGGAATTTGCTGTACATATCAATGATGTGAAGCATAAAGTAATTCCCGTTATTGATGATGCTTTTGCCAAATCCGTAAGCCGTCATGAAACACTGGATGAACTGAAGGAAAGCCTGAAACAGCAGATGCAGCTTCGGGCATTCCAGCAGGCGGAAGAAGCTTACCACCAGTCCCTGATTAATCAGGCGGTGGCAAATTCCAAAGTGGATATTCCGCAGGAAATGGTCGATCAGCGCATTGATGAAATCGAACAGGAAGTTAAACTGAATATGGAAGCCCAGGGCATGGACTTTGATAAGTATCTTTCCAACATGGGCAAGTCGGAGGAAGAATTCCGTCAGAGCTACAATAAGACTGCTGAGCAGCAGGTACGCGAAGGCTTGGTGCTTGCGGAAATCGCTAATGTTGAAAAACTGGAAGCGACCAATCAGGATCTGAATATGGAAGTTTACAGCATGGCGCGCCAGTTTAATGCGGAACCGAAAGATGTCATCAAAATCATCAGAGATGAAAACCGCGCGGGGATGCTTTACAATTCCGTACTCCGCAAGAAAGCGGCTGCTTTCATTTACGGCGCGGCGGTAAAGGAAGAAAGTAAAAAAGAAGAAACAGCCAAGAAGACAGAAGCTCCGGCAAAAGAAAAGAAAGAATCTCCGCTGGCTGCAAAGACAGTCAAAGAACTGAAAGCTTACGCTGAAGAAAAGGGTATTGCCCTTGACTCCCGCGCAAAGAAAGCGGACATCATCGCTACGATCGAAGCGGCTGAAAGAAAGTAATCCGTTCAACTTCATACAATGAATTTTATTTCATAACCTAAAGAGGCGCAGGCATGTTCCGCGTCTCTTTGTTGATGTATGAAAAAGAAATATAGAATTTTATCGTTATAAATTGTAAGATTGTGGTACAATTAGAAAGTACAAATAGTATTTATGAGAAAGGATGTTTATCTATGCCTTATGTGCCGATTGTTGTGGAACAGACCTCTCATGGGGAACGTTCCTATGATATTTATTCCCGTCTTTTAAAAGACCGTATCGTATTTCTTGACGGCCCCATTGATGATCATACCGCCAACGTGATTATTGCCCAATTTCTCTTTCTGGAAGCGGAAGACCCCGACAAAGATATCCATTTTTACATCAACAGCCCCGGCGGCGTTGTGACGGCAGGCATGGCGATTTATGATACGATGCAGTATATCCGCCCTGATGTGTCTACCATCTGTATCGGTTCCTGCGCCTCCATGGCGGCCGTACTTCTGACAGCCGGCGAAAAAGGGAAACGCTACGCCCTGCCTCATGCCAGCGTTATGATCCATCAGCCCCTCGGCGGTGCGCAGGGACAGGCGACAGATATTGCAATCCATGCCAAAGAAATTATCCGTCTCCGCAGCGAGCTCAATGGAATCATCGCGGCCCACAGCGGACAGACGCTGAAAACTGTCATGAAAGACACCGAAAGGGATAATTTTATGACTGCTGACGCCGCTTTGAAATATGGGCTCATTGATAAGATCCTTACCAGAAATGAACTGGCCGAGTTAAATGGGAAATCTGAATTAAGCAAGAAATAAGGAGGCTCTGTGGCTAATAAAAATGAACAACCGCCGGTATGCAATTTCTGCGGACGGTCGGGAGACGAAGTCGAAAGACTGATTGCGGGACCGGGCGTCTTTATCTGCAATGAATGCATTGAAGTCTGCCGGAACATATTGGAAGAAGAAATGAAAACTTCGAAGAAGAAGGGGCTTCCCGATTTTGAACTTCCGACACCTGAAAAAATCAAAGAATACATGGATCAGTACGTTATCGAGCAGGATGATGCAAAAGTTGCCCTTGCCGTAGCCGTGTACAACCATTATAAACGTATCCGCTATGAAAAAGACGATGACGGTGTGGAACTGCAAAAGTCAAATATCATCATGCTGGGACCCACAGGGAGCGGGAAAACTCTTCTTGCCCAGACGTTGGCGAGGTTTTTGAATGTTCCTTTTGCTATTTCCGATGCGACTACCTTAACAGAAGCGGGCTATGTGGGGGAAGACGTGGAAAATATCCTGCTCCGTCTTATCCAGGCAGCGGATTACGACCTTGAAAGAGCGCAGCGGGGCATTGTCTACATTGATGAAATTGATAAAATCGCAAAAAAATCGGAGAATCCGTCTATTACAAGGGATGTTTCAGGGGAAGGCGTACAGCAGGCCCTGCTGAAAATCCTTGAAGGGACCGTAGCCAGTGTTCCGCCGCAGGGCGGACGCAAGCATCCTAACCAGGAGATGATCCAGCTGGATACGTCAAATATCCTCTTCATCTGCGGCGGAGCTTTTGCCGGCATAGATAAAGTCATCGCCCGCAGAACGACCAGGAGCACGATGGGATTTGGCGCGGATATCAAGAAAGCCGATGAGAAAGACATTGCGGAAGTTCTTCAAAACGTAGAACCTGAAGACCTCCTGAAATTCGGACTTATTCCGGAATTTATCGGCAGACTTCCTGTCATCGTAGCTCTCCACCCGCTGAAAGAAGAAGCGCTTATCAGAATCCTGTCGGAACCGAAAAACGCTCTTATCCGACAGTATCAGAAACTTCTCGGCATGGACAATGTGGAGCTTGTTTTTGAGGGAAAAGCGGTTCGTGCCATTGCGAAGAAAGCCATCGAAAGGAATACGGGTGCCCGCGGGCTCCGTGCGATTATTGAAAAGATCATGACAAAAGTGATGTATGAGATTCCCGGAATGAAAGATGTGGTGCGCTGTACCGTTACGGAAGATACTGTTCTCAAAGGCGAACCGCCCCTGCTGGAAAGAAAAAAGAAATGAAATTATAATAAATTGTAATAATATAAATGCGTTTTGCCGTAAGACAGGACGTATTTTTGTTTGAATAGACAGAAGAGTTATCTTCCCTTGCATAGAAGACCGTGTTTACTGCGGTGTTTTTTATTGATTCGGGAGAGGCTTTCATCGAGAAAATGCGAAATGTTTCTTGAAAAATCTGCTTTTTTATCGGCTGTGTGGTAAAATATAAAGAAGTGTTGATTCTTTACAAAGACACTGAATTATAAGATAAGAGGAATTTTTATGAACGAGAATACAGATATAGGAGATGCAGCCGTTTTGACACTGCCTGTCGTAGCTCTTCGCGATATCATTGTTTTTCCCCATATGACAGTGAACCTGGATATCGGGAGAAAAGAATCTATTGAAGCCGTCCGCGCCGCAGGCCGCAGTGACCGATATCTTGCTATGATCATGCAGCGTGATGGAAAAGTGGAAGTACCGCAGGAAGAAGATCTCTACTCCTTTGGCACCGTTGTAAAAGTAAAACAAATGCTCCAGCTGCCCGGCGGCCTCATCCGCATACAGGCGGAAGGGATTTCCCGCATTCGTGTTCACAGCGTCCTGCGAAAAGAAAACTGCTTGGTGTCCCAGGTGGAGGATGTGCCGGAAATCGAGCCGTCGGACGCGCTTCGTGGGGAAGCATACAGAAGGGCCCTTTTGAAATCCTTCTTTGAATGGATTCACAATGCCCAGCAGAATCTTTCGGATGAGCAGATGGAGCAGCTGAAAGCTTCCGACACGCCGGGATACACCGCTGATTTCATTTCTACACAAATGCCTATCAGCCCTGCAAGACGGCAGGCTGTTCTGGAAGAAAACGACGTTATGGAAAGACTTGTTCTTATTCGCCGGTTTCTTGATGAAGAAATACAAATCGGCCGTCTGGAGGCGGAAATAAACGGGGAAGTGCGGAGCCGTATGGAAAAGGAGCAGCGCGATTACTACCTCCGGCAGAAAATAAAGAGCATCCACGACCGCCTCGGCGACGAGATTTCTCAGGATGCGGAAGCGGAAGAATACAGGCAGAAACTCGAAAAAAGCGGAATTCCTGATGAATATAAAAAGAAACTGGAAAAAGAAATCGCCCATTTAGCCACTATGCCGCCCATGATGGCGGAAACCACTGTGGCAAGAAACTATCTGGAATGGATATTTTCCCTGCCGTGGAAAGAGGAAAGCAAAGACCTTCTCGATTTGAAAAAAGCGGCGAAACTTTTGGATGAAGACCACTACGGCCTTGCAAAAATTAAGGAACGTATCCTTGAGTATCTTGCCGTCCGTATCCTTGCTCCGGAAGCAAAGGCGCCTATCATTTGCTTTGTGGGACCGCCCGGTGTCGGTAAGACCAGCTTTGCCCGCTCTATTGCCCGTGCGCTGGACAAAAAATTCGCCCGTATTTCTTTGGGCGGTATCCATGATGAAGCTGAAATCCGCGGGCACCGCCGCACCTACATCGGTTCCATGCCGGGGCGCTTCATCGAAGCCATTGCCCATGCAAAAACAAAAAATCCCCTTCTTCTTCTGGATGAAATCGATAAAGTGGGCTCCGATTTTCGCGGCGATCCCGCTTCGGCGCTCTTGGAAGCGCTCGATCCGGAACAAAACAAAGCTTTCCACGATAATTACATTGATATCCCCTTCGATTTGTCAAAAGTGTTTTTCGTGGCCACGGCGAACACCGTTTCCACCATTCCGGCGGCACTCCTTGATCGTATGGAACTCATCGAGCTCTCGGGATATACGGAAGAAGAAAAAGTACAGATTGCAAAAAAATACCTCATACCGCGGCAGCGTGAAAGAAACGGGCTGAAAACCGCAGATCTTCATTTTACGGATGCCCTCCTGCGGAAAATCATCAGAAGTTATACCCGGGAAGCAGGCGTCCGTGAACTGGAACGGACCATCGGCGCCCTCTGCCGCAAGGTGGGGAAGAAAATCGTTCTTGCCGATAAAACAATTCCCCCGCTTTCTGCCAAGACACTGGAGGAATATTTGGGACCTGTAAAATTCCTGCCCCTTGCCGAAGAACATGAGTCGCAGGTAGGACGTGTCAACGGTCTTGCATGGACAGCGGCAGGTGGTGAAGTTCTCGATACCGAAGCAATCACCATCAAAGGAAAGGGGAATCTGATCCTTACGGGCCAACTGGGCGATGTCATGAAAGAATCGGCAGAAACCGCATATACTTATATCCGCAGCCGTGCTAAAGAATTAGGGCTTGTGGAAAATTTCTATGAAACGCTGGATACCCATATCCATCTTCCCGAAGGCGCCGTGCCGAAAGACGGACCTTCCGCGGGGATTACCATGGCCACTGCGATGGCATCCGCCTACACCGGACGGAAAGTCAGAGGCGATACCGCCATGACAGGCGAAATTACCCTCACCGGAGAAGTTCTTCCCATCGGCGGCGTGAAAGAGAAAGTTCTTGCCGCCAGCCAATTCGGGATCAGGCAGATCCTGCTTCCTGAAAAGAATAAAAGAGATATGGAAGAAATACCGCAGTCCGTAAGAAAAAAATTGGAATTTATCTACGTGAAAAATGTGGATGATGTCTTGGCGCATGCCTTGATGAAATAGAGGAACGGACATGGCTGAAATCAAAGACAAGAAAAAGTTTCACATCTTCTCTGCCGCCTATATAGGGTCAACGGTGAAGACAGGGGAATATGGCGGAAAAAAAGAAATCGCTTTTATCGGGCGGTCAAATGTGGGAAAATCTTCTCTCATCAACTCTTTAAGTGGTATGAGAAAGCTTGCCTACGTCAGCCGTGAACCGGGAAAAACGAGAACCATCAACTACTACGCTGTACAATCCAGAAGAGATACAGGCAGTGGAGAAGAACGGCAGGAGTGGTACCTTGTCGACCTGCCCGGTTACGGTTTTGCGAAAACAAGCCAGGCGAATCGTGATTCATGGAGCGGTTTTATTGACGAATACATCAGGCATTCAGAGAACCTCGTTATGGTAGGGCTTCTTGTGGATTTGAGGCATCCCGGTCTTCCCATCGATCTGAAAGCTTACGAATGGCTGAAAAAAATTGCGCCGGGGCTCCAAATCATCGGGACAAAAGCCGATAAAACAGGGAAAAATGAAATGAACAAAAATCTCCGCATATTGGAGAAAACATTTCCCGCGGACACAGCCCCCCTTGCCTACTCATCACTGTCCGGCACGGGGCGGGATAAGCTCCTGGCACACATTGAAGAAAAAATCTGCAGGTGACCTATGAAAAAAATTATTTTTGCGGCACTCTGGTTCCTTTTTTTCAGTCTGACAGCTGCCGCCTACAATACCTATGCGCCGAACTCCTGGGATACTGTAAAAAAAGAAGCCTGGGACTATCAGGCTGTTTACGACCTTTGTGAAAAAGGTTGCGCACCGGGCTATGATGTAAACTTTTTCAATCGTGGAAGCCTTACAAGGTATGAACTTGCTTCCGTTCTGAAAGACATTCTCGAAGCGGAGAAAAAGGGCAGTACCCTTACAGACGAAGAGAGGAAGAAAATTGCCCGTCTGAAAAAAGAATATATCCGTGAACTGGATGCGCTCGGGTACAGTGATGAAAAAGAAAAGAAAGAGCCCGTTATTGAAATCGGGGGTGATGCCAGAGTTCGCTGGACAAAAGGCGAAGAGAACGACGCCCGTATCCGTACAGGGGCAAAATGGAATATAGGGAACTCTACCTATATTCAGGGACAGGGAAGTATTAACTCATAAGAGATAAAAAGACAGTGGTGGAATGCCACTGTTTTTTCGTGTCTTTGGCTGCCAGTCATTAGTATAAACTGTGAGCTGGAAAAAGCTATAAGCCGGGGACTGGAGGGGGGCAACCGGAAGATATAAGCCTGTCTGCTAAGCGTCATCTTGAGCCGTACGAAAGATCTGCGGTCGTGGTGAGGAAAGCGATAAGCTGTCATCGAAAGTAATAGATTCTTCACTCCGTGTCATGTTGCCATTTCCACGTCTTTCCCACAAGGCATTCTTGCCTCTGTTCAGAATGACAATTGGAGGAAAAGGCATCATAATGAGGTGAACGTTAAGCGTCATCCGAAAGCGAATGTGAAGGATCTATGACCATGGTAAGGAAAGCGGTAAGCTGTCATCGAAAGTAATAGATTCTTCACTCTGTGCCACTGTCCCATTTTACGTTTTTCGCACACAGCATTCTTGCCCCGTTCAGAATGACAGCGGACGGTAAGGTGTCATCCTGAACGAATGTGAAGGATCTGCTGCCGTGATGAGAAAGACGGAAATCAGGTTCTCTCTTATCATTTGATTCACTATGATATGCGAGTATCCTCCGCCACTGACGTGGTTTCCTCCTTTACAAGCAAGGAAGCGTCTTGTCTGCCATGTTTAAAAGCATTTAACACGAATCGGTGTTTAGAAAAAGAGGTTCTAAGAGGAAGAATAGGGAAATAAAAAAGCCCTGTTGTTTGACAGGGGGCTTTCGATGTATCACCGTACATTTTGTGGCGGAATCTTTATACCTATTTGCCAATAGCCGCTTTCCGCTATTTATTCACCGCTTCGTTCAGCTTTTCGAAGTAGAAGTGCATATTGGCTGTGAGGTCGTCGCTTTCTGTGAGAAGGGCGCCGCCTACGAGGAAGATGGCATCCGGACCGTAGACTTGTACCATTTTTTTAAAAAGCTGCCATTTCATGCCGCCGCTGGGAACAGGGAAGATAGAGCGGAGCCCGCCCATTTCTGTTTCCGTACCGTCGCAGATTTTTCGGCATACTTTTTCGGTGAAAGGAAAGCGTCCGCCGAAGCTGGTGAATATGGCGGCATCGGCGCCTGCCAGGCGGCTGAACTGGCCGTAGCAGCAGAAGGGGGAAACGCCGGAATCCGCACTGAGGACAAGAGGGCCGGAGAAACAGGGGTGGAGGAAGATGGGCAGATGGAAGTCGGGAGCGGAGGAGAGTTCTCTGATGATGGAGAGCCCCAAAAGCCCCGGAGCTGCCATGATGCCGCCGGCGCCTAATTCCTGCGCGGTCATGGCACGTTCAAGAAATTCCATGCTGTCTGCGGTACAGTTCGCAATGTAAAGGGAGCGGCCTCCTGTTTTTGCATTGGCGTTATTCACACTGTCTACGCAGGCCTTTACTCTGTCTTTGAAAGGAGCGTAGGATTGATTGAAGAGGCTGTGGTCGTCTTTAATGAGCGGACAGCCGCCAAGGGCAAGTTTATAGGCGGTTTCTCCGAAGTCTTTTGCACTTCTTCCGAGAGGTTTCAGTGCCGACATGAGAATGGGGCCTTTTTCAATACCGCAAAGCTCACGGATACCCTGCCGCCCGAATTTCGGACCGGGATAGTGGCGGTACATGCTGTCGGGAAGCTCAAAGGACATAAGGCGGATGCCCGGCTGGAGGCTTGTATTTCCGAAGAGCATGTTCATGAGTTCTGTCATTTCTCCTTCGACGGTGTCGGGACTGTAGGAGATGATGGCGTAGTAGGAGCCGGGGTCCGCTTTTTTCAGGTCTTCAATCTGGCCGATGACGGTGTCTTCAATCCAGGTGTTTACAAAGAGTTTGTCAGGGCATTCTACGGTTTGTTCCACAGCGATGCCGCGGGCGATTTTTTTCGCTTCGGCATAGTCGCCTGCCACGATCCGATAAGTGGCGGTAAAGCGGGAGGAGTGTTTCAATGCGTCATTTAATTCGTTAAAGAGTTCACTTTCAAAAAAGGGGTTTGATGCCATTCAATATACCTGCTTTCCTTAGTTCTTTTTGATTTCGCGGGATACTTCCGGGCGGCTTTTCTCAATTTTCTCTGTGCTTCCTGTGTCACCGGAAAGCCAGTAGAGGGGCCTGTTTTTTGATTCTTCATAAATGCGTCCTATATATTCGCCGATGATGCCGAGGCCTACAAGGTTGACGGCGCCAAAGAAAGAAACGAGGATGGTGAGGGTTGTCCAACCGGGAACGACGGCGCCTGTGAGGTAGGCGTAAAGAACATGAAGTATCAGGATGATGCCTGCGATACCTGCAAAGATGCCTGCGTAAAAAGCGGCACGAAGGGGGGTGGTAGAGTTGGTGAGGATACCATCTACGGCAAAGTGGAGCATTTTCCTCATGTTAAATTTGGATACGCCTGCATGCCTTGCCGGCGCCTCAAATTTGACGCTGGCGGTTTTAAATCCAAGCCCGCCCACGATGCCGCGGATGAAGCGGCTGTGTTCACGGAACTTAAGGAAAACGTCGAGTGCTTTTCTGTCCATGAGACGGAAGTCGGAACCCCCTGGAAGGACAGGGGTCTTTGAAATGGAATTGATTATGGTGTAGTATCCCGCAGAGGTGATTTTCTTTATGGGTCCTGCGTCTTCGGTGGCGGTACGCACGGTCTGGACGATGTCATATCCTTCTTTCCATTTTCCGATGAGTGTGGGGATAAGGGCGGGAGGATGCTGCATATCGCCGTCCATGGTGATGACAGCGTCGCCGCGGGCGAAGTCCATGCCGCAGGTAATGGCGATTTGGTGCCCAAAGTTGCGTGCAAAGGTAAGCGCCCGTACATGAGGGTCTTTTTCCGCAAGACCGCAGATAAGTTCATTGGTACGGTCGTGAGAGCCGTCGTCCACATAAATCAGTTCATAGGCCATACCCGTTTCTTCCATGACACGGGTGACGGCATCGTGAAAAAAAATGACATTGTCTTCCTCGTTGTACACCGGGGTGACGATAGAAATCATAGGATAACTCCTTTTACATACAATACGGATGGTACTATTATAGCACAGCATGCTTTTTGAAGAGGCGGAAGCCTCCGCAGGTACTTTTTGACTTGGCATGTATGTTCCGGGCGCGGCAGATGGATAAAGGAGCGGCGTCCCCTTGTGGTTATGGAATGGAATGCAGATTTCTGCTGATGTATTTTCCTTGAAAAAATGTAAATGACAATTTTTGCTTAAGGGAAACAAAAAAGAACATGCCGATCGGGGCATGTCCAGATATTTCATGAAATATTTTTATTGCGGGAGCGATCAGTTTCTTGCGTGGCCGGAATTAACGATAGCAATTCTATAGTCGCGGCCGCTTTGGGTATTTACGTCGGAAGCGCTTACATTATAGGTTTTTTCTTTGATTTGCGGGGCTTCCTCCGGCTTTGCCGCTGTTTCGTCATAGACGGGATGTCCGTATTTGTCCTGGTTGGCGAGGGCGATGCGGTAGTCGCGATGGTCAGCGTGGGCGATGCCTGCAATGGTGAGTGCCGCTGCGGACAGAAAAGCGATTTTTACCAGTGTTTTCATAAATAGCCTCCTTATTTTATAATCGGGAATTTCATCCCATAATTTGTACCTTAATTATATAATAGTTCTCCCGTTTGTGTCACGTGCGAATAAATGTGTATATTAAAACCCCCCTTCCGGGGAAGAAGGGGGGAGGGTATGGGAGTACCCTTTTTAGAGAGAGGTGAATCATAAAATAAAATCAATAATGGAGTAAAGTATGAAAAATAATGGAGTAAAGAATGAACATAAAATCAATACGTATAGAAGAACGGATCAGCTATGGCTTTTCCCATCACTGCACTTCATGATCTTTGTGATGCCAGTCATGTTTGGGAGTATATTTCTCATGTCTGGATACATCGCTGTCATGTTTCTTGAGCAGATAGGGACAGCTATCATCTGTACGGCTCTCATGTTTCGACACCTTTTTGCCATGTCCGGCCGGCAGGAAGCGGTTATTATCGGGGTCTTTCATCGGCTTCCATCCGTCCTTTCCATGCCTTTCCCGAGATTCGGGGCTGTCATTGCAGAGCCGCCATTCTTCTTCTGCATCACCTCCTTTCATGGGTTGATGATCAGACTTCTTTATACAGGGAGACTCTTGCTTTTGGGAAAAGATCTTCCTTTCCGGGACAGCAGGTGTTCCTGATTGGAACAGAGAGAGTCGGTAATCCCGCATTTGCGGTGGTTCTTCCGCCGCAGCTGTGTTGCCGGAGAAGGAAAAGGCTCCGGTGGAAATTGTAAGCCCGATCACGAAAAGAATTGCATGGTTTTTGATAGTCCTCATTTAAGGCTTTTCCTCATTTCTGTACGGCCGGAGGGATGTTGCCTTCCACCGGTGGTACTTTTGACTGAGTATCCGGCATGTCCTTTTTGTTATTTTCCGGAGTTTTCTTCGTAGAGTCTTTTTTTGGCATCTGTTTTTCTTTTGATTTTTCTTTCGACGTATTATCCGGGGCTGGATTTTTCTTTTCATCCGCTTTATCTTGCTTATCAGGCGTTTCTTCTTTGATAATCCGGATATCTTGGACATCTTTTCCCGGCTGATTCATTTGTTTGTCTGTATCCTGCCGGATGCCGTTTTTCTGCTGGGGCAGGTCAAGGAAAAAAGCCTGTGAAGGATGTATCATCAGGAATGTGGCACCGATTGAGAGACAGGAAGCCACGATAAGTGCTGCTTTTGTATGTTTTTTCATAATTTAGAATTCTCCTTTGCAACAATATTTATGAATGGAATAGCTATATATAAAATCAGCCCGGGCCAGACATTTCCGGAAATGCCCGATATCCGGGCAGATGAGCCGATTTTATCCTTCCATGGGAAGGTACTTTTTGCTGCTCTGTTTTTAGGGGCGCCTGTCTGGAGGCGATATTCTTTCATGATGTTCTGTCTTTCCGGGAGGCAGGGAACGATTTCCTCCGGGGGGAGGCGTCTTTCCCTTATTTTCCAAATGCTCGGAAATCTGCCCGCGGTTATCCCATGTCCACTGGCGGTAAGCCGCGATATCATTGATGATGAAAGATACAATGGTCACCATGAGTGAAAGGACTGCCAGGACTATGGATACGACTATCTTATTCATTGTATTTACCATCCTTTTCTGAATCGTCTGCCTGCGGCATAGAACCGGACGGAGAGTCTTGCTTTCTGTTCAGCTTCTTGCTTTTATGAAACTTTCTGCCCAACGTCCCCATGAAGAAAATGGAAAGACTGGCAAAACATCCGGTTGCCCCCAGACCGACCATGGTCAGCGGGTGGAGTCCCGGTAAGGGATCCGCATCCATAATGGGAGTAAAATGCATAGATAATAGATAAATGGTAAGCAGCGTGGCCGCGAAAAGGAATATGGACAGAACCGTACAAAGGGTAAAAAACGCTTTGGCAAGGACAGATGCTGTTGCACTGGCAGCGTCCGGAATGTGAGGGCTGACTTCATTCCATGTCTGCTGCATCTTTTGCTGTGCTTTGTCGGCCAGGTATTCTGCATTGTCAGAAATTTTTTCCATTTTCGTTTTTTCGCTGACGATGCCTTCGGATTGGTAAGATGCATAAATATCTTCCGGGTGCCCCAGTTCTGCTGCAATCTGCGCATCAGACAGACCCCGTTCTCTGGCTTCTGTGAAATGGGCTTTGTAATCGGATAGAATTTCTTCCACATCCTCTGGTTTTACCTTACGGAAGTAGTACCGCAGAAGATCTAAAAACTCTCTCTCATTCATTAGGTTCTCCTCCTTCGGTGAGAAGCATATTGACTGCTTTTGTAAAATCAGACCACTCTCTTACCGATTCGATATATTCAGTACGGCCGGCCTCGGTAATTTTATAATACTTTCTCGGCGGTCCGTTATGAGATTCGGCCAGGTAGGTATCTACAAGGCCGTCTTTTTTAAAACGGTTCAGCAAAGGGTAGATAGTTCCTTCTGACATTTCTATATATTTGGAAATCTCGCTGACGAGTTCATATCCATAGAAATCCCTCCTACGCAGCATGGACAAAACAACGATTTCCATGACGCCCTTTTTCAGCTGAATGTTCATAGTCCTTCCTTTCAGATGGAAATATATTAGTAACACATTTCCGGAAGAATTAACTTCGGGTTATGAATACTATAACACACGATACTCTGTAATGCAAGGTACTGAATGATATTGAATATAAAACGTGCGGTAAAATCAAGGGAAATTAAGATTTTGACGTTCTGTGATATTGAATGATTCCGGATTTCCATAGCTCCGCTCCGATATTGATGAAAGTGGAGAATGGAAAGTACACGGCTTTGAATGTAAAATAGTGTGAACGATGCGCCGTATTTGTGAAAGTGTGAAGGGCTTGCCAGTCATGACTTTTGGCCGCAGTGCAGGAAGGCGGTTATGAAATGGGGGGGCTGTGAAAATATTTTTGTTTGAAATAAAATCGATGGTTGACAGAAGTGTTTGAAGTCTGTATGATAACTTTAATTTAAAAATAAAAAGCGATGAACGGGAAAAAGTCATGTTTCTGAGATAGCAGAGAGCCGGTGGCAGGTGGAAACCGGTATGAAGGATATGTCGAACTCTTCCGCAAGCTCCTCGTTGAATCAAGTAGATGGAGGCGTCATCCACGTTACGGACAGGAGCCATAAGTATAATGCAGGGTGGTACCGCGATGAATTCGCCCCTGTCCGATTTATTCGGGCAGGGTTTTATATTACCCGGAGGCAGAGTGATAAATGCAAGGTGGTACAGCGCTATGCGCCCTTGTCTGAGTATTTCAGGCGGGGCGCTTTTATTTTACTTATGGTCATGAGTGATAAATCAGGGTGGTACCGCGCGGGAGCGCCTCTGCATGGATATTTTCCATGGAGGCGTTTTTTTATTTTCAAATCAGGAGGTCAAAATGAATTTCAGTAAAGCAATGAAAGCAGCAGTAATCATTTTTACAGGCGCAATAGCAGCGGCAGGTCTTACTGCCTGCGGCGGGATAAAGACAGCGGCTGATTCTCCGTCAAAGGGCGGCGTGAAGATCGGATTCATCGCGGCGCTTACCGGCGGGGCAGCGGCATACGGCAAGTCCCAAGAGGAAGGAATCCGTATGGCTGTAGAAGAAATCAATCAGAAAGGGGCGATACCGATTGAGCTCTTTGTGGAGGACTCCAAAGGGTCTCCATCCGATGCCATGAATGTGACAAAGCGGTTAATCCAAAAGAAGGCGGCGGTGATTATCGGGCCGATGACATCAAATGAGGCAAAGGCGGCAGGACCGATTATGCAAAATGCTAAAATTCCCTCGTTGGAAATATCGGTTACTGCGGAAGGAATTACGGAAATTGGCGATTATATTTTCAGAAATTCCGTACCCGAGTCGATGAATATTCCCCAGACGGCAAAAAAGACGCACCGTCTTTTAGGGTACGAGACGGCGGCGATTCTCTATGCCCATGATAATGAACAGCATGTAACGGCGCAGAAATATTTCCGAAAGACGCTGGAAGAGGAAGGAGTCAAGATTGTGGATGTGGAAACCTTCGGCAGCAAGGACAGCGAGTATTCTGCCCAGCTGACGAATATAGAGAACGCAAAACCGGACGTGGTTATTGTGTGCAGTTATTATCAAGAAGGGGTGCGGATTTTAAAAAAGATGCGTGAGATGGGAATGAACCAGCCTGTCCTTGGGGATAATGGCTTTGTTTCTCCCGAATTGGGAAAGATGGCGGGCGCCGCCGCGGATAATGTGTATGTGTCATCTATGTGGTCAGCGGCAAGAGATACGGCGGTAACGAAGACGTTTGTGGAGAATTATACGAAAAAGTACGGGCATGCACCTGACCAGTTTGCCGCCGCCGCTTATGACGGCGTGTACATGGCGATGGATGCGGTACAGCGGGCCGGCTCCGTGACAGATACAAGGAAGATTCGTGATGCCATGGCGGAGATGAAGGGGTTTAACGGTGTCTGCGGTACATTCAGCTTTGACGCCAAACGTGATCCTATAGTGGATCTGGTTCTGCTGAAAATGGAAGACGGTGTGTTCTTGGCGGTTGGGAAACAATCATCATGAAAATAGTTTCCTGCGGGTAATCCGATGCAGATTCGAACTGAAGATACAGGGGATCTGCAGGGGTGGTTTTTGGTTTGTTTTTCTCTATGGTATACTGAAAAACAAGAATTTCTACTATAATTAGGAGGTATTATGGGAATTTTAAGAATAGTTTGTCTTCTTGTTTTTTCTCTGCTTCTGTCACTTGGGAATGCATCGGCGGCGGGGTGGACGGCAGGGCCCGGTCTTACTCCTTCGGATGATTTTCCTTTATTTAAAACGGTGGAAAAACGGCTCGGGCTGAGTACGGCGAAAATTCCGCACAGCGGGAAAGAGCTCCCGATAGAATTGCGCGTATTCTTTAATGAAGAAATGGACAGGGCGGCAGAGCGGTACCTGCAGGCTTTGAATAAGGAAAGCAGCCATCGCCTGTCCGGCTGGATGGACTGGCAGGCCGGCACGGTAAAACCTTATGTGAGTGTGGTGCTTTTGGAAACGATGACCTATGAAGGAGGGGCGCATCCTCTGAATTATGTAAAAGGAATTACTCTAAACGCCGCGGGAAAGGTGGTGACGCTTGCCGATCTGAAGACGGCCATGCCTTCTCTTTCCGTAGAAGCGCTTCGGGATGCGGCAGCCAGGGAATGCACAGCCCGGCACATTTCTACAGAAGAGGCGGAGAAAATCACAGAATTCCCGAAAGAATTCTATATAGGGAATAACGGCCATTTGTATTTCATTTTCCAACAGTATGATATCGCGCCCTATTCGGAGGGGTGGATCATGGCGGATATGGGGTTATTTCCTTTCTGACGCTGTAGGGGAGTAAAGGAATCGCCTGCAGAGGATTCGTTTCTTTTTTACGTCGGTGCTATAATCAGAGTGATTCCCGTAGATGTACGTGGAATTAATAAACTTTTATTTGAGGAGGAAGTATGAAAAAAACAGCAATGCTTTTGACAGCGTGTCTTTTGGCTGCTTCTTGTATGACAATCCATGCGGAAGAACCGTTTCATCGTTCCATCACCGTGACGGGGACGGGCACAGTGACGGCAAAAAATGACATGGCCACGGTAAATTTATCTGTACAAACGATGGCCCGCGATGCCAAAGCAGCTGCCCGTGACAATGCGGATATCATGACGGCGGTGCGAAGCGCAGTTCTTGGAGCTGGCGCGACGGCGGATCATATCGAAACGATGGGGTATAATCTGTATCCGAACAACCAGTATGATGACAAAGGCCGTATGAAATCTACCGTATATGAAGCGGATAACCGTATGAAGATTGTCCTCCATAATTTGGATCAGACGGGCAAGGTAATGGACGCGGCGATTAACGCGGGTGCGAACCATATCGACAGTGTGATGTTTTCTGTGAGGAATGAACAGGAATACAGGGATGAAGCTCTCCGCCGCGCGGTGGCCGATGCGAAACGGAAAGCGGACGTTATTGCAAAGACTCTTGGCCGGCCGGTAGTGAACATCATTTCTGTCGGCGAAAACCATACGGAGATCATGCCGCGGTATGCCATGAGTATGAAAGCAGCCGGTGACAGCATGGTGGAAAATGCGGCAACTCCCATGGAAGCGGGAACAGCAGATTTTGAAAGTCATGTGACAGTGGTTTTTGAGATTGTGTGATTTTTACTTCTAATATAATTCCTATATAATAATGTGAAAAATAGACTGTAAGAACCCCGGGGGAAGGCTCTCGGGTTTCTTACTGGATTTTACAGATTTTCCCTTGCACCAAAGTTACGTTTTTGATATAATCAATGCGTCGGGAAGTACCCGGCTTTTTTAAGTGCTTTTTATTGACTGCCATATCTGCTTATGCTATACTGTGTAAGCATGTTGCAATGGCGAAAGCCGAGAAGAGATTTGAGTGAGGTGTAAAGAATGCGTGAAGGAATTACTCTTGCATGCCCGGAATGCAAGCGCCGCAATTATCGTACAAACAAGAACAAAAAGAATAATGCAGAACGTATCGAAATGATGAAATACTGCAAATGGTGCCATAAACATACCCTGCATAAAGAAACGAAATAATTTAGTTTTAGAATGAGGGTGTGAGGATGGCGAAGCGTAAACAACCGACCAAAAGAGAGGTTGCAGAAGAAAACAAGAGTGCCTGGACCCGTTTTTTCCGTGAAACAAAAATGGAAATGAGAAAAGTCATCTGGCCGACAAAACATGAGATGGTGCGTTACACCATTGCAGTTCTCGTATCGGTCGTTCTTGTGTCTCTTCTGATTATCGTAGTGGACTTCATATTCATGCAGCTCTCCAAAGTTTTGATTCATACTGTAGGATGAAAGGAGAGAACATATGCCGGATAGGGAAGCTAAGAAAAAAACAGAGATAAAAAAATCCGCGGTCAGTGCACCGGTTGAAATCGGCAAACCGAAGGAAGGTTCTGAAAAGGATATCCGCTGGTATGTCATTCATACGTATTCCGGCTATGAAAATAAGGTTAAGGATACGCTTACCCGGAAAGTGCATTCTATGGGAATGGATGATACAATTATCCAGATTCTCCTTCCCATGCATGACGAGGAGGAAGTAAAAGACGGCGAAAAAAAGGTTGTATCGAGGAAAGTGTTCCCCGGATACCTTTTGATCCAGATGGAAGTCAATGACAGAAGCTGGTACGTCGTAAGAAATACGCCCGGCGTTACAGGCTTTGTCGGTACGACGACGAAACCGATCCCTCTTTCTGATGAAGAGGCCAAACGTATTATTGAGGGCAAGGATAAAAAACAAACTGCCAAGACAGATGCTAAAGTGGGCGATACCATTAAGATCACCCGCGGACCGTTTGCCGACCGCAGCGCCGTGGTGCTGGACGTGTCTGATGACAGAAGCAAGATTAAAGCTGATATCAGTAATTTCGGCACAACGACAACTATAGAGTTAGAGGTAGGTTATTTCGACCTCCTCCATAAATAACTCTGTGAGACTGTCTTGTACTTGGCTTGTCTCACAAGTGGGAGGGCCCGTTACAGCCCGAAAACCACATTCCACATAACGGAAAAGGAGGTGTAACAACATGGCAAAGAAAATTACTAAAATGGTAAAACTGCAGGTTCCCGCAGGTAAAGCCACACCGGCTCCGCCGGTAGGTCCGGCCCTCGGCCAGGCAGGCGTGAACATTATGTCTTTCGTAAAGGATTTTAATGACCGTACTGCCAAGCAGGCCGGCCTTATCATCCCTGTAGAAATTACCGTTTATGAAGACAGAAGCTTTACATTTATTTGTAAAACTCCGCCGGCAGCCGTTCTTTTAAAGAAGGCGGCAGGCCTTGAAAAAGCTTCCGGTGAGCCGAACAAAAATAAAGTCGGCAAAGTCACCAGGGCACAGGTTAAGGAAATCGCTGAAACAAAGATGCCCGACCTGAATGCCAACACAGTGGAAGCAGCAATGCGCCTTGTAGAAGGCACAGCCCGTTCTATGGGCATCGAAGTAACAGACTGATGACTGTCAGTGGCAGGATATTTATCCGATGACCACGAAGGAGGAAACAATGGCAAAATTGACAAAGAAACAAAAAGCAACCGCAGCCATCGTTGACAGTCATAAGTTCTATGATGTTGACGAAGCTGTTAAGCTCTTAAAAGAAGCGGCAACTGCAAAATTTGACGAAACTGTCGAACTTGCGTTCAATCTGAACATCAACCCGAAGTATGCTGACCAGCAGCTCCGCGGCGCAACGGTTCTTCCCCATGGTACAGGCAAATCCAAGAAAGTTCTCGTATTTGCCAAAGACCAGAAGGAAGAGGATGCCAAAGTAGCCGGCGCCGACTATGTAGGCGGAAAAGAACTGGCGGACAAAATTGCCCAGGGCTGGATGGATTTTGACGTAGTTGTAGCAACACCGGACATGATGGCGGTTATCGGCCGTCTTGGCCGCGTACTGGGACCGAAAGGACTCATGCCTAACCCGAAGGACGGCACTGTAACAACAGATGTCACCAAAGCTGTCAACGAAATCAAAGGCGGCAAGGTGCAGTACCGTACCGATAAAGCGGGCAATGTACAGGTTATTATCGGCAAAGCGTCTTTTGATGCTGATAAGATCAAAGAAAACCTTGTAACTATTTACAACACCATTCTGAAAGCACGCCCGACGACTGTCAAGGGACAGTATATGAAGAGTCTGACTCTTTCATCTACAATGGGACCCGGCATTCATATTGACATGTCCACAGTGGCGGCACCGAAAGCTGAATAATTTTATTATTTACACTTAGCTTAAGACCGGCGGTATCCATAATGGGCGAAAGCCCGCCTCCCGAGGCTGAGTACTGTAATGACAGTACACGACCTCGCGACGCAAAGCGGGGTCGTTTTAGCTAACGTGATAAATATAATAAGGGCGCGGCACCGCGTTCTGAAAATCCTATAAGCAGAGGAGGTGTACTATGAGCGAAGGAAATTATGAAGTAACGGTTCGGCCGGAAAAGGCTGCTGTTGTTGAAGAAATGAAAGAACAGCTGTCTTCCCAGGGCGTGGTACTCGTTGCTTACAACAAACTCGATGTGAAGACGGCTATGCAGCTCCGCCGCACATTCCTGAAGCATGGCGTGCAGTACAAAGTTATTAAGAATACTTTGACCCGTATCGCTGCCAATGATATCGGGATCCATGATCTTGATGATCTGCTCCAGGGGCCGAACGGCCTGGCTACCTGCAAGGAAGATCCCGTAGCACCGGCAGCGGCGCTGAAAGAATTCCTGAAAGAAACAAAGAGTGAAGCCGTTGCAATTAAAGCCGGCGTTCTTGACGGAAAAGTCATTGATCCGAAAGCTGTAAAAGCCCTGGCGGATCTGCCGTCCAAGGAACAGCTCCTTGGTATGGTCGCATCTGCATTGCTGGCACCGATTACCGGTCTGGCGTGTGCATTGAACGGCAATATCCAGAACCTTGCATATGCTCTCGAAGCAGTGCGTAAACAGAAAGAAAGCGCATAAGCGCCTAAAAATTTATTCCATTGGAGGAACTAAAAATGACACATGAAGAAATCCTTAACGCAATCAGCGAAATGTCTGTTCTCGAATTGAGCGAACTCGTAAAAGCAATTGAAGAAAAATTCGGCGTATCCGCGGCAGCACCGGTAGCAGTAGCAGCAGCGGCTCCGGCAGCAGGCGCAGCAGCAGCTGAAGAAAAGAGCGAATTTGACGTAATCCTGAAAGAAGCAGGTGCTCAGAAGATTCAGGTTATTAAAGCTGTTCGTGAAATCACAGCTCTGGGTCTGAAAGAAGCCAAAGCTCTCGTCGACGGCGCTCCGAAAGAAGTAAAGACCGGCGTAGCTAAGGCTGAAGCTGAAGAAATTAAGAAGAAGCTTGAAGAAGCAGGCGCAACGGTAGAATTGAAATAATCATTTTATCAGCATTGAAGATGGGACTCTGAAAAGGGTCTCATTTTTTTATGCCTTTTTAGGGGGTTTGTCAAGAACGGTATTCGTGAACCGCTATGACAGGTCTTTTGATAGGTTGTGTCAATAATTTTTCGCAGGTTTGTGAATGCGGCTCATGGAAAAATCATGGTTTCTTTGAAAGTTTTCTTTCCTATGTGGAAATTCGAAAAGAAATCATTTACAATTTATTTGATACTGATTTTCATTAATTTATTTCAGGGTATCCCTGCAAAGGAGAATATATGAAAACAATTTTGGCTGTTTCCGTTTTTGTTTCGTTGTCTCTGCCTGTGATGTCTGTTGCGGCATCGGTTTATGAAATGCCTGCAGTTTTGGTAACGGCGGAACGGACGGAAGCGGAAATCAGGAAAGAACCGCAGTCTGCGGAGATCGTTACATCGGAAGACATAAAGCGTTCCGGAGCGTATGATATGAGATCTGCCCTTTCATCCGTTTTAAATCTGAGCGTGGAGCGGTCACGTCCGGCAAAAAATGCGGGAATGGGCGGCCATCAGGTGATGCTCCGCGGTATGAATACGAATCACACACTGGTTCTGGTGGATGGGAAACGTATGGCTGATGAGGATACAAGTGTGACACAGAATTTCTATGTTTTGGATCGGATCAGCGTAGATCGTATCGACCGGGTGGAAATTGTCCGCGGAGCATCGAGCGCCCTTTACGGTTCTGACGCTATGGGCGGTGTCATCAACATCATCACGAAAAAGCCGGAAAAACGGGAAGTGACTGTCAGTGCTGCAGCAGGGACAAATGAATTGAAAAACAGCTATCGTTTTGATTTGGGAAAAGAAGGACGGTGGAGCAATGCTTTTGATGTGTCTTTCGTAAAAATACGTCCTGTTTCTTATAAAGAAGACAGCAAAATGTTTATCACATTTCCCGGTATGCCGCCGTCTCATGGGGGAGGAGTCGTTTTGACGAAAGGTGTTAATACACCGGATGCGGGAAACCGCCGGCTGTTCCACTGGACAGGACTTTATAATTTTGAAAATTCCGTGCAGGGCCAATTGCGTTTTGATGCAGGATATTTTAATGAATCTGTTCATTCATCGTATGCTGATGCCGATTTGAACATGAGGGGCAAGAAGGTGCCTGCATACAGGAGACGGCGGGAAAATATCAACCGGGATGGATTTGATTTCTCCGCGGAGTATACGGGCCGCACGGGAAGAAATGATTATATGGTTCGCGCGGGCATGAGCCGTATGAAGAAAGATTCCTATTCCTATAACGGAAGGCACCTGCAAGGACTGCCGCTGTTTCTTGCAGGACACCTGAATCGGTATTTCCCGAAAGAAAACAGCGACAATGCGAGATACAGTACCTATTTCCTTGAGGCGAAGGATACGGTGAAATCGGGACGTCATACTTTTACGTTCGGCGGGGACTATCGGAATATTGCTTATGAAGGGACGCGTCTTGCCGATAATGCGGCAGGTCTCTCCAAAAAGAGGGAATCCCACTCCGCAGATCATGTGGCGGTGTATGTTTCCGATTTGTGGCAGGCAAATGACCGGCTTTTCATTACGCCGTCTCTGCGTTTTGAGCATCATAACCGTTTCGGTTCGTCTCTGTCGCCCCGTCTTGGGCTGACTTATGAACCGGACAGCCGTACCCGGTTCAAGGTGAATTACGGGAAAGGATTTAAGGCGCCGACTATCAGTGAACTGTACATCAAGCTCCATCATTTTGTGAATGTTTACGGTAATCCTGATTTGGAGGCGGAGAAATCCCGCAGCTGGGACGCCGGCATTGAATGGGAACGGGGCAGGAGTTTCGGCAGGGTGACTTATTTTGATAACCGGGTGAAGAATCTCATTGATGCGCAGCCGTCAGGAAGGAATAATGACTGGTTCTATCAAAATATCAGCCGCGGGGATATCCATGGGGTAGAAACGGAATGGGGCTACCATGTGAGCGACCGCCTTACCTTTAAAGTAGGCCACGTGTACCTTGACGCAAAAGGTGCTATGACAGGAAAGGCGGAAGCACGTCTCGACAACCGCGCGAGAAATACCTTCAGCACCTGTTTTCTCTATGACGATCATGAGAAATACGGCTGGAGCGGATCAGTAAAGAGTTATTTCCTTGGTGATTATCAATTTGACGGAAAGGATTATTCTTACCACACATTGGATATCTCTGTCCGGAAGAAATGGGGCGAAAAATTTTCTGCTACACTGGCACTCTACAATATCTTTGGCAGGAAGGTAGATGATCTTTACCTTGGCGGAAGGGAATGGGCAATCGGAGCGGAAATGAAATTTTAAAGGAATGACCGCCGGCAGGAGTACCGCGGTCAGGAAAGGAAAATGATGGGAGAGGTGCAAAAAAGGGGACTGCTTTATGAATTAAAAGGCGGCTACCGCATTGATATGACAGAAGAGGAATACCGTGAAAAGCGGGAAGAACTTGGGCAGATTGCCGCCCGACTCCATGTGAATCTGGATGTCCTCGACCTGCTGGAAAAAGATTATAGAATGCGTCTGATCGTTTTGTCGCTGGCATCGTACTTTGGCTTTGAAAAAATTACGGGCGGGGAGCTGCTGAAAGCAGCCTGTCTGGAACCGAAAGAGGGCGTGAATGATATCAAGGCGTTTTTCCATAAGGCAGGCTGGATGCCTTACTATCTGGAATATGCGTTTAATGACGGCGTGAAAACGAATTTTCATGACATTGCGGAATTCTTCTTTGATGATGTGGAGCTGTACATGGATATGTCGGAGTTTCTGTCCTATCTTCGTCTGCCCATGTCGGTACGTCTGATTTAAGATAGAAAAAGAGCCATAAGCGGAAATATGTTTCCCGATTATGACTCTTTTGTTTTGCCCGGTTTATCTCTGTTCTGCCGCGGCTTGGTGTTCCTGCATTTCCAGATCAAAAGACTTCTGCATACGGACGTAACTCTGTCTGCGTGCCCTGGCATCTTTTTCTGTTTTTTCAAAGAGGGCTTCCGCTTCTTGCGGGAAGAGCTTCTGCAAGCTTGCGTAGCGGACTTCGCCTAAAAGGAATTTACGGAAATCGCCTTTCGGTTCTCGGCTGTCCAGATGGAAAGGATTCTTTCCCGCATCCAGAAGCCGGGGGTCATAGCGCCAGTTACACCAGTAACCGCATTCCACGGCTGCTTTCTGTTCTGCCGATGCTTCGCCCATGCCTGCCTTGATGCCGTGGTTGATACAGGGGGCGTAAGCAATGATAAGGGACGGACCGGGATAGGATTCTGCTTCGTGGATGGCTTTTACAGCCTGGTTCATGTCGGCTCCCAAAGCGATCTGTGCTACATAAATATATCCGTAAGACACGGCGATCATGCCGAGGTCTTTTTTCTTAGTCTTTTTGCCTGCTGCCGCAAATTTAGCGATAGCTGCGGCAGGGGTGGATTTCGAGGACTGGCCGCCCGTATTGGAATAAACTTCCGTATCCAGTACGAGAACGTTGATGTCTTCTCCAGATGCAAGGACGTGATCCAGACCACCGAAGCCGATATCGTATGCCCAGCCGTCGCCGCCGATGATCCAGAAGGATTTCTTGACGATGCAGTCGCTGTCGGCATAGATGGTCTCGAGTACGCTCTTGAGTTCGCCGGACGCAGCCTTGATGGCATCGGGAAGGGCGGCTTTGATCGTGTCGGAGCACTTGCGCGTGATCTCGACGTTCTTCATGTTCGCGCCCCATTCTTCGAACGCATTCTTAAGCGTTTCGTTCGCACCCAGCTCGATCGCCTTGTGCATGTCCGCAGCGAGCTTTTCGCGGCGCGCCTTGTATGCGAGGAACATGCCGTAGCCGAACTGCGCGTTGTCTTCGAACAGCGAGTTCGCCCATGCGGGACCTTCTCCCTTGGCGTTCTTGGTGTAAGGGCAGACGGGAGCGGAACCGCCGTATATCGACGAGCAACCCGTAGCGTTTGCGATTATCATACGGTCGCCGAACAGCTGAGTGACGAGCTTGACGTAAGGCGTCTCGCCGCAGCCCGCGCATGCGCCCGAGAATTCGAAGAGCGGCTGGCTGAACTGGCTGTTCTTGGGGTTGGTGGGAGCCACGCTCTTGACGGGTACCGTCTGCGCGTATTCCCAGTTTGCCTTTTCCGTCTTGGTGACGGCTTCGATGTCCGCCATTTTGAGCGCCTTTCCGGGAGCCGGGCAGACGTTCGCGCAGGAGGAGCATCCCGTGCAGTCGAGCGGGGAGACCTGCACCCTGAACTTCATGCCGGCAAAGCCGTTGGCAGGTTTGGACGCGAAATTCTTGGGAGCCGCAGCCGCTTCCTCTTCGGTCATGAGCACGGGGCGGATAGCCGCGTGCGGGCAGACGTAGGAGCACTGGTTGCACTGTATGCACTTGGTGATATCCCAGACGGGTACGACGGGAGCCGCGCCGCGCTTCTCGTATTTGGTCGTGCCGGTAGGAACGGAACCGTCCGCGCTGACCTTGGATACGGGAAGTTTGTTGCCTTCCTGAGCGTTGCACACGCTGATGAAATCGGTGTAATATTTGTCCGCTTTCGCGTCCGCGGGTATCTCCGCCTTGGCGCCCACTTTCGTGGTAGCCCACCATTCGGGGATCTCCACTTCGCGAAGCTCGCTTATAGCCATGTCGATGGCGTCGCAGTTTGCCTTGACGACTTCGGGACCCTTTTTGCCGTAAGTCTTTTCGACGGCGGCTTTCATGTATACTTCAGCCTGCTCGTAGGGGATGATGTTCGCGATCTTGAAGAACGCCGCCTGAAGGACCATGTTCTGGCTCTTGGGGCTGCCCGCCTTCTGCGCGGTCGCGAGAGCGTCTATGGCGTACATCTTGATGTGCTTCTTCGCGAGAGCGCGCTTCATGGAAACGGGAAGTTCCTTTTCAAGCTCCGCGTCCGTCCACTTGCAGTTGAGCAGGAACGTACCGCCTTCCTTGAGCGAAGAGAGCATATCGTACATCGTTACGTATGCGGGCTTGTGGCATGCCACGAAATCCGCTTCGTCGATAAGATATTCGGAATGTATGGGCTGATCGCCGAAACGCAGGTGAGAGAGCGTGAAGCCGCCGGACTTCTTGGAGTCGTACTCGAAGTAACCCTGCGCGTACTTGTCGGTGTGGTCGCCTATGATCTTTATGCTGTTCTTGTTCGCGCCTACCGTGCCGTCGCCGCCGAAGCCGTAGAACTTGCAGCGCACGGTGCCTGCGGGCGACGCGTTGATGAACTCGGGGTAGGGGATGGACGTCTTGGTCACATCGTCGTCGATACCGATGGTGAAGTGATTCTTGGGATTGGTCTTTTTCAGCTCCTTATAGATCGCGTTGATCATCGAAGGAGTGAATTCCTTGCTGCCCATGCCGTAGCGTCCGCCCACGACCTTGACGCCGCGGACCTTTTCTTCCGCGAGAGCCGCGCACACGTCGAGGTAGAGCGGCTCGCCGAGAGCGCCCGGTTCCTTTGTGCGGTCGAGCACTGCGATCTTCTTGCAGGAAGCGGGGATAGCCTTGACGAAATCGGATACGGCAAAGGGACGGAACAGACGGACTTTGATAACGCCCACTTTCTCGCCCTTAGCCGTGAGGTAATCTATGGTCTCCTGCACGGCTTCCGCGCCGCTGCCCATGAGGACGATGACGCGATCCGCGTCGGGAGCGCCGTAGTACTGATAAAGCTCGTACTTTCTGCCCGTGAGTTTGCTTACGGCTTCCATCTTTTCCTTGACTATCTCGGGTACTGCGTCGTAATACTTATTGACTGCTTCGCGCGTCTGGAAATAGATATCCGGGTTCTGCGCGGTGCCCTTCTGGATGGGATGCTCGGGGTTGAGAGCGCGGCTCTTGAAGTCGCGGATCTCGTCCATGTTGACAAGGCTCTTCATTTCGTCGTAATCTATGACGTCTATCTTGCTGACCTCATGGCTGGTTCTGAAACCGTCGAAGAAATGCAGGAAGGGAACTTTGCTCTTGAGCGTGGACAGGTGCGCCACGAGAGCAAGATCCATTACCTCCTGGACGCTGCCCGAGCAGAGCATTGCGAATCCGGTCTGACGGCACGCCATGACGTCCGCATGGTCGCCGAATATGTTGAGCGAAGAAGCCGCAAGCGCGCGCGCCGAAACGTGGAACACGCAGGGCAGCAGTTCGCCGGCGATCTTGTACATGTTGGGGATCATCAGGAGCAGACCCTGGGAGGCGGTATACGTAGTGGTAAGCGCGCCTGCGGAGAGCGATCCGTGAACGGCGCCCGCAGCGCCGCCTTCGGACTCCATTTCCGCTATGCGGAGAGGCTGTCCGAACATGTTGAGCCTACCCTTCGCAGACCATTCATCCGCGACTTCCGCCATGGGGGAAGAAGGGGTGATGGGGTAAATGGCCGCTACTTCGGAAAACGCATACGCTACGTGAGACGCCGCGGTATTTCCGTCGATAGTCATTTTTTTCATCTGGAATTATTCCTCCGTTATGAATAGTTGTATTTGGCTGCCGCCTGCCTCCCGCCTCGTCGGTCATCGGACAAAGCAAAAAGACTCTCGGTCGGCGGTGTAATCACCATTTATAATTATATCATTCGTTGCATATATTGTCAATCTTTTTGGGAAAATTATCATTATTAGGGCGCGGTTATATGCCGCTATGCGGCAATAACCGCGCCCC
>OJMH01000335.1_pt1 | contig 65218 bp, 60 predicted proteins | sample 1597111 | NCBI WGS metagenome assembly OJMH01 (sample SAMEA2452115, study PRJEB22498) | human gut metagenome | reverse complement strand
CTCGAGCGCTTTTTTATATTATCATAATACCTTTATCTTTGTCAATATATTTTTTACGGTTTTACGTTTTAAACATTTTTAATTCGATTTATAATTTGTTTTGTGTTTTATAACCATTAATTTCCTACAAAACTTACTTTTAAACCTATTTTAGGCACACAAATACTCATTATGTTATTTTTTGAGTCCAATTTTACCTCATATTCAAAATTTTCTGCGGTGCCTTTAAAAATTTGTCCCGATTCATCTTTGGATATCGACTTCAATGTTTCCGAATCGTTTAAAGTATCCAACACTTTGATTACATACGATATATCTGAATTTTCAAGCCACGGAGTTAAATTATATTCTCCGGATAATTCTTTCATCTCTACTTTATAATTTCCGTTTTCCCATAAAAATGTTAGTCCTTCGAGATTCTTTGGACTTATGAATCTTACTGTACTTATACCTTCAGGAGTATGAACCAAATTACAGTTAAAACTCTCACCATCTTTCTCAATTTTGACTTTACTGTCTATAGAAGTATTGACTATTGGAACTGAATTTATCAATTTCTTTTCACATCCCGTAAAACACAATCCCATTACCGCAGCTACTGTAAATGACAATAATTTTTTCAAAAAATCACCCTTGTTCAAATTTTAAAAATACCTCAGGAAGCTCATTTATTATGTCTGTAGGAGTCATAGCAATCATTGATTTTTTATTTCTTGCCTCATCTCCGCTCATACCATGAATAAAAACACCACATAACGCAGCATCAATTGCAGACAATTTTTGAGCCAAAAAAGAACCTATCATTCCGGCCAAAACATCTCCACTTCCGCCCTTTGCCATTCCTGCATTTCCTGTTTCATTAATGTATAAATTTCCTTCTTCATCCGAAACTATAGTTTTATTCCCTTTTAAAACTGTAGTAACTCCGTATTTTTTTGAAAAATCTTTTGCACAACTTGCTTTATTAACCGAAATAAATTCGACATCCTTATTCACAAGCCGTGACATTTCTTTCAAATGCGGAGTTATGACAATAGAAGATTTGGCTTCTTTCAATACATCTATATTCTCTGAAACTACATTTATTCCATCCGCATCTATTATGATTGGAACCTCAGAATGTCGTATAAGCTCATATACTATACTTTGCGTATTTGAATTCCAGCCCATACCACATCCAACTAAAATTGCGGTGCAATTTTCAGATTCTTTTAGGATATCTTCAAGAGAACTCTCAGAAATAAATCCTTCATTATCTTCCTTTGCTATAAAAAATACTGTTTCGGATATTTTCTTAGAAGTTGCTACATATATAGATTCAGGTATTACTGTTTTTACCAATCCTACTCCGCATTTAACAGCCGATTCAGCACAAAAATAAGCCGCTCCAGGCATGTTTTTACTTCCGCAAATACACAAAAGTTTCCCAAAAGTACCCTTGTGGGACTCGGGAAACCGCTCAGGTAATTTTTCTTTTATTTCTTCAAACGAAATTTTTCTTAAATATTCATACTTTTCCATAATTATTTCTCCCTACTTCTTTGATAACACACAACAACAGCGCAAGCATAATCTTTGGTATGAGTAATACTTAGTGAAAAATCCAAATTCTTCTTATTTGAAACATTTATTGCACTTCCACTTAAAAGAAAGTAAGGTTTGCCGAGAGAATCTCTTAAAATTTGAATATCTTTCATATTAAGTCCTCTCATACCCGTACCGAGAGCTTTGGAAAACGCCTCTTTGGCACAAAAATTTGCAGCAACACTCTGCTTCGGAAATTTTTTTTCTTCAAGTTGACTGTATTCGGAATCTCCCAGTATAACTTTTAAAAACCTCGGAGATTTCATTGATTTTTCTATTCGTGCAATTTCTACCATATCCAATCCCACAGAATACATCTTTTCACATCCAAACTAAAATATTATCCTTTGAACTTCATCATTTTTATTAAAAGTCTTTTCAATACTGTGTTTTATAAATTTAAACTCAGAGCCTTCCATTTGCGGATTATGGTTCATAAGCCGTTCCGTAGCCAACTGTGCCTGTTTCATTATCGCTACATCATCATATGAAGTCGGTATGCCTATATTGGGAACTCCATGCTGATTTGTACCGAAAAAATCTCCAGGTCCCCTTATTTTAAGATCTTCTCCCGAAAGATAAAATCCATCTCCCGAACCTACCAAAGCAGAAAATCTTTTTTGAGAATCTGTCCCTTTGGCATCCGATACAAGTATACAATAAGATTTTTTACTATTTCGTCCTACTCTTCCTCGCAGTTGATGAAGTTGAGAAATTCCGAATCTTTCGGCGTTTTCTATAATAATAATCTGTGCGTTGGGAACGTCTATACCTACTTCTATTACAGTCGTTGATACAAGTACTTTTATTTTATTTTCCGTAAATTCGTGCATAATGAATTCTTTTTCCGCTGTTGTCATTTTTCCGTGTAATATCGCTACGTCTTTCTCATCAAATCCATTCTTTATCATATCATCTCGATAAGTATTCACATCAACTATATCGTTTTCGTTTTCCTCTATACAAGCGCATACAATATACGCCTGTCCGCCTTCAGCTATTATCTTTTTTACAAAATTCCAGGCTCTGAATCTTTTAGCAGAATCAATTCTAAACGTATCAACCTTTTGGCGTCCCGGAATGGATTCATCCAAAACAGAAATATCCAAATCACCATATAAAATCATAGCTAAAGTTCGAGGAATAGGCGTTGCCGACATAACTAAAACATGGGGATAATTTCCTTTTTCCGAAATTTTTGCTCTTTGATTGACTCCAAACCTGTGCTGTTCATCAGTTACGGCTAAACCAAGATTTTTAAAAGCGACTCCGTCCGAAATAAGGGAATGAGTTCCTATTACTATGTCTGCGAATCCAAAAGAAATATCTTGTAAAACTCTACGCTTTTCCTTTGCTTTCATAGAGCTATATAACACTTCTACTTTTATCCCGGTATCTTTAAAAAATTTACTGAATGTACGATAATGCTGCACCGCAAGAGTTTCTGTAGGAACCATAATGGCACTTTGAAAACCATTTTTAGCCATGGTATAAGCAAGCGAGGCACAAACTGCAGTCTTGCCCGAACCCACGTCTCCTTGAAGAAGTCGATTCATTGAAAAACCACTTTTGATATCTTGTACACATTCGAAAATCGCTCTTTTTTGAGCATTAGTCAATTCAAACAGTAAAAATAATGAAAATTCTGATGAATAGTCCTCATTTAGTGTTATTTCGGTTTTTTGCCGAGCACGCTTCTTTATAAAGCACATTCCGAGTTGGTATAAAAAAAATTCTTCGAAAACAATTCTTCTACGTGATTCCTCTAAAGCTTGTCGAGAATTCGGAAAATGTATATTTCTCAGAGCAAAATCAAGAGAGCATAAATCGTTTTCTTCTCGAATGCTTTCAGGGAGCGTATCAGATATTTCTTTCGGTAAAAGCTTAAAAGCGTTCTCAACAAAGTTGCATATTTTTGCCGAAGTAAGTCCTTTGGTTTGACGATAAACAGGATATATTTTATGAGACTCATCAATATTTTTTATTTTTGGTGAAACAATTTCAAACCTTAAAAGATTACCAGTAACATTTCCTCGAAAAAGATACTCATGATCTTTTAACAACTTTTGAGCTACAAATCCATTATTAAAAAATACAATATCTGCAAAATTTAGACCATCTGTTGCCTCAAGTTTATACAAAGTTTTACCGCTTTTAAGAATACTTTTCCTTACACTGGTCAAAATTTTGAGCCTTAAACATTGATTTTTTTTACCTTTAGCAAGACTTAGGCTCTGAACTTTGCCCCAATCTTCATATTCTTTGGGATAAAACTTTATAATATCGCCAACAGTGCAGACTCCAAGTCTGCGAAGAAGTTCCGCACTTTTGGGGCCTACACCTTTTAATTTTTGTATATCAATTTTAAATAAAGATGCCATAAACGGCACCTCCGTAATTATTTATTCGACGGAAATAATAAAATGATAAATAGGTTGACCACCTTTAACCAAATTAATTTCCAACGGCTTTTTCATTGAAGACTCTATTAAATTTTTTGCTTCTTCGGCTTTTTCGTCACTTATGTTTTCGCCATATATAACAGTAATAAACTCAGAATCAGAGGAAATCATCGACTTTGTAAGACGAGCAGCGGCTTTTACAGGATCAGATTCCGTAAATACAAGTTTCCCATCCAAAAGAGCTAAAATTTCCCCTTCTTTTATTCTAAATCCACCAAATTCCGAATCACGTGCAGCAAACGTAATTTGACCGGTTTTCACTCTCGAAGCTGCCTCAGCCATTAGTTTGATATTTCCCTCAATACCTTCATCATAACTGAAAGCTAAAATTGCAGATACACCCTGAGCAATTGTTTTTGTAGGCACTATAACCACAGTGCGGTCTTTGACGAGAGAAACTGCCTGTTGAGCAGACATAATAATATTTTTATTATTTGGAAATACGTACACAGTTTTTGCAGGAGTCGCAAGAACCGCTTCCACAATTTTATCTGTACTGGGATTCATGGTTTGGCCACCACTTATTACATTTTCACAACCTAAATCTTTAAAAAGTGCAATTACACCATCTCCCGCTCCTACCGAAACAAAACCTACTTCTTCTTCCGGCTCTTTTGGTTCAAAAATTTGTGAAGATTTTTCTTTTGACAGTTTTTCTTCGGCTGCTTTACGGTGCTGTTCTTTCATATTTTCCACTTTAACTGTAAGGAATTGACCATATTTAATTCCTTCTTCAAGAGCTTTTCCGGGATTTTCAGTATGTACATGAACTTTTATTATCTCTTCATCGTCTACCACTACAACACAGTCTCCGATTTTTTGCAAACGCATCCTAAGTTTGAGCGGACTAAGCTTACAAAGAGCACTGCGCTTTACTATAAATTCAGTACAATATGTGAAAGTAATATCTGCATCAAATTCAGCAGCAGCATTACGGAACTCATCATTTTCTTTCAAATCTGAATCAATAGGTTCAGAATCTATCATAACACCATCTTTTAACACCGAAAGTATTCCTTCAAATACAAGACATAAACCTTTTCCTCCTGCGTCAACAACTCCTGCTTTTTTCAAAACAGGTAATAAATCGGGTGTCATTTTAAGTGCTTCCTGTGCACCTGCACAAATTTCAGACCACACATAAACAACATCATTATTTATTTTGGAAGCTTTTTGAGCTCTTTCAGAAGCAATTCTCGCAACAGTTAACATAGTTCCTTCGGTAGGTTTGGTTACTGCGCCGTAAGCAGCTTTGACTCCCACATCCAAAGCTTTGGACAAATCACATCCGCTGAGCTCTGACTTACAATCGGAGAACAGTTGAGAAAATCCTCTGAAAAGAATTGAAAGAATAACTCCTGAATTTCCTCTGGCACCTCTCAACAACGCCGGAACAAAAGCACTTATGACTTCCCCTACAGATGCATTGTCATCAACTTTTTTCAAAGCTTCGACCGCAGAAGAAATTGTCATTGACATATTGGTCCCTGTGTCTCCATCCGGAACAGGGAAAATATTGAGTTCATTAACATGATTTTTATGTTTTAAAATATTATTTGCACCTGAAATAATGGCGTTTTTTAAGCACAAACCGTTTATCAATTGAACACAGCTCCTTAAAAAATTGTATTGTTTTATTTATATAATTCGGTTATCACCGTAATTATGAACACACTATCGAAATATCAAGTTATTCGAAATCTTTCCACCGATTTTGTTTTGAATGTATCTTTATCTATATCAAAAACTACGCATTCCATTTTGTATGGACCGGAAGCATTTTCAAATCGTACCGGCATTCTGTCTTTCATTCTTCTAATTGACAATTCCTTTTTTACACCTAACACTGAATTTATTGCACCTGTCATTCCTACGTCGGTAATAAAACCTGTGCCCTTGGGAAAAACTTCTTCATCAGATGTTTGCACGTGAGTATGTGTTCCAAAAACTGCTGAAACTTTTCCATCTGCATAATAACCGAAAGCTCTTTTTTCAGCAGTAGCTTCAGCATGAAAATCAACAATTTTCACCTGACAGTCCGAACAAATTTTCAAAGCTTCATCCAAGGCATCTAACGGTAACTTCATACACTCAAGATAAGCTACTCCCAAAATATTTATGACTGCGACATTAGTGTCTTTTACTTTTAATTTACAAATCCCTGAACCGGGAGTTTTTTTTGACGGATAATTATATGGACGAATTATTCTTGAATTTTCATTGATGAACGTAAAAATTTCTTTACGCCTAAAAGTATGATTTCCATTTGTAATTACATCCACTCCCGACTCAAATATCTTACGAGCCGAATCGGGTAAAATACCATTTCCCTCAGCCGAATTTTCACCGTTTGCAATAGTCAAATCAATATCGTGTTCAAACTTAAATCTTTTTAATTTGAACTTTAAAAAATCAGTTCCACCTTTTCCGACTACATCACCTATAGCCAAAACTTTCATTTTATTCACCACTTGAATATATTATTTCGCAAAATCAACCGCTCGACTCTCTCTTATGATATTTACTTTTATTTGACCGGGATAATCAAGCTCTGATTCTATTTTTTTACAAATGTTTCGAGCAAGGGGAATCATGTGCTCGTCATTTACGACTTCGGGTTTTATCATAACTCTTACTTCTCTACCGGCTTGTATTGCATAACACCCACGAACACCGCCAAACGAGGATACAAGAGATTCGAGTTTTTCAAGACGTTTAATATAATTTTCCAAATTCTCACGCCTTGCCCCCGGTCTCGCGGCAGAAGCAGTGTCGGCAGCTTGAAGAATAAATGCGTAAGGAGTTTTGGGTTCAACATCCCCATGATGCGAATGTATCGCATGAATAACTTCTTCGCTTTCTTTATATTTTTTCGCCACATTAACTCCCAATTCTATGTGTGAACCTTCAATTTCATGATCTAACGCTTTACCTATGTCATGAAGCAAACCTATTCTCTTTGCAAGAGATGAGTCGAGACCTAATTCTGATGCTATTATTCCACACAAATTGGCAACTTCCACAGAATGATTTAAAACATTCTGTCCGTAACTCGTTCTGTACTTGAGCTTACCTAAAAGCTTGGCTATTTCAGGATGAACTCCGTTCACACCTGATTCTATAAGAGCTCGCTGTCCCTCTTCTTTTATCTCTTTATCCACATCTCGACGAGCTTTTTCTACCATTTCTTCTATTTTTGCAGGATGAATTCTTCCGTCGGCAATAAGTTTTTCGAGAGCAACCCGAGCAATTTCACGACGCACTGGATCAAACGCAGAAAGAGTAATAGTTTCCGGAGTATCGTCTATTATCAAATCAACTCCGGTTAAATTTTCAATGGAACGAATATTTCGTCCTTCACGCCCTATTATTCTACCCTTCATATCGTCACTTGGAAGCGGCACAACCGATATCGCAGCTTCAGCAATATGATCGGAAGCACATCTCTGTATTGCAACAGACAAAATATCCTGTGCTTTTTTTTCACATTCTTCTTTAAGCCTTTGTTCAAACATGGTTATTTTCAAAGCCTTTTCATGCGTAAGCTCGTCTTGGAGACTTTCCATGAGAAAACTTTTTGCTTGATTTACCGAAAATCCGGATATTTTTTCAAGCATATCAAATTGATTTTTTTTCAAAATTTCAACTTCATTATACTTATCAGTTATTTCTTTAGATTTTTTTTCAAGAGATAACTCGCGCGCTTCAAGATTTTCGGTCTTTTTATCAATATTTTCTTCCTTTTGAAGTATTCTTCTTTCCTGACGCTGCAGATCTCTCCGACGTTCAGACATCTCTTTTTCTGTCTCGTTTCTAAATTTATGAACTTCTTCTTTTCCCTCCAAAACAACTTCTTTTTTACGAGTTTCAGCCAATTCCTTAGCGTTAATTATTATCTTTTCAGCTTCTTTTTCTGCTGAAGAAATTGTTTTCTCGGCTTTAAGTTTTCTGCAAATTATTCCCAGAGCAAATGCTATCAGCATACATAAAATTATTACTGCCACAATTTTTAAGTCCAAATGCATTGCAACCTCCCAGTAGTATACCTTAAAGGCTAAAATCCATTTTTTAATCAATATAGCATCATATTTTCCCGATTAAAAGAAAATTTTGTAGTTTAATTCATTTCCATAAAAACAATATATAATCAACAAATTCGCAAACCGCAGTTCCGCTATTTAAAAAATTTCATTTTAACATTCAAAGTACCTTTAATAAAATTAATTTCCGTATGTAACACAAAAATACAACTTAATTTTATTACGGAACAAAGATGTATGTCAAGAAATATATCGCTTGAGTAACATAGCAATATTTATTCGCTCAAAATTTTAAACAAATTACTGATTAAAGTATTGAAAATTTAAAATCATCATGATAATATTAATATCTGAGAAACAAAAATTGTTATTTGGGGAGTTTACATGAAAAACACACAACCAAAAAATAAAAAAGGTTTTTTTAAGTACAAAGGAAAACCCCTGGTAAGGTGCGGTAATGTTCTATACTATGGAAGTATGAGCGAACCTTATGTAGTAAAAATTGAATCCAAGGAAGTAAAAAAGGTCTCAGATTTGGAAGTTTCCACTTTAGTAAATGTTGAAATGATATACACAGCTTCAGATAATGATAATACTAAAAAAATAGTTAAAATCAGTGAAAAACCCGGTTTGTACGCTGCGTTGGACATTGCTAACATTTGGTTGGAAAGAGCTTTATCAGAAAAAATGTTATAATTAAAAATAAATTTTGTGAGGTGCTGAAAATTGAGTAATTTGGAAATTGCTTTGGGTGTTGTTTTAATAATATTCGCAATAGCAGTAGTAGCAGTTGTGTTGTTCCAAGAAGGACAGCAAAAAAGTATCGGAGCAATAACGGGTGCAGAGTCCGAAACTTTCTTGTCCAAAAATAAGTCTCGTTCTATAGATGCATTTTTGGAAAGATGGACAAGAGTAATATCTATCGGATTTTTCTTAATTGTAATACTTGTAAATATGCTGCTGTATTTCCATGTTTTTGGGAAGTAATAAGCAATACTTACATAAAAATGTTCCTCTCATCAAAAAATAATGGTGAGAGGACTTTTTTACGATTTTCTTTATTAAATTATTCAAAAATATCTTTCATCCCACAGTCACGAAGCGAAACATAATCTCCATCTGCAACAATTATATGGTCAAGCAATTCAACATGCATACTTTTCAGCACTTTATTAAGTTTAGAAGTTGACTCTATATCTTCTACAGACGGAACAGCAAACCCACTTGGATGATTGTGCGCTATTATTACGGAACTTGCATTGTAAAGAACGATAAGTTCTATAATCTTTCTTGCATAAATATCCACCGCATTTACGGTACCTTTATTTACAACTCCTTCATACAGGACTTTTCCTTTTGCATCCAACAAAACTATTACAACCAGCTCTTCTGTCCTACCGATAAATTTAAAAGTTATTTTATCATTTATATCTGACATATTTGGCGCCTTTTCAATATTTTTGAACTTTCTCTCCATGTAAATTCTTGCCAATCCGGAAATCATTTTTATAAATACTGCAGCAGATTCTCCTATTCCTTCAACTTCTTTAAGCATATTCATGGGAGCATCGAAAACTGCATCCACAGTTCCAAATTTATCCAACAATTCGTGTGCTATAACATTTGTATTTTTACGAGGAATAGCGTAAAATAAAGCTAACTCGAGTATTTCGTGATCTTCAAAATTATCAAACCCATTTAAAATAAATTTTTTCCTTATTCTTAAACGACGACCGTCGTGCAATTTTCCATTCTCCTCTCGATTTTGTATTTATTTTTTAAGTCATACTTTGTTATTTTACCATATTTTAACCTAAATTTCAAATAACTTTTACAGGCAGTGAATTTAAAATGAAACAAGTTATTATAAACAAAAACGATTCTTTTAATCGATTAGACAAATTTCTAACCAAATCTTTCCCTAAACTACCTCAAGCTCTCATTTACAAATATATAAGAAAAAAAAGAATAAAAGTTAACGGAAAAAAATCTGAATGTTCTTACAAACTTCAAGAAAATGACACGGTCGCTTTATATATCAACGACGAATTTTTTACAACGGATTCTTACAAAGATGAATTCAAAAAAGCTCCAACAAATCTTGATATCGTTTACGAAGACAAAAATATTATAATAGTGAATAAAAAAGCAGGATTGATTGTCCACCCGGATGATAATTTCCAAACAGACTGTTTAATAAACAGAATAAAAAATTATTTATTCGAAAAAAACGAGTACAATCCATTACAAGAAAATGCTTTTGCTCCATCTCTTGTCAATCGCATTGACCGAAATACTTGCGGAATGGTGATTGCTGCAAAAAATTCCGAATCTCTAAGAATTTTGAATCAAAAAATGAAATCTCGTGAAATTCACAAAAGTTACATATGTATAACATGCGGAAATTTTCAAAAAAAGAGCGACATTCTAAAAGGATTTCTCGAAAAAAACGATAAATTAAATAAGGTTTATATCAAAAAAACCAATTCCGGAACTAATTCTTCAAAAACTATCTTGACAAAATATAACACAATAGAATCCGGCAAAAATTTCAGTTTAACAGAAGTTGAACTTCTTACGGGAAGAACTCACCAAATACGAGCTCATTTGGCCTCAATAGGACACCCTCTTTTGGGTGACGGAAAATACGGAAAAAATTCATTAAATCGTAAATTTGGATATAAATATCAAGCTTTATGTTCGTACAAACTAAAATTCAATTTCAAAGAAGATGCAGGTATCTTAGATTATTTAAACAATAAAGAATTACAAATTCCGATTGAAAAAATATGGTTCGTTAAAGATTTTTATAAAAACATGATAGACTAAAATTCAAAAAACCTCGAGAACATCGCCATAAATCCCATATCAATTAAAGACGAAACAAGTAATATCACCATGCAATATCCACAGCTTTTCATATGTTTTTTTAATTCATCCCAAAGTGAATCACAATTTCCCGCAGGTAAAATCTTTCCCGCAAATTTAACGGAAAATTTTATACTTTCTGCAGAAAATATAATCATACCTATTGATGAAATGAATATCCCGGGTAATAAAATTAAGATATAAAACGCTATTCCTTTAAGACCGTAAATTAAATACAAATATCCTGACGTAATTCCCAAACCCAATCCTCTGAAAAAATTAATAAACGGAATAACCGCACTCCCCCAAAATGAAAGTGCACACATTTCAACTACTATCGCAAAAATTACCAATGACGAAAATGATGAAATAAATATATCAAGACCACTGCTTTGTATTCTTTCTTTAAAATCATTTAAAAACAAAAAATCGAGTTTATGTACAATTTCCATGCTTATGGTGCTCACAGAAATTGCCCCCAACACCATTCCAAAAATCATACATAAAATCAAGAATATGAATGTTTTATTGTTTTTTCCGAAATTTATTATTTCATACTTATCTAAAAACGATGATACTTTGTTTATAACCTTTTTCATAATTACTCTCCCAATTTCAACATCTTAAATTTCAATACAAAAGATAATTATGAAAGTTTTTTTACAAATATGATAAAATGCCCTGCCTTCGTCAAATTAGTACAAAGGCGGGGCACATTTTTACTGTTCTTTTTGTTGAACTTCTAACGCTCTTGAAAGTAAAGACTTCCTATTACTGGTTTTCTTGGGGCTTATTTTCTTATTTTTATATTTCAGAGCCGCATCCCACGCTTGAACAAGTTCAGGACTAAAAACTTTTTTTAAATTTTGAATCTCTTCATCTCCGGATATAAAATTAAGAATTCCCATAGTTATTATGCTGCGAGTGTCCAGTGTACCGTTTTGATAAAGGTCACTTAAAAGTTTACCGAATTTTGAAAGTTTGGATTTTTCGGAAGAATTTCCGGCTAAACTTTGAATTCTCGGTAAAATTTTTTCACTCGCAAAGCTAGCTGCACGAAATTCTGAATATGATTCTTTTTCTTTTTGAATTTCCGGTTTAAGTTCAGGGAAAATACTTGCCATTCTATTGGCAAAAAATAAACCCGTTATATTGCTTTCATCTGAAGATTTGGCTTTTTTCTTTGTTTGTTTTACTCGGTTCTTATCTTTTCCTGAAATTGTTTCGACAAAATCTTTTGCAATTAAAGCAACATCTTTCTGAGTAGCTGTCTCGTTATCCAGAAGCCATGATGATAACTCAGATTCTTTATCACCAGATGCAGAACTCAAAATTACAAGTTTTTTACTTTCATCATACTTAATCTTATAAATTTCCGAATTTCCGTTTACACTCAATTCATTTTTACTTTTTTCTGAAATACTGAATTTTTCCATATCAGTGTCGCTACATATCAAGTCACGCAATACCTCAAAATAATTCTTATTCAAATAATCCACTCCCAATTTAAAATGTTAAATTCATTTTAATATAAAAATTAAAAATTGTCACTTAATTAACCAAGATTTTCTTTTGTGAAATTTGATCAAAATGCAAATAATAAATATCGTACCACATTTAAACATAATATCCCTTATTTTTACAAATTTCAATTTTACGGATTTTAAATCATTAACTGTCAGCGTATTTCGACAGACTATATTGAACTAAATTTAAATATTTTTAAAACTGGGAGGCGAATCTTGTTGAAAAAAGTAGTTAAATTTTTTGGAACAGCATTACTTGTTTTGATCGTCGCAATTGCCGCATTTACTTCGTACTACAGTTCCGTATTGCCTGAAACTTTCACTATCCTGGAAGGTGACAGTCCTTTTTTAAATATATTTCCTTTTTCGGTGAGCACTTCACAAAATACGTATTGCACCAACTTAAATATATATGATAAAAATACTTACCAATCAGACTCAAAAACCAATTACACAGCTAAGTTAAAATTTTTAAATATTTTACCCATTAAAACAGTTCAAGTAAATGTCAGTCCCAAAAAAGCAGTAATACCATGCGGCACTCCGTTTGGTGTTAAAATTTATACACAAGGAGTAATTGTAATAGAAATTTCTGATGTAATGACAGCAGAAGGATTAATTTCCCCCGCAAAAAATGCAGGACTCCAAAAAGGTGACATTATAACTAAAATAAATGGTGAATCTGTTTCATGCAATGAAGATTTAGAACAAATTTTTCAAAAATATGGTTGCGATGATATAAATTTATCAGTTATAAGAAACGAACAACCCATGAATATCTCCATAAAACCCATTAAGTCATGCGATGATGAAAAATATCGTGCAGGAATTTGGGTTCGTGACAGTTCTGCAGGTATCGGCACTCTGACTTATATTGACAGTGAAACAAACACTTTTGCAGGGCTTGGCCACGGAATATGCGATATAGACACCGGCAAAGTTTTACCAGTTGCAAAAGGAGAAATTGTAAAAGCGTGCATATCCAGCGTTAAACGAGGAAGAGTTGGATTCCCCGGAGAACTCAAGGGACATTTTATAAATTCAGAATCAATGGGAACTCTTTATGATAACAACAATATAGGACTTTACGGAATAATAAAAGGTTCCGTAGAGGGCTCTGAAACGCTAAATATAGGCATGAAACAACACGTAAAGAAAGGTCCGGCTAAAATTCTCACCACTGTAGACGGTGATAAACCTTATTACTACGATATAAATATAGATTCCATAAATTACAACACAAACTGCCCTACAAAAAACATAAAAATAACAGTTACAGACCCCATTCTTATCGAAAAAACTGGTGGAATAGTTCAAGGAATGAGTGGAAGTCCCATAATTCAAAACGGCATGTTAATCGGTGCTGTTACGCACGTTTTTATAAATAACCCTTCTAAAGGATATGCTATATTTGCTGAAACAATGATGACAAATTCCAACAGACTTTTTGATTGCGAGTACAAAAAGGCTTCCTAAAAATTGCCTTGATTTGACAAATCAACTGAATATTATTTCTTTGTTTGAAAACTATTGACATATTTGGTAATATATGTAAATATTAATATCATAAGATATATTTACAGGAGGAAAAAACATGGAAAATAGGCTAAAAGTTCTTATTTCGGAGGACTGTGCAGAGATTGACAGAGAGGCTTTGGAAATGTTTAAACACTATTCAATGGATCTGTCATTTTTGCCCAAAGACGGATTTAAAATAATCGAAATAATTGAAAATTCATGTCCAGACATTGTTATCATGGATTTATTTATGCCCCGAATTGATGCGATAGGAATTATCACAACCATTCGCAAAAACCACAGAATAGAAATGCCAACATTCATGGTCGCTTCAAATTTTGGACGTCCTACCCTCGAACGTGAAGTTATGTCAGCAGGAGCTTCATATTTCTTACTAAAACCTTTAAATTACTCGGATATTATAGAAAAAATACTTCAAATAACCTATCGCAGTTCACTTTCAGGAAATTCAAACCAGCAGATAAATTATCCGCTACATATTTCCGAAAGCTCAAATATAGAAATAAAAATTACTCAAATACTTCATCAAATCGGTGTTCCGGCACATATAAAGGGTTATCATTACCTTAGAAGTTCAATAATGATGTCTATTGATAACCCTGAGATAATAAATTCAGTTACCAAACAACTTTATCCCAATGTCGCAAAGAATTTTGAAACAACTCCATCAAGAGTCGAACGTGCAATTCGCCATGCAATAGAAGTGGCATGGGATCGTGGCGATATAGATGTATTAAATTCATATTTCGGATACACCATTCACAATTCAAGAGGTAAACCCACCAACTCTGAATTCATAGCCATGATAAGCGATAAATTGAGATTACAGTTAAAATCCGCAAGTTAACAAAAATAAAGATGGATGCCTAACCGCATATGGTCAGCATCTATTTTTTTACGTATCATAAATATCTATAAAAAAGCTCTCACTTTATGTGAGAGCTAATTAAAATTCTATCTATTTAAAAAAGCTAAGACTGCTTTATACGTCATATACAAATCTATCTTTGAAATTATTTCAAACGGTGCATGCATCGAAAGTACCGGTACACCTATGTCAATTACGTCAACATTTAAATTGGCAACATATTTAGCTATAGTTCCGCCTCCACCGGTATCAACTTTTCCAAGTTCTCCACTTTGCCAAATTATATTTTTTTCATTTAACAACTTTCTTATCTCGCCCGTAAATTCCGCAGAAGCTTCTGATGTTCCGTATTTTCCGCCGCTTCCGGTATATTTTTCCACAACCACTCCTCTATTTATAAAAGAACTGTTTGAAATTTCATAACTATTCGGATAAGTTGGGTCATATGCAGCATTAACATCCGCAGACAAACACTTGGACTTACTCAAAACATCACGACATTTCATACCATCCAAATCAGCAAGGTCAGAAATAAAATATTCAACAAAACGGCACTGCATACCTGTATTTCCATCGCTTCCGGTTTCTTCTTTATCAGTCAAAACGACGACAGCTGTTTTTTCCGGAACATCGCAATCAAAAATAGCTTTGAATGACGGATAAGCACAGGAACGGTCATCATGAGCGTACCCACCTATCATACTTCTGTCAAATCCAATATCTCGTGATTTCATTGCCGGAACAAGTTCTAAATCTGAAGATATAAAATCTTCTTCGGTTATACCGTATTTTTCATTCAAAATTTTAAGTATGTTAAGTTTCACGAGTTCAGATCCTGCATCATCTTTAAACGGTCTGCTTCCAATCATGACATTAAGGTCTTCACCTTTTATTGCTTCAGACATTTTTTTAGTCATTTGTTCTCTGGCAAGATGTGGAAGTAAATCGGTAATGCAAAAACACGGTTCATCCTCGTTTTCTCCAATTGACACATCAACATAAGTCCCATCACTCTTTACTATTCTTCCATGCAAAGAAAGAGGAATAGCAGTCCACTGATATTTTTTTATTCCTCCGTAATAATGTGTCTTAAACATAGCAAAATCATTAGACTCCATAACCGGATTTGGCTTTAAATCGAGTCTTGGTGCATCTATATGAGCTATAGACAAATTAACACCGTCTTTTACACCGTTCTTTCCTATCACGGCCAAAGCTATTACGCAATCTCTATTAACAACATAAACCTTTTCTCCGGGATTATATTTGCGATTTTTATCAAATTGCGTAAATCCATGTTTTTTTGCCTCATTCAGCACAAAGGTTACATTTTCTCTCTCTGTTTTTGCCTTATTGAGATAATCTTTATATCCAATACTAAATTCTTCGCACACTCTCAACTCTTCATCAGTTAAAACTTTAGCTCCGTTTTTTCTTTCATAGCAAAGCTTTTTCTTGAGAGATTTGTATTCACTTTTATTCTCGTTCATTAAATTTACCCACCTTATCTTTTAAAATATAAATTTTTATAAAATTTTTTCGCAAAAATAACTCGCCTTACATAGTACCTGGTCTCTTTATATGGAATAATATCCAGACTTTTTCCGTCAGACGATATATTTCTATCTGCCATCCAGCGTTTCACCACGCTATCTCCTGCATTATACGCACTCAATACCGCTTCATCATTCTTATATTGTTTACGCAACAGAGAAATAAAAAGAGTACCGTATTTTATATTTATCCTTGGATTTTTAAGACTTTCAACACTTAATCCCTTTTCACGTGTATAAAGCTGAAGCCACTTAAAAGTATCTGGAGTTATTTGCATTAAACCAATTGCATTGGCATGAGAATGCGCTTCTTTGTCAAATCCACTCTCGCATTTTATTATAGCATAAATAAGTTCTTTTTCAATTCCATAATTATTTGATGCTTCTTCCACTTCAGTTTTATATTTTATCGGATAAAACGATTTCATTAACCTCTCATATCCGCCAGCTATTGAAAAAATCAATAAACCAAACGTAATAAATCCAAAAATTGTAAATGTAAGAGTCTTGTTTATTTTAATTACTATTGCAATTCTCTCCTCCCAAGAGATTTATTTTCCGAAAATTCATACTTCCACACATTTAAATCCTGCTGCTCTTATCAAACGATTACACACTGCAGCAGATACTTCATTACTTTTCTGAAAATGAGCATAGATGGTTTTCACATTTAAATTATCCGATTTTCTTAACGCATCAAACAAATTTTTCGCTTGCTCCTCAGGGCAACTTATTTTCCCATAAGATATATATGGTACTTTCAAAAAAGGTATGTCTTGTTCGAAACACAAAGCCCCGCAATTTTCCGAAATTCTACCGTTAACATATTGAGAATAATTTTTAGGAGAGCCCACAACCATAACGACATCAGTTTTAGGAGAATAATGCTTATATTTCACACCCGGCGAAAGTACTTCTTCACCTATTTTAGGAGCTTTCATAACAAAAGGACTTATTTCGACTTCTCCGATAACATCGGAAATTTCTTTTTGAGTAATAAGTCCCGGACGAAGTACAACAGGCACAGTGTTTACCAACGACAAAACCGTTGACTCAACCCCTACCGTACAATCACCACCGTCAAGCATAGCGTCAATTTTCCCCGAAAGATCATTCACGACATGTTCAAATTTAGTCGGGCTAGGTCTTCCGGAAATATTCGCTGAAGGAGCAACAAGAGGTACTCCCGATTTTTCTATGATTTCACGAGCAATTTTATGAGAGGGAAACCTAACTGCAACCGAATCCATTCCGCATGTAACGCAGTAAGGAATATTTTTATTTTTCGGGAGTATCATCGTAAGAGGTCCGGGCCAAAATTTATCAGCTAATTTTTTAGCTTTTTCCGGAAATTCCGATACTACATCATATATATCACTAATTTTAGATATATGAACTATAAGAGGATTGTCCGATGGGCGACCTTTAGCTTTAAAAATATTTTTAACAGCTTCCTCATCAAAAGTATTTGCAGCAAGTCCATAAACTGTTTCAGTCGGAATTGCAACCGTACCACCGTTTTTCAATATATCCGCTGCTTTACTTGTTTGAGTTTTATCCAAATATAAAGTATTCACATTAAATTCCTTTCGGTTATATGAATTTGCATTATAAAATCAGGAATTTCCCGAAAGTTTTGCGGCTCTGTCAGCGGTTATAAGTGCGTCAATTATTTCATCAAGATCCCCGTTAAGAACATCTTCCAAACGATAAAGCGTAAGACCTATTCTGTGGTCAGTAACACGGCTTTGAGGATAATTATATGTTCTTATTCTTTCAGACCGGTCTCCGGTGCCTACTTGCATGCGTCTTTCTTCGGCCACAGCCATATCTTGCTCAGCACGTTTTGCTTCTAAAAGTCTGGATTTGAGAACTTTCATTGCCTTATCTTTATTTTTATACTGACTTCTTTCGTCCTGACATTCAACTACAACTCCGGTAGGAATATGAGTAATTCTTATCGCAGATTCCGTCTTATTAACATGTTGTCCTCCTGCTCCACCTGCACGATAAGTGTCGATTTGCAGATCTGCGGGGTTTATATCTATTTCAACGTCTTCAGCTTCAGGCAAAACTGCAACAGTAACCGTAGAAGTGTGTACTCTGCCTTGAGCTTCGGTATCGGGAACTCTTTGAACTCTGTGAACTCCACTTTCAAATTTAAGACGTGAATATGCTCCTTCACCCGATATCATAAAGCTTATTTCTTTAAATCCTCCAAGTTGAGTTTCGTTTGAGTTGAGTATCTCAGATTTCCATCTACGTTCTTGAGCATACATGTTGTACATTCTGAAAAGTGCTCCTGCAAAGAGTGCAGCTTCTTCTCCTCCGGCCCCACCTCTTATTTCTATTATTACATTGCGTTCGTCATTGGGATCTTTGGGAAGCAATAATATTTTTAATTCTTCTGAAATTTTTTCGATTTTTTCTTTTGCAGACTCGATTTCAGCTTCGGCCATTTCTTTCAAATCTTTATCAGAACCGCTTTCAGATAAAATTTCTTTGGCTTCATCTAAATTACTTTCTTCTTTTTTGTATTCTCTGTACTTTTCAACTATAGGCGTAAGATTTTTGTATTCTTTCATAAGTATTTTGTACTTATTTTGGTCGGCTATTGTTTCGGCGTCACAAAGACTTTGGTTTATTTCTTCGTATCTTTTTTCGGCAGATTCCAATCTACTGAACATATAAAACATCCTCTCACAGCTTTTTTACCAATTTTTTATTATACTACAAACCAATAGTACATATCAAACCAATAAATTCATTTATGCATCATTGTTGAAATTATTTTAAAAATATAATATTATTGATTTCAAATAATATTTTTTATTCACGAAATATGAAGGGAGATTGTTTTGTTATGGATTATCAAATTTTAATAAATAAAACTCATAAATTGGATGACGAGTATCTTAAAAACACGATTGTACCTCAAATAGTAAAAGTTGACCCCATAAAAAACAACGAAATCGTTTACCGTACTTTCGGAATAAAGGAAAATGCTACTTTTTTGGAGAAAAAAACAGCGGAACAATTTGAAAAACTAAGAGTTTTTGCTCGTGAAAACGGAATTATTTTGGGAATTACCAGCGGTTACCTATCTCCTGAACAGCAAGGAGTAAAATATGAATATTTCGTAAGAAAAAAAGGTATTGAATTTGCCAAAAAGAGCGCTTGTTTACCCGGTTACTCGGAACACAACACAGGGCTTGCCATGGATTGCGATATATTCAGAAACGGAAAATGGGCCGGAATTGCTCCTGATGAAAACGGAAATATAAATCAAGAAACCGCATGGTTACACTCCGTTCTACCAAAATTTGGATTTATTTTGAGATATCCAAAAGGAAAAGAATCAATAACCGGTATGAAATTTGAACCGTGGCATATACGCTACGTCGGAGAAGAACTTGCTGAATATCTTACTTCCAACAAATTGACAATGGAAGAGTATTACGAATCAAAATCGGAAAAAAATTAATTTATTACCGAGGTGTAAAATTTTGAGAATCATTTTTATGGGCACTCCTGAATTTGCAGTGCCTTCGCTAAAGAAACTTATAGAAGAGAATTATGAAATTTGTGGCGTTTTTACGAAACCTGACAAACCTCAGGGAAGAAAAAGAATTATAACACCACCTCCTGTAAAAGTTTTTGCTTTGGAACACGGTTTGAAAGTTTTTCAACCGGAAAAATTAAAAATACAAGAAACCGCAGATTTAATAGAAAGCTTAAAGCCCGATGCAATAGCTGTCGTGGCTTACGGAAAAATTCTTCCCAAGAACATCATAGATATGCCAAAATACGGATGTATTAATGTTCACGGTTCGCTTTTGCCTCATTATCGAGGTGCTGCTCCAATTCAATGGAGCATTATAAACGGTGATAAAGTTACCGGAATTTCTACAATGTTTATGGACGAGGGTCTTGACACAGGTGATATTTTACTGCAAACCAAGGTTTCGATAAATGATGACGAAACTTCGGAAGAACTCAAAAAAAGATTATCCGTTATTGGAGCAGAACTACTCATAAAAACATTGAAAGAACTTGAAAACGGTACACTCGAAAGAATCAAGCAGGATGACAGTCAAGCTACTTTGTCACCGCCTCTCGACAAAATAACAGGCGATATTGACTGGAACAAACCCGCTCAAGAAATTCATAATTTGGTACGTGGTTCCAACCCGTGGCCAATCGCTCACACTCTTTTAAGAGGTAAAAATTTTAAAATATATAAATCTCGTGTATCAACATATCGAATTTCGCAACCGGGAAAAATAATTTCCACCGACCCTCTTATTGTCGGATGCGGAGAAAACACCTCGCTACAGCTGCTTGAAGTTCAAATAGAAGGTAAAAAAAGAATGGCTGCCGGAGATTTTTCAAGAGGATACAGGTTGTCACCAAATACAATTCTTGGACTAATTCCACTTAAATAGGTAAAATAAATTTAAAGAGGTATAAATTTGAAAGTTGTAATACTGTCCGCTTCTACCGGAGGCGGTCATATGAGCGCAGCAAATGCTCTTAAAGATTATATTGATTCAAACGGTTCACAAGCCGTAGTTATAGACGCAATAGAATATATAAGTCCGTTACTTAATAAAACGGTTACCGAAGTGTACGAATATGTCGCTACAAAAAATCCTATCCTTTGGAAAATGATGTATAAGTCATCAAATAAAAAATCGGTCAACAGTATTATTGGAAAAACCAACAGCCTTATAAGTAATAAACTAATTCCACTTCTAAAATCCAATGATCCTGACGTAATAGTAACAACACATCCTTTCACCACAGAAATGATTTCTAAACTCAAAAAACACAAAAAAACAAACGTTCCGCTAATCTGCATAATGACTGATTATGCTCCTCACAGAACTTGGATAAATCCTTATGTAGATGCATATATAGTGGCTAACGAAAATATGATTACGCCAATGATTAAAATGGACGTTGAATCTAATAAAATATTTCCTTTCGGAATACCTGTAGATGATGCTTTTTTCAGCACACAAAACAGAGAAAAACTTAAAAAAGAACTTAATTTAAAAAATAATATTCCCACTATTCTTATAATGGCGGGAAGCTGTGGTTTAACAAACATAGAAAAAATTTACAATGAACTTCAATCCATAAAACAGGATTTTCAGATAATAATAATTACAGGAAAAAACAAAAAACTTTATGAAAATATGCAAAATGTAATTTCAGGTAAAAAGACTGATATACGAGACAAAATTCTTGCAAAAATCTCAGAAAAAGCTCCCGAACTTAAACGTATGAAGTTTATAAAAAAGTATCAAAGCGAAACACAAAGTAATAAATATCATAAAAACACACAACTTATCTATTTCACTAATGAAGTAGAAAAATACATGAGCGTATCTGATTTGATATTAACTAAACCCGGTGGCCTTACAGTGAGTGAAGCTTTAGCTTGCAATCTTCCAATGGCTCTTTATGATGCAATTCCCGGACAAGAAGAGGAAAATGCAAATTTCCTTGTAAGTAACAATATGGCAGTGAAATTGAGTTCGTCTGATGATATTTCAAAAACTGTAAGCGAACTTATTTCTGATCCCGAAAAACTTCAAGCAATGAAATATAACTGTATTAATTTTGATAAGTCCGATTCTCTAAAAAATATTTTCAACCTTATGAAAAATTTTATAAAAGAATAGCAAAAAATCCATTTGAACGAAAATGTTTGAATGGATTTAAAATTAAGTTTTTATAATTATTTATAATTTTCAATTAATAATTTTTAAAATATATTCATTTAAACATTTTAACTTTTTTCACATATTCCACAATTTATTCAACATTAAATTATTTAAATATGTTATCTATAACCTAAAAGGAGTTTTTATAATGCTTACAGATATAGAAATCGCAAACAGTATAAAATTAAAACCTATTACAACAATAGCTAAAAAATTGGGATTAAGTCACGACGAAATAGAACTTTACGGAAATTATAAAGCAAAAATTAAAAACAGTGTTTACGAAAAAACAAAAAATAATCCTGATGGAAAAGTTATACTTGTCACCGCCATCAACCCTACTCCCGCCGGAGAAGGAAAAACCACAGTTACAATAGGACTCGGTCAAGCAATGCATCAACTCGGAAAAAATGCCATCACAACTCTACGTGAACCATCTTTGGGTCCTGTATTTGGAATCAAGGGCGGCGCAACCGGAGGAGGATACTCTCAGGCTCTTCCAATGGAAGACATTAATCTTCATTTTACAGGTGACATGCATGCCATAACCTGTGCTAACAATCTCCTTTGTGCAACTTTAGACAATCATATCCACCAGGGAAACGAACTTAAGATTGATACTCGAAAAATATTTATTCGTCGTTGCATGGATATGAACGACCGTTCTTTAAGAAATATTGTAATAGGTTTAGGTGGAAAAGTTAACGGTGTACCAAGAGAGGACGGATTTATAATAACTGTTGCAACTGAAGTAATGGCAATACTTTGCTTAGCAGAAAATTTAGATGATTTAAAATACAGACTCGGAAATATATTAGTTGCTTATTCTTCTGAAGACGCTCCAATATATGCCAAAGATTTAAAAGTGCACGGAGCAATGGCTGCACTTCTCAAAGACGCCATCAATCCAAATTTAGTTCAATCCACAGAGGGTACACCCATTATCATTCATGGTGGACCATTTGCCAATATTGCTCACGGATGTAATTCTGTAAGAGCCACCAAATTAGCAATGAAACTTGCTAATTACTGTATCACTGAAGCCGGTTTCGGAGCAGATTTGGGTGCAGAAAAATTTTTCGATATAAAGTGCAGGTACGCAAATATTAAACCTTCATGCATAGTAATTGTAGCTACAATTAGAGCTCTAAAATACAGTGGTGGAGAAAATATAAACAATCTTAAATCTGAAAATGTTAATGCTTTGCGTAAAGGCATAGAAAATCTGGGTATTCACATAGAAAATATGAAAAAATACGGAATTCCTGTCGTGGTAGCACTCAATCGCTTCGAAAGCGATACAGAAAAAGAAATTGTTTATATCAAAAATTATTGTAAAGATAAAAATTGTAGATTCTCTATATGCGACGTATTTTCGAATGGAGGAAAGGGAGGTATTGATTTAGCCAAAGAAGTTTTTAAAGCCTGTAACGAAAATTCTGATTTTAATTTACTATATTCTGAAAAAAGTAAAATTAAGGATAAAATTTTTAAAATAGCACATGAAATCTATAGAGCTGATTCAGTTAACTATACTCCTGAAGCTGAAAAATCAATAAAGGAAATAGAAAAACTCGAAAAAAGCAACTTACCCATATGCATTGCAAAAACTCAATACTCAATTTCCGACGATGCATCAAAACTGGGATGTCCAAAAAATTTCAGTGTAACAGTCAGAGATATTACTTTATCAAATGGAGCAGGTTTTATTGTAGTGTTAATGGGAAATATACTAAAAATGCCCGGGCTTCCTAAGGTCCCCGCAGCAAATATTATTGATATAGACTCGGATGGAAAAATTTCAGGTATATTTTAAATTTAACCTACACCTTTAGATAACATTTAAAAAATTATATTTATACTTGATATATATTTTAAATTTTGTATAATTAAATTATAAACAATATCAAAAGGAGGAAATATAATATGTTAGGACGTGGAAAAGATTTCGCAACTGAAGAATGTATTTTCAAAATGGTTACTGCGGAAAAACCGAATAGTTGTTATGGAGAAAACGATATGGTAATTATCTTGGGTGAAGAAGGAGGAAAAACAATAGTTTTACCCGTTGATTCTTCAAAATTTTCAAGTTTAAATTACAGAAAGCGTCTATGCATAGCGGTTACTTCTTCAAAAAATGTTAAACCAACTGAAATAAAAGTAAAAAAACCACTACTAAAAGTAAGCGAAGACGGAATACACGCAAGTAAGAATCGATATATAAGTCATAAAACAAAATTTTCCTTCAGAGACTTGGGTAAATTTTCTCTTGATGACATAACAAAAAAACCAACTAACGATGATACAGCTCTATCGGAAAAAATCTGTAAGGGAATTTATAACAATGAATCCAATATGGCGCAAGAATTACAATGTGGTATAAAATTATTACCAAGAAAATGGGTAAAAAATGCTCTGGCAAAAAATGATAACGAGCCCATTCCAACACCTCCTGGTACAGATAGAGAAATTAATGAAAACGTGGAAGAATATAATAATACAGCTGTAAAATACAATAAATTATCAGAAACAAAAAGCAGTGGTTCTCTAGAAGACAGCGGTATTGATAAAGATTTAGACAAGTTAAAAAATAAAAATAGAAAAATTAAAGAAATTCATGAAAGAAATATTAAAAAAGCTGAAGAAATTGAAAAAAAATCCTTAAAAAAGAAAATTCTCCCATTACTGAACAAACTAAACATCTGTACAACCAAAGCTTTCGAATCTGTTTATGAATACAACAATACGTTACGATCTTTAAAAGAATTTTTACCAAAAGAAAAATCAGAACAAATCTATCCAATGACACTAGATACACCTCAAGGTCATGCAAATTTATCATCAAATAACATAGATGATATAGTTAATTATGCTTATGCAAAACTCCATCAACCAAAAATTATTAAAAAACGTTCAAAAAAGGATCTAAATCTAAGTCTGGATTAATATATACCATACAAATTTTTAAAAATTGCACACAGTTGTTGATACAGCTGTGTGTTGTATATTTTGATAAAAAATTTCAAATTTCCCTTACAACATAAAAAAATAAAAATCATAAACTCACATATTCAAAATAAATTCACAGCTTATTAACACCTTTCACAAAATGTTAAAAATTTTAATAATTGATTAACAAGATAAACTTTAAAAATAATTTAAATTTTACTCATAATACAAAATTATTTGCATTTTAAAATTCTAATAAAACAATTTAATCATTCAGAACAAATTTTACAGAAAAGTTAAATTTAAAGAGCATTTGCTTAATCCATAAACAACAATTATTTATGTCATACATTTTCACATATTTAATTACTAATTTTTTAATTTTAAAATTTCTGAAAATTATACTCTACTTTATAAACAAATTTTTATAGCTAAATCTTAAAATTAAATCATGAAATTTTACAGACGATATAAATTAATCATATGTACTTACTTTTTTAATTACCATTAATATCAATATATACTATTGATTTACAGATACAATCAAATCGTCTTTGAAATTTACGTTCCAAACTTTTGAAATTTCTTCTTTAACAATGTACTGCATAGCTTCGGGAATTATCTGAACAACCTGGTAAATATATGAACCATCTTCAATTTTTTTGTTTTTAAGTGTAAATGATTCACGCAATGCGTTTGCAGTTTTTTCTCCCGGCTTTACTACAGATTTAAAATAATAAGTATTTTCGGAGTTTTTTATCCAATTTTCTTCATTTAAAACTATATTTGGAATTTCTGATGGCTCAGAAACAATATTCCCGTCATAATCTTCCCAGTAAGATATAATTTTAAACCTCATGTATGCAGGAATATTTCCTGTATTTTCGAGTTTTATTTCACCTATTGTTTCACCTTTATTTTTATTTTTGTTATTTCCTGTAATTTCAGAATTATCAAATTTTTCATATACAGCACAAGAAACACTACTTTTTTTAAAGATATCTTTTACTTTTGAATGCTTCATCATAAATGATACAGTTTTACCGATAGCACACAAAGTCAACGCAGAAATTAATGTTACTAATACCAATTTTTTTCTAAACTTCATTATTTTTCACCTCTTTTTGGAATTTGTAATTACGTTTCCACTCCCGCTGAGCCATTTTTCATTATTAGAGGTTTTTTCAAATGTGACAACAGAACCACTTTCGGTCAAATTTATATTTTGCGATTCTCCTTCATATCTCCACGACCATTCATTCAATTGTTGCACATTATAGTTCCCGCACAAAAGTTCGTTGATCGTGGCGCTTCCATTACCTGGAATCGAAACAAAAATAACGTTGTTTTCGTCTTGAAGACTGGTTATTTTATAAATAAAAATTTGGGTACCATTGCTTTCATCACTACAGTTTTGGCGTATTATTTTCAAATTTCCGTAAGTTGAATTTGCATCTGAAGTAACAGTATTAGTTGTGGTTTTTTCATTATTTCCCATGTAAAAAGTCAATTCTTCATCATTAAATTTTTTCTCAATATTTAAATTTATCATTATATAAAGAAATAATAAAACAGCATTTAAAAATATTATCCATATTTGATTTTTTCTTTTATGAAACATATTTCTCACCTTTTTATTAAAATTTTTAATTTAATCCATTTAAAATATTCCACGTGGAGCAAGCTCTCTGTTGAGATATATTGTCGCTACTATAATCTGTTTCGGAATCATTTACTTGAGTAACAAAAACTTCAAATTTAAGGTTTGCACCTTCGGGAACAGCTTGAATATCTGAATTTGTAATTTCTGACGGTACTTTCATTACGTTATCATATATAATGCTTTGACAAAATTTTGTATTAGATGGAATAAATATGTAAAAAATATTTCCCGTTTCATCTTTTTTTAAATAATTCCATTCTTTGCAGATGTTCCAAAAAACCATTTCTTTGTCATTGCACATATACGAAAAACTTCTATTTACATTGTCATAAACCCATTCGGGATAATTTATTTTAAGAAAAATGCATGATTCTACTTCACTTCCGTCAAAATTTACCGTTGCATTTTTTTCGTATTCCATGCCCGGTACAATATTAATGTTTTCCTCTTCGTAAGGATTTTTACCGTCCGTAATGTAGAGTTCTCCGAAATATGCAACACGAGCAGAGTCACTGATGTTAGAATTTATCACATATCGTGAAACGGTTGCACCCGAAAGCATCAATGAAAAAATAAAAAGATAGATTAAATAAATAAAACGATTTGATTTATATTTTTTATAGTTTTCTTCAAATCTCACTTTACTTCATCCGCCCTCTTAACCGAAACTTTATTTTGAACATTGTTTCTATTTTCAAAAAATTTAGGCAATTTAATAAACAAAATCATACTGAAAATTAGGCACATAATACCAAACGGAGAAGAAAGAAAGCTCACTGCTTTACCTATTTTAGGTATTACAAACACGACTTTTCCCACAATTGAATCATATTTAACAGGTTCACCTAAATCTTCAGTATTATTTGCATCTCCTTTGGTTCGATAACCATTTTCTGCTATACCAATTATTCTGTGAGTAACTGCAGTACCTGAATTTACAAACGTTATAATGTCGGAAACCCTATATTCGGATTGCTTTTGGGTTATAACCATGTCATCGACTTCAATGCTTCCCGACATACTACCTGAAACAACAACAGCAGAATAATATCCCATTATTGTTGGATATTTTATATGAAACACATTTTTCGCAAGTATCGTATATAGATTTAAGCACAGTAAAAGTAGAATTAATGTGTTTATAAGACAGTTAAAAAATTTTTTTAAATTATCAAATTTAATCAATTTCATCACTCTTTTTCCTACGTAAAATAATCCATAGTACACCCAAAGCCAAAAAACTGAAAACTATGAGAATTGTATAAACACTGTAAACCGACATAGTATCTCCGGTTTGGGGGAAAACAGTTTTTCCGTTGTCCTCAATGGTTATATATAATCCAACAAAAATACTTTCTCCCGGATTTAAAACTGATATTGAATCTAAATCGGTGGTAATCGATTCTTCGATTTCTTCTTCACTTTTTCCCTGATAATCCCAAAAGCATTCAATGTCGAAATTTTGTATTTCTTTTCCGCATAATGTTCCTGTAATGGCTTTTATAACTTTGCAATCTGAAGCTGTATCGGGAAGTTTATAATCATTTGTATCAACAGAATTACTGCAATTCATGCGTGTTTTGAGATATATCAAATTTTCAGATTTCCTTTCGCATAAAACTGCGGTGTAATTAACGTCATTTTTTGTAGAATTATTTAAGTGTACAAAACACTTATTATCCATTCCGGGAAGTATTATCGGTACCGAATCAGTTCCTTCTAATATACCATAATTGTTTTCAAAAAGTGATAGTTTTGCAGAACCGGAAGAATCTATTTTCGTGTTTATATCCCATATTAATCTTCCGGTTGTGTATGTAAGAATGTGTTCCGGGATTCCTTTATTTGTACACTGAGTCATTCCGAGCATAGATGGTAAGATTATGCATTCCAATATGAACAAAGTGAAAAATGATGGAAAAATCCATTTATGTACAACTTTTTTTATATTCATCTACATTTCTTCTCTTTCTAAAGGTGTTTTGCTTTTTCTTTACCTTACATCAACGTAGCACATAACGAAGCGTTCATGTAAAGCAGAGAGAACCCCTCCAGCCACATAGCGGGGTTCTTGCTTTATCATATGTAGTGTTAAATTTTTGAAGCTTCAGAATAAGGAGTCTGAATAACGCTTATTCCTAATGAAAAAGCTACTCTTGTAGAATAATCAGTGTCTTTTTCGACAGCACTGAAAGTACCGTCAGTATCTGCCATTCCGGGTGTATATTTTGCATTTGTTTTGAATTTATCATCTGCTGATAAGTTACCGAGTAAAGTATCTGCTTGATCTGCTGTTCCATTACCGGTAAGTGCATATACCCAAGAAATTGAATATGTTTCATTAATTTCAGTATTTGGATTGCAACTATCTTGTGCTACGTTGGTTTTCAAATAATTGTTTATGTCGTCCAGTGTTCCGACTGCTACCGGATCATCTGTTCCTGCTTTTGTTAATGCAAATTTTACGGGATAATAATCATTTTCTAAAGTGAAATTAGCTTTCTCAGCATCTACTGTATAGTCTTTATAGCTTCCTTTTTTTAAGTAAATATCTTGTTTTTCTTTCATTTCGGCTTGTATACAAACTCCGACTTCAGGCCTACCTTTGATGGAAAAAACTATTGTGTCTTTTTCGCCGGTTCCCGGAGCGACAACATTATCTCCATCTGAAGATGCTACGGTTGCTGTTATACCTGCCTCGGTAGCTGCATCTGTGTTTGGATTATAACTTTTTTCAAATGCGGTATTATCCGTCATTGAAACTTCAACTCCAAATTTTGCTACTCGCGCACTACCGTTTGCCTGACCCGATACTGTGTACCTTGCAAGTGTTCCTGCCAATAAACATGCAGTAATTGAAGTAAGTCCGGCTAAGACTGCAAGTCCTCTCGATTTTTTTTTCTTCTTTTCCATTGTAATTATCCTCCTTTTGGTTGTACCTAAAAATTTTTATTTCGAGCACGAATATTCGGCTCATATATATCTCACCATTCTTCTGTAATGTGGCCTACGAAAGAATAGGAAATATCAAATTAATTTATTATTCCGAAACAGATTTTTCTTCTTCTCGAAAATCTTCTGTATCGGTATTGGCCTCAAATTTCTTTTTGGAGGCCTTTTTCTTACTGACGATGTTTTTAACAATGTCATATAAAATAATCGTACACATAGGAACTCCTATGAATATTCCCATTCCAAGTGGGCTTTGCAGAAACATAGAAACGTCGCCTACTTTGGGAATTCTTAATTTGTATTTTCCTATAATTTTGTCATATGTAACTTCTGATTTATCAACTTCGTTATTCAAATCGCCTTTTGTAATAAATACTGTTTTTCCAAAGGAATTTGATTTCTTTTGCACTATTCTGTGGGTAATTACAACCGAACCTTGTATGTATGAAATTACATCTCCTTCTTTTAAAGAATCCGGATTGACTTTTTCGCTAAATATCAAATCACCCAATTCGATATGGCCTTCTTGAACCCCACTCATTGAGCCACTTTGGACAACTAATGGTGTGATTCCACATATTGAGGGCGGGACCTCGGGATTCATAACTCCTTTGATGATTATAGTGACGTTTAATACAATTATCGCACCGAAAAGTACAAATAAAACAAATCCTAAAAACGACATTATTCTCCTGAATATTGACAATTTCTGCAATTTATGTCACCTCATATCATAATTTAGTGTGTATGATATCATTATATTTTAATAATGTCAATATAAATGTGGAAAATTAACAATTTAAATTTTAAATTTAGTAATAATAGCATAAATTAAGTCATAAATTTTGTTAAAAATAATGCTTTTATTTTATTTATTACTCTAATAGTGTTTATCTTATCATGTTGAAAAATAAGATATTTTAGCTGATATCGTCGTTTCTCGAATTAATTATGTAAACTGTATACCAAATTAAGTTAAAATATGAAATTTCTTAAATATAATAGACATCCCCCAGCTAGGCTGGGGGTATTTCTTTAACGGGCGAAGCCCTGTACTACTAGCCGCCTCTAAAGGAGGCTGATACGGTCTGATGCTTGCGAAAAGATTGTTACTTGCTACCCATAAATGGGTTGGCATTATTAAATGTTAATTGTTCTCCTAATTCATCTTCTTTTAATTGATTTTTGATATACTCCTTTATTTTAACCGCATTTTTCCCTGCTGTATCTACATAGTACCCTCTGCACCAAAACTCTCGGTTTCTATATTTGAATTTAAGATTTCCCCACTTTTCATATATCATCAACCTGCTTTTCCCTTTGAGAAATCCCATAAAACTTGATATACTCATCTTTAGCGGTATCTCTAAAAGCATATGTACATGGTCTCAGGGCATACCTCTGCTTCTATTATGTTTACTCCTTTCCATTTGCATAGCTCTCTCAGTATCGCTCCTATTTCTAATCTCTTATCTGTATAAAATACTTTCCTTCTATATTTCGGTGCAAATACTATATGGTATTTGCAGTTCCACTTTGTATGTGATAAGCTATGTGTATCATTCATTTTGAATGTCCTCTTTTTGATGTTTTCTTCAGCAGTTTCCAGACCGCTATTATATTCTACATCAAAAGGAGTTTTTATTACGTTCTTACATCGCTTACGCTATTACTGAACCACCCGACTATCGCGTGGTTTTTTGCATACAATAAAGATCCACCCGCATAGCGGGTGGTATTTCCTTTTCGGGCATAGCCCTAATACTGCTGGCAAGCCACAAGTGGCTTCCTTATTGGCCTGACAGCCATGCATTTGTTACTTGCTACCCTTTAAAAGGGTCTCTTGGATCAAATAAACTTAATTGATCATTCTCTCGATCTTGTTTTAACTGATTTTTTATGTATTCCTTTATCGCTTTCGTGTTTTTCCCTGCCGTATCCACATAATAAAACTCTCGATTCCTATATGCAAATTTCATATTCCCGAATCTTTGAAATATCATCAAACTGCTTTTCCCTTTTAAATATCCCATAAACCCCGATATACTCATCTTTGGAGGTATACTTACTAGTAAATGTATGTGATCCAGGCATATTTCTCCTTCTATTATCTCTACACCTTTCCATTGGCATAACGTTCTTATGATTTCTCTTACTTCACGTCTCTTTTCTTCGTAAAACACTTTCCTTCTGTATTTTGGTGCAAATACTATATGATATTTACAATTCCATTTCGTATGTGCTAAACTATTCATTGGATTATTTTGCTTTTGCATCTTAATTCCTCCTAATGTGCTTCCTTTCTAAGCTGCCAGGCTTAATTCTTAGTTTAGCACATTAGGCTTTTTTGTTCATCGCTTAAGCTACCACTGAACCACGCGACTATCGCGTGGTTTTCTACATACAATAAAAACCTCCCGATTCAAATCGAGAGGTTAATTTTTTGCTATTTAACTCGGCAAACACGGACAACTGCAGCTTTTTTTCTTGCCGCTGTATTTTTATGAAGAATGCCTTTGGAAACCGCTTGATCAAGCTTTTTAAGAGCTGCTTTAACCAATTCATCAGTTTTTTCTTCTAAAGCTGCCTTTATAGCTGTTCTCAGAGCAGATTTGTATGCTTTGTTTCTTTGAGTTTTCGTGCATATAACTTTCACTCTTTTTTTAGCTGATTTAATGTTTGGCATGAATATTTCCTCCCTCTATTTTTATCTTCTATCACTTAAAAAGAATAACGCCAATGTTCCACATCCGGTATGCGATCCTATAATAGGCCCTATAGTGCCTATAGTGATATCTTTTACACCGAACTTATTTCTAATTTTTTCTGCAAGGTATAAAGCATCTTTTTCGCAAGTTGCATGACTTATAAAAATTCTTTGATCCGATATATTGACTCCGAACTTTTCCATCTTTGAAATCATTACATCTATAGCTCGTTCACGACCACGGGCTTTCTCGACCAAATACAGCTTTCCGTCTTCTTTGAAATGCAGTACGGGTTTTATTCCCACCATACTACCAAAAATAGCTGCAACATGGGATGTTCTTCCTCCACGTTGAAGGTGATGCAGATCGTCAACTATAAACCAGTGACATATCTTAAGTTTAATATCGTTCGCCCACTTCACCAAATCATCTATAGACAAACCAAGCCTTTTCATACAAGCCAAATTATAAACAAGCAAACCTTCACCAAGAGAAGCCGACAAAGAGTCAATAACTTCTACACGATTTTGAGGATAACGTCGAGAAAGTTCTTTTGCCGCAATGCAAGCGGAGTTATAAGTTCCGCTGAGCCCCGACGAAAAACACACATAAACTATGTCTTGACCTAATTTGAGATGTTTTTCGAAATACTCTTCAAATTCTCCGGGATTAATTTGAGATGTAGAAGCTGAAAGTTTATTTTTTATTTTTTCATAAAACTCATCAGCACTCATTTCACCGTCAACATAAGATTTTCCATCAATGCTGAACTTCATCGGCAAAACTTCTATTCCAAATTCTTTAACAATTTCATCCGGCAAATCTGAAGTTGAATCCGTTAGTATTACATAATCGTTCATACAGTATGAGCTTAATCTTCCTTTTGAATAAAAATTCGGTGCTCTTTTCATCACCTTTCGAAAAAATACTATCTCTTGGAGAATTGAGGTGCTTTTCTTGCTTTCTTGAGTCCGTACTTCTTACGTTCTTTCATTCTCGGGTCACGTGTAAGGAAACCGGCTTTTTTAAGAACAAGTTTAAGTTTTTCTGAGTCAAATTCCAAAAGAGCTCTTGAAATACCATGTCTTATGGCTCCTGCTTGACCAGCTACTCCGCCTCCGTTAACATTACACACTACATCAAATTTTTCTTCGGTTTCGGTAAGTGCAAGAGGTTGGCGAACGATAACTTTTAAAGTTTCGAGTCCAAAGTATTCATCTATATCTCTTCCGTTTACGGTTATTTTTCCGGCACCTTTGTAAAGTCTTACTCTGGCAACAGAGCTTTTTCTTCTTCCGGTTCCGTAAAAAAATGGAGCTTTATCGTACATTATTTATTTCCCTCCGCATCATTCCAAATTTCAGGCTTTTGAGCTGAATGTTTGTGCTCTGCACCGACCACCGTACGCAATCTAACGATTTGTTTACGACCAAGAGCATTATCTTGAAGCATTCCTTCAACAGCCATATGCATAGCTTTTTCAGGGTGAGTTTTCATGAGAGTATCATATCTTACACTCTTAAGATGTCCGATATATCCAGTGTGATGATAATGGTACTTTTGAGTTAATTTTTTACCTGTTAAAACAGCTTTTTCGCAGTTGATAATGATTACATGGTCACCACAGTCAACATGTGGGGCAAAAATCGGTTTAACCTTTCCACGAAGCAAATCCGCAGCCTTTACAGCGACTCGTCCCAAAGGTTTTCCCGCTGCGTCTAAAATATACCATTTGCGTTCCACTTCGCCGCTTTTCGGCATGTATGTAGACATTTTTCTTCCTCCTATTATTTAAAATCCAACCTCTACATAATAACACCACATGTTACATATTGTCAACAAAAATTTGATTTATATACGTTGAATCTCATTTTTTCTTTAATTTTTATATGATTTACTCACATTATCTCATGTTTGACTTTTAAAAACAATTTTGAAATATATCCATCGTAATATATAATAATATATGAAAAGATACAAAATAAAAATTTAAACAAAGCAGTGTTACAAAAACATTGTTTTTCGGAAAGGTTACAACCATGGTAAATAAAAATCAATCAATTTCGGCAATAGATGGAAATACAGCAGCAGCTCATGCATCTTACGCATTTACAGAAGTCGCAGCCATATACCCTATTACTCCTTCTTCAGTTATGGCGGATGTCACAGACAGATATTCGGTTGCGGGTAAAAAAAATATTTTCGGTTCCGAAGTTCAAATAACTGAAATGCAATCCGAAGCAGGAGCCGCCGGAGCTGTTCATGGAGCACTTTCTGCCGGATCTTTAGCAACAACTTTTACTTCTTCTCAAGGCTTACTTTTAATGATTCCCAATATGTATAAAATGGCCGGAGAATTACTTCCGAGTGTTATCCATGTAGCTGCAAGAACTGTAGCAGCTCATGCACTCTCGATTTTCGGTGACCATTCTGACATATATGCATGCCGTCAAACAGGATACGCAATGCTCGCTTCCAACAACCCTCAGGAAGCTTTTGACCTTGCATGTGTAGCACATTTAAGCGCAATTAAAGGAAGTGTACCCTTTATACACTTTTTTGACGGATTCAGGACTTCTCATGAAATTCAAAAAGTCAAATTAATCGACTACTGCGAACTTGAAAAAATGATCGACAAAGAAGCTTTGGAAAAATTTAGAAATCGATCCCTGAATCCCGAACATCCATCTACACGTGGTACCGCTCAAAATGATGATGTTTATTTTCAAAATCGTGAAGCATGCAACACCTATTATCAAAATATCCCTGATATTGTTGAAAATTACATGAATATGATAAACAAAGAATGCGAAACAAATTACAAACCTTTTAACTATTACGGTTCACCAAATGCGGAAAAAATAATCGTAGCAATGGGTTCGGTATGTGAAACTGCAGAAGAAGTCATTGACTATCTCATGGTTCAAAATCAAAAAGTGGGTCTTATAAAAGTTCATCTTTATCGTCCGTTTTCAGTAAACCATTTTATAAAAGTTCTTCCAAAAAGTGTAAAAGCCATATCCGTTCTCGACAGAACAAAAGAACCAGGCTCAATAGCTGAACCGCTATATCTGGATATTCTGGCAGCTCTTAAAGAATCTAATGTACAAGTAGAAAAACTTTATTCCGGCAGATATGGTCTAAGTTCAAAAAATACAACTCCGGGTCAAATATTGGCAGTATTCCAAAATATGGACTCGGAAAATCCTAAAACCCGATTCACCGTTGGAATAAATGATGACGTTACCAATTTATCACTTTCCGTAAAAAATGAGATAAACACCACTCCCAAAGATACATGCTGTTGTAAATTTTGGGGAATAGGTTCTGATGGTACCGTCGGAGCAGCAAAAAATACCATAAAAATTATTGGAAACAATACAAACAAAAATGTACAAGGATTTTTTTCATATGATTCCAAGAAATCCGGTGGCGTCACTTTGTCTCATTTAAGATTCGGTGATTCTCCGATAAAATCAACTTATTATATTGACAAAGCAGATTTTGTAGCCTGTCACACTCCCATGTATATATACAAATACGATATACTCAAAGATTTAAAACCAGGCGGAAATTTTCTTTTAAACAGTGGACACAGTCAAGATGAACTCGAAAAATTATTACCTGCAAAAGTTAAGAAATATATAGCCGAAAACAACATAAATTTCTATACCATAGATGCGATATCGATAAGCAGAGAACTCGGACTGGGTGGAAGAGTAAATACTGTTCTTCAGGCAGCATTTTTCAAAATTATGAAAATATTCGATGAAGAAAAATCTCTTGAATTGATAAAAAAAGCTGTAGAAAAATCTTATGCAAAAAAGGGTGAAAATGTAGTAAAACTTAATCATCTTGCAGCGGAACAAGGTATGAAAAAATTGAAAAAAATATTAGTACCGACATATTGGAAAAATTTAGAAAATAAAAATTCTAATTTCGAAAATATAAACGGAAAAGAAAATCTTAAAAAATTCGTAAAAAATATACTCACACCCATTACTTCACGCAAAGGAGACGATTTACCGGTATCAGCTTTTTCTGATTATGTCAACGGTGCTATCCCTCTCGGATCGGCAGCTTTCGAAAAAAGAGGAACCGCAAGCTTTATACCTCACTGGATTCCCGAAAACTGCATTCAGTGCGGATTGTGTTCTTTAGTATGTCCCCATGCAGTAATAAGACCAATAGCCCTCAGTAATGAGGAGCTTGACAGAGCACCCGATATTTTAAAATCCAAGAAAATGATAGGTTTTCCAAATTTGAACTTTTCAATCGTAATATCGGCTCAAGATTGTACAGGATGTGAAAACTGTGTAGCTGTGTGCCCGGGAATGCGAAAAAATAAAGCTCTCGAAATGAAAGAAGCAAAAAATGAACTCCCTGTTCAAAAAGCTTTCGACTATACTATAAAGTTACCATCAAAACCTGAAATTTTGGAAAAATTCAAAGAATCTACCATTAAAGGAAGTCAATTTAAAAAACCTTTACTCGAATTTTCAGGAGCTTGCGCCGGTTGCGGAGAAACACCTTATGCTAAATTGGCAACTCAGCTTTTCGGAGAGAGAATGTATATAGCCAATGCAACAGGATGTTCATCAATTTGGGGTGGTTCTTTCCCATCTTCGCCATATACCGTAAACGAAAAAGGAAAAGGTCCTGCTTGGCAAAATTCTCTTTTCGAAGACAATGCGGAATTTGGCTATGGTATGGCTTTGGCTCAAAAAGCAAGAAAAAAACATATATCAAAATTAGTTGAAAAACTTTATGATGTTTCTCTCGATTCAGAAGTAAAAAATATTTGTAAAAACTATCTTCAAACCTTAAATAACTTCAGTAAAAATCATGAACATGCCGAAAAATTAAAACATCTAATAAAAACTCAAAAAGAAAAACTTCCTACCGACATTGTTTCCGAACTGAAAAAAAATGAGGACAGCATATCTCAAAAATCCATATGGATGTTCGGTGGAGACGGATGGGCTTACGACATAGGATTCGGTGGACTTGATCATGTAATAGCTTCAGGAGAAAATGTTAATATACTCGTATTTGATACAGAAGTATATTCAAATACCGGCGGGCAAGCCTCAAAAGCTACACCAAAAGGAGCAATCGCACAATTTACATGTTCAGGAAAATCAACACCGAAAAAAAATTTAGCTGCAATAGCTATGACTTACGGATATGTATATGTTGCACAGGTTGCTCTCGGAGCCAATTACAATCAATGTTTAAAAGCTTTTATCGAAGCTGAAAAATATAATGGTCCATCTATAATAATCGCTTATTCACCGTGCATAAATCACGGTATAAAAGGTGGAATGAAAAATTCTCTTCTATCAGCAAAACAAGCGGTTGAATCCGGATACTGGAAACTATTTAGGTTTAATCCTGAAAAAAATGGCGTCAACGAAAACCCATTGACAATCGACAGTCACGAACCTACAATTTCCAAAAATGAATTTTTTTCAACTGAAATAAGATTCAATAAAATAACAAATTAATAAAAAATAAGCCTCTCATTTTTTCTGAGAGGTTTTTACTTTTATAAAAAATTTATTACCAAGCCTACCGTAATCAATAGTTTAATCGATGGGAACTTTTTATACCAAAGTATAACTGGGACAATGAGAAAAATTTGTTTCAATTACTTTTATACTATTTTCGGGCGAATAAAGAAACTTATCCATATGAGATTCATTATAAAAATATTTTACTCCTGGAGTTGATTCACATGACTCAAATACATCTATTATAACAAGTTTTATTTTCATTTTTTCCGGTACAATATTCTTTATATATACACTTGCTCTACTGCCTTCAGCTACTCCCTCTCGAGGCTCAGCAAGACCTGCCAAATTCGGCGTTAATTCCACGAAAATACCATAGTCTTCAACCGAACGAACTATTCCTCCAACTGTTTCTCCTATTGCAAACATATCGGCATTTTCTTGCCATGTGCCCAAAAGCTCTTTATGAGTTAAATTGACTCGACCGTTTTCAAGACTTTTAACCACAGCTCTTATATCCATTCCTACACAAAAACGTTCCTTAGGATGAGAAATTCGAGATACTGAAATAGTATCAATCGGTAAAAACGATATTATTCCACAGCCTATATCTGCAAACACTCCAAAACTTTCCATGTGAGTGACTTTAGCTGTAATGACGTCCCCAGGAACAAGTTTGGAAATATATTTTTCCACGCATATCTCTTGAGCTTTTCTACGAGATAAGATTGCAATATCATTTCCGTTATTATCGTGCCCAAAACCTGTAATTACAAATGAAACCGGTCTATTGACTTTGGATATAACTGCTATATCTCGAACAGTTCCTTCCCTTATCCCTATAGCACCTTCTTCACGTGGAATAATTCCTTTCATAAACCCCAAGTCAACGATAAGATTATGTTTGTTATCACAAACTATAGCTTTCGCTTCCACTATGGCTTGATTCGTATAAGCTTCCAACAAATTTTCAAAACAAGACAAATAATTTTTATTTTCAAAACTATCCGTTAACCGTCCCTCAGGACAAAAGTCTATCATTTTACGCCCTCCAGTTTATATTCTACATACAAATTTATATGCATAACCGTCGGGGTAATATTCTTATCGCAAAATTTTGATTTAAAAATTAACGATTGTGATTTTTCGGGAATTTTTTTACTTTGTTTTTTCTTCTCATTTTTTTATTTTCTTTTATTAGAGCAATAACATATAAGAATACAAATATTAAAAACACAATCAACAAAAGTATGACTACAGGAGATTTTATTACCGATTCCAAACCCTTAAAAATTACCAGAATATAACTTTTTTTAAAAGTGGAATCAGAAACAGCATTGAATTCTCCTACTTTTTGACCTAAATAAAACACCTCAGCATTACCTATTACATCACCTTTTTCTACAGGAGCTTTTATTGAATTGGGAGCAGTTACTTTAATTGAAATGTCCTCTTTTTTTGCCGTTAAAGGTAAATTAAGCGAAAAATCTGAATCGGGAACCAGTAAAAGTTTATCATGCTTCCACACATATTCGAGATTTACTTCAGCTATCGGAAATTCTTTAGGATAAAGTTTTAAAGTTTTAAGATTTTCAAATGCCCATGAATATATCTTTTTTGTATCTGACATAGCCATATTTTTTTCTATTTTAATACCATTTTCATCTATCGTGGAACCACCCATTACTATACTTATATATGCATTTTCACCTTTTTCCGCATATGAAGCCAGACATCTTCCCGCTTCTTGACAATATCCCGTTTTTATACCTTTTACGTAGGGGTAATAATACTCTCCGCCACGTTTTATATCTATCATTTTATTTGTAGTAATTATCGGGTCTCTGTCGTCCCCAAAAACATTACATTCAGTTTTTGAAACGATACCCATAAATTCAGGAAATTCCATCGCAAATTTTGTTATTTTATACATATCCTCAACAGTGGTATACTGATCTTTATTATAAAAACCATCAGGATTTACAAAATTAGTACTTGTACAACCAAGAACTTTGGCCTTTTCATTCATCTTACTTACAAAATTTTCCACACTCCCTCCACCTACGTAATCCGCTACTACCATTGCCGCATCTCCGGAGGAACATATGAGCATACAGTTAAACAAATTATGAAGTGTAATTTCTTCACCGTCTTTGAGCTTAACTCCTGAACTTTCGGGATCAACCAAATCAAGAACTTCTTTTTTTACTTTTACTTTAATATCGTGATTTTCACAACTTTCAGAGGCAATTATATACGTCATCATTTTAGTAAGAGAAGCAGGACTTCTTTTTTCGTGTATATTTTTTTCAACTATAGGCATACCTGTACTTTTATTCACAACGTAAACCGCAGCACAATCCAGAGGTTCTTCATAAAACATTGCTGCATTTACAGAAACAATATTAAAAAATATAAATATCGCAGCTAAAATTATACCAATTTTTTTATTCATAAAATCTTTCCTTAAATTAATATTTTTTCAAACCTATAACATAAAACTGAACCGGTATAAAAACTTATACCGATTCTTTATTTTTATTATTCCGCTAAATTTAAACTATCTTCTGCTTTAGGAATTTTGTTTTTGTCATTAACTTTTTCTATACGAACATCTCTATAGCGATGAATTCCCGTTCCTGCGGGGAGCAGTTTACCTATAATTACATTTTCTTTAAGACCGATAAGCGGATCAACTTTTCCTTTTATAGCCGCTTCGGTAAGTACTCGGGTAGTTTCCTGGAACGACGCCGCAGACAAGAACGAATCCGTAGCAAGTGAGGCTTTTGTAATTCCCAAAAGTATAGGAGTACAATACGCTTCTTCAAGTTCTGTTTCACCGGCTTCTTTCCTTGCCTTGATTTTGTCGTTAGCTCTGAGGAATTCAGCTTTATCAACAACAGAATTTTCAAGTAAATCAGTATCTCCGGCTTCATCTACACGAACTTTTTGCATCATTTGTCGGACAATAACTTCTATATGTTTATCGTTAATATCAACGCCCTGCATTCTGTAAACTCTTTGAACTTCTTGGATAAGATATGCTTCAACAGCTTCCGGTCCTTTTATAGCAAGAACGTCATGAGGATTTACAGAACCTTCGGTTATCATATCTCCTGCCTCTATAATCTGACCTTCTTCAACGCAAACTCTCGAACCAAAAGGAATAAGATAATTCTTTTCGTCACCTGTTTCTTCATCAAAAACAATAACATTACGATTTTTCTTAACTTCTTCAAAACGTACAATTCCCTTTATTTCGCTTATAATAGCCAAACGTTTAGGTTTACGTCCTTCAAACAATTCTTCAACACGTGGCAAACCTTGAGTTATATCTTCAGAACTTGCAATACCACCTGTATGGAACGTTCTCATCGTAAGCTGTGTACCGGGTTCACCTATAGACTGAGCAGCAATTATTCCTACTGCCTCACCTACTGCAACCGGAGCACCGTTTGCAAGGTTGGAACCGTAACATTTTTTACATACACCTTGTTTGGACTTACAATTGAGAATTGAACGAATTTCAATTCTTTGTACTCCATTAGAAATTATAATTTCGGCATCTTTATGATCCATAAGTTTATCTTTCGAAACCAAAACTTCTTTAGTATTTGCATCAACGAAATCATGACACAAATATCTTCCTATCAAGCGTTCTTCAAGACTTTCAATTGATTCTTTACCATCTTTGATTTCAAATACGGTAATACCTTTAACTGCGCCGCAGTCGTCTTCCCTGATAATAATTTCCTGAGAAACGTCAACCAGACGACGTGTAAGATATCCGGAGTCAGCTGTACGCAAAGCTGTATCTGCAGAACCTTTTCTTGCACCACGTGATGCAATAAAGTATTCCAATATATTAAGACCTTCACGGTAGTTACCTCTGATAGGAATTTCTATAGTAGTACCTGAGGCATTGGCTATAAGTCCACGCATACCGGCAAGCTGTCTTATCTGACTCATAGAACCACGAGCTCCGGAATCAGCCATCATAAATACAGGATTGTATCTGTCAAGGTTTGCTTGCAACGCCCTCGAAACGTCATCAGTTGCTCTTTCCCAAATTTTAAGAGTGTGACCTTTTCTTTCTTGGTCAGACATAAGACCACGTCTAAAATCTTTAACAATCGAATCTATATTTTTCTCAGCTTCCGCTAAAATGTCCTTTTTGGCCGGAGGTATAACTGCGTCACCTACTGCTATTGTAATCGCACCTCGGGTTGAATATTTATATCCCAATGCTTTGATTTTATCAAGTATCTCAGATGTGACTTGAGTGCCGTGAACTTTTATACAAGCATCTACTATGTTTCCAAGTTGTTTCTTACCTACTAAAAAGTCTATTTCCAAATCCGCTTCTTTTTCGGGATCAGTGCGATCGACAAATCCTAAATCTTGCGGTATAGATTGATTAAATATTATTCTTCCCGGAGTCGTTTCAATTAATCTGACTCTACCTTTGAAATTACGTCTAACTTTTATTCTTGCGTGAAGTCCGACATCTTTGGCATCGTATGCCATCAAAACTTCATTAAAGTCTTTGAAAACTTTTCCTTCTCCGGGTTCTCCTGCTTTATCCAAAGTCAAATAATATGAACCCAAAACCATATCTTGCGTCGGAACCGTTACAGGACGTCCGTCCGAAGGCTTTAAAAGGTTTCCTGACGAAAGCATCAAAAATCTTGCCTCAGCCTGAGCTTCTGCCGAAAGAGGAACGTGAACAGCCATCTGGTCTCCGTCGAAGTCGGCGTTATAAGCAGAACATACAAGTGGGTGCAATTTAAGTGCACGACCTTCAACCAAAACAGGTTCAAATGCCTGTATACCAAGTCTATGAAGAGTAGGAGCACGGTTGAGCAATACCGGATGTCCTTTAATTACTATTTCCAGTGCGTCCCAAACTTCCGGACGACATCTGTCTACGGCTTTTCTCGCAGCTTTAATATTGCTTACTACTCCAATTTCAACAAGTCTTTTCATAACAAAAGGTTTAAACAGCTCTAAAGCCATCTCCTTCGGGAGTCCGCACTGATATATTTTCAGTTCGGGTCCTACAACTATAACAGATCTTCCTGAATAGTCGACACGCTTTCCGAGCAAATTCTGTCTGAATCGTCCCTGTTTACCCTTAAGCATATCCGAAAGAGATTTTAAAGGTCTATTATTCGGACCGGTAACAGGTCGGCCCCGACGTCCATTGTCTATAAGTGCATCAACTGACTCCTGAAGCATTCTCTTTTCATTTCTTATGATGATATCGGGCGCTCCCAAATCCATAAGTCTTTTAAGACGATTGTTTCTGTTTATTACACGTCTATACAAATCATTTAAATCGGAAGTCGCAAATCTTCCTCCATCAAGCTGAACCATTGGACGCAAATCCGGTGGAATTACCGGAAGAACGTCTAAAATCATCCATTCAGGACGGTTTCCTGACATTCTGAAAGCTTCTACCGCTTCCAATCGTTTAAGCAATCTTATCTTCTTTTGACCACTCGCCGTAACAAGTTCTTCTTTAAGGTCGTTTGACAAATTTTCCAAATTTATTTTTTCCAGAAGCTTCTTAATAGCTTCAGCTCCCATTCCGGCCTCGAAGTCATCTTCATATTTTTCACGCATATCTCTGTATTCTTTTTCAGTTAAGAATTGTTGATCATTAAGCTCCCTGACATTACCGGAATCTATAACTACGTACAGTGCAAAATACAAAACTTTTTCAAGCATTCTTGGAGACATATCAAGAACAAGACCCATTCTTGAAGGAATACCCTTAAAATACCAAATGTGAGATACAGGTGCAGCAAGTTCTATATGACCCATGCGTTCACGGCGCACTTTTGACCTCGTTACTTCTACTCCGCATCTATCACAAACTTTACCTTTATATCTGATTCTTTTATATTTTCCGCAGTGGCACTCCCAATCTTTCTGCGGTCCGAATATACGCTCACAAAACAACCCGTCGGTTTCAGGTTTTAGCGTTCTGTAGTTTATGGTTTCGGGCTTTTTAACTTCTCCGTATGACCAACTTCTGATTTTTTCGGGAGAGGCTAAGCCTATCTTTATTGATTCAAAAATATTAAAATCCATACCGCAACCCCTTAAGATTTATTATAAACATGCATTTTTGACAAACACCACGAAAATGAGAATGCCTTTGACGGCACCTCATTCTCGATATTATTAAAATTCTTCGTCATCGATATCTTCTTCAAAATCAGAATCAATATCGTCCTCTTCAAGGCTCTCCCCTTCGGAATTCTCTATTCCATAACTTTCCTTACTATCATTAGTCATTACTTCAGGACCAAGAATATCTTTCTCTATGGTAAGACCTGTATCTTCTTCTTCATCAAAATCTCTCTTAAGATCTATTTCGTTGTTATCTTTATCAAGAATAGACAAATCAAGTCCCATTGATTGCAATTCTTTTATGAGAACTTTGAAAGATTCAGGTATTCCAGGTTTAGGAATATTTTCACCCTTAACTATTGCTTCGTAAGTCTTAACCCTACCAACAACATCGTCAGATTTAACTGTAAGAATTTCTTGCAATGTATATGCAGCTCCATACGCTTCTAAAGCCCAAACTTCCATTTCTCCGAAACGTTGACCTCCGAACTGCGCTTTACCTCCAAGAGGTTGCTGCGTAACGAGAGAATACGGACCTGTCGAACGAGCATGAATTTTATCATCAACCAAATGGTGAAGTTTAAGATAATACATATATCCAACAGTTACAGGATTGTCAAAATATTCACCGGTTCTACCGTCTTTAAGCCACATCTTTCCTGTTTCACTGTATCCCGCATCTTTAAGGCATTGGAATATATCATCTTCATGAGCTCCATCAAATACCGGTGTGGCAATTTTCCATCCAAGTGCTTTAGCTGCATATCCCAAGTGAACTTCTAAAACCTGACCGATGTTCATACGTGAAGGAACACCAAGCGGATTAAGAACTATATCAAGCGGAGTACCATCAGGCAAGAATGGCATATCTTCAACAGGAAGAATTCTCGACACAACACCCTTATTACCGTGGCGTCCTGCCATCTTATCTCCTACGGAAATCTTCCTCTTTTGTGCAATATAACATCTTACAACTTTATTTACTCCCGGAGAAAGTTCATCTTTACTGTTTTCACGTGTAAATACTTTAACATCAACAACTATGCCATATTCACCATGCGGAACACGAAGTGAAGTGTCTCTCACTTCTCTTGCTTTTTCTCCAAAAATCGCTCTAAGCAATCTTTCTTCTGCTGTAAGCTCTGTTTCTCCTTTCGGAGTTACTTTTCCTACCAAAATATCTCCGGCACGAACTTCAGCACCGACTCTTATAATTCCGTCTTCATCCAAATCACGAAGCAAATCTTCGTTGACATTTGGAATATCACGTGTAATTTCTTCGGGGCCAAGTTTGGTATCTCTCGATTCCATTTCATATTCTTCTATATGAATGGAAGTATAAACATCTTCTCTTACTATTTTCTCACTTATTAATACTGCGTCTTCGTAGTTGTATCCTTCCCATGTCATAAATCCGATTAAGGCATTCTTTCCAAGACTTATCTCACCTTTATCTGTTGCAGGACCATCTGCGAGAACTTCTCCAGCTACAAATTTCTGGCCTACTGAAACAATAGGAACCTGATTTACACATGTACTTTGGTTCGAACGAGCAAATTTTATAAGATTGAATCTTTCATTTCTACCTGAATTATATCTGACAACTATTTTATCTGCACTTACACTTAAAACTTCTCCATCTTCTTTAGCCAAAATGCAAACCCCTGAATCCACTCCGGCCTGATACTCAATGCCGGTTCCCACTATGGGTGCCTCACTTTTTAAAAGCGGAACAGCTTGTTTCTGCATGTTTGAACCCATCAATGCACGGTTTGCGTCATCGTTTTCAAGGAAAGGAATCATAGCAGTTGCAACAGAAACTACCATTTTCGGAGATACATCCATATAATCCGGTTGCGAACGTTCAACTTCTACAAATTGATCCCGGTATCTTCCGTTTACTTTTGCATGAACAAAACGTCCCTCTTCATCCAAAGGCTCATTTGCCTGCGCAACTATATAATCATCTTCTTCGTCGGCTGTCATGTAAACTACTTCGGAAGTAACTTTTCCTGTTGTCTTGTCAACCTTTCTGAACGGTGCCTCTATAAACCCGTACTCATTTACTCTTGCAAAAGTTGAAAGATAGGAAATCAATCCTATATTCGGGCCTTCTGGGGTTTCAATCGGGCACATACGTCCATAGTGACTGTAGTGAACGTCACGAACTTCAAATCCGGCACGGTCTCTTGAGAGTCCTCCCGGTCCCAAAGCCGACAAACGACGTTTATGAGTCAATTCAGAAAGAGGATTCGTTTGATCCATGAATTGTGAAAGCGGTGATGAACCAAAAAACTCTTTTATCGCAGCAACTATAGGTCTGATATTAATGAGAGCGTTAGGAGTAATTACTTCAAGATCCTGAGCTTGGAGAGTCATTCTCTCTCTTATTACTCTTTCAAGTCTTGAAAATCCTATTCTTACCTGATTTTGAAGAAGTTCTCCTACAGAACGTATTCTCCTGTTTCCCAAATGGTCAATATCATCAGTCACTCCTACACCATGAGTTAAACAAGTCATATAATTTATCGAGGCAAATATATCGTCTATTATTATGTGTTTTGGAATAAGTTCGTCTTTTCTGTTTTTAATCGCAATTTTAAGATCTTTTTCGGTCTCACATGACTCAAGAATATCGCACAAAATGCTAAATCTTACTTTTTCTCTGATATCGCATTCTTTTTTTGCATCAAAGTCCAAAAACTCATTTATATCAACCATTCCGTTAGATATAATCTTTATTTCGTTTCCGTCTTTTTTGATGTATGCCATACAAATACCGGCATTTTCTATTTCTAAAGCTTTTTCCTCGGAAATAATTTCTCCAACATCCGCAATAATTTCACCTGTAAGCGGATTCGGAATCGGTCTGGAAAGTTCTTGACCTTTAATACGGTGAGAAATGGCAAGCTTTTTATTGTATTTATACCTTCCCACACGTGAAAGATCATATCTTCTCGCATCAAATAACAAAGAATTTATGTGTGCCTGAGAATTTTCCAATGTAGGCGGTTCACCTGGACGAAGTTTTCTATATACCTCGAAAAGTGCTTCCTCCATGTTTTTGCATGCATCTTTTTCGAGAGTTGCCAAAATACGCTCATCTTCACCGAAATACTCCGTTATCTCAGCATCAGTACCGAGTCCCAAAGCTCTTATGAAAGTTGTAAGAGGTATTTTCCTATTTTTATCTATTCTTACATACAAAATATCATTGGAATCGGTTTCGTACTCCAACCATGCTCCGCGGTTCGGAATTATCGTTGAACTGAAAAGTTCTTTACCGGTTTTATCGTACTCCATTTTGAAATAGACGCCCGGAGAACGAACCAACTGCGAAATTACGACACGTTCAGCACCATTTATAATGAAAGTTCCACTGTCAGTCATTATGGGGAACTCTCCCATGAAAACATCTGATTCTTTGACTTGACCGGTTTCTTTATTGAGCAGACGTGCGGTAACTCTCAAGGCCGCAGCGTATGTAGTATCTCGTTCTTTGCACTCATTTATATCGTAAGTAGGGTGATTAACATCCATGGTGTAATCGGTAAAGTCCAAAACAAGATTTCCCGTGTAATCCGTTATACCGGACACATCTTTAAAAACTTCTTTTAAACCTTCTTGCAAAAACCAATTGTAAGAATTTTTTTGAATTTCCAAAAGGTGCGGAAGTTTTATTACTTCGTCGATTTTGGAAAAGCTCATTCTGGTTGTCTTCCCAAGCTGCAGCGGTTTGACATTTACCATAGATTTAAAACACTCCATTCATTTTTTTAACGTTTGAATTAAAACAAACCAAATAAAACAATTATTCATGCACAAATACAGCACAAAAATGTATTAATCCAGAATCAGTTAATACACTTCCCAACTATATTCACTTGTTTTATTTTACTTGATTTTACAATAAACCTGTGATACCATAGGAATGATTTTAATATGTTATACATATTACAATGCAGTATAGTATTTTATCGCATTTTACAGCGTGTGTCAAGTAAAATCCATGCTTTAAATATTTTTATTTTAAATTGTAAGATATTTAGAGCATTTTCTTATTTATTTTTTTTAAAAGGTGACGTTTTATGGACATTTATGAAGAACTTTCCTCTCGAGAACTTATCGCCCAGGTAACAAATGAAGAAAAAGTCAAAAAACTCTTAAATACAGAAAAAGTACCTTTTTATATCGGATTTGAACCTACTGCCGATTCATTACATGTAGGACATTTTGTCCAGCTTATGATCATGGCAAGACTTCAAAAGGCCGGACATATTCCTATAATACTCTTCGGCGGCGGTACCGGACTTATAGGAGATCCATCCGGAAAAACCGACATGAGAAAAATGCTTACTCCGGAAATTATAAATCACAATGTGGAATGTTTTAAAAGGCAAGCTTCAAAGTTTTTGGATTTGAATCCGGGTAAAGCTTTAGTTGTAAACAATGCCGACTGGCTTATGGATTTGAATTACATAAAATTTTTAAGAGAAATAGGCGTTCATTTTTCAGTAAACAGAATGTTGGCAGCCGAGTGCTATAAGCAGCGTTTGGAACGAGGATTGACTTTTTTTGAACTCAATTACATGATAATGCAAAGTTACGATTTCTTAGTTCTAAACAGAGAATACGGTTGCAAACTTGAACTGGGAGGAGATGACCAGTGGAGCAATATTATAGGCGGAGTAGAACTTGTAAGAAGATGCGATAAAAAAGAAGTTTACGGTCTTACATTTAAACTTCTCACCACGAGTGAAGGCAAAAAAATGGGTAAAACCGAAAAAGGTGCTCTTTGGCTTGATGCTAACCGTACTTCTCCTTACGAATTTTATCAATACTGGAGAAACGTTGACGACAAGGACGTTACAAATTGTATGAAAATGTTAACTTTTATTCCCGTACAAGAAATAAAAGAATATGAAAAATTATCGGGAAGTGATATTAACAAAGCCAAAGAAAAGCTTGCATACGAAATAACAAAACTCGTCCACGGAGAAGAAGAAGCCGAAAAATCAATGAAAACCGCTCGCTCCCTTTTTGGAAACAAAAATTTAAATTCCGAAGTACCCTTATTTAAATTCCCAAAAGAAAAATTATCAGAAAATTCCACCGAACTTCTACTTGTATTGACCGAATCAGGTCTTGCATCATCAAAAAGCGAAGCCAGAAGATTAATTTCTCAAGGAGGAATTTCAATTGATGGAAAAAAAATTGACGATACGGCGTATATTGTAGACAATGAATCAATAAAAAAAGGCATTGTTATTAAAAAAGGTAAAAAAGTTTACAAGAAAATATCTCTTTAACAGAAGTTTGCAAATTATATCTATTTACCACTCGTTTGCTAATAACAGAGTGGTTTTTTAATAATTCTATTAACTGCTAAAAACAATAACATTTTTTAACTTTACAAATCAAAATCTTATTTCTATAAAATTAAATACATAAAATAAAAAGAGCCCGATCATGGCTCTTTTTTTACAAACTTTTAATCATCACTTACTGTGAATTTTTCAGATTCAGGGTCAAAGTGAACGAATAATTTCTTTCCTCGATAGTAATCTTTTTCTTTAACTTCACCATCAAAAACTTTTACCGATATATCCAGGAAAAGGTCAGATCGAAGTTTAGTAATATACCTTGCTCCTTGATTCTTACGCTCAACAACCTTAGCCATCGCTTCAAGACATTTATCATCTATCACTACTTCTAAACCTTTAACTTCCGGATTAGACCAATAATCTACCAAATATTGGTGAATTTCTTTTTCTATAATTTGTTTGTACTCTGCAGATGATAAGTTTTCAAATTCAATCGGTTGGACCCTATTAATAAATGACTTATCATGCTTAACTATAGTTCTTGAACCTGTTCCGTCATCTGCTTCACTATCTTTTTCGAAATCTTGATTTCCTCCCTCCAAAGATTTTTTACTTTCATTAGAAGTTATGATGAAAGTCATTCCAGAAACGTCTAAAGTCTGACCTTTAATAGTTATACGTCCATTATCCATAGCCGTTCTGAGCACCTCATCCATCGCATTACTACACGGCTTATTACCATCATATGATTTATGGTTACTACGCAATTTATCATATTCGTCAATTATAATTATTCCACCTGGATTTTCATTAATGTATTTTACAAGATTCTTAGGTTTTACAATAACATTTCTTTCCTCTTTATTATAACTACCATATCCACCATAACTTCCCCCATAATATTTATTCAAACCAAAAAGCTGTTCTATAACACTCTCTGAACTTTCTCTATCAACATCAGAAGCAGAGACATAGAAAGGCTCTGTATTGGCAGTAAGAATTCTATACTTAGCCAAACCTCGTGCCATCAACGTTTTACCCACACCCGAGGGGCCTGCAAAATAAAGTACATCTGCATGCTCATATTTTTGTCCTGTAAGCTTAGCTTGATTTTTCATATGCAAAATATCATATACTTTGCTTTTTATTCTCTTTTTAGCCTCATTCTGCCCCCTTACCTCAGCAAAAAGCAAATCAAGATTTTCGAAAGATTGCTCCAATGGTAGCTCTCTGCTATCTAACTTTCTATCTAAATATCTTCTAAAATCTAAAAACTGATTCCAAAGTTGCCTAGCTGGCCACACGGCCGCACTAATGAAGGTAACTTTTCGAGCCAATGAACTAAGATCTGATATAATATCTCCGACACCTTCAAATGGAGCTAAATCCGGCAAAATAGCTTTTTTAACACGTTGTTTAAACTCAGTATAAAAATTCAATGACTTTTTTACTTTTTTATTAGAACCTTTGTCTTTTTCATCTAACACTTGTTCCTCTTCACTAAGATCGTCTTCATTATGATCCTGGTGATCTAATGTCTCACTAGGTGTGTCTTCTATTTTGACATTTTTTACCTTATAATACAATAAAAACATCCCAAGTATAGTGGCTCCAATCATAGTACTTTTTACTATATATTTTTTATATTTTTGCCAAAAACTTGGTCCTTTTTTATTTGATTTTTTCACAGATTCATGAAGTTTAGTATCAGTTACTTGATTCCCTGCAGCATGTGTATATTGGAAAGCCGGATAAGTCGCAGTTAAAGCAGCTAAAGAACATGCCATAACTTTTACATACCTATTAGAAAACGCTCCTCCGGAAACATTTTTTAAATCTAAATATTCATCTTCAAAAATTTTCGGTTCATCAACATCAATGTTTTCCAAAAATTCTTCGAACTCTTCGATAGTATAACCGTCTTGTATGGATAAACAATAATTGTAAACTTCTTCCAGAGATGAAAGTTCGTAAAGCTTTTTGCAATACTCTTCATTACCTAAAATTTCAGCTACCAACTTTTCAATATTATTGTTCACAATGCTCCACCTCATTTACTATTTTAATATTTTTAAAAATTACAACCCGTTTATTGTGTAGTATATAGTATATATTATAATTTACAATTTTAAAAAATCAATATATAAATATTAAAATTGTAACCAAATTACGCTCGATTAAATAGTATGTTAATGTAAACATTAAAAGGAGGAATTCATATATGTGTAATAATTTTTTTGGCGGAAACAACTGTTGTTTCATAATCGTTCTTATCCTTATCATCTGCTGTTGCTGCGGCGGAGATGACAGCTGCGGTTGCGGTAATGGCTGTGGCTGCGGTTGCGGCGGCTGATTATAAAACAATTGTTTACCGCCCCTTTTATAGGGGCGGCTTTTTGTATGCAGAAAACCACGCCATAGTCGCGTGGTTCAGTAATAGCTTAAGCAATGTAAGAACGGAATAAAAACTCCTTTTGATGTAGAATATAATAGCGGTCTGGAAACTGCTAAAGGAAAGAAGCAGTTTAATGATATTTTAAAGGTTTGTAAGCATAAAATTTGCATATAGGAATTGAGAATTTTGGTGTAGAGGATATTATGTAGATACAGCAGGAAAAAATGCAGTAAAATTAAGGGAGTAAATCAAAAATCAGTTAAAAAAATGAATTGAGAGAACAATTAACATTTATGAGTACAGACTCATTTAAGGTAGCAAGTACCAATCTTTCCGCAAGTGTCAAACCGTATTAGCCTCCTTTAGAGAGGCGGTTAGTATTATAGAATTTTGATCGTAAAAAAAATAATTTCCTACTTAGCTAGGGAATATTTACTCTTTCAACAATGAAATACCACCTCTATACTGAGATGGTAATTTTATTTTCATTAAAATCTTTAAGCAGAAGCAATAGTACAGCAAAATACAGTATTTACTCCATTAATTTTCAGGGTTTTTATACATTCTTTCATTGTATTTCCGGTAGTTATTATATCATCACAAAGTAATATATTTTTTCCTTTAATGTCGGAATCATTTATAATTCTATACATTCCACACACATTTCTAACCCTTTCATTTACAGAAAGTTCATGTTGAGGGGGATTATCAAAAATTTTAACAAGAAAATCTTTATACGGTATACCAATTTTTTCACTTAAACTTCTTGCAAAACATTCCGCTTGATTATACCCTCTAACTTTTCGTCGTTCATTAGAAAGTGGTACACAAGTTACATAATCTATTTTACATTTAATTAAATCTTCTATATTTTTATGAGAAACATTATGCGTAAAATACTTCGCAATTTCCATACATCCATGAAATTTAAATTTACAAACAGCTTCTCTAATTAAACCGGAATAGTTAAATAGTGATATACACAAAGAAAACTTACCGGGAAAATACTCTAATCTTCTAATTTTAAAAATTGGTTTTATAATATCTTTACAATTATCGCACAAATCCATATTATAATGAATTAATTTAGAACAAATTAAACATTTTTGTGGATAAATCAAAGATATTATCCATTTAATCCACTCTCTTATCATAAAAATCACTAATCCAAATTTTTAATAGCACTCTGAAGTTGCAAATCTTCAGAATTATTTTCATCTACCAATACCTCTTCGTTCGGTAAAACACCCTTTTTAAACAAATTTTCTCCATCTGTATTCAAATAATATGCATCCGGGAAAATAAGTACTGAGTCATCTGCTAACGTAACAGTTTTAAGCCTTACAGTATTTCCAGCAGTTTTCGTTCCAACCAAGGTTACATTTCTTTTATCTTTTAAGGAAGATGCTATCAATTCACATGCACCTGACGTACCCGAATTTACGATAACTGAAATTTTCAAATTCAATCCCGTACCTTCCGATTTACAAGCTATTTCAGATTTTCCTTTCTTATCTAAAGTTTTTACAATATCTTCCGTTGGAACTATATTTTGAATAATTTTAAAAACTTCAGACGAATCTGCTTTACTGCAATTACGCAAGTCTATTATTAATCCTCTTGTACCGTCAGACAAAGCCTTAGTAATATTTTCCTTTATACTTTTAGCTGCGTTTTCAAAAATAGCATTACATTTTATATATAAAATATCACTATCTAATTTATCAAAGTTAATATCAGATACGTCTTTGTTAGAATTTTCTAAATATTTTTTATACTCTGATTTGTTAAAAAATTTGCAATTTTCACTGTCAACTCCAAAAGCGTATCCTTTACAAATTTCGGTCAAAATATCTGAATTTTTAATATCGCAAACGCAATCTTCCCTAATATTATAATCAACCTCGCTTAAAGTGGAATACATTTTTTGTTTCTCGTAAGCATAGGACACCACATTATTAAACTTGTCCATCGCAACTTTATAACCTAAAGAATGTACCAGTGCACAAAAAAAGAATAACGCAGCTAATGCATATACAAGCGGTATTTTTTTATCTAATATTTTCATTTTAGCACTCCACTTCCTCTCGATTTTTAATAAACGACTATTATACTGGGATCTACTCTTATTCCTTTTTCTCTACATTCAAAATGCAAATGCGGACCAGTAGAACGTCCGGTATTACCTACATTTCCTATTTGTTCACCTTTGTCAACAGTTTGTCCAACTTTTACCAGCACATTACTAAGGTGACCATAAAGAGTGGAAAATCCATTACCGTGGTCTACAACAACATAATTTCCATAGCCGCCACCTTTTCCGTCAGTGTTGGCCATTATGACTTTTCCAGCACCTGAAGAAACAACTTTAGCTCCGTAAATACCACGTCCGGCTATGTCTATGGCACCATGCTTGTGAGCTCTATTTTCGTTATCGTTAAATCCTGAAGATATTCTTGTAAATCCCGGAACAGGCCACACGTATCCACCTTTGTGGACAACACCAGGCTTTCCCGGATGAGTTTGCGGTTTACCTGATTCAGCTTGTTTTCTGGCTTCTTCTTCTTTTCTTCTCTGTTCTTCATAGTACTTTTGAATCTGCGAATCAATAGCTTTTATTTCCGCATCATTCTCATCTAATTCTTGCTTAACTTTTTGTTCAGATTTCTCGAGATCAGAGAGCAAACTTTCACTTTTATCAAGTAAATCTTGTAATTTTTCACGACTTTCCTCTAAATTTTTATTTTCTGTTTCCTGTTCTTCTTTATCTTTTATTAAATCTTGCTCTTTTTGATTTACTTTATTCAAATCCAATTTAAGTTCATCTATTAACTTCTTTATCGTATTACTTACAGAACGAACCATTTCGGCTTTGTCCAAAAAATCTTCGAAATCCTTAGATTTCAAGAGAATATCTAATGTATAAGTATCATTCGCTCGATAAAGGCAGTACAAACATTCTCTTAAAGTTACTACTTTTTCCTTCATTTTATTTTTAATTTCTTTTATTTGAAGTTCGAGTTCTTTTATTTCTTTGTCAAGAGCATTTATGTATCCGTTTGAAACATCTATTTGATTTTGTACTATTTTTATTTCTTTACTGAGTGCGTCTTTATTTTGAGCTTCTTTTTTTACTTCTTCTGCAGCTTTTTGAAGTTCTTTGCCCAATTCTCTCTTTCTTTTTTGAAGTTGTAGTTTAGAGTTTCTATTCTCTGCCAAACTCGCAGAAATAACATTTTGAAAAAAAGAATAACCTGAAAAAAAAGCGATAGACAGAATTAAAAAAATTAAATTCAAAATACGCTTTTTTTTACCATGCAACTACATCTCCTCCTTCTTTATTAAGGTATTTTCTCAAGGAGATCATACCTCCCGCAACTCCAAAAAATATTCCTGTTGCAATAAAAGAACCAAAAACTTGCCAAAAAATATTTTTAAAAGATATTCCGTAAAATGGAATTATTCCTCCCACTACATTTGCCAAACTATCATATACCAAATTCAAAATTACAGTGGAAAGAACAGCAGCAATACAACCTATTATGATACCTTCAATAATAAACGGAGCTTTTATAAAACCATTTGTTGCACCCACAGATTTCATTATACTTATTTCAAATCGTCTGCTATGCATGGTAATTTTTATTGTATTCGAAATTATGAAAAGTGAAACAATTCCCAAAGAACACACAATCCAAAATCCTGCTTGAGAAATTAATTTATTTAAATTTGATAATTTTGATGCAGTTTCACTTCTATCACTTATGGATTCAACTTTGTCCAAAGATTTCAAATCAGAAATAGTTTCGTCGTAAAGCGACAAATCTTTCATAGTGACGTGAAAAGCTTCTGGGAAAGGATTTTCTTCTTGAGTTACAACTTCATACAGTTCTCCCAAAGCTTCTTTATATTTTTCGGCAGCTTGTTGACTGGAATAATACTCACAATGAAGCACATTATTAGTCTGCTCTATCTTTTTTCCAATAGCCATAGCTTCATTTATGGACACTCCTCTTTCCAAAAACACCGTTATACTATTTCGATTTTCAATAGACTTCAATGCTTGGTTCAAATTAAGCGACAATAACATTGCCCCGCCCGTCAAAATCATACAACAAACCATTACCAAGACAGATGCCGCAGACATGACTCCATTTATCCACACATTTTTAAATCCTTCTCTTAAAAAATATTTAAAAGTTTCCATATTCATTTAATTTCACCACCGGGTTTGATATCATTTTTAATCTTTCCGCCAGATATTTCCACAACTCTAAAATTGAACTTTTTAACTATAGAAATATCATGTGTTACCATAACAACTGTAGTTCCACATTTGTTTATCTGACTTAAAAGATCAACTATTTCATATGACATAGATGGATCTATGTTTCCTGTAGGCTCGTCCGCAATAATCATATCCGGATTATTGACAAGAGCTCTGGCTAAACCTACTCTTTGTTTCTCTCCACCTGAAAGTTCTGAAACTTTTCTGCGAGCTTTATCACTCAAATCTACCAAGCTCAATACATAAGGAACTCGTTTCCTTATATCACGTCCTTTGGCTCCCACCACATGCATTGCAAACGCTACATTTTCAAAAACCGTCATCTTTTCAATAACACGAAAATCTTGAAAAACTATCCCCATAGTTCTTCTCAAGTATGGTATTTTTCTTTTTTTCATTTTTGAAAGATTAACGCCGTTAACAATTACATTTCCGGCAGTTGGCTCTTCTTCTTTCGTAAGCAACTTCAAAAAAGTACTCTTACCGGAACCGGAAGGACCCACTATGAAAACAAATTCACCATCTGGAATCGTAAGGCTCAAATCATCAAGAGCAACACAGTTATTTTCATAGCATTTTGTAACATTTTTAAATTCTATCATAATATCTCCGTTTCTTCAGACAAAACTAAAGTGTTGCCAAGTAAGGCTCGGCAACACAATTTAATTATTTTAAAAAAAGGGCAATCACAAAATTCTATACCTGCTGTCACCGTTTACCCGAATTATCTGAAATTATAGTATAAAACGTCAGTTATTAAAATTTAACAGGATTTGACATTAAATATTTTTTAACCATAAGCGCTACTTTAAATACTATAGCATCTTCAAATTCACGCAAATCAAGACCGGTTATTTTCTTGATTTTTTCCAATCTGTACACTAATGTATTACGATGTACAAATAATTTTCTGGAAGTCTCAGAAACATTCAAGCTGTTTTCAAAAAATTTCTGAATTGTAAACAAAGTCTCTTGATCCATGGCTTCAACCGAGCCTTTTTTGAATACCTCTTTAAGAAATGTTTCGCACAACGTAGTAGGAAGCTGATAAACTAAACGAGCTATACCCAAGTGATCATATGTAATTATATTTTTTTCTGTATCGAATACTTTTCCAACTTCTATCGATACTTGAGCTTCTTTGAATGAACGTGCCAGTTCTCTTATTCCTGTAACTATACTTCCCACACCCACAACACTGTGTGTATAATATTCACCAGAAAGAGTATCAACAATGGAAGCTGCCAACTTTTCAAGAGATTTGGTGTCTGTATCTTTACGAACTTCTTTCACAATGGCTATATCACGTTCATTTATGTTTATAACAAAATCTTTAGTTTTGTCAGGGAAAAGATTTTGAATGACTTCGTACGGAGAAGCATCCGATTTAGATGTTATCTTCACAATCATGCAAACCCTATTTACATCTGAGTTGAATTTAAGTTCACGGGCTTTAAGATATATATCTCCCGGTAAAATGTTATCGAGTAATACGTTTTTAATAAAATTTACTTTATCATATTTTTCATCATAACGCTCTTTCACACTATTCATTGCTACAGAAAGAATGGTTGCGTCCTTTTTAGCAGATTCATCTGTACCACTAACAAAAACCGCAAAATCAGAATGAGATGAACAACCGAAAGGTTTATAAGTATAATTATCAGCTATAAAAACATCTCCTGCTTCAATCAAATCCGATCTCACTGCATTCATTGTTTCGCCGATTCTTATAGGATCGCTGCAAGCGAGTATTATGCACGAATCATCAATAACTCCTACAGTTCTTCCCATGACATCAGCTGTTTGATGAATTATGTTTTGGAATAATCTGTTAGACATAGTATACCTCTTTCTTTTTATTATTATCACATTTAAATTTTCTACATGTACATAAATGAGTGATTCTTTTATCAATTATATACAATTAATTAATTTTTTGCAATATACTATTTCGAATCTACCGCAGATTTGTAACAAAAATTACGTTTTGTACATTATCACAAAACAAATTCACTATTTATAGTTAATTAACAATATTTTTTAATCTATTGTCTAGCCTTAATTAAAATTCTAAATATTCCACTTAAAAGAAAAATTTTACAAATTTTTAAGTCAATAACAAATGATTTCATCAAAAAATTACTTTCTTTTCCAATAGTAATTGACCAATTACAGTGGATGGCATAAAAATTTTTTGAAATGATTTGATGGAATGAAAGAAAAATTTTTAAAAATTGCTGCTACCATAGGCATCACTTTAATATCAATGCTACCATTATCTTCTGTTGTAAACGCCGAAAGCGTTTACAAAGGTAAAGTCGGAAATAATGACGTTTGGCATGTTACAGGTGATTACCACATACGTCATGAGTTGGAATGGATAAGATTTGAAAACAGGACTGTCAACGGAGGTTTGATGTTTGCAAAATTTCAAATTTACCAAGCTGCCGCAGCAAATAAACTTGGAAAAGGTTATTTGAAAGTAATAAAACATCCAGACGGCAGATGGACCTATGAGGCTGTTACCTGGATTTAAATACATTTCAGGGTAATCAATTTCTCTGTGTCAATAAATTAGTAGGGTACTTGTTTTAGTTCGAATAAAATTTTTTAATCACCACTAAGATTTACTTACTTTTATTAAGTGTTTGTCAAAAATATGTCATCCACCCTGTAAAAATACTTAAAACTCAGTTTTTAATAAGACTAATCAATTTTTCAAAATTTAAAAATAATTTTTCTGAAGTTCTTCTAACCTCTACTTCAAACAGCTTTTCTTGTATATATTTTTTTCCTACTATTATCATATACGGAAAACCTAAAAGTTTGGCATCTTTAATCTTTGAACCAAAACTCGCTCCACGATCATCTAAAACTACGTCTATATTTTTAAGTTTCATCTCAGAATACAACTTTTCAGCATCATTTATGTTTTCAGGCGTCGAAATTATCACACACTGATACGGTGCTACAGATTCAGGCCAAACCAGACCTTCTTCATCACAATTATTTTCACATATTGCTCCCAAGGTGCGATTGACCCCTATTCCATAGCATCCCATATAGTAAGACTCTTTTTTCCCTTGAGCATTTACGAAATATCCATTCATATTTTCTGAGTAAAATTTTCCCAATTGAAATATATGTCCTAATTCAATGCAAGAAACTTCTTTCAAGTTGTTAATATCAAATTCAGGATTATCTTGTTTTATCTCTTCAAGCATTTCCGGATAATCAAGAACTTCGGTGTTGAGAGCAATACCTGTATTTTCATCCATAAGTACTTTATCTTCTCCTACAGGTGACGGACACATAAATTCTTCGGAAACTTTTCCTCCCATATCTGCACTTACAGCTTTGACTGAAATTGCATTCAGACCCAATTCAGAAAAAATTTTCATATAGCATTCTCTCATACAGTTGTATTCTCTTACCATATCTTCTTTACTTGCATGAAAGCTATATCCATCCTTCATTAAAAATTCCTTGCTGCGCAAAAGTCCTCCCCTAACTCGTATTTCATCTCTATATTTATTACCAATTTGAAAAATATTTACAGGTAAATCTTTATATGAAGCTATATTTTCTCTGATAAAATCCAATACGATCTCTTCTCCTGTCGGAGCCAAACAATATTCTCCATTGCGTCCTTCAAATGTGAACATTTGTTTGTTTTCAGCATACGTACTCCATCTACCTGAAGCTTCCCAAATACTTTTAGGCTGTATCACAGGCAAGGATACTTCGGAACAATCATAATTCTCTAAATTTTTGCGTATAACGTTCATTATATTATTTCTCGCACGTACTAACAAATTACCTAAACCATATATGCCGGCTGCATGACGTTTAAGTTGAGTTGATTGAAATAATATTTCCTGTGAAAGTGCTTCATCATTACCTCTGTGATGCCTTGTTTTAATTCCCATTTTGCTCATTCGCATAAAAATTTCACTCCATTTAATGCATTTTGCTACTTGTACCTATTACTAAAGAATTTTTCAATACAGCAACAATCTTCGTTTTAATTATATCACTTTGTATAACATATTTCATTTGAAGATTTATAAAAATTCTTTAATCCTAATAAAAACTATTATTTTTGATAAACATCATAATCTTTTACCTATCTTGCATGCTCCAATACATATTATAAATTGTTAAAATTCCAAGTATCAATTCAGCTCAACGTATATTTGTTACAAAATTACACAAAATATTAGAAAATATATAGAATTGGAGAATATTTTTATGCAAGAAAATTTAATACAAGCAACAATTCATTCCCTGGTTTCCATAATTATGCTCTTTATATTCACACGACTCGCCGGAAAAAAGCAAATTTCTCAACTCAGCTTTTTTCATTATGTAAGCGGAATCTCAATAGGATCAATTGCAGCCGCATTTGCAGTCGACATGGATATAGATTTTCCTGAATTTTTAGCAAGCATGATAATTTACGGAGTGTTCCCTATAATTTTATCATTGATAAGCATTAAAAGTCCACAGGGAAGAAAAATTCTTAATGGAGCCCCTACTATACTTATTCAAGACGGAAAAATAATAGAAAATAATCTAAAAAAAACTCGAATAAACGTAGACGAACTGTTGGAAGAATGCCGTCTAAAGAATGCATTTAACATTTCAGAAGTTGAATTTGCAATTTTAGAAACAAACGGTGAAGTAAGTATACAACTGAAACCTCAAAACTCACCTCTTACACCTCAAGACATGGGAATCGAAACTCAATACAAAGGTTTGTGCGCAAACATAATAATAGACGGAAAAATAAAAGAAAAAAATTTGAAAAATATCGGAAAAGATTCAAAATGGCTTAAATCTGAGATGCAAAGAAGAGGGATAACCGATTTATCAGATATCTTACTTGCCTGTATAGACACTTCACAACAATTACTGATTTATAAAAAAAGTGATTCACCAAAATTAAAAGCCATAATATAGAGCCGAAAAAAATCGGCTATTTTTTACGCAAAATAAAACCCAATATCACACAGTAACCAAATCCAATAACCGAGATGCAAAAGGTGTCATTTGAACAAAAACTAAACAATTGTAATGCAGAATTATAAATGAATAAATTTACGCTTGTATAATCATTTTTATTTTTTAAAAAATCAGTAACTAGCCGAGGAAAATTCACAAATTTAATCTTTCTCATCAATATATCATAATCAACTGTAGCATCCGATATCATAAAACTGCGAAATATATCTGTGAAATATGAAACAGTATACAATTGTAAAAAACATAATATTTCACACATGGAGTATAAACTAAACCCTCAATATAATTAAAGTTACACCAACTACCGTCATTACGAATATTTTTGTTTTACCACTTCCAAATAACATTAAATTTAAACAAAGTTTTTTTAAATTTTCTCACCTGTCGCAAATATAAAAAGATTTACCCTTTTAGGTTCCTTAATCAATATATCATGCATTTGTCCCAAAGCTATTGCATAATTTTGAGACTTTTCGTACAGTAAAAAGAACATCAGCTGATTTAGACGATTAGTACATGTTATATATTCCTACTAATGTGGAAACACGAGTTCTATATCTGTGCACAAGATGGCACACACAATCCATACCTTTATCAAAAATACTAAACTAGTTGTCAACATGTTTATATCACGCTGAATTTCTTCGTCTTTGAGAATTTTTGCACTTAATTTTATCAAAAATTCATTAACAAATGGAATAATCTTATCATTTCTTATACCCAAATCTTTTACAACTTGATCCTCCCATAGACGTACTTCAACGTACAATTTTGTCAGAGATTTAAAAAATTTGAATTATTAGAAACATTCACAAGATGTTGAATTTTTGTATTTTTACTCTTCTAATATCTTCCTCCGTGAACTTTCTTTTCCAACTTATTGTTTCACAAAAATTTCCAGAAAAAGATCTTTTCGAAAATTTCTTCACAATTTCATAATATTCAAACATAGGATTATCCTTACACACTAAAACATAACCATATGATGTAAATATGACAAATACACAATGTTTTTGAAGTATAAAAAATATTTTTATATTATGTAAGTATTAATCCTGTTATCGAACAAAATTTTACTCACAAAAATATGTTTCAGTTGGTATTTAGTGAATAATTACCATTCAAAATTCTTTACATTCATGTAATTTTTTACTGTTACTTTTATTTTCATAAAATACTCTATCATACGTAGTAGATTAATTATCGTCGTCCCTTGATATTTTCATTCGAATTTTTTCATAAACTAATCTATTGCTGAATCACATGATCATTATGCGATCTTCCATAAATAAAAAACAGCCTGGAATCACCAAACCTAAATACAGCATATAAAAAAAACTCTGGCGGAGAGAGGGGGATTCGAACCCCCGAAGCCGCTTTAACGACTTACACGATTTCCAATCGTGCTCCTTAAGCCAACTCGGACACCTCTCCAAAACTTACTCAATAACAAGATATATTGTACCAGAAAAAAAATAAAAAATCAATATATTTTTTTAATTTGGTTAAATAAAAGTTATTTAAAGAAAACACTCAAAATTTATATTTTTAACTATTAAAGAACTAAATAGATAAATGGCTTTGTCGAGTATATTTTTTTTCAAGTTTTAGTAATCTTATGCGGTTATATCTTTGTATGATAAGAAAAGGGAAGTTACAAATTATAGGTATAAGTGAAAATATCACTGCGTTTTCAACAGAATTTATACAGAAAGAAACTATAAAATACATTGAACACATCAAATGATTCCACTCAGCTCTGCATGTTTCAGATATAAAAACTTTCAAATAGCCTGCGTCAACATTTTTTGAGGACGGCAAATGTTTTTTAGAAAAACCACCTTTTGCAACGAATTGGGGAAGGTAGTCTTTCCACTTTTTTATTTTAAAATTTTTAATGTACAGATTACCATTCTTTTCCCATTTTCGAGTAACGTAAAGCTTTTTGGTAGGTTCGAAGAAAGAACGTGGTAAAACCATACATATAATTAAAACTGTAAGATGCCATATTATCATTAACATCATATTTATTAAAATGACATCTAAATTATTTGAATTGTTTAAAAACACATTTTGTTTCTCCTTTTGGTGTGAAATAATTAACTATTTCAAATTTTTCATGGTCTTTTTAGCTTTAGAAATTTTATCTTGTGCTTGTTTTATCTGTATATTTCGTTCTTCTCCCAAATTTTTAGGTACAGCTTTTTTATACATTTCTATACCTTCAAGATACATATTGTAAGCTTCAATCATTTTTTGATAATGTTCTTTAGAAGATGTGGGTACTTTGGGTCCTAACTGTTTTTCAAGTTCGTTTACAAAATTTTTCAATTTATTTGCAGTAGTTTCTAATTTTTCCGTATCTTCTTTAGAGCCGCTGTATGAAGTTACTTCGTCTAAAAATTTATCTAAAGTATCGTTAAAGCTCTGATTTTGTATTATTACTTCTTTTATATATTCACTTTGAGTAAAAACGGTGGGTACGTTTTTTTGATAAAATAATACGAGTCCGAATACACCTAAAATTATAACACCGGATACAACGATAATCCATCTTTTTTTTGGTTTTGTTTTCTCCATATCAAAATTCAACTCCATCAGTATAAATTTATTGAGCATAACACCAGTATATAGTATCATATTATAATAAGTATTACCATAAAAAAATAAATTTAATAAAATAAAGTGTAAGATATTACATTTTTAAAGTATGATTTTTTGTATTTATGTATAAAAAATTAATATTTTGTGATTTAATCTAAAAGATTTTTTCTTGACTTTTTCCTCTATTATGATAGACTGTTAGTGTAGCAATGTGATTGTGCGCCCGTAGCTCAGCTGGATAGAGTGTTTGGCTACGAACCAAAAGGTCGGGGGTTCGAATCCCTCCGGGCGTACCACTCTGGATAACCATTAGGGACTTGGCTTTCTTCTGGTTATCCTTTTTCAAAGAATGTATTGTTTTATGCAATACGTTCTTCTTTTTTTCTACCAAAACTTTTTATTAGACTTTGATGTTCCATTTTTGTTATATGTGGAATTTCAATATGATCTATCATCTTGTAGTAAATCTCTATTTTCTGAATAGTCTCTCCCATAATTTCTTCGTGATGATGAATTATAATTTTGTCAATAAACTCTTGCAGAATATCAAGTGTTAATTCTTCAACTTCAGAATACTTTTTGACGATTTTTAGAAATTCGTCGGCGTTGAGCTCGTGCATTTTTTCTTCTGCTACTATTTTTTTCATGTTTTTAATTTTTGATTTAAGCTCAAATTGTTCTTCCTCGTATTTCCCGGATAGTTTTAAAAATCTTTCCTCTGATAAATGCCCCAAAGTTTTTTCTTTGGGTGGCTTGCACTCGTTTATAGTTTTCGTCTACAACTATTTTTACAAACTCGTCTTCAAATTCATTTGCAAACTTTACTATGTTGGCAATGTCATTTTTTATTAAGTTTGTAATAACATCAACTCTTATGTGGTGCGGTTTCTTGCAAAGTCCGTTTCCGGCTCTGCTATTTCTGCACGAGAAATAATGATTATCAGGGTTATCGTGAGTATATTTGTAATTTAGGTTTGCCCCGCAATCTGAGCATCTTAGAAAGCCTGAAAACATATTTTTTTCGATATGCTTTGGCTTACGATATTTCGTATCTCCAAAGCTCTTCTGCACTTCTTCAAATTTATCACGGCTTATAATTGGTTCGTGTACGTCTTTGTGTATTTGCCAATTTTCCTTATCATTTTCAATGCGTTTTTTAAGTTTAAATGATTTGCTATACGTCTTAAAATTCACTACATCTCCAACATAAGATTGATTTGAAAAAATTTTTCTTACTATTTCAACGGTCCAAAGATATTCATTTCGAGGAGTTTTAATTGCCGGTTTTCTGTAACCTTTTTTATAAGCATATATAGATGGTATAAGGATTTTTTCATTTTTTAAAATCTTTGTTCCTACTTGGTCAGCTTCAATAAATTTAAACATATATTTAAAACCTTACCTATTAAATGTAACTCCTGAGATTCCATCATCAATAAAAACTTTTACATTTCTAAAACCGTGTTCTTTGGCGTACCGAGTAA